>JADMIO011113562.1_pt1 | contig 25531 bp, 12 predicted proteins | sample 8958161 | NCBI WGS metagenome assembly JADMIO01 (sample SAMN16585339, study PRJNA669376) | soil metagenome | isolation source: Crop rotation soil | place: USA: Cullars Rotation, Alabama | collected 2011
GACTAGCACGACGGGCGTGACCCTGCGAAATATGACCATTCAGAACAACAGCGGCGACGGCATGACTATCTCCAGTTTGTCAGGCCTCACGCTCGACAACGTTTTGATTACGGGCCATCCCGTGAAGCATGGCATCCTCGGAACGGCATTAAGCGCCCTGACAATGATCCATTCGGACGTGGGAAATAACGCAACTACGTCTGGCGTAGTAGAGGGGCCAGACATCTGGAATATTCGTCTTCTAAACTTCTCGGGGACTAGCTCAATCCAGCACAGCAATATTCACCACGGGCATGAAATGGTGTTTGGTATTATCGATACAAGCGGCACTCTCAATCTGTCCATTACGAACACCAATATTACTGACACTGGTGCAACCGCCGGCGGTGCCTCGGCGCTAACGATCTCAGCAAACGGTAGCTCTAATATCACTCTGAACATTCAGGACTCCAGTGTTCTCCGAGGACGCGCGCGCGGCATTCAGGTTGGCACTGAGACAGCCGCGAGCTCTTCGTTCAGTCTAACGGTGAACAACTGCCAGTTTATCGACAACGGTTTAGCTGTGGAAATCGCTCATGGCTCGAGCGGAACCAACACATATAGCATCACTAACAACAATATCCAGGCGACTGCGGGAAGCTTACAGGCCATCAACATCAACCGACTTGGCTCTGGAAGTTTCAGCAATTTTGGGCTGTTCTCCGGTGTAGTTTCTGGCAATACGATCGGCACGGCGGCCATAGCAAACTCAGGCTCGGACACTGGCAGCGGTATTGAGGTCGAGTCGAACGGCTCCGGTGGAATCACGCGCACCACTATCAGCAACAACACCATTCGGCAGGTGGCGCTGTACGGTATCTATGTCGCCGTGGTGGATACGACGGTAGGCGGAGGCCCTCAGCCAACCGTAGAGGCGAGATTAGATAACAACAGTATCGCTAACATGAAGGCTTCCGCCTTGGATGGAATCAATGTGACCTCGGGCGCCTTGAACACCGACAACGGGATCATGTGCCTCGATTTCATCAGTAACAATGTTACCGCTCCCCGCAACGGCCTCCGCATACGGCCGAGTGGCTTGCCGCAAGCGAGCCCGACTGTCAGGCTTGAGGGATGGGACGGCGTGACGGCGGTCAATACGTACTTCATAAATCGTCCGAACACCCTGGCGGGCAGCGTCGCCCAAATATTTACCGACGATGGAAACGGATCATTCCAAACATCTGCAGGATGTAATACGCCGGCAGTTGCGTCGAATCTGATAAACAAGCCGGGACTTCAAGCGGATCCGGCACAGATTGATCGTTCGCAAAAAACGGAGATGGCCTCCGTGGCGATTGAAGCGTCCCAACCTTCCTGGTGGAAGCGACTCGCGGACTTGACCTTAGCCGCTGCGAAGGAGATTAGTGCGGCGGTTAGTGAGAACCACGATGGAGCGTCTCGACTAACCGAAACGCAATCTGCAAACGCAACCTTGAAACATACGTCCCCGAATCTTGGAGGTATGAAATCAGAAGTCAGGTCCCATCACGCGAAGACCGGGACGGCAAAGGACAAGAACCAAGAACCAAAAATCAGAAAACAAGAACCAGTCAAAAAGCCTGGTGCGAAGAACCCGCGTGAGTTGCCGGGCCCCTTGGCAGGCAGCTTCACCGGCAATATTGGAACGCTGCCCGCGAATGATTCAGTAACAATTACTTTCCAGGTGACCATTGCCGCTACCTTGTCACCGGCTTCGGCTAACTCTGTGTCCAACCAGGCGACGGTGACGGCCGACGGCGGCATAAACAAGGTAAGTGACGACCCGCAAACAACACCGCCAGCCGCCGGAGACGGCAATGATGCGACCGTGACGCCGATCGACAAGTTCGAGCCGGTAATCGATATTCAGACGAACGACAACAACATCGATCAGGGCGACCCGGTAACGTTCACGGCAACGCTCACACACGGCACCGCGCTCGTCGATCCGTTGCCGACAGGCACCGTCAACTTCGTGGATCAGACGGACGCCAACCCAGCTAACTGGGAGACGCTTTGCTCGAACGTCGCCCTTACAGTTGGCGTCGGTAACAGCACCGCGCAATGCACGACCTCCAATGTTGATGCAGGCACGCGCACCATCGCCGCGGTGTACAGCGGCGACGGGCGTTACGATCCGGCCACTGATACCGTCGCACAGATCGTCACTATCCCCCTGACGATTTCCGTTAATGACGCGAAACAGGTCGAGCCCTCAGCCGGCACGAGGGACATGGTCTTTACGGTCGCGTTGTCTTCACCTGCAACTGGTGCGGCGAGCGTTAACTTCCAAACAGCCGATAACACTGCGACTGCCGGCACTTGCGGCAACCCCGGGGCGGATTACACCAGCACCAGCGGCACGGTTAGCTTCACCGCCGGTCAGCAGGTGAAGACGATCAATGTCCCCGTCTGTTCAGACCCGGCAGCGGAAGGCGACGAGACGTTCACCGTTACCCTTAACACTCCGACCGGAGCAACTATCCTCGACGGTACGGCGACCGGCACGATTACGGTGAATACGCCGGGTACGCTCATCATCAGCGAGTTCCGCACGCGTGGGCCGGCGGGCGCTAACGATGACTTTGTGGAGCTTTACAACAACACGAATTCACCATTAGTGGTTCCGGCAGGAGGCTACGGAGTCTTCAAGATGGGAGCGGACTGCAACCAGACGCCGGTGCTGGTCGGCACCGTGGCGCCCGGGACAATCCCTGCGCACGGGCACTACATGCTGACAGGCAGCACCTATTCGCTGGCCAACTATGGTGGGACAAACGCTGCCCTCGGCAATGCATCGTTGACTGCGGACATAGAGGACGACCGGAACATCGCGGTCTTCTCGACGACCGACATCACGGCCATCTCGTCAACCAACCGGCTCGACGCAGTTGGTTCGGGGACTAACATAGGCGCTGTTTGCGACCTTCTGCGCGAGGGTGCGACCGTGGCGCCGGTAGGGGTGCTGAATATAGAGTATTCGTACTTCCGGAAGGAATGCGACTACGTGAGCGGTATCGGTTGCGCGACACCCGGCACGCCGAAGGACACGAATGACAATGCAACGGACTTCAAGTTTGCCGACACGGTAGGAACGTTTATCGCGGGCGTCACGCAGGCCCTGGGCGCACCGGGGCCGCAGAACCTGGCGAGTCCGATCCTGAGAAATTCGGTGGTGGGGAACGTGTTGGATGCGACGAAGGCGCAGTCCGCACCGCCGAACCGTGTGCGAGACCTGATGGCAGGGCCACCCGCGACATCGACCAACGGGACGTTGTCGATCCGACGGCGGTTCCAGAACACAACGGGAGCGACAGTAACCAAGCTGCGGTTCCGCATAGTCGAGATGACGACTTTCCCGAGTCCGGGTGGCGGCATTGCTGATCTGCGCGGTCTCACGTCGTCGGCGGTAGTAATCTCTGGCATTACCGACGCGGCGACGTGTGCGTCGACCGGCACACCAACCACGGTACCGTGTCAGGTGACAGCGCAGGCGACGACGCTTGAGCAGCCACCGACTCAAAACAGCGGTGGCGGCTACAACGCGACGGTGTCGATGAACATTCCCGGCGGACTACCAAACGGTCAGAGCATCGACGTGAATTTCACGCTCGGTGTGCAGACCGCGGGAACCTTCCGCTTCCTCATTATTGTGGAGGCGCTGCCGTAGCGCTTTATTGGCGCTTACCAGATCTCTTATGTGAGCCGAACGAAGATGCACGGGACTGTCTCTGCAACTACTATGGCGGACCGAAAACGCGAAGGGTCGCGACGGCAGTATGAAAAACGCAAAGCAAAACTCCCATGGCTTCCCTTCTGATAATTGAAGACGATCGCACGATGCGAGAAATTCTTGAACGCATCATGTGTGAACGGTATTGGGTACATACTGCTGATCGGGCTGAAAAGGCTTTAGTGTACCTCCAGACGGTGGATTATGACGCCGTCATATCAGACACTGACTTGCCGGGATTTTGCGGCGTGGAGTTTCTCGAACTCTTATTCCAGACGACTAAGAACACACCAGTGATTGTAATCTCCGCCAACGGAGATAGATTTGGAGAAATGCTCAATCAGATGCCGTTGTTCGCATTTTTTTCGAAGCCTTTTCGGTTGGAAGAGCTCGAGTCCGCGGTTGCTCAGGCTATGTGCCGCGGGAAGTTGGGCGGCTGATATAACTTATGAGGCGGAGTTCTCAATGCCTTCCTCTCTATTTCGGAAACTAAGTTCAGTCTTGCTCCTTTCTATCTTCGCTTTGATAGAAGTGAAGACGACGGGTGCTGCTTTACCTCAGGCGCGGCCGCGGATTTGCAAATCGGTGAGCGGCCTTTCCGCCTTGCTCAAGCGGGGCAACGTCGTACTTTTCGGCGAAGTCCACGGCACGCAAGAAGTGCCCGCCTTTATTGCCGAAGTAATCTGTACGGCGGCAAAGAAGCGCATCCCAATAACCTTGGGTCTGGAAATTCCGTCAGATGAGCAGGCGTCAATTGATCGGTTTTTAGATTCGCGCGGGGGGAGAGCCGCCGAGGCGCGACTGATTGAAGGAGCGTTCTGGCGGGGTCAACTTCTAGATGGTCGCTCGAGCGTAGCGATGCTGCATCTAATTGACGAAGTTCGAGCCCTGCGAGCCTCCGGCTATAAGGCCCGGATCGTTGCCTACGACAGTAAGCCGGGAACAGCTTCCCAGGAGCGTGACCGGGTGATGGCGCAAAACCTCGCTGCTGTCGCGGGCCGCGAGCGAGGAAACTTACTTATTGTGCTCTCGGGCAATGTACACAACCGGCTAACGCGCGGCGTGGCGTGGAACAACGAGTATGAGCCCATGGGATATTTGCTGACGAAATCTATCAGCAGTTTGCGAATCGTCAGTCTCGACGTATCGCACGAGGGCGGCGAGGCGTGGGGTTGCCGCTCGCCGTCGCGGAATTCCGATCAGGTTATTTGTGCACCTTATTCTTACCGACCTCAAGTCGGGGCTACGGCCTGGTCGGTGAAATTGACCGCCGCGCCGGGCGCTCCATTCAGCGGCACTTATGGGGTCGGTCGAATAACGGCTTCATTACCTGCGAAAGGACAAGATCCTTGAGAGGGAGGAACACTTCAGTCGCTTCCAGTGCCGGTCTTCTTGTTCACGCAAGAGCCGGGATTTTGATCGCCGAGGTTGTCGTGGTGAGGAGCGCCTGCGCACGCTGAAAGGGAGCTGCTGGACCGATGAGGCGTTCTTGTCTTTAAAAGTGACCGCTCAACCCGGTTTTCCCACGGGTCATCACATTTCGATTGTTAGCTCACCTTTGACGAGTAGACTTCAGCCGTTATCCGAAAGGAACTTGATCCTCCTAAGGGTGACAAGATAGGGTGTCGACGCCTAGGGCTATGGCGTCGGCACTCTTAATTCTGATTACAGGCAACAATCTTGATAGTCTTGATAGATAGTGCGGCCCACTTCTCCCCAGCGGCGTTTATCAGTATCTGCATCATCAATCAGTCGCCTTATTTCATACAGAATCAAATCTCCAAGTTTCATGTTTACACGTCGCCGGCCGATTTCGTTGGTGACACGCCGGCGGTCGAAGGCTTGCAAAAGTCTGCCGAGCAAACGGCTGATTTCGAGATTGGGTGAATTTCATTTTCCGACAGTACTGTAGTGATAACAAAACTGCACCGACTGCGTTCGGAATGTGTTAATTAACTCCTCTCGCGAGTATGAGACGTCCCCTAATCAGTTTTGCCGTGCTCACCTGCCTCTCCCTGGCTATCTTGTCAGGCGTCCTGGGATCGCGCGCAACCAGTCGTACACAGGCGTCGGCGCCGACGACACGCGAATCTGAACTACCGGCTAATACCACTCCGCTCTCGGATCTCGTGACCGTACAACCAAAGCCGGACGAAGACGGATCTGATCCCGATCGTCCGCCAGGTGTCAGCGGGGAATTTGACGATGAAGCGTATTTGCGACTGCGGGATGAATACATCGCCTTGCGTCGCGGCGTTGAGATTGGCCGGCCCTTCGATTTGAGGGCGCGTGGGCGCGCGCTTCAACAGATGGAGCGGCAGGAAAAGCGCAGCCGGTTGGAATCGCTGGTGAGCGGCTCGCTGCTGCCGTCAGAGTTCGTGCAACCTGCCTGGACTGAAATCGGCCCAAAATCACTTGCGAATGGTCAGGGACAAATCGGAAATGCCGCAGTGACCGGCCGGGCGACTTGCATCGCCATTGATCCAACGAACGCTAACCGCGTGTACCTCGGAACCGCCCAGGGTGGCGTGTGGCGTTCACTGGATGCTGGGGCCACCTGGGTCAACATCTTCGATGCCGCGCAATCACTGGCGATTGGTGCGATCGCGGTCGCGCCATCGGATCCTTCAAAAGTTTACGTGGGTACGGGCGAGGCAAATCAAGCCTATGATACTTTCTTTGGTGTCGGCATCTACCGGATCGACAATGCTTTTACCTCAGCTGATTTGGTTGGGCCGATTAATCCGATTATCGCCAGTCCGATTGCCGGCTTGCACGCTTTTTCTGGCCGCGGCATTACCAAGATTGTGGTCCATCCGGCAAACGCCGATATTGTCTTTGCGACGACGGCTGGGGCCGTGGGTGGTAGCGGCGAAAACACGCTGAATAAATTGTTTCCGCCTTTGGCGATTCGCGGGCTCTATCGATCAATGAACGCTACCGCGGCGGCGGGTTCGATTAGTTTTACCAAGCTCACCGTCACCACCGCGGGAAATGACCAGGTGCCGCCAGACACAAGCGGCAATCGTGCGATATTTGATGCCGTATTTGATCCGGCAAATCCCAATATCCTGCTGGTCACGGTGCAGGGCCAGGCGGTCGCCGCGAACGAGGGCGGTGTTTATCGAACGGTAAATGCGCTCGACCCGTCTCCAACTTTTACAAGAACGCTGGCGTTGGGGTTGCTCAGCGACGGAGGCTTTATTCGCAGCACGCTGGCAATAAAGGGCTCGACAGTTTATGTCGCGACCGGCGAGGCGTCGACAATCTCGGCTTGTATCAATGCCGGCAGTTTCGGCGTGGTGCGTAAGTCAACTGACGGCGGTGTTAACTGGTCCGGCCCGCTACCCAGCGGCCAGGGCTTTTGCGGTGACCAGTGTAGCTATAACATCACGATCGCGGTAAGTCCGATCAATGCCAACGTGGTGTACGTCGGCGGTCAAGGGCGCGTCGGTTGCGCCGACGCGGTGAAGCGCTCATCAGACGGCGGCAACCTCTTCCAACGCGACGATAACAATCTCCACTCTGACACCCACGCTTTGGTCTTCGATCAAAACAACGTCATCTACAACGCTAACGATGGCGGAATTTGGAAGCGCCAGGACGCTGCTCCAAATACCTTGTGGACCAATTTGAACGCCCCTCCGCTCGGCACGCTACAGTTTATTAGCGTGGCCGTGCACCCTACTGATCCAAACTTATCGATTGGCGGAACGCAGGACAACGGGACCGAAATGCAGATTGGTGCGAGTGGAGCGTGGACGCGAGTGGTGGGTGGTGATGGTGGGTATGCACTAATCGATCAAAACGCTACGGACACCACGAACGTGACGATTTATCACAGTTTCTTCTTTTCCAGCGGATCGCAAATCGGGTATCAACGCGCTGTTACCCCAGGCGGGTCGTGGCTGAACGTTGGTTGTTTCGGGAGCAACCCTGCGAATGGCATTGATTGTTCGGACCGCACTCTTTTTTATGCGCCGATGGCGTTAGGCCCAGGCAATCCGAATACGGTCTATTTGGGTACCGATCGGCTTTACCGATCCCAGGATACCGGCAACAGCCACAGCATTGTAAGTCAGCGAATTGACTCACTGAAAATCTACTCTAAAGGTAAGTCGTTGCCTCAGCTAAAAATCTACTCGAAATGAACGAGACTGCCGCTGGCCCTGCAGAGGGGTTGGGGGTGGAGAATGAGGCTGACGATGAAGCAACGACAGGCGGTGACGAAAGTCACGGCGGGAAGATATCAGCAAGCTGGGAAGAAAGAGAAGAAACAGATCCTAGATGAGTTTTGTGGGACCACCGGATACGACCGCTGTTATGCGCGGTGGGTGCTGAGACAACAAGGGCGACGCGTAGAAGTCAGGCCGGGGCAGACGGTGGTCGGAGATGTGGGACGAAAGTCAGCGCGAGCGCGGCCGAAGCTTTACGATGCGAAGGTTAGCCAGGCGCTGATCTGGCTATGGGAGTTGATGGATTACGCCTGTGGGAAACGGCTGGTGGCGATCTTGCCAGAGCTGATCACGAAGCTCGAGCAGTTCCAAGAGTTGAAGCTTGCAGGCGACACGAAAGCAAAGTTACTAAAGTTAAGTGCCGCCACGGCCGATCGTCTGCTGCAGCCGGAGCGACGTAAGCATGAGTTGCGCGGCCGCTCGCGGACTCGGCCCGGGAGCTGGCTCAAACATCAGATTCCGATTCGCACCTTCTCGGAATGGGATGAGCAGCGGCCAGGGTTTGTGGAGATCGACCTGGTGGGGCACGATGGCGGGCTGGCTTTCGGTGATTACGCACAAACACTTGATATGACCGATGTTTGCACGGGTTGGACCGAGACCATTGCGGTCCCCAACAAAGCTCAGGTCTGGGTCTTTAGCGCCATCAACCAAGCGCGGGAGCGGTTGCCATTTCCCCTGCTCGGGATTGATTCGGACAATGGCTCAGAGTTCATCAATCACGAACTGTGGCGTTACTGCGGCGAGCAGGGCATCACCTTCACCCGCACTCGTCCTTATCGCAAGAATGATAACTGCTATGTGGAGCAGAAGAACTACTCAGTTGTGCGTCGTACGGTCGGCTATCAACGCTTCGACACGCCGCAGGAAGGATTGTTACTCAACGAGCTGTACGCCACGCTCAGGCTCTACACCAATTTCTTTCAACCGATGATGAAACTGCAAAGCAAGGAGCGGTTTGGCAGTCGCGTCAGGAAGAGTTATGACTCGCCGCGCACACCTTATCAGCGGGTGCTCGACTCAAGCCACGTCGCCACCCAAGATAAAGAGACACTCCGCCGGCAGTATCAGCAACTGAATCCGGCGGCGCTTAAACGCGAACTGCGCCGGCTGCAAAAACAGCTGTTCGCGCTCGCCGCTAAGAAGCCCAGAAAATCGACTCGCGGTGTCCGGATGAACATTAAACCGTATCACCTTAAACCTCGGCCGGCGCTATGAAACCAACAATGTTTTCGAGTAGATTTTCAAATGAGGCAACCGATCAGCTTTCGAGTAGATTTTTACGTGAGGCAACAGGGTCAGCAGCCGATCTCCTCGACATGCGGAAACGGTGCTCAGTCGTGCCGGATCAGTTCGGTTGCTATCTCCCCTCAGAGCGATAATTATCGGGTCGTTGGACTTGAAAATGGACAAGTCTGGGCGACGTCCACCGGTTCGGCTACGCTCGTCAATCTCACCACCTCTTCGCCTTTTCCTACGAATCCGAACGGCAGCACCAACAAATTTGTGGGCCGCGTCATGATCGACCCAGGCAACAAGAACGTCGCTTACATCGCCTTGTCCTATTTCGCGCCGGCAGGACAGGCGGTTTGGAAGATAACCAATCTCGGCGCGGCAGCAGGAGCAACACCGGTGGCGCCGGTTTGGGTGGCGGCAGGGAATGGCATTCCCAGCGTTCCCGTCAACGCCTTTGCCGTCGATCCTTTGAATTCTAGCAATCTTTTTGCCGGCACTGATATTGGCGTGTACAACTCGGCCGATGGCGGGGCAAGCTGGCTTCCTTACGGCACGGGGTTGCCTCGCGTGGCCGTCTTTGACATGAAGATTCAGCCCACCAGCCGCACGCTGCGCGTCGCCACCCATGGCCGCGGAATGTGGGACATCTCCATTGGTAATGGCGCGACTCCACCGCCCACGCTGCAATTCGATCAACCCACTTACACCGTCAGTGAAGGTTCGGCGTTTGCCACCATCAACGTAACGCGTTCGGGTGACACGTCTGCGCCGGTCACAGTGAAGTACGCCACCAGCGACGCCACCGATGTGGACTATCCTTGTAATCCTGCCGCTGGAGGGGTTGTGGGTCCCGCATCGCGCAAGTGTGACTATCACATTGCCGCCGGAAGGCTGCGTTTTGCAGCAGGCGAAACCACCAAGTCCATAATTCTGAGCATCGTCAACGATGTCTATGTCGAACAACTTGAGAGCTTGACCCTGACGCTTAGTAACCCGACTGGCGCCACGCTCGGCTCGCCCAGCACAACCTTTATTTCCCTGACCGACGATGACAGCCCGGGTCAGGCCAATCCGATCGATGGGACCGGCTTCTTTGTGCGGATGCTTTACGTGGACTTGCTTAGTCGCGAGTCCGATCCGGGTGGTTTTGCAGGCTGGGTGCATCGTATCGACTTCTGCGGCCAATCGGGCGAACCGCCTCCGCCGTGTGATCGGGTAACCGTCGGCGGTGATGGCTTCCTGCGCAGCGCCGAGTTCTTTGACCGCGAGTTTTTCGTCATTCGCCTTTATCGCACGGCGCTGGGACGCATCCTTCATTATGACGACGTCGGCGATCTCGCGTATGTGAGCGGCTTTTTGACTGATACCGATCTCGAGTTGAACAAACAGGATCTGGTCAACGAGCTCCTACAGCGTGCTGAATTCGGTGGCGTTTACAACGGCCTCGGCAATACTCAGTTTGTCGACAAGTTGATTCAGACTGCGGGTGTATCTCTGCCTCCAGGCGTGCGTGATGGTTGGGTCGGCTCGCTTGATGGCAGCAACAAGTCGCGAGCGCAGGTTTTGCGCGAAGTCTCTGAGCGGCCTGAGGTCTCAGCCAAGTATCTGCACGAGGCCCAGGTGGTGTCCTGTTACTACGGCTTCTTTACGCGTAATCCTGACGGCGCGTACTTCAACTTCTTGCAGCGGCTCGACAATGGCGAGATAACTCTCGGCGACCTCGCTAATGCGTTCATCAATGCGGCCGAATACCGGCAGAGATTTGGGCCGTAAGCCAATAGACTCAGCTTCAGGCCGACGACCGATTACAGAACTGCTCGAGAGGGATTGGGACTCGGTGAGGCACTGACGCTCATGGACTGATATTCAGCTCGCCTCGATCCGACAACCGCACCGACACGGACTAGTGAAGATCCGCTCGCCTAATTTCTCGCCCGAATTCCGAACAATTGAAGACCTCCTCCCGTCGTTCTTCCATTCTCCAGGCCGCGAATCATCTCACTTTTCCCACGACTCGTCACAATCTCGTTGGCACACTCCGAAAGCTGCATAAACTGAAGTCGTCATAGTCTCCCCTCGGTTGCGCTTCACCAGGGCGAAATGAGTCGCGTGATTCAAGTTCGTTCCAAATCCGGAACTCATGTAACGCTATGAGATGTAACAACAGCAGAAAGGAAACGGGGAGATGAAAAAGTTTTTAATATTTGCTTTGGCTCTAACGCTGGCGCTGATTGCCAGCGTGGCACAAGCACAGGTGACTTCCGGAACCGTCAAGGGTGTAGTCTCCGACCCTAATGGCGCGGTCGTGCCTGGTGCCAAGGTCACCATCACCAGGAAATCAACCAGCGAATCCAGAACTACTACCTCGTCGGATACCGGTAATTTCCAGTTTGATAATTTGCAGCCTGGGACTGGCTATTTGATCACAGTTGAGGCCGCCAACTTTAAAAAGGCGGAGGTGAGCGACGTATCAGTTCAACTCGGCCAGGCGGCGGATGTGCCGGTGCTCTTACAGACCGGTCAATTGACGGAAACTGTAACGGTCAGCGCGGGAGGCGCAGAGCTGGTTAACACAACCAATTCCGACCTCTCGAAAGGTTTTGAAAGTCGCCAGGTAGTTGAGCTGGCCCAGACGGCTGCCGGCCCGATCGGTGGTGCGGGTGTGAACAATTTAGCGTTGATTGCTCCAAACGTCTCGAGCAGCGGCGGCGTCGGCGTCGGCGTCGGCGGTTCGGTCGGTGGACAGCGTCCGCGCAACAACAACTTCATGCTGGATGGTATTGATAATAACGATAAGTCCTTAACCGGTCCGCAGAGCTATGTATCGCCGGAAGAAGTTGCGGAGTTTTCGCTTCTCCAGAATCAATTCTCGGCTGAGTTCGCACGTTCGAATGGTGGCCAGTTCATAACCGTCACCAAGAGCGGCGGAAATGACTACCACGGTTCGCTCTACGGGTTCTTCCGCAATCGCTATCTGAATGCGCTGGACAACTTCCAGAAACAGGCGGGCGTTAATCGTGATCGCGACAGCCCGAATTTCATGCCACGCTCAGATTACTTCCGCGGTGGCTTTAACCTCGGCGGTCCGGTTTCGATTCCGAACCTTACCGGCGAAGACAGAATGTTTTGGAGCGGCAAGGACAAACTTTTCTTCTTCTTCTCGTACGAGAGATTGCAGGAAGGCACCGCGGCTTCGCCAGGCGGTATTGCGACGCCGACCACCGCAGGCTTTGCCAAGCTCGCGACTATTCCCGGGCTTTCGGCAACCAACCTTAGCGTGCTGCAAAACTTTTTACCCGTTGCCCCGGCGCCTGATGTTCAGAACAGCACATGCTCTGGACCGGACTGCGTCAGAGTTGGTGGCCAACTAATTGACCTTGGCAGTGTCAATTTCGCCGCGCCAAACTTCACCAAGCAAAACCACGTGGTCGCTAACATGGATTACAACCATAGCGCGAACACAAATTTCCGCTTCAGGTTTACGATGACGAATACGGCCGCCATCGACAATCTGGCGAACTTGCCTGTTTTCTATATTGCGCAGCCATTCAAACAGCGGTTGTTCTCGGCGACGATGATTCACAACTTCTCGTCTAATCTGATCAACGAGACGCGCATCGCATTTCGCCGCTCAACCCAAAACTTTCCGGTTCCGAATATCAATTTTCCGGGCTTGAATGTATTCCCAAACATCACTCTCGACGACCTGGGCGTCAACATCGGTCCCGATCCGAATGCGCCACAGGGCGGTATTGAGAATAACTATCAATTCGTTAACAACCTGACTTGGATTAGGGGTACGCACTCGCTTAAGTTTGGCGGCGACTTTCGCATCCTAATCGCGCCCCAAACGTTTTCACAGCGCGTTCGTGGCGACTACGAATACGGCACGCTCGAACAGTTCCTGCGTGACTTAAGCCCGGATGTTTTCGGCGAGCGCAATGCCGGAAACAATGTCTACTACGGTAACCAGAAAATCCTGTACGCGTTTGTTCAGGACGACTGGAGAATTCGCCCGAATCTGACACTGAACATGGGTGTTAACTACTCGTATCAAGAAGTGCCCCTTGGCGCTAGAACCAGTCAGGAGTTGAACAGCATTTCTTCCGTGCCTGGATTGATCGAATTCCGCGCACCGAAGGCACAGACCAAGAACTTCGCGCCTAAAGTTGGTTTCGCATGGTCGCCCGACTTTAGCAACGGGATCATGCGCAGCCTTTTCGGCGCCGGTGGTCAAAGCTCGATCCGTGCGGGATTCTCGATGGGCTACGATTATATCTTTGATAATCTGTACATCCTGTCGAACCCGCCGCAGCTTCAGCAGACGAATGACGTGGACACGACGGTACCGTCCACGCCAAACTTCCTGGCCAACGGTGGTCTGCCGGAAACTCCGGTGGCGATCACCAATCCGGCGATTGCCCGCTCTCAAACCGCCGCGTTCATTCCGGATCAGAAGGTGCCTTATTCGCTTACCTGGACACTGAGCTGGCAGCGACAGTTTCTCAACAACTGGTCAGTGGAAACTCGTTACCTCGGCACGCGCGGCGTTCACTTGTTAACGCAGAACCGCATTAACCGTCAGGCGAAGGTGGCTCCTGAAGACGGCAGGCTTGGTCTGCCGACGTTCCTGGCCGCGCCGTCCCAGGCTGCGCTCAATGCGATGACACTGACATTGACCCAGATCAACGCCCGATCCAGCTTCGTGCCCGCCTACGCGACGGCCGGCTTCACGCCGACCAACATGACGGCTTACTTGTCTAACGGCAATTCGACCTACCACGGCGCGTCGGTGCAGGTGCAAAGACGTTTTTCCAACGGCCTTCAATTTACTTCGGCTTACACCTGGAGCAAGTTGATTGACGACACCACGGCGGAAGTTTTCTCGACCGTATTGTCGCCACGTCGCGTGGAAGATTTTCAGAACCTGCGACGTGAACGGGCGGTCTCAGCGCTCGACCGGCCGCACCGGTTCGTGACCTCGGCGATTTACGAATTTCCGTGGTTCAAGAACGCGAGTGGATGGAAGGGCGCTTGGCTCGGAGGGTTGAGCATTGCCGGTACCTATACGGCAGAGTCGGGTGAGTTTGTCACGATTCGCAGCGGTAACGACGCCAACTTAAATGGCGACAGTGCCGGCGACCGCGCCATCCTTAATCCGGCGGGACAGGAAGGCGTTGCCAGTACTGTCACGGCGCTCACGCGTACAGACGGCCAGGTGGTTGCCTATGTTGCCAACAACCCTAATGCTAAGTACATCCAGACTGGAGATGGTGCGATGTCCAACATAGCGCGCAATACTTTCCAGGTGCCTGGCATTAACAACTTTGACTTTTCCATCTTTAAGAACTTCCGCGTCGGTGAAGGTTCGAAGAGGTTCCAGCTTCGTGCTGACTTCTTCAATGCCTTTAATCACCCGCAATACGTTCCGGGCACGGTGAACACCGTGGATCCAGTGGGAACCACCGGAGTCACTCAGCTCAACACCGTCTTCCCGCTAACCCCCGATTTTGGGGAAGCGGATCAGGTGTTCAGCGCTAACCCGCGCGTTATTCAGGTGTCGGGCCGATTCAGCTGGTAACTTCAGCACAAGCTGTTACTGGGGAGACAGTGGAAACTGTCTCCCTTTTTCTTTTGAGCGGTCCTGTAAGTTGGAGAACAGTGTATCGGCTCGGCTTCGACTCGGTTGCGGCGCTTCGTGAAGTAGCGAGCATGTCACTCCAAGCCAAAAGTCTAAGGCTAAACTCTGCCGACTGTGAGAGCCACATTACCGCGACTCGGATGGCCGAAGGAGCGCCGATGCTTTTACGTTGGCTTCAATTTTCGGTTGGTCAGACATTCGCATGGCTCTGCGATATCCCCATGCGACGGATGCGACAAAACGAACGTCAAGAATTTAGCCCGACCCAAAGCCTCAAATGACGCAGGTGACAATGAAAAAGGCAAGGTCGCAGCCTTGCCCTAAGTCATTGATTCTATTGGTGGAGCAGAGGGGGATCGAACCCCTGACCTCCGCATTGCGAACGCGGCGCTCTGCCAAACTGAGCTACTGCCCCACTAAGCGAAGCCAAGAATACCGCTTCAAGTTTTGAGTTTCAAGTTTGAGCACCTCTCTCACGCGAAGGCGCAAAGACGCTCAGGTGCTGAGTCAAACAGAAAAGCGGCCACAGGTCGCCGGATTCCAAAACGAACTCCAAAATCAGTTCTCAGCTTTGGTGAGGAGCTTCACCTGCTTGTTGATGGCGTCGACGAGGTTGGCTTCTTTTTCCAGACTCAGACCCACCGCGCGATATTTAATCAGTCCTTCCGGATCCAGCAGGATGTAAGTCGGGAACGCGCGAATGTTGAAGATGCGCTGCATTTTGTGATCAGCATCAAGGTACTGTGGCCACACCATCTTCTCTTTGCCGACAAAGGTCTTCCATTTCTCGGTGTCACCATCTGAGCTGACGCTGATCATGACGAACTGTTTTTGACTCCCAAACTTCTTGTTCAGATCGCGCAGCCCCGGTAGCGAAGCGACACATGGTGGACACCAGGTGCCCCAGAAATCCAGCAGCACCACTTTGCCGCGCAGTTCGTCGAGCGACATGAACTCACCTTCAGCAGTAGTGAAAGAAAAGTTGGGCGAGAAGGGTTCGCGCGCGCGCCGCGGGTTGTCGATCAACTGGCGCGCCGCCTCGGCGTTAGCGTGTTCCGGAGCGAGCTCGAGAAGTTTCTTCAGCTCGGCGATGCCTTCCGGATCGCGTTTTTGCTGCAACAGTACCACTCCGAGATTGAAATGTGCTTCCGCGAAGTCCGGCTTCAGATTGAGGAGTTGCCGAAAGATGGCTTCGGCTTCCTGGAGTTTCTTTTCGTCTTTGCCTTCAGCCAGTTTTTGCAGCGCCACGCCTTTCAGGTTGTAAGCCTGAGCTTGCAACTCAGTATCGGAGGCGGTCCATTGAATGACCGAATCGAGCATTTGAATCACATTCCGGTACGCTTCCAAACCCATGTACGCGTTGGCCATCAGGTAGAAGCACTCAGCGCATTTCTTGTCCTTCAAATCGTTGGCGCGCTTAAAACTTTTGAGAGCGTCTTCAAAGCGCCGTCGCTTCAAAAGGTTCCGGCCATTGGCAATCTCTTCTTCATAAGTTGCTGGTGGGGCTTGTGCGAATACCGGAGGAGAGGAGAGAACGGCGGTCATTCCAAGTAGCGCGATGAATAGCAATGTTCGCAGTCCGAGGTTCATTGGAAGAAGCTCATAATAACATGGGTCGGAGACCCGTTTGAACAGGCCATGGCGTAAGAGGCGCGGTCCAATTTGGAGTGCGGTGACGTGTCACCGCTTTTTGCTTATGGCTAGTGGAGGTGGCAGCGACCAAAAGCGCCGACAGGTCGGGCGCACTCCAAATTGACCAAACATCAACCAAAGCGCCGACAGGTCGGCGCACTCCAAATTAACCAAAGCGCCGACAGGTCGGCGCACTCTAAATTAACCAAAGCGCCGACAGGTCGGCGCACTCCAAATCAACCGAAAGCACCGACGGGTCGGGCGCACTCTAAATTAACCAAAGCACCGACAGGTCGGGCGCACTCCAAATCAAGCAAAAGCACCGACGGGTCGGCGCACTCCAAATTAGTTGGCAAACGCTTGACACCTCGATATAATTCGCCTGCCCAAGGTAGTCGCAGTCACTCTTCCAAAAACTTAACCTCGCTGACTCGATGTGGAGGATTCGTATGTCGGAAACCAAATGTCTAATCCTGTATGTCGACGACCATGAAGACAGCTCTGAAATGCTCAAACTGGTGCTGGCGGACGCGGATTACGAAGTGCACACCGCTAACTCAATCGAGGACGCCATTCAACAGGCTCAGATCCATCAGTTCGACTTGTACGTGGTCGATAAGCGCTTGCCGGACGGGTCGGGCCTGGAACTGTGCACACAGTTGAATAAGCTGACGCCGGGCATACCCTGCATCGTGTATACCGGAGATGCCTATGAGATTCATCGCCGCGAAGCGATGGCCGCGGGCGCTACGGCATACGTCGCCAAACCGAACGTCGAAGGGCTGATTGAGAAGGTGCATCAACTTCTCGAACAACGCCAGTGCGCCACCGCCTGAGCCGCTCAAATTCTTGAGGTTCGAATATTACAGTGAAGCGATCGCCGGCTTGCCGAAGCTTTCGGTTGACGGGACCGTTGATAACGCCATTCATTTTTCCCAGTGGAAGGGAAACCAAACACCACCGTCCGTAAAAGCCGACACGTCGACGGAAATTGCTCTCAACCTGCTTGCCTCATCTGATCGCGAACAACTAACGCAGGGAATCGATTTGGTCACGAACAACCACTTCGATACCGACGGAGTCCTCTCAGTATGGACCGTGCTGGTTGGCGAGCGTGCGTTGTCATTACGAGAGAAGTTGATCGCGGCTGCAGAAGCGGGAGACTTTTCTGAACTGAGTTCGGCGGACGGCGTACGCGCCAGCATCGTCATTCAGGGATCCGACGCGCCGACCGATGACGGCTCGCCGCTCGCGCAGCAACTCGCGGGCGCGCCGGTTGCGGACGACGCGCGCTGCTATGAACTGGTGCTGCCGCACGTTGAGCGCGTCCTGACGCATACCGGTGAGTACGAATCGCTTTGGCGAGAGCCGTGGGAGCGAATTCAAACTGCGCTCGAGAGTTTTGCAAAGGGGACTTCGCGAATCCAGGAAGATCTCGAAGCGAAGTTTTCGGTGGTAACGCTGGCGCCGGAGATTTTCAGTCCCTCAGGTTTCAAGCCGACGCGACATGCAGCGCCGTTCACCGCGATTTCGGCGAATGCGCGCGGAGAACTTTTTCTGATCGCCACACCGTTGGAAGGTGGTTGGACTTACCGAATCGACTATCCTTACTACTCCTGGGCCGAGACGGTGGCGCGGCCACCGATCAGACGCCGAGACTTTTCTGCGCTGGTGGCCGAATTGAATCAGTTGGATGCGAATGCAATCGGGGCCTGGCGCGTTGATTCTTCTGAGTTGGCTTCGGCAGTTAAGTTCTCGGACGAAACGAAGAAGCTTGCGGCGTCGGGGCTGGAGCCGGAGGTGGTGGCAAGCAGAGTGAGATGTCATTTGATCGGAATGAGCGCCGCCCGTGCCACTAATTAATTTTGGCGAGTAAGGGCGCGAAGCGCTTTGGAGTGCGCCGGCTTGACTGCGCTTTGGATCCCGCGAGTTTCAGATCGGAGTACGACCCATCCGCTATCGCTCCCGGTTCTGGAACCACCGTCCGCTACGCGGACTGTTGACAACCGCCTCCGCGGTTGTTGTTAGACAAATTCAAACGCGTCGGACACAATCCGACCATGCGCGCGCTACGCGATATTCTGATCGGCCCGGCCGGTTGGTCTTATGCTGATTGGCGTGGCCGCGTCTATCCCGAATCCGCCGGCACAAAGTTCGACACGCTCGCCTTCGTCGCCAAATATTTCGATACGGTCGAAATCAATAGCAGCTTTTATTACCCTCCCAAGCCCGAGACCGCCCGCGCGTGGTTGGAACGCACAAAGCACAATCCGAACTTTGTCTTCACCGCTAAGCTACACAAAGTTTTCACACATCGGCGCGAGAGGTTAACTGACAAGGATGAAGGTGCGTTTCGCGAAGGAATAGATCCGCTGGCTGAGGCAGGAAAGCTGGGCGCCGTGCTGATCCAGTTTCCCTGGTCCTTCAAAAACGAAGGAGATGAGCGGTCTTACCTGACACAACTTGTCGAACGCTTCAAAGCATATCCGCTGGTGGTTGAGTTGCGGCATGAATCATGGAACCACCCGCGCATTCTGCAGACGCTCGAAGACCTGGGCGTTGGTTTGTGTGATATCGATCAGCCCCTGTTTGCCGATTCGATCAAGCCGGCGGCGGAAGTGACGTCGCCGGTTGGTTACATTCGGCTGCATGGACGGAACTATCAGAACTGGTTTCGCGAAGAGGCGAACGTACTGGAACGTTATGACTATCTGTATTCGCGTGATGAACTCGGGCCGTGGATAAATCGGATCAGGGAAGTGGCCGGTAAGGCGAAGCAGACATTTGTCATCACGAACAATCACGCGCGCGGTCAGAGCCTGGTGAATGCATTCGAGATTCTCGCAGAGCTTGAGGAAGAGCGCGTACCCGGCCCGGCCAAGTTGATTGAGACTTATCCGCGGTTGAGTGAATCAGTCGAGCCGGATGATGATGAGGCTCAGGGAGAGTTGTTTTGATCGGCAAGGCCCGAAGGGCCGAATCGAAATAGCCCCGACCTGACGGTCGGGCTGATTGGCCCTCAACGCCAGAAAGCGGCGACAAGTCGCCGCACTCCAAAGTCACCTTGCCAGGGGAAAGATCGGCTCGATATCTACCGGCACATTCTTCAACTTATCCAGCGCGGTCTTCATCGGCGGCCGAATCACTGCGTACTTTTCCAGAATCGCGTTGGCTTTTTCGTAAGAGCCTTCCGCTTCAATCGTCAACAATTCCGTCGTCAACTTACGCACTGCGTCGCGGATCTTTGACTCGTCGACGGTGAATTTGCCCGTGCGCTCGTCATATTTGATTGCGCCTTCGTCAGTGAAATAGTTGAACTGCATCGCCACGCCACGCCCATGCGACTCAGTAATTCCAAAACGCACCGAGCGGAACATGCTGACCAAATATGTGACGTACAAGGTCCGTTGCATGCTCTTATCGATGACGCCTTTGTCGAGCAGATATTGCAGCGCCCATAGTCCAGTGACGTCCGCTTTCGCTTCCTCAATCGACGAATAGCGATCCTTTAACTGCAATCGAACGGTCGTGGCTTGTCCGTTGACCGTGATGTTGTGCGGCCCGAGCCCGTGCATGAGCTCGTGGGTGAGAATGTGTGTGAAGAAAGCGTCGAATGATATCGCGCGCTGTTGGGCCGGTGTCAGCACGACGCGTGAAATCGGAACGAGCACTTTGATGAACTTCGCATCCTGAACGTTCTTCAGCATAATGCGCTTCGAACCTTTTTCTTTCACCACGCGCTCATCGTTTGGCAGGTTGAAGGCCGCAGTCTGCACACCGCTGTTGCCTTCGCCTGAGCCAAAGACTTCGTTCACCACGCGAATCGGCGAAGCTGCACCTAGTTTGGGATTGCGATACTTCGTATCGATAGGCAGATTGTCTTCGAGTTCCTGCAGGTATTGGCTGAACTTCGTGAGCTTGGCCGTCTCAGCCTCGTCGCGCAGCGTCACGTAAGCTTCGAACGCGGCTTTGTAGCCAAACAATTCGTCTTCATAAGTCTCGTAAGGTCCAATGGTGAGATCGATGGGCGCATCAAGATCCATCCAGGCTACATCGCTGTCGTAATAATCGTTCGAACTAAATGCTGCTGCTCGCTTATTAAGAAAGTCCCGCAGCGTCGCGTTGGTGGTCAACGCGGCCGCTTCACGCAGAAGTTTGGCTGCCGGGTCGAGAAACTCTCGGTATTCCTGACTGTAGGGCACCGTCATCAACTTGCGGTTGGCATCGCGGCGGATGGTGTAGAAATAACCGGTTGCCTTTTCCTTGTCTGCCGCAGACAAACTCTCGGCCCATGAATTGAATTCATCCTTGGTGATGTCGTCGGGATAGTAATTGGCGTGTGCGGGTTTGGCCGGCACGTCATCAATGAACCCTTTGTTTTCATCCAGCCTTGACCATGGGCCATCGTTAATCAGGAAGTATTTAAGCAGCATCCGGCCCAGCGGCGTTCGATCAGCTTCCAGTCGCTTCTTCAGGTCTTCGTTGCCCGACCAAACCTGTCGCAGAAAAAGCCCATCCATGTATTTCGCGGCGGCGATGATCTTTGCCAGCGCGCGTCGATCTCCCACTGAGAGCCGCGCCGTGTTTGCGGTCAGAATCGTGGGCGAGAATCTGCGCATCGCCCTCGGCAACTCATTCGCGTCGGATGCATGCGGCCGCGTTCCCGGCTGACCCAGCGAAAGTGTTGTCATAAGAGTCATTACAAATGTCAGTGAAAAGATTTGCTTCGCGAGTTTCATTACCATTCCTTCCTAAAGGTTCTGCCGGTTCTTTAAGATCTTTACGAACGAGCCTGAACGCAATTCATCGTGCGTCAAGCTGGATAAATTGAGGGCCTCGTCTTCGGTAAGTGCGCCGCAATTGATCGCACGCAGAAAATAGTTCAACAGTCCCTGGCCGGTGGCCGCATCGTCAAACACATCGCCGACCAAAGTGGCCTTCGCGGCCTTCTCGACAAAGTTGCGCAAGCGTTCGGATGCCGCATCCAGGCTGTCGAGAAAGAAAGCGTAGACGGCCGCGTATCTGGTCGGGAATTGTGCCGGATGCAAATCCCAGCCCTGATAAAACCCACCGACCAGCGAGTGTTGAATATGATCGTAATGGAGTTTCCAGGCGCGATGCACGACCGCACGGTTCTCGTCATTTTGATCCTGACTGAGCGGAATGCCTTCGCTGGCCCGATGCGGTCCCACCGGCATGATGTTAGTCGCGCCGTCAGAAAGCCAAATGCCGGTGCCCGCAAATGAGACCTGCATCATGTGCTTCGCAAAGTCACAGGAGGGATGCATCATGTGCTGATGAGCAGCAGTGATGCTGCAACTGGCGGTGTAGTCGTAAGTGCCAAAGTGCGCGGCGGTGCAGCGTCCGCGCGCCGCCTGCAGCAGCAGCGGCAAGTTTATTTGTCCTGCGTTGTTGATGATCGATTGTGTAGTTTCGATCATCATTTCCATCTTTAAAGCGCCGGCGCTTAAGCCTGTTTGCTGCTCGAGCAAATCAAAGAAATCAGCGAGTGCGGTCACCTGCTCGGGCGTCGTAATCTTCGGAAGCGTTACCACAAAATTGTTGGGGAGCTTTCCGCCTGACTTTTGCAGAAGTGTCGAGACAAAGATGTCGAGCGTGCGCATGCTGCGCGCGCGTAGCTCTTCGTTAAACGGCTTAATGCGAATGCCGATGAACGGAGGCAGAGTTCCCTGGCTCATTCCCGTCGCGACTTCGGCGGCCGCAGATTCGGCGTGGCCGTCCTCCTCGGCATCGGGACGATTGCCGTAGCCATCTTCAAAGTCGATGCGAAAATCTTCTACCGGCTCAGCCTTTAGTTTTTCCTGAACGCGAGAATAGATCGTGTGGGCCAACCATGCGGCCGGATTTTCTTCGCGCACGGAATCGGGTTCGCGTTCGAGCCGCTGTTGTAATCCCGTGGCGTAGCCCAGCACGTCGGGAAGATTTTCGGCTTTCGGCAAATCCAGTGCGCGCGCAAAAACTACAAAGTCCGGCGCGAACTCTAGCAAGGCGCGTTCGGCGACTTTGCCTAAACGAGCGGCTGTGTCGGATTTGAAAAGGTGAGCACCACCGTAAACCGTGTGTACCGGCTGACGACGCCCGGTTTCTCCCGGATAATGCTGCGCCCATGCGACGTTAGATTGCTGAAGCCGCGTAGTCAGTGGATTCAGTAGCTCATCAGACAGAGATTGTGGCATCTCTCGGTTCCTTCCTGACGAAAGAAAAAGCGAATTCGTTGCTTGCGGGAATACGGGTGACTTTATGATCAAACCGGCGCGCACCGCAACTCAGCACAAACAAAAAGGACACGGCGTGGACCGTGTCCTTGGAGAGTCTGCTCTGGTTTGGTAGTTACGAAACACCCACCATGGCCCCCGGATAGCCGTTGCCGAGCTTCGAGGGGTCGCCTTCAGCAAGTGTGTTCACCAATTCCTGATGGAAATAGTCATGACGCGCAGCGACCGGCGGCGCCACGCGCTTGTCATACATTTGCCGTGAACGATCAATGTCTTCGCGGAGACGATCGTAGATGTTTCCCTGGCTGCGACCTTCGCTGACCTTCTGCTCGTTGTAAAGTTTGATTTCGGAAACCAGCAGTCGCGCAAAGCGGCGCGCGTCGTTGTGCAGCCGGCGCTCGTCTTCACCGACCTCGACGGGTAAGTCTTCCGTCACCCCCCAGCGCCGAGCGGCTCCGAGCGGCGCCGAATACTGTTGGGAAAAGGCTGGCGCCTCTACCGGCGCTTCGACTGGTGGCGGCGGTGCTGGTTCGGCGGGCGGCGCAGTTTCAACCTCAGCTGCTTCCGCTGCGAAAGGTGCATCGTGTTGTTCGACTTGGGCAGGCGGTTCTTCGACTTGCGCCGCTGGTTCCGCTTCAGCTTCTACCTGCGGTGCATATTCCGGCTCCGCGGGCGGTAATTCAGCAGTGACTGCTTCGTGGATTTCTTCCCGAGCGGGTGTGACTTCGGGTTCTGGTGGGGCGGGCGCGCGTTCAGCCACTGTCGCGCTCGGCTGCGGTTGAGCAGCGCGGGTAGGTGCAATTAATTCAACCGCCATGCCCGCTGCTACTGCCAGTGCTTCGAGACCGTCAGACTGGATTGCGTCCTGATGCGGCCAGGAGGAGTCGGCATAGAGAACCGCGACCACTCGTTTGCGAACCACTAGCGGAACCGCAGCAAGTTGCTGTGGCTCACCACCGAGCTTGGCAATAAGATCCGAGCCTTCGGCGCTTGAGCCCGATGCGGACTGAGTCGCAGCGGATTGGGCCGCCTGACTGACCAAGCTGTTGCCGCTTAATGGTAATGAAATGCCCGGGATCGAATTGAGCTGGTTGCGATCGCGCATATCGCAAATTCGCCAACCGATGGCCTGATCTCCCTTAACGACAAACAAGGCGACCCGATCGGCAAACTGTGCTGCATTTCTCAAGAGGGCGCCAAGCACGTCGGTCTGGGTCTGCTGGTTGCGAATCTCCTCGACGGCGTTTCTCACCAGCGAAAAATCGGCGGGAGGCGCCGGGGTTGAAGGAGTTCCGGTAAGTTTCTGTTCACGAGCGGCTTGCAGGTGGGACGTGATTGCGGAAGATACGGGCGCGTCCATCTGACCGCTGGCCGTGCTCTCGCGCAAGCGCGCAAGCGCCTCGTTGAATTCATGCTGAAGCCTGCCTAGCTGTTCGTCGATCCCGCGGAGGCGCTCGTTGACGCAGGACTCGATCGATTGCTGCAGGCTGTTTTCTAATTCTTCGCTCACCGTGGTTACTCTTCCTCCGATCAAACTGCTGCTCCCAAACTGGGGCAAATCGATTATGGAGGCCGCTGCGAATGCCCGTCAAGACTCTTTTCACGGCGGGGCTGGTCCATTGCCGCAAATAGGAAAGGTAATTGTGAGATTTCAAAACGCTGTGATAGCCTTTGGGTGCTTTACCATTCCACCCCCACTCGGTCGTCTTTCATCCCATGGTCTTTATCATTCACGCGGAAGGAATCGCTATGAATACTCTCTTGCACCACAGCCGCCGTGGCGGAGTACTCGCCATCACTCTCGTGGTTTTCCTTTTGACGGTCTCAGCAGACGCGCTCGCTCAGAATGCTGATTTAAGCATTATCAAGGCCGCCGACAGTCCCACCGCGGCCGCGGACACTGATGTTACTTATGACATCAGTGTGAGCAATTTTTCAGGCGAGGCTTCGTCGCCGACTAACACAGTCACGGATACGATACCCGCGGGGATGACTTTCGTTTCGGAAACCCATCCGATGGGTTGGAACTGTACCGCCCCAGCGCCTGGGTCTGGAGGGACGATCACTTGCACTTACGACAGTGAGATTTTTGACGAGAGCTCAGTGGTGTTTAGTTTTGTCTTTCACATCGACGCCAATGTGCCGAACGACACGGTGATTACAAATACCGCGACGATTGCTCATGGAGGAGTCGATCCCAATTCCGAGAATAACAGTTCTTCCGCGAATGTGACGGTAGGCGCCGGCGGAGGAGGAGGTACGCCGCCAGGAGTTCACGAAGTGCTGATCAGCGAATTCCGGCTTTCCGGTCCGGGAGGACAGTCTGACGAGTACATCGAGTTCTATTGCAATCGCAACACTGATTGCGACATCAGCGGAATGTCGCTCAGGTCATACGATCCAAGTATTCCGGGAGACTCCTCCATGACTTTCCCCGGACAAACAATAATTCCGGCGCGGCAATTCTTGCTGATTGCGGACTTGAGCCAGTATTCGCTACCGGACTATGCCACGCCGGACTTCGACGTTCACAATCCCGAGGTTCCGGACGTCTTCGTCGACAACCAGGGGCTTCAGTTGCTGAGCGCGGAGGATGCGCAAGTCATTGACTCGGTGGGATTCATCGGTGGCGGCAACAGTGAACAATACATCGAAGGCACAGGTCTGCAACCATCGGGAGGCATCATGCCCAGCCGGCCCGCTGATCAATACGCCTATGTTCGTAAGCGAACGATGGCGACCAATGGACTACCCCAGGATACCAACGATAACGCGAATGACTTCGTATTAGTATCGG
>JADMIO011583440.1_pt1 | contig 25531 bp, 24 predicted proteins | sample 8958161 | NCBI WGS metagenome assembly JADMIO01 (sample SAMN16585339, study PRJNA669376) | soil metagenome | isolation source: Crop rotation soil | place: USA: Cullars Rotation, Alabama | collected 2011
GCATCACTTCTCTCTGTTTTATTGTTCGTCTACGTCGTTTTAGGACAGCCAGGTCCCATCGATCAAAAAGCCACTGCCGTCGCAAAATCGTTTTCAGCTGAAGATTATCAGAAAAGATACAAGGAATGGATGACTCCTTCTGCTGAGATGACAGATCTCGGTAAAGATCTCTACGCCGTGAACTGCGTGTTTTGTCATGCCGCCGGTGGTGCGGATTCTGTTGAACAGAAAGTTCAGTCCATACAGAGAACTCGACCGACGAGTGTGGGTATATACCTTTTCGTGAAGCACGGAAGTGACAAGCATCCGCGATTTGATTTCTTGCCTATTCGCGAACGCCACGCGCTCACCCAGTTTCTCTTATCCAAGTCGGGGATCAAAACTGAGCCCAGCAAATCGGACTTGGAAGCGCTCTACGCAGAGGAGCTTTAAGTTTGAAAAGACTCTTGCCCGTCATTATTGGGACTTTTATCGCCGCGGCTTCGGCCTTTGCAGACGGCGGTCTCCCATACTCCAGCGAAAAAGTTTCGACCGAAACAGCTGAGGTGTTTAAAGACGTTGGAATCGAAGAGCATTTGGGTTCAAAAATAAACTTGGATCTTCAATTCAATGATGAACAAGGGCGACGAACTCCACTTCGACACTATTTTGAGAGCAAAAAGCCGATCATGCTCTCCCTTGTTTACTTTTCGTGTCCAAACCTCTGCAATCTCCATCTCAACGGAATGACCGACATGTTGAAAACAATGTCGGCTCCTATCGGATCCGATTTTGATTATGTGGTGGTCAGCATTGACCCGCGAGAGGACGCCGTTCTCGCGACCGCAAAAAAAGAGAGCTACTTAAAAGCTTATGGCCGCCCCGAATCTGCGAGCGGATGGCATTTTTTGACGGGGACCCAAGAGTCGATCAGTCAACTCGCCTCTCAGGTGGGTTTTCAATATAAATGGGACGAAAAGCAAAAACAATATTCCCACGCGTCCGCAGCCTATGTGCTGACTCCCGAAGGAATGATTTCACGCTATCTTTATGGAGTGGCTTTTGCTGAAAAAGATGTGCGACTTGCGCTCGCTGAAGCGTCGAGCGGACGAATCGGCACCGTCATGGAAAAGTTGATCATGTTCTGTTTTCGATATGATCCTGCGAAGCGCACCTATTCCCTTTACGTTTACAATATAATGAGAGCCGGGGGAGGTTTGACCCTTCTCGTGCTCGGAACCTTTCTTTTTTCTTTCTGGTTCAGGCAAAGAAAAAAATCGACTGAAATTCAAGGAGTTCATTCATGAACTGGGCAAATTTGACAAGTGCCAATTCTTATCTGCCCGTGCAGGGATCCACACTCGCCAGCGATGTCGATGCGATTTACAATACGCTCACTTGGCTCAGCATTTTGTTCTTCGTCATTTTGATGGGGGGCATGAGTTACTTCGTTTATAAATACAAAAGAAAAACAGATAACGATAAGACCGCTTACATCACTCACAATCATACGCTTGAGTTTATTTGGAGTTTTATTCCGCTCGTCCTTCTTCTCGGAATTTTCTTTTGGGGATACAAAGTCTACAATTTTTCACGAACCTTTCCGAAGAACGCGATCACGATTCAGACATTTGCAAAGCAATGGATGTGGTCATTCAAATACGCGAGTGGACGAGAGTCCGCGAATGAACTTGTTGTTCCTGCAAAGACCCCCGTTATTTTAACGATGACATCTGAGGATGTTCTTCACGCGTTCTATGTTCCTAGCTTTCGAATTCAACAGGGCGTGGTTCCTGGTCAACGCACAAGCGTTTGGTTCGAAGCGCCCGAGCCCGGCGTTTTCAAAGTCTTTTGTACGCAGTATTGCGGAACAGCTCATTCTAAAATGATGGCCGACATTCGAGTTCTACCGCCATCTGAGTATGAAGAGTGGCTGAAGACCGATCCATCAGCGGGTCTGACTCTCGCTGGTAAAGGGGAAGCTCTTTATAAAATTAAAGGCTGCGTCGCTTGTCACAGCACAGACGGAACCGCACGAGTCGGTCCAAGTTGGAAGGGTATCTTCGGAACATCGAGAAAATTCGCCGATGGTTCCTCGATTCCTGCTGCTGACGAAAACTATATTCACGAATCAATTTTATCTCCGAACACCAAGGTCGTAGCGGGCTTCCCCGCAGGCCAAATGCCCTCCTTTCAGGGTCAGATTAGCGAAGATGAAATTACGAACTTGATCGAATACATCAAGACTCTCAAATAGGAGAACGGATTAATGACTGCTGCTCACGCCACCGCTCATGCTGATTATCTGAATCACGAGAAGGGTCTCAAGTCTTGGTTCACGACTCTGGATCATAAACGAATTGGGATTCTTTACTTTTGCTCCGTGATGTTCTTCTTTCTCTTGGGTGGGATTTTCGCACTCTTGATGCGCCTCGAACTCATGAATCCCGGTCAGCAGTTTTTTGCTCCCGATGTTTACAATCGTTTCATGACGTTTCACGGAGCGATCATGGTTTTTATGGTCGTGGTCCCCGGTATCCCTGCATTCTTAGGTAATTTTCTATTACCTCTTCACATCGGCGCAAAGGATGTGGCTTTTCCCCGTCTGAATTTGTTTAGTTGGTATCTTCTTTTGACAGGTGCCTTGATTGTTTTGTCTTCGATCCTTCTCGGCGGCGTCGACACAGGTTGGACGTTCTATACTCCGTATAGTATTAAAACGGCGACGGCCGTCACATGGGTGGTTGCGGGCGTATTCGTGTTGGGCTTTTCGTCTATTTTAACGGGACTCAATTTTATTGTGACCGTTCATAAATTACGCGCGCCGGGTATGACGATGACTCGCATGCCACTTTTTGTTTGGGCGATTTACTCCACGGCGATTCTTCAAGTTGTGGCCACGCCGGTTCTCGCGATCACACTGATGCTTTTGATTGCTGAACGCACGTTCGGAATTGGCATTTTCGATGCGAAACTGGGCGGAGATCCTGTTTTGTTTCAACATTTTTTCTGGTTTTATTCTCACCCAGCTGTTTACATCATGGTTCTCCCTGCCATGGGTGTTATTAGCGAATTGGTCACTGCGTTTTCTCGAAAAACAATTTTCGGTTACACCGCGATTGCCTACTCGAGCATTGGAATTGCGGCGATTAGCTTTCTCGTGTGGGGTCACCACATGTTCGTGAACGGGCAATCTGAATTTGCCGGTATTGCGTTTTCAGTGATCACAATGCTAGTCGGAGTTCCCACCGCCATTAAACTTTTTAATTGGATGGCGACTCTTTATAAAGGATCTATTTCGCTCGATTCGCCGATGCTCTACGCGCTTGGATTTATGTTTATCTTTACCATCGGTGGACTCACCGGGATTTATTTGGCGACGTTAGCTGTGGATATGCATCTTCACGACACTTACTTTGTGGTCGCGCACTTTCACTATGTGATGGTGGGTGGGACATTGATGGCCCTGATGGGGGGGATTTATTACTGGTTCCCTAAAATATTCGGCAAAATGTATAACGAGGCGACGGCCCGAATTTCTTGGTTCCTCATTTTCTTGGGATTTAACGTCACGTTCTTTCCTCAGTTCCTTTTAGGAAATCTTGGAATGCCCCGCCGTTATCATGATTATATTCCTGAATATGCATGGCTGAATCGTATCTCGACGATGGGCTCCTGGCTGATCGGTGCGGGATTCTTGTTTGCCCTCTATACTGTCATTCAAGGAATTAAATCCGGGCCAAAAGCGTCCGCAAATCCTTGGGGTGCCAAAACCCTCGAATGGACAACACCATCTCCTCCACCACATGATAATTTTGCAGTAACACCAACAATAACGGCAGGTCCTTATGAGTACCGCTAAACCAACGACAGGTTCGCACGAACATCACTTTGCTCACCATTTTGACAGCGCAGAACACGAATACGAGTCATCGAAACAGGGCATCTGGCTCTTTATGGTGACCGAGATTCTCATGTTCGGCGGTCTTTTTGTTGCGTACACCTTCTTTAAGAATATGTATCCGGCCATGTTTCACGAAGGCTCTCACCATCTCAACCGATGGATGGGAGGTCTTAACACCGTCGTTCTGATCACCAGTTCTTTGACGATGGCTCTTGCGATTCATTACGTGCAGGTCGGTAAGAATAATAAAGCGTTCTGGAATTTGTTTTTCACGGTTCTGTGCGCGGCTACCTTTATGGTCGTGAAGTATTTTGAATACATGGAGAAGATTCATCACGGTCTTCTGCCAGGATCTAATTTTCATGCGGAAGCGGAAGCCAGTAACCTAGCTCTGTTCTTCGGTTTCTACTTCATGATGACGGGACTCCATGGGATTCACGTTCTTTGCGGGATCGGTTTGATCACGTGGTTGATGATCCGTTTGAAACGCGGAGATTTTAATCAGAATTATTATACTGCGATGGAAGGCGTTGGCCTTTTTTGGCACGTCGTCGACTTGATTTGGATTTACTTGTTTCCGTTGTTTTATTTGATCACTTGATAGGAGAGAAATATGGCAGCCAACTCACATTCTCAACACGCGCATAGCAGTGCCCACCATATCACGCCGATTTCGACCTATATTAAGGTATTTGTCGCGCTGATCGTAGGCACGATCATTACCATTGCGGCTGCCGGTGTGCATTTTGGTGTCTTTAATACATTTATTGCCATGCTCATTGCGACGACCAAAGCGTCTTTGGTCATCCTTTTCTTCATGCATCAGAAGTATGAGAACAGGCTCAATCAGGTCATCTTTTTCTCTTCGTTCGTGTTCTTGGTCATCTTTTTCTCTCTGACCGCCAGTGATTTATTCTTCCGAGTGAACACGATCCCTATACACGGCAAGTAACGGGTCGCCGCTCGTTTTAAAGCAATCCCCTTCAAAATTACGACCAGGTAGTTGTGCAATTCTCTATTCGGGAGTATGGATCAGGACTCATAAACCGAACCGAAGAGGGATTATGGCTCAACCAAAAACAACGGCTAAAAAAACTCTATCTAAAACAACCAAGAAAGCAAAAGCATCTCGAAAGCTTTCGGTTGCAAAACACACGACCAAAAAAGCTGTGACGAAGAAGGTCTCTAAGAAAACAGCGACTAAGAGTTCTACTGCGAAGAAAACGGCAGCGAAAAAAATGACTATAACCGCGAAGTCTTCTGGAAAGCCCTCGACGACAGTTATGGTCTCCAACTATCAAGGTCCGAAAGCGGGTTTGAATCAAGACGTTCCATCCATCACAGTGACGGGCACCAGCGGTCAGACGATTGAACTCGCTTCGCTTCGCGGAAAAAAAGTAGTGCTTTATTTTTATCCAAAAGATGCAACTCCTGGCTGCACCATCGAAGGGCATGATTTCTCAAAGCTCTACGAACACTTTAAAGCCGCAAATACCGAGGTCTTTGGAATTTCTCGTGATTCAATTAAATCGCACGAAAAGTTCAAAGAGACTGAGTGTTTTCCGTTTGAGCTTTTGAGCGATGAAAACGAGACCGCTTGTTCGGCGTTTGGCGTGATCAAAATGAAGAATATGTATGGCCGCCAAGTGCGTGGCATTGAACGTTCGACATTTATTATCGATGCAAATGGCAAACTTGTTAAAGAATGGCGCGGAGTGAAGGTTCCCGGTCATGTTGACGAAGTTTTGGAATTTGTGAAATCGATCTGATTATGAATCGAAAACAGGGAAAAGCTTTTTTTCAACTCACAAAACCTGGAATCGTCGGGCTCGTCCTCATGTGCGGGCTCGCAGGATACGGGCTTGCATTTCAAGTTGAAAAATCGTTTTCTCTTTTGAACTTCTTAAGTTTCGCTTTTGGTCTTTGCATGCTCAGTGCCGGAAGCCTTGCGCTCAACCAAGCTCAAGACCATCTCATTGATTCTAAAATGAAGCGAACGCAACTGCGACCGATTCCCAGTGGTCAGATCACCGTTCAGAGCGGTTATTTTTTTAGCATTTCTATTTTGATTGTCGGTCTCGGGCTTCTGTATTTCGTCGAACCTCTCTGTGCCCTTCTAGGTTTGATCACGGCCCTCCTCTACAATATTCCGTACACCCTTTATTGGAAACGCAAAGACGCGTTTGGAGCTGTGCCAGGCGCATTTCCAGGAGCTATGCCAGCGGTGATTGGATACGCTGCGAATTCAAAAAATATTTTCTCAACGGAATGTGTGTATTTATTTTTAATCATGTTTCTTTGGCAGATGCCGCACTTTTGGTCGTTGGCGATTAAGTACGCCGACGATTACCGGGACGGCGGTGTTCCGGTGCTACCTGTTCAAAAGGGGACTTCGACCACTTTATTTCATATGGCCTTGTACGTATTTTTGTACGCGGGACTGGCACTTCTCTCGCCCCTATTTGTTCACGCCTACGTGTTTTATATCTTCTTAGTGATTCCTCTCACTCTTAAAGTAGGTTGGGAGTTTTTTCGTTATTATCAATCGGGAGCAAAAAAGAGGTGGCTGCCCTTTTTTCTGTGGGTCAACTTTAGCATGTTAGCTTTCTTAGTGGTGCCGGTCATCGACAAGTGGCTATTTCTCTTTGCGCGAGCTAAATAAGGAGTTCCGTTGAATTCCCAAAATTCAGATGTCGTCACCAGTAGCCAAGTGTCTCGAAATCATCGAGTGTTCGTTGCGTTTAAAGTCCTAATTGGGATGGTGCTCGGGTTGATCGCGCTCGGAGGCGCCGTGCGCGCCACCAATTCGGGGCTCGCCTGTCCAGACTGGCCTCTCTGCTTTGGCAAGTTCATTCCGGATTTTCATCCGCAAGTCTACTTTGAATTTATTCATCGCGTATTGGCTGGCACGATTGGAATTTTAACGGCAAGTCTCGCCGCGCTGATTTACAAACGAAAGGAATACGCAAGCAAACTAAAAGTATTTATGTCCGTGGCTCTTTTTTTTCTCGCTGGGCAAATCATATTGGGTGGCTTGACCGTCAGAAAGCTTCTTCATTTCGGAACGGTCACGGGTCACCTTGCTTTAGGGATCGCGTTTTATGGGAGCCTCCTCTGGATCGCGTTTCACTTGAGAGAAGACAAGGCCTCACTTGCAAAGTCGCGGTTTCAGCTTCCTTCGGCCGTTCGCGCGATGTTTGCTCTTTCAGCGATCCTCGTATACGGACAAATTATATTGGGAGGATTGGTCTCTTCTAATTATGCCGGCATGGCCTGTGGTGGTGATTGGCCGTTGTGTTTAGGCGACTTAATTCCCACCTTTGAAGGGGCCGTCGGCCTTCATGTCATGCACCGATTTGGGGCCTACATGGTGGTCATCGTTTTATTTTCCGTGAACCGCGTTTTGAGATTGAGTCGTGATCAAGAGTGGATGACTCCTGAAATCTCAAAACTCGCGCGCATTTTGCTAAGTCTCGCTTTGTTTCAAATCGCTCTCGGGATCGCCAATATCAAGTTTCAGATTCCTCCTTTGATTACCGTCGCCCACCTGTTGGTTGCAGCTCTTATTTTTGGACTGTTGCTGCGTCTCTGCTATTTGTCCAACGGCCGTGAAAATCTCGTGGGTGTATGAGTCGCGCGCCTGCCAAAGTTATTGCAGTTAAAGTCACTCACGACGAACTAAGAAGTTTGCTGGAGCGAACTCAGAACGAGTTTGAAGTGAGTGGTCAGATTTTTAATGATGCCCTCGCGCCTGCACTGACTTATGCCGAAAATAGGGACAGGGAGTTTGCTGCTTTTATTTGCGCTGTTCTAGCATATGGCCGAGTTCAACATATTCAGAAAAGTGTGCGAGCGGTTTTGCTCCCGATGGGAGAGAGACCCGTTCATTGGCTGCTGAATGCAAATGAATCGCTCATCCGTCGCAATCTACGAGGGTGGAGTCATCGTTTCAATACGTCGCAAGATATGGTCCTCTTATTAACTCTCTTAGCCAGAATTTATAAATCTCATGAGTCTCTCGAAGAGATTCTTAATGTTCAAAGCGACGACACAGCCTTTCACTTGCTTGAAAAGATGGTGGAATATTTTGAGAGAAACATTCGTGTCGTCCGAGGACGAGCTCTCGCTAAAAGTTCGTCGTTTTGGTTTTTTCTTCCGCGTCCGTCTTCGGGCAGTGCGTGCAAGCGACTCAATCTATTTATGCGATGGATGGTCGGAAAAAGTAAAACGGATCTGACTCTCTGGAAGACTGTTTTAACCTCTCAGCTCCTTATTCCCGTCGATGTGCACGTCCATAAACAAGCGCTCTCGTTAGGACTCACGTCTCGCAAACAAGCCGATTGGAAAACGGCGTTTGAGATCACGGAGGCTTTGAGACGGTTGGATCCTCTCGATCCAACCCGTTTTGATTTCGCGCTCTGCCACTTAGGAATCCAGGGACATCGCCTGATTCTATCTTGAGCGCGACCAAAGGTCGCGCGGTTTTCGAACAGAAACAGAATCAGATACGGTCAGTTTGCGGTAACGGCGGACTGTTTCTGAGCCGAAAACTGATTCTGCTAACCGACCGCATCTGATTCTGTTTCTGATTGGACTGGGTAAAATTTATTTTTTTTCAGGCTCCGCGCATGAATTATTTAACTTCACATAATGCCAAACTCCGCCAATGCCATCGCCTAAATCATCTCCGCTGTGACGATCAAAAATGTATGTGTAAACAAGATGGCCGTCATAGGTGAGTTGTAACTTGTTGTTTGCTCGAGGAGTTGCCGCGAGTGGGGCGGTTAGTTTTGCGGCTTCATCTGCCGTCACAATATAAGGAGGCCAAACTTCGGCGCAGTCGCCAATGCATTTTGATTTCGGTGAGTTAATGTCGAGGTCAAACGTGTAAAGTGTTTTGCCAAATGAATCTGCGATCAAGATTTCTTTTTCAGAGTTTTGCACGATTGTCGTGAAATCCGCGTTCGCGACATAAGTGAAAAAGCTCAGCGAGCTTAGCGAAACGATAAACAAAAAAGCTTTCATTATTCCCTCCCAGGAATCGAGTTAAAGCGACTCCTCACACCTACTCCGTTGAATGACGGACCGCAATGTCAATGAGTGGAACACATGTTGTTAAAAAACGAACGCACTTAAAAGCTAGTCTTAAGCGCAAGCTGCTTCTTATGACGATCCATCGCCAACTGAATAAGCCGATCGATGAGATCTCTGTAAGAAATTCCCGAAGCTTCCCACATCTTGGGATACATACTGATATTGGTAAAACCGGGGATCGTGTTGATCTCGTTCAAAAACAATTCTTTGCCACGTAGAAAAAAATCAACGCGAGCCATGCCTTCGCAACAGAGGACTTGATACGCCTCGATCGCCAGCGCCTGAATATTTTTCGCGACAGCGGCATCTAATTTTGCGGGAATTTCAGAGTAGGCACCGTCGGCATCAATGTATTTCGCTTCATACGAATAAAATTCACTCTTCACAATAACTTCGCCGGGTGTAGAGGCAATGGGCGTTTCGTTTCCTAGAACCGAGCACTCGATCTCTCGTCCGATGATCGCTTCTTCAATTAAGATTTTGCGATCGAATTGAAAAGCATGATCGATCGCCGTTTCACATTCGGCCTCATTTTTGACTTTGCTGACTCCAACGGAGGATCCTGTGTTTGCGGGCTTCACAAAAAAGGGCAATCCCAATTCGCGTTTCAAATCAGTAAACGAAAGTTCACGTCTCTTATGGAGGTGAGCTGTGATGAATTTTCCGATAGGAAGTCCACCGTCTCTTAAGAGGCGTTTCATGACATCTTTGTCCATGCCGACCGCCGAGCCGAGAACATCGGCACCGACAAAGGGAATGTTGGCGAGTTTCAACATTCCTTGAATCGTTCCGTCTTCACCAAAGGCTCCGTGAAGAACGGGAAATACCACATCGAGGGCGCCCTGGGGCGATTGATCCGTTGTGTTCATGAGAGTTGGAGCTTGAGGATGCGGTACGAGGGTCACTGACGACGCATCTGTATTGAGCTTAATTCTTTTTGGGTCATTGGCGTTGAGCAAGAAGTGAGAGGCTTCGTTCAGATACCACTTTCCCGCTTTGTCGATTCCGATGAGTACGACTTCGTATTTGTCTTTATCAATCGCCTCAACGATGTTCTTCGCCGATTGGAGAGCCACTTCGTGCTCTGTTGAGCGTCCACCAAACAAAATCCCTACGCGTATTTTTTTACCCATGGGGGTCATGATGCGACGGAGAGGACTTCCTTGTCGAGCGCACGAATATTGGCGGCGCATCATTCTTCGATTCAAAACGGTTCCTTAACCGAACGAGTGACGGTAAGACTTTTCTATGCGCGAGAGACGAGACATACGAAAGAAGTTTTTACTGGAGAAGGCTTACCACAATAAAATGGCGAGCCCCGGTTGCCATGAATTTCGAATCGTTCTTGATCACTTGAAACCGAACTTCAATGTCGGAAAAATTTTTCGATCGTCAGAAATATTTGGAGCCCAAGGCATTGACCTTGTTGGTGTTCCTTTTTTTGATCCCTTTCCATCAAAAGGCGGGTTCAAGCGTGTTCCAGCTCGATTCTTTGGAGATTTCAAAGAGTGTTTTGCGGAGCTGGAAAAGGAGGAGTTCACTATTTATGTCATGAACCCTTCCCTCGGTGTTGTTCTCTCCCAAGAAGAGTTCCCGCAGAAGAGTGTGTTTGTCGTCGGACACGAAGAGTACGGCCTGAGCTTTAACCCAGCCGAGTATCCCCAAATTCGAGCGATTCAAATTCCCCAGTTCGGACGCATCCAAAGTCTGAATGTCAGTGTGGCCGCATCGATTGCGATGTACGAATATGTGCGGCAACACTCCGCATCCGTTGCTATTTCTCATCGGGACGCAGTTCCATCACGTGACATAAGTATTTAGCGACTGCTGATTCGCGTCAGCACGATCGTATCTGAGATCAAAGGTGCGCCAACTGAGGGCTTCAGAAAAGTTCTTCGCAGAAATATTGAAGAAAAAGACATAAGAAAAATTGATTAATTCTTCAGATCATTGAAAACTTTGCCAGTCGAAAGTCGGGGACGTTACCAAGGGGGGAAAATGTTTCTAACAAAATGGGTTCAACTCGCGTTGTTTTCATCGGTGTTTGCAGTGGGGACCGCAAACGCTTCTTTGATGAGACCTACATTACAAGAAACTCAAAAAGAAATTCTTGTGCAAAAGGCTCAGTGGATTCCCAAGGATTCATGGGTCAATCATCTCACAGAAGCCCAAACGAAACGGCTGTTGGGCGCGAAAAACGTTCCGACTCCAGAAGTCATGTTTATTGCTCCCGATCCTGTCGGCGGAGCGTCAGCGCTCGATTGGCGCAACAACGGTGGGAAAAACTATGTCTCGCCAATGCTGAATCAAGCGAATTGCGGGAGCTGCGTGGCCTTTGCCGCGGTTGCCACATTAGAAACTCAACTCAATATCTCGGCTCAAATTCCTGGTTTGGATCAACGGTTCTCGCCTCAGGCGCTCTTTGCTTGTGGTGGTGGCGGTTGTGACTCGGGATGGTGGCCCGATTCTGCAGCTGATTATATGAAGAAAGTCGGCGTTCCAGATGAGGCGTGTGCTCCTTACACGATGGGTTCAACAGGCGAAGACGTCGCGTGTTCGACGATCTGTAAAGATTCTGCCTCTCGCAATTTGAAAATCGCAAGTTTCAGTCAGCCAACGTCTTTTACTGTCAACATGGCAGCCCTCAAAGCAGCCCTGGCAAAAGGCCCGTTGATGACCACTCTGACCGTTTATTCTGATTTCATGCAATACGGCAGTGGCATTTACAAACACGTGACTGGTAAAGCGGAAGGCGGCCATGCCGTTTCGATCGTTGGATACAACGACGCAGAAAGATATTTTATCATTCGAAATAGCTGGGGCGAGACCTGGGGTGAAAAAGGTTTCGGACGAATCAGTTACGACGATGTCTCGGGTATTGGCCGTGAGACGTGGCTTCTTCAACTTCCGTCGTTTGCAGGATATGTCTCCGTCGTGACTCCTCGTGATTACACGTACGTCGATGGAATGTACGACATGAAGGCCAGCGCGACATATCCAAACTTACAATCTTTGACGTTTGTGTTCACGGATACCTACGGCCGAAAAGCTGCGAGTCTTGTAGGCCAAGGCACCGGCAATGAAATCATTAAGCAACTCGACACGCGCACATTGCCTGATGGAAAATATGAAGTGGCTGCAGAAGCGGCTTGGGGCGCAAAACAGATTTCGACTTCTAATCATCAGCTCTTTTACGTCGTGAATTCAAAACCGACGATGAGCGTTTCTTTCGATGGCACAAACGGAACAAATTTAAACCTCCCGTTGCGTGATCGAATTGAAATGGCGATTCGAGCTCCATCGACACCAGTTCCAATGAGCCGACTCACATTCCATTACATGGGACCAGATAAAGTCGATCACACCAAATTCACAGACGTCGTTTTGTCAGAAGTGACTATGGGATGGAGAACCAATCTCACTCCGAATGGCACATACGATATTTGGTTTACGGGCGAAGTAACCACAGCCACCAAATCATACAAAGTAGAAAGCGCCCACAAAACCGTCGTCGTAAAAAACTAATCAGCCCCGGAAAAGGTACGCCGTACCTTTTCCGGTAACGTGGCCGACTTGGGCCAATAGTGATGTTGTTTAGATGGTTTTGACGAGGCGTGTAGAAGGTGTTTTCGATTGAGAAGGGGCTGCCATAGGGCGGCCTTTTTCTTTTTCTACTTAACCCAATAATGATCTATGCTGCGGCCTCAGTTTTGGAGGATCTTGTGGCGACCAATTTCATGTGGGCATTTGCAGGGCTGGCCCTGTGCGCTCTCGAGCTTGTCAGTGGTACTTTTGTGCTTTTGATCTTTGGAGTGTCGGCGCTGATCGTGGCGGGTGCTGCCACATTTGGATTAGAAGCGACCTCGTTTCAATTCTTGCTCTTTGCACTGCTTTCGATTCTCAATGTGCTCATGTTTCGCGATAAAATTTTAGCTGCGATTCGAAAAAAATCAGCGTTCCGAGCGGATTCAGACAAGATTATTCTCTCCAGTGGAATCGCACCGAATGGTCAAGAAAGCATTCAGTATCAAGGAACCGTTTGGACGGCGGTGAATAACTCGGCAACACCTCTTCATAAGGGAGACGCCGTTCTCGTTGAAAAAGTAGATGGAATTAAACTGTTCGTAAGAAAAGTAGGAGAATCTCGAGATGGAAATCAGTAGTGCGTTTGGGCTAGTCTTAGCGGCCTTTGCAATTATTTTTGTCGTGAAAACGGTTCGAATTGTTCCTCAGCAGTCGGCCATCGTCGTTGAGCGGTTGGGGAAATACAATCGAACTCTCCACGCGGGTCTTCATATTTTGATCCCATTTATCGATCGACTTCACTACATTCACGAGCTGAAAGAAGTTGTTCTCGATATTCCCGCGCAAATTTGTATCACGCAGGATAACGTACAAGTCAGTGTCGATGGAGTTCTCTTTTTTCGAGTGACGGATCCGATGAAAGCGTCTTATGGAGTTTCGGATTATGTGCAAGGGATCATCCAGTTGGCGCAAACGACGATGCGCTCTGAAATCGGTAAGATTACGCTGGATCGCACCTTTGAAGAACGCGAAAAGATCAATCACGCGGTGATCATGGCTTTAGAGGCGGCGACAGACCCGTGGGGTGTGAAGGTTCTCAGATACGAAATCCGCTCGATCAATCCTCCGAAAGAAATCCTCGACGCCATGGAAAAACAAATGCGTGCCGAACGAGAAAAGCGAGCCAAGATCTTGGAGTCAGAAGGCGATCGAGACTCAAAGATCAATCGAGCCGAAGGTATCAAGCAAGAAACCATTAAAGCTTCCGAGGCGGATAAACAAAAAAGAATTAACGAGGCCGAAGGACAAGCTTCTGCGATCATGTCGGTGGCAAAAGCCACCGCCGATGGCCTTTCAATGATTGCTTCGACTCTCAATTCTCCCGGCGGTAACGATGCTGCAAGACTGCGAATTGCAGAAGAATATCTGAAGCAATTTGGAAATGTTGCAAATGAAGCGAATACTCTGATCATTCCCGCTAATGTCAGTGATGTCAGTTCGATGGTCACAGCTGCGTACACAGTTCTCGATCGAGTGCGAGCGGGCGCACCTAAACTTCAATAGGAGGCTAAGTTGCGACTCTACTTTGGTCTAGTCGCCGCTTCCTCATAGCTAAATATCTACAGTTTATTGACATCATTCGGTGGCTCCTTGAACCTTGAGAGATCTTTACTCAAAAGAGATTTTGTCATTTTTAGGGGGACCGATGAAAAGGACTTTTTCCGGAAAATATATGGCGGCTGCGGCTGTCCTATTTTTTGTAATTTGGACGGCGTGCACGAGTTCAACGAAGCACGAATTGGCAGAGCAGGTTCCCGATTGGTCGGAACAACGGGGCGTTGCTCAAGACGACCAACAACTAAAAGTAAAAGGGGAATCGGATCTTCCTCGATTCTACGATCCCAAACATCCTGAGGTTGCGGGCTGGCGACCAGCCATCGAAGATCCAACCGGAAAAGATCTATCGGGCTACTCCCATTTAGAAAAATGCAACCTTGTTGTACCGGATGTTGTCGCGAAAAACCCCGACATCACCCAAGCTGAGTGTGAGGCGCGAAATGATTATCAGTCCGTGCGAGCAGGACAAGAGATTTGGATCAAAGCGACAGGCGGCAATCAACGTTTCTACGCTTACAATTATCCACAGAAATTAACAGCTCACATTGATTGGTGGGACGTCTTGCGTTCCGATCAACGCTATGTCGATCGCACCCATAAATATGGAATGATCAATGACCCAGATTGTTGTGATCCAAAAACTCCAGGAGATTGTGAAGAAAAGTTTCCGAAAAAAGTCATTCCTGATACTTTTGGAATGGATTATTGCCCGGGCGACGACGCGCTCCTCGATGCAGTCAGAAACGCGAACGAATATCGAAAAACAGGTAAATCGTATCGCGATCCCGCTTGTAATTTTAAAGAGTGGAAGTCGGATCCGATCAAGGCCTCTTACGCGAAAAACGTCGAGACGTTGTTTTCAAAAAAATTCAAAGAAGACTCGAGTTGTGATTTGCAGTTCGGCACCTCCACAGGATCGCTCGGATTTCGAAAATTCCCAAATCCTCGATTTGATCCAGAGGCATGGGCTGCGGCCACGAACTCCAAAGGATATCCTGAGTACGCGCGACAAAAACTATGGCTTGATCATTCGATTGAACCGCCGTTTCGAATCGGTATGGCCTGTGCCGCTTGTCACATTGGCTACAATCCGGTGAATCCGCCTTCTTTGGCAAATATTACGAGACCCAATTGGGTGAATCTCAAACCTGCTATTGGTGCGAACTATGCGAATCTCTCTGCCGTCTTCGCATCGGGTGAAGGGAAGGGTAGTTTGCCTTGGCAAATGTTTGCTCATGCAAGAATTGGAACAGTCGATACGTCGGCGTTTCCGAATGACTATATAAATAATGCCGGTTCATTTAATCCGATCATTAATCTTCCTCAGCGACCTAAATTTGTTCATCAAGTAAAAGATTTTTACAATGCGAGTGCCGGCACGTTTGCGGATTCGCCAGTCACTCGCTCCGACGTCTATCACATTCTTAAAGGTGGAGAGGATAGCGTAGGTCCTGAAGGTTCAGTCATGAGAGTTTACGTCAACATCGGGACGTGTTCCGAAGAATGTTGGACGAATCATATGGCTGACCCTTTGATTTTCGATTCAGGCTTAAGGGGATTTGGTCAGACGCCTTTTGATATCAGGCAATGTCAGGCCGATTGCCGAAATTATCGCGCTATTGAAAAACGCGTTTATGACGTTTTCAATTTCTTTCAAGCTCAACGTCCAACGGATCTGAAAACGGCGGTCGCAAGCGGAAATACCAAAAAACTGGTTGATTTGATTGAGACGAATACAGAAATGCAATCGGTTGTCGGGAGTCACAAGCCCGGTTCTGTTAAGAATGGACAGGCGGTTTTCATCCAACAGTGTGCGAGATGTCACTCGTCACAAACGCCTGACGTTTTGGCCCAAACTTCGTCAAAACAAAAACCAAGTTCCGTTTTGTTTCAAGAAGATCTCGATCCTGTGTTCGATCCAAAAGCCGAATTTCAAAATCGAGAATCACCTTTCTATGAAACGCGCGAAGATATGCCAACTGTTCGTTTGGATTTCTTAAGCAATGATAAACTGGTGCCCGTGACCGAAGTCGGAACCTATCGTTGCCGAGCCCTCCATTCGAATCATATGAAGGGTCATATCTGGCAAGAATATGCCTCTGAAACTCTTAGGTCCGCACGCGGAGTAGCTCGGCGAAAAGATCAACATATTAATCACGACGTGGAGTCGTACGGTCTCAGCGGCGGATACAAGAAGGATATGCATCCCGATATGGATGGTCCGGGCTTTATGAGAAATGCCACGCTCATTAATATTTGGACGCGCGCTCCGTTTATGCACAACAAGTCTATCGGAGTGGAATTGATTCCAAAACCGAAGTCTGAAGAAAACCAAATGGTATATGTAACAGCGCAAGCTGGCACGCCGGCAAAACTTCGCAAGTGGATTAACCCCGGAGTTGCCGCGCGTCTTCAAGCGTTCCACGCGTCCTTTGAAGAGTTAATGACCCCTTCGGAGCAGCGATATAAGAAAGAAACGAAAACCACCGAAGATGTCGAAATCCCAATCGCGATTGCCGGTCGCAGTTACACCCTGGTTTTTCCAAAAGGTGTGAATCTGACCTTGCTCGGAAGTTTTCGCATGAAGCAATTCGCGCGTGAGCTTTATGAAGATGCGAAGAATACGTCGATGCCTCAGATGATTGAAAAGATCGCTCAGCACATTGGCTCGAACGTGAAGAAAGATGATCAGGGTCGTTTCACTCTGATCTCGGCGTCTTCCGCGAACACGTTTTTGCTCAAGTATTCGAACTGCATACCGGTCGACAAAGAAGGTCATCCCGACATGGCAGAAAACCTGGGACACGATTTCGGCACGGGCATGAGCGCACAAGAGAAGTCTGACTTAGAAGCATTTTTGCTAACTTTATAAGAGGGGAAACATGAGAAACTTAATTCTATTATTTGTCGCTTTGCTCGGTACCAACTCTTATGCCGCCAATGAAGAGGCGACTCTCCGGGTCGATGGGAATCATGCGGCTTACTCTTATTATTCGGAGCGCCCTGAATTGAGTCTAATGGAAAGGCGAGCCATTCCATCTTACAATCAAAAAGAGGGCGTTGATATCGAGCAGCTGTTTAGCTCGTTTAAAACGAATAAAGAGTTGGCTTACGCGTTGGCCGGCGACCCTGAGAAGCATATTCCCGGGTGGTCCCAAGAGGGTTTGGAACAGCTTTATGCTCGTCTTTCTTCGGGACCATGGCCGTTTGGTGATAAAGATGAAGTTCAATACGATGGAATCGCCGCGTTTGAACCCGAGGGTATGGCAAAGCGAATTGACGATCTTATGATGAGCAGCCCCATATTAAGTAAAATACTCAATACGCTAGGTCTCAATTCGCAAGCCGCACGACTTGAGCTCACCTCGAAAATGACTCCCGCGCTTTGGAAAGGAAAAGTCTTTCGACAAAACAGAGGTAAGACCGTTCACACGCTTGTGAATCGCTTGCCTTCATTTACCGGAATCACTCAGGCTCTCATTTCTCGCGGAGAAAAAATTAAGACTCAAGGAAAAGGCGTTCCCTTGCTCGGCAAAATGCTAGGCAGTGGCCAAGAGTGGTTGATGATGCCAGCGAAAGTTTATTGCGGTGAGAGTATTTTGGATACGCGCAAAGAATCATTTGTTATCGACTATGCGTTTTCCGAAAACGTCGTTGTTGATGGCCAATCTTATGCGAATGCGGCTTCTATACCGGCTCACCGAATTATACCGGGTCGAAATGGAATTGAAATTAGAGATGAAATCAGAATGGTTCGTCCTGGTATCTATTTAGGTCGAGCTCTTGTGCGACGCCAATTCTTGCTCACCTTTGTTTTGTTTAATGACACGATTAAAGTGACGGGTGTGGACGCGTGTCGTAATCCATACTCCACGCGCGCACAAAACATGGCTGCGTATTGAGGATGAGTCGTCGACTTCTACTAAGTGCTCTGGTTCTCTTTTTTGTGGGTTCATGCACTCACTCAACGAGAGAGCCAGCCGCGCTTAAGTTGCCGACGCTAGAGGAATCCAGAGACGATTGGGCGGTTGATCCCTTTAATCCCGGCTCACAAACTCCGCCCGACGGAACACTCTCTCTTTTCGACGCTCTTTTTCGAGAGCCAAAATCCAAAGAATATTTTCTTCCAAACGGATTTGCTGAACTCAAGAAATTTATTGAGTCGAGTCAAGGGCTCGGCGTCACAACTCGCGGCACGATCATCCCGTTGGGTCGATCGCTTCAACGAAATGCCTCACAGCCGCACTTTTTTGAGTTTCCCAGAGTTGTGCTTGCGGCCACCGGCGTTGGCCCTGTCGGAGAGCCGACGGAGACATCAGTTATTCACTTGGCTCTCGATGGAACCGATCAGATTTTTTTTGGATATAATGAGGTCGCGGCTCAAATGGAGGTCATTAGTTACAATGAACTTGCGGGCCGATTTGAATTTCAGGTGGTTCGGGATTTTGGAAATGGCAAGACGCCAACGGTTGAGTATGCAGATAGAAATTTTTGTCTTTCGTGCCATCAAAATCAAGCCCCGCTCTTTCCGAGACGGTTTTCGAAATCTCCGCCTCAGTGGCAAGAGACCTCAGGAAGCGATGCTATTTTCACAGCTCTCGAAAAGAGTGCGTTTGCGAAACACATAAAGATAGAAGATGGTCAAAAGACCTACTTTGGAATTCCGTTTGTGACGGACAGAAGTGCACCTTACGATATCGACAATTCGACGGACAATGCGAATCTCATTAATGTTTACCAACGAATCTGGGGAGATGCCTGCACCACTGTTGAGTGTCGAGGCCGCTCCTTTCAATTTATGCTGATGCAAAAGTTAACACGGCAAGGGGAGAGTTGGACGGAACGCGCGGATTATAAAACTCTTGTTCTGAGTGAACTCAAGTCCAAATTCCAGCGTTGGCCAAATGGTTTATGGATTCCAAACTCTGACTTACCCAATCGAAATCCGTTAGAGAAAATAGAGAACCAATGTGATCTGACAGCAGCCACTGAAATTTATCAAATTACGGATCCAAACTTATTGAAACCCCTCGTGTTCGCTAACACCAAATCGTCGGTATTGTCGGAGCTGGATCTGTTAGACAAAAACTCGCAAACGTCGATTCATCCTCTTTGCAATCCAAGAAACTTACGGGCCCCGTTTACTGGAAATAAAATTAGTTTCGTGGGCCCGACGGTGGATGAGACAACAGGTCAGTTAAAAGCGGACGAGGATCAAGTTTATCTCCAAAAACACATTCTCGGATTGTCGACTCTCTTTACGGAAAAAGATGTTCGTACGTTGGATCAAGTTCTAAAAGAAAAAACCGCGAACGGGAGCTTCGTCAAAAAAATAACAAACCCCAGTTGTACGATGAGTAAAGTGGAGGAATATTTTAGCGTGAAGTGCACACCTAAGACCGCGGATTCAGGACAGGTCAACGTTCTCCTCAATATTTGGCCAGAAGATGAAAATGAAGTCGATATCGAATTGGAGTCGCTGGTTTATACAGATCGACCCGGCTGCCAAATAAACTATTTGAGTGAGCCGATTGGGGCCGACCAGAAAAAATGTGGATCTATTACGAAAGTATCAGGACGTGGTCGAAGAAATGGGGCGCAGTTGTTGGTGGAGTTTCCACATCCGAGGCCCCGATTTCCCCAAGGTCAAGCTCTTGATAAAATCGAGTTCGGTTGGGACGAAAAATTAAAAAAACTCACAGGTGAAGTGACGGTCTATCTTATGGAAGGCGACTTGATGATCCTTGAGAGTGCAATCGATCAGCTTATGGCGGAGTCTCATAAGGCAGAGAAGCTTCAATCGGGCTTAGGAGTTTTTGGTTCGCGTCCCTTCAGCCGTCTCTATCTATTAGGGAAACTGTATGAGGCGCTTGGAAAAAAAGTGGAGTATCCTAAGGCGTATCAGGACTTAAGTGGTCAAATCGTGATTGCTAAAAACGAAATTAAGATAAAGGAGTTTGATCTCTCCAAAATTCCAGGCGCAAATCTTCAGATTAAACCCTTCTTTAAATATTGTTATGCCTGCCACTCCGAAGCTCTCAATGGCGGACAGCCTAACTTTCTCTACTCTGCCAAAACCGGAGATGAGTATTGGAAAGAGATCTCGTCTAAAATTCAAAAGTGTTCGGAGCGAATATTTGCGCGGCTCAAAGGATGGGATGGAGTTCACAAAGAAAAATCGATGCCACCGTATTTCTTTTTCGGAATAGCTCCCCAACTAAAAACGTCCTTTGATCAGGATCGACCTCAAATTTTAAATACGATTAGCTCATGGCTCAAAGTGAAGTACCAAACAGAGAACCAATCGAAATGGGCTCAAGATGAGGGTTGGTGTGAGAAGGCGCTCAATGGTCAGTAGAGTTGTTATTTCTTCTACGATTTTTATTTTTTTCGCTGCCAGTGGACCGGAAGCGCTGCACGCAAAAAATGGTTTGTGGCCGGTTACGCAAACAGGGCGACCCTTGCAACCCAAATGGTCGTACCGAATGGGTTTGAAGTTTCACAAGAACTCCTTGGTTGTTGAATCGATAGAACCCCTTTCGTTTGCGAGTGTTTTGAAAACCGACGTGTTTGAAAAAACGGAGGGACGCAAATTTAAGACTCTCCCGAGAAAAGAAAAGTCGCAGAGAGCTTGGCGACAAGCCCAGAATGGCAGCTTGCGAGCAGGAGACCTCATTGTCGCCGTCAACTACGTAAAAGTGGGGTCCAATAAAGACTTCGAATCCGCCTGTACAAGAGAGATGAGTCAGAATCCAGGCCCATGGACAATTCGCGTGAAGAGGGACGGGCAGACGCTGGATTACACCGCTCCCACATCCTGCAATCCCCTTGAACTTATTGGATGCGGTCCAATTCCTGCGAAGTAACGGCGCAATCAGTAGGGCCAAAATGGAAAGAACTTGCGCTCGTGCCCTTCGAGTTTTAGATCGAAGTGTTGAAAGTTTGTTGAATGTCGTGGAGTTGTTTAGATCGAGGGGGCGCTATGGTTCAAGTTGATGTTTTTTGGTCGTACGGTTTGGCATCCGGCCTCACGCTCGCCGCGGGGACCAGACTCAAGCGCGAAAAATCTCCGTGGTACAATAAATATTTTGTAATGAACTTATTGTGGATCACTCTTTTCTTTGCTCCGTCAGGTCTTTATCTTTTGTGGGAGTTTCCATATTGGGAAACGATGTTTCTGGCGCGCAACCATTTGAGTATTCCGTCTTGGTTAGTCACGATTTTCGGCATTACCAACGTCACTCAGGGGATTCTCGGCTACTACGTGACCCGCCACTTTATTTTGAAGGATAATTTCAAAGCCGCACGTTTTCAGACGATCTGGAGCCATCTCGCGATGCTCTTCATTTTAGTGTTCGGATGGGATGGGAGTGGCTGGAAACGATTCACATACGCGGGGAACGGCGACGATTGGTTCAATCAAGTTCCGATGGAGTGGACGCAATTCTTTTCATCCCCGGTGTTTTACACACTACTAGGAATGGGCGTAATTTTGATTCCAACCTATGTCTGGGTCATTAAAGAATTTCAAAAATCCTAAGTTCAACGTCTTAAAAGCATTTCGCAAGAACAGGAGCCTTGTCTCGACTATAGCCAATAGTCAGTCCTTGGTTCATTTTCAGCTCTTGCTCTGGATTTTTTAGTTTCAAATTGTAATGAATCAAATGCCGTAGACCGAGCACAGTCTCTTCTAGAGCAAACATTCGACCCACGCACTTTCGTGGGCCAAAACCAAAATTCAGATCAATGTCTCGAGTCACGTAGGGCGAGAGAATAATCTTACTATCTTTAGGAATAAAATATCCTTCGACTTCCATGTCCCGATTTGTTTGTCGGACGGTAAATGGAACGGGAGGATGATCCAGCAAGACGTCGTTGATGTATTCGCCCGTCGCGGGATATTTTTGAAACAAAAGTTTGGCTTCTTCAATGAGGCCTGTCGCAGCCGTCAATTCTTCAATCACCTCTTTTGGTGTTTCGCCCCTGGCGTGCTTCCAAAACAAAACGGTAAACAAGTCTGCCGTGGTTTCGTGTCCCGCAACGAAGAATGTCGCCACCTGATCGATGATGGCCGCATCGTTCAACCAATTGTTACTTGAGTCCGCTTGTAATTTCAGAAGCGAGGCCAACACATCGCCCTTTTGTTCAAAGCCGCCCTCTCGTCGACGAAGCGCGATGATTTCAGTGCAGATATCTCGCATTCCTGCAGCGACCGCTCTCGCCTTCGCGTCGTTCGCAGTTGAATACTCCCGCCACGTCGAAACGGCTTTGGCCAATTCCCCAATTTTTGTGAATTTTCGAAGCGCGCCTTTTTGAAAAGACTGAAAGAACGGAAACGGAATTAATTTTTCTTCGATATAAGAGAGCATCGGTTCGCCGAACTCAACCGCTTCGAGCTGTGCAAACCAATCTTGAGTAAAGATCAGACCCTTGCGAAATTCTTTGGCGAGATGAGATTGGCCGGCCACTCCAAAAAAAGCTTGAGAGGCGATCGACATCGTCATATCGACAGCGACGCTTACAAGATCAAATTCTTCTCCCGAATTCGTTGATCTCACAAAAGTTCTTTCGAACTGCGTTTTGATTTCTTCATCAATGATTTTTCGGAAATTGGTAAAGTGATTGCGACCAAAGGCACTTTTAATTACTTTTTCCTGCTGTTCGTAAACGGCGCCTTCTGCCGTAAATAACCCATCTCCCACGAGGATTTTAAAAGTCGAGATCGAGTCGGACTTTCGAAAGTCTTCGACGTTTCTGAGAGCTTCTTTCACGACCTCGGAAGTTACGAGGAGAAAGAGGTTGGGTGAAAGCGAAACGACGGTTCCAAATTCTTGGCCCATGTCTTTTAGAAATGTATAAAAGTTTCCGGTGCGGGAGAATTCGATCGAGGCTCGACAGTTGGGTTGGCTAAGAATCCCGGGAGGATTTCTGCGCGGTCCAAATGATTGCACAGTCGAATCCCCAGGATTGACCGAAGGACTATAAGATGTCGTCAATTGCAGGAATTCTCTAAAACCAAAATGTCTTTCAGAGGCGCAGGCCCGATGATACCGGGATCGGGCTCTCCAAACACTGGACGCACGAGCGCGATACATCCAGCCTCAGTCACTATTTCGAATTCTAAATTTGCTCCGAGTTCGATTTTGTCGATTGGATCAAAGGGGAAGAGCTCGGCTGATTTGTTGAGAACGAAGCTCATGATTCGAACTCGTTCGTAGTGGATAGGGAGTGCAGCTTGGGAGAGAGCTGGGAGTGCGGTTAGAACGAGGATTAAGAATAGTTTGGTCATGGGGCCTCCTTGGGTTGAGATAGCCATAGCGCAGGGGAAGAGAGAAGTTAAATGTTTGTTAGTGGATACTGGTTTGGAGAAGTGAGGCGGGCGGTTTTTTACATGATGGTTGCGGGGATTCAGGGGTGAGAGATCGGGAGCGGGAGATCGGGATCTGGGAAGAAAATGGAAAATAGAAAATCGAGGGCCAAATTTCGCTGGCACTTAGTGCCTTTGTTCTCGCTTTTCTATTTTCCATTTTCTATTTTCTATTTTTCTATTTTCTAATTTCGCGTAGCGAAATTTGGCGGAGGAGGGGGGATTCGAACCCCCGGTACGGGTTTACCCCGTACGACAGTTTAGCAAACTGCTGACTTCAGCCACTCATCCACTCCTCCGCAAGAAGTCGACTTCATCGTGTCTGACCCCTTTAGACATGCCATAGGCCGGTAGGGCAGGCAAGTCTCGAAAGGTTTTAACGAGTTGGGCTGGGATCTAGCTTCGAAAAATCGAGAGACATGGTCTCGCCCATCCATTTTGCCAATTTATGGTCGCGTGGGTCGTCGCCTGTTACTTGATGAATCATGACGGTGTGAGCGCCGCGGTTTTTCTCGAGCCAATCAAAAACAAAGTGAAATCGATCGTGGTCAAAACTGATCTCAAACATGGGCATTGGGTGAGGGCCGACGGGTTTCATCGCCAAATGGCTGATGTAGAGATCTCGAATTCTGAGAGCTACTAGCTGTTCGCGGAGCTGCTTCGCCGACTCAACCGTGGCCGACTCAAAATAGATATGAGCGTGATAGCCTCGAATGAGGTCGACATCGGGTGCTTGGTAATTGGATTGAATTCGATCCATAAGAGCCTCTCCTCGGAATCAAACGCAGACTACCACAAAGGAGAGACGCTTTTCTATACTGTGCCTTCAATCCCTGGGATTAAAGGAAGCTATACGGGTCACATATAGTTTTCGGGAAACATCCTGCGCTCAACCGCTTCAATAACAGTGTGAATGATCTTAATATGCATTTCTTGAATGCGGTCAGCAGTTTGGCCGGGAACAATAATAGAAAGATCCGCCATCGATTTGAGATGACCGCCGTCTTTTCCGAGCAGGCCCACTGTTCGAAGGCCCTTTTGTTTGGCAACTTCAAAGGCCAGAATCACATTTTTTGAATTTCCACTGGTTGAAATTCCCACGAGCAGGTCACCTTTTCGCCCTAAACCTGCGAGCTGGCGTTCAAAAATATGCTCAAAGCCGAAATCATTCGCGACACACGTGAGGTGACTGGCATCTCCGAGAGCAAGGGCTCCAACGGCGGGCCGATTTTTTCGGTAGCGACCCGTCCATTCTTCGGCAAAGTGCATAGCATCGCAGTGGCTGCCACCATTGCCGCAGGTGAAGAGGTTTCCCCCACCGGTAAATGTGGAGTGCAGAATGTCTGTAAAAGCTTCGCACTTCGCAATCTGATCCGGATTCTTGATAAATTGAGTGAGAATTTGTTCGGCTTCCGAGAGAGATTGTTTCCAGACATCGATAGTTTTCATACGTACTTTATGGCTTTTCGGAAGGATTCTGTCGACTAATTCTTGCTGGGTGACTTGGGCCGAGCTGCCGAGAGCAAAACGGCTTGGTTCTGAGCTTGATTTTCCAGCGCGTTACGCCTACATTTCGACGTTCTTTCCGGGCACCCGTAGCTCAGCTGGATAGAGTACCGGACTACGAATCCGGTGGTCAGAGGTTCGAATCCTCTCGGGTGCACCACTTATTGCCCTCTCGTTATTTTGTATCGAAGATTTTCGCGTTCCTGTGGCTTCGTCCCACCTTGCGGCCTCTGCGGCCGCAGTGGAGTTTGGCGCAGCGATCGCGTGGCGCTCGCTTCACCAAACTCCTACGCTCGTCATCAAAACCCGCCACTGGCGGCTTTTGCTGCCGATCGTGGTTCGAATCCTCTCGGGTGCACCAATTTCGCGCCAGCGAAATTCCTCCATTCTCTAATTCTCTAATTCTAATTCTAATTCTCTAATTCTCTAATCTCTCTCGTTTTTTTGGGCCAAGTGCCAAACGGTTCTACATCGCCCCATCTAGAGTCATAAGTAAATTCAACAAGTTAGCCTAGGTCAAAGGATTGCATCCCACAACG
>JADMIO010854467.1_pt1 | contig 25528 bp, 18 predicted proteins | sample 8958161 | NCBI WGS metagenome assembly JADMIO01 (sample SAMN16585339, study PRJNA669376) | soil metagenome | isolation source: Crop rotation soil | place: USA: Cullars Rotation, Alabama | collected 2011
CTGGACCACCTGGTGCCGGCCACCCGAGCGCTCCCGACGAAACGAGAACGGCGACCGCTGCGCATTGCCGGGCTGTGCGCGAACGCGGGTGAGGCCGCGACGGATGAAGTCGCAATCGAGGTTCAGCGTGTCGCAGATGGTGACGAAGCTGAACGGGTCATCGGCCGCATCGGAGGTGAACCACGCTTCGGTCTCCGCAAACAGCGCGCGCGAGCGTCGGTCGTCGCGGTCCGCGGTACGCTGGAACGTGATGACCGCGTCCTCGAGGACCGCGAGCTGCAGCCGCTTCTCCGGCTGAAGCCGGGTCGCACCGAAGGTGGCATCGGCGATCTGGCAGGGCAGGACGCTGTCGGGGACGAGGATGGCTTCCCTTGTCTGGCTACCCTCGTGCATTTCAGTGTCCATTGCGTTGCCCTCCTCTCGTCGAATCGTCGCACGGGACGAACGCAAGCGGCGTGCCTGCGGACCTCGTGCCCTGAAAGCGCGTGCGCGGCCGGCACGCCGCGGTCTCTGGGGATCGGAGGAACGACCATGGTGCCGCCGACCGCCGTGAGGCCGGCACGAATGCCCGCCCATCGGCACGGGGCTGGCGGTCAGCTCGCGGTCCCGCCTCCGCGCCGTCGTGGGACGCGCGTCGCACACCCACGTGGCACCGAGCTTGCGTGCTGCACGAGGATCTCTGAATGCCATGTGGAGGATCAGACGCGCACTGCCCCGGCCATGCACGTTCATCGTGATGGCCTCCGTCGCCGGATGCACGGTCGGGCCGAGCTATCGCCGGCCCGAGAGCTCGCCGCCGCCATCGTTCGGTGAGCTCGCGGCAGTGGCGCCCGCTGCGGGCCGCAGCGATGCCGTGCCGGGCGGCACGCCCTCCGCGTGGTGGCGCACGTTCGACGACCCGCTCCTCGCGTCGCTCGTCGCGCGGACGGTCGCGTCGAATCTCACCCTGGCACAAGCGGAGGCACGCGTGCGGGAGGCGCGAGCGGCGCGCAAGATCACGGCCGCGACGTTCTGGCCACAGCTCGACGCCTCCGGCTCCGCCACGCGCACGCGCACCAGCAAGCACGGGCTCGCCGCGGGCGGGACGCCGGGGCGCGTCGGAAATCTCTTCCAGGCTGGCTTCGATGCGAACTGGGAGATCGACGTGTTCGGCGGGATCCGCCGTTCCGTCGAGGCCGCCGACGCGACGCTGGCGGCTGCCGAAGCGGACCGCGACGCGGTGCTGGTGTCGCTGCTCGGCGAGGTCGGTCTCGAGTACGTCACCTATCGCAGCTTCCAGCAGCGCGTGAGACTCGCGGCCGAGAACGTGGACGCGCAGCAGCAGACGGTCGATCTGACCAAGCGCCTCTTCGACGCCGGGCTCGCTCCGGAGATCGACGTGCAGCGGGCGAGCGCGCAGGTCGCCACGACCGCCGCGACGATCCCGCAGCTGCAGGCGCAGGCCGCGCAAGCGATGCACCTCCTGAGCGTCCTCATCGGCGCGCCGCCGATGACGTTGCAGGCCGAGCTCACACCCGTGCGGTCGATCCCTGTGCCGCCGGCCGAGGTCGGCGTCGGCTTTCCGTCCGACCTGATCGTCCGCCGGCCCGACGTCGCGCGCGCGGAACGGCAGCTCGCCGCCCAGACGGCGGAGATCGGCGTTGCGACCGCCCAGCTGTTTCCGCGCTTCTTCATCAGCGGCGCGGCGAGCCTGCAGAGCGTGCACGCGTCGGACTTCCTCGACTGGCAGAGCCGCCTGCTGTCGATCGGGCCGAGCATGACGGTGCCCGTCTTCGAGGGCGGCCGCATCCGCGCCAACATCGAGCTGCAGACGGCGGCGCAGCAGGAGCTGATGGCCGCTTACCAGCAGGCGGTCCTTCAGGCGTTCGAGGACGTCGAGGACGCGCTGGTCGCGTTCTCGCACCAGCAGGCCGCACGCGAGCAGCTGACGAACGCGGTGCACGCAAACGAGCGCAGCGCCGATCTCGCGCGTCGCCTCTACGGCCAGGGGCTCACCGACTTCCTCACGGTGCTCGTCGCCGAGCAGTCCGTCTTCACGTCGCAGGACAGCCTCGCCGAGACCGAGCGCGACGTCGCGCTCCAGCTCGTCGCCCTCTACAAGGCGCTCGGCGGCGGATGGGACGCCGTGACGGCGCCGCCTGCGGAGCCGGCGGCGGTCGATTCCGGCCGCCTCGGCAAATCCGCCGACTCGCCGCCTGCCTGAGCGTCTGAGTAACGGCTGCCGGCGACGCCGGTGCCTTGCACCCGCCGCGCGGCGTGGCGCTCGCGTCGGCACCGGGACGTCACCGGTCGTGCCGCGCGTCACTCGCAATCGGCGAGATCGTACGATGGCGAGTCCGGATCGCAGGGATCGTAGTACGGTCCGTACGGCGGCTCGTAGTAGTCGGGGTAATAGAACTCGGGAAAAAACGAGAGCCGCCGCCGCTCGTCGTGCTCGTGCCGACGGTCGAACCCTTCGTGGTCGAAATCCTGCCGGCCGCGGCCGAGCTCGCGCGGGCGACCGAGATCACGGCCGCGCTGATACTCATGGACGGCGGGACCGCCGCCGTGGAGGCCACCGCCCCTGCCTGCGCCGCCGGGACGAGCTCCAGCGCCGCCACCGAGTGCCCACGCAACGCCGCCCGTCGTGAGCGCGAGCATGGTCAACGCGCCGAGGAGCACCGTCGCGGTGCTTCGTCGCCGCTGAGGAGTCCGTTCGTCTGCCGTCGTTTGCTGTGTGTATCGCGTCATGCTCGAGGGAATACGCAAACGGCGTGCCCGGGTGACGATCGATCGTAGCGATGACGATCGGCGTCACATTGGACGCCGGCACGGCGCGATCGTCACGTGCTCGCGCCGCCGCGTGCACGCCGCGTGTGTCGGCGGTTCGGCACAACTGCCGAGATTCGGCGCGAGCGCCTGCGCGAAGCGCCGCGACGTCGAGCGCTCGCCGGTGGCCCGCTACATGCTCTCGTCATCGGACGAGAGGACACGCGCATGCGAACATTTCTCGCCGTGGCAATGGCGGTGGGTGTGCTCACCGCGACCGTGCACGCGGAGGCCGATGATGCGGCACTCGTCAGCGCGATGCAGCATGCGCTCGAGCCGGCGGCTCCGAACGTACGCAAGCTCACGATGCGGGTGAGCGGCGGCGAGTTCGGCGAAGCGTCGGAGATCGTCGTCGGGCAGGCGACCGGCACGGTCGCCGGGCAGCGACGGATCCTGAACGTCGTGCTCGCGCCGCCGACTCTCCGCGGCACGGCGTTCCTGGTCCAGGACGGCGGTTCGGATGATGACGTGCAGTGGCTGTATCTGCCGGCGGTGGGGCGGGTGCGCGAGGTCGTGTCCCCGGAAGCCTACGCCGCGTTTCTCAATTCGGATTTCACCTACGCCGATCTCGGCTTCATCCACGCGGGCACGCGCTACCGCGCGCTCGGCACGACGACGCGCAACGGTACGCGTGCCGTCCAGATCGAAGGAGTGCCGCGTGAGCGCTGGTACTACGGCCGCATCGTGACGGACGTCGCCCAAGCGTCGGGTCTGCCGCTCGAACGACGGCTCTACGACGCCGCGAATCGTCTGTGGAAGGTGGAGCGCTGGCAGGTGGCGGGAGTCGCGGGCACGCCGGCCGTCGTGCAGGCGTCCATGGAGGACGTGCAGGCGCGGACACGAACCGACGTCGACGTGACCGCGATCCGTTACGGCGTCACGCTGCCGAGCGACTTGCTCGAGCCGGCGCACCTGTCGAACGCGGCCGCGTTGCCGTTGTGGGCGGACCTCGGAGCGTGAACCGATGATCACGGTTCTGCTGGCGATCACGGTCATCGGGCTCTGCGCATCCGGGACCTATACGCTCGGCCGCAGGGCAGAGCGCGACGAGCTGGCGCGCGCGCGGGCGCGGGGACGTTCAGCATCCCGGCGGCGGCCACCGTCACGCGCCGGGCGCCGACGGCGACCGGCCGCGGTGGTGCGCATCCATGTCCTGCTGGTCGCGATCAGCGTGCCGTTCGCTGCGAGCACGTCGCGCGCGGCGCTGCGGCAGCAACCAGGCGTCGCACGACACCACGTGGCCACGGACTGTGCCGGTGACGAGGGCATCACCGTCCCGCCGGGTTTCTGCGCGACGATCTTCGCCGACGGCATCGGACATGCCCGCCATCTCGTCGCCGCACCGAACGGGATCATCTATGTGAACACCTGGAGCGGGCGGTACTACGGCAACGAGACCCCGCCCGCAGACGGGTTCCTGGTCGCGCTCCAAGACATGACGGCCGACGGTCGTGCCGCCGTCGTGAGGCGCTTCGGCTCGACGCCGGCGAGCGGCAGCGCCGGTGGAACCGGTATCGCGTTCTACGATGACGCGCTGTTTGCCGACGTCGACGATCGCATCGTCCGCTATCCACTGGCGGATGGCGTGATCGTGCCGCCAGATCCTCCTGCGGTCGTGGTCTCCGGGTTGCCGCTCACCGGCGATCATCCAATGCATCCATTCGCGATCGACGCGCGCGGTTCGCTCTACGTGATCAGCGGGTCCGCGACGAACGCATGTCAGCTCCAGAATCGGATCCCGGGTTCCGCGGCCCGCGAGCCGTGCAGCGAGCTCGCGACGCGCGCCGGCATCTGGCGATACGACGCCTATGCGACCGGCCAACGTTTCTCGTCCACAGAAGGGTTCGTCACCGGGCTCCGCAACGCCGGCGGTATCGCGGTCGACCCGTCGGGGCTCGCGCTGTTTGCGGTCCAGCACGGACGGGACCAGCTCGCCGAGAACTCGCCTGCACTCTACCAGCCGGAGCAGGGCGCGAACCTGTCGGCCGAAGAGCTCGTGCGCGTATTGGAACGCGCGGACTACGGTTGGCCGGAGTGCGACTACGACGCCACGGACCGGAAGCTCGTCCTCGCGCCGGAGTACAGTGGCGAGGGCAACGCCGTCGCCCCGTGCGCGGCCAAGCAGGCGCCAGTCGCGGCATTTCCGGCGCAGTGGGCACCGAACGACGTCGTCTTCTACGACGGCACGCAGTTTCCCGAGCGCTACCGCGGCGGCGCGTTCGTCGCCTTCCACGGTTCCTCGAACCGCGCACCGCTTCCGCAAGGTGGGTACAACGTCGCGTTCCAGCCGTTCACGAATGGCAAGGCGTCCGCGGAGTACGAGATCTTTGCGGACGGCTTCGCGGGTGCGGTGAAGGAACCCGGCCGTTCGGCGCATCGGCCTGCCGGTCTCGCCGTCGATGACGCTGGCGCGCTCTACGTCGCCGACGATGTGCATGGGCGCATCTGGCGGATCACCTATACCGCCCAGGACGCGACGCCGCCGGCGCGGTGACGACGTCGCGCGTGCGACCGGCGTTCGCGCCGAGGAGGACTACAATGACGCGTTCCAAACGTCAGTGGGTCGCGATGCTCGCCGTCGCGGGGATGCTCGCAGCTCCCGGCATCGCGCTGAGGGCGTCCGAAGCGCTCGCGTCGGAGCGGTCGGACGCGGAGCTCGCGCGGCCGGAGACGCGCAATGACGTCGCGCCCGACTACGAAGCATCAGACCCCGAGATCGATCGTGGCCGGCCCGCCGACTTCGAGCGCGCCCGTCCGGAGGTCGAGCCCGAACGGCCGCCCGTGTTCGGACCGTCGAGCCCCGACATCGCGCCGCTGCGGCGTCCGGACTTCGAGTGGTCGGCCCCCGAGATCGAGTGACGAGCCAGGCGCGGCGCAAGCTCCGTCCGCGCGCGAGGTGTCCTCTCCGTGCCGCGTCGAGCGTACGCCGCGCCGCCGCGCCGCCGAGCTGCCGCGCGCGCGGCACGTGACGCCGACGCGGCGGCACCTGCTTCGGTCGCACCGAAACCCGCGCTGCCACGATCGGCGGGAACGAGCCGTTGCACTACGAGGGTTTCAGCGGCGGCGGTCGGAATCGGGTTGGGCGGCACGCCAGTTGCGATGCCTCACGTGTCGGCACCGAACGGGCAAGCCGGTCGGGGAGGGTACGATGCGCATCGAATCACGAGACGGAGCTCTCACCATTCATCTCACGCGGGGCGAACGTCACGAGTCGCGCACTGCCGGCGACAATCACGTCCACGCCGTGTTCGATGCGCTGTCCCGTAGGATCTACACGTACGTCGATGTGGGAGCCGCGGCGCCCCCATTTCGATCCCGGGTACGCGTCCGGATGACCTCGCGGCGTCACGCGCATGGGTGGTGGCGGTCCCTACGCGGCGTCGCGCGGCGTGCATCGATGCATTGAGCGAGCGAGACCCGAACGGGCGTGGCCAGGCGATCGAATCGACGTCATCGGCGGCACCGACGTGCAGCGCGACGACGGCGAGGCTCCTTCACGGGTGCTCGGTGTCGGAGCTCATGCGGCTTCGACGGGCCGGCGCCACGGTGGGGTGACGCCCATCGCGGCAAACGACCGCTCGACCGCCGCCGGTGTGCCCCAGTCGCTCCAGCCGAGGTCGTCGGCACGCGTGACCACCATGTGCTCGGACATGCGTGCGAGAAACGCCTGCGAGAAGTTCCACGGCGTCAGCCGATCGTAGGCAGGTCCGAGCGCTACGGCGTCGACCGCGGTGGGCTCGAGCAACGCGACGTCGGTAGGACGCACCGCGCGGAGCAGCTCCAGCACTCGGCCGACGCGCGCGACCATCACGAACGAGTTCCAGAGCGCGCCTCGCCGGATCAGGTGTGCGGCGACGCCGGCCGCCGGCTTTTCGTGAAATGCCGACACCGTGAACGTGTCGTCGTCGGGACCGAGCGGCCGCCCCGGCATGATGTACCCGTATCCGCTGTCGACGTGATCCGGCCGCGCGCCCAGCAGGGCGATCTTGTGCGGATGGGCCGCAACCACACGCCGCATGCGCCGGACGGTCCGGTGAAAGGCGCCGCTGTCGCGAACGTAGTGGTCGCTCGGGAACATCGCGACGGTCGCGGTCCGGTCTCGGCGCGCGAGCGCGAGCAGGCTCAGCAGGACACCGGGGCCGGTATCGAGGTTTCGGGGCTGCACCAACACGTTGTCGGCGGCGAGGCTCCGCAGCTGGGGAAGGGCGATCGGAAGATGATCGCGCGTGATGATCGCGAGGGTTCGCTCGGCGGGCGCCAGAGGGGCGATTCGGGAGAGCGTCATCTCGAGCAGCGACCGCCGTCCGAGGATGCGGCAGTACTGTTTCGGAATCGGCGCGCCCTCGATCAGTTGCGTCAGACCCCGCAGCCGCGTGCCATCACCGCCGGCGAGGACGAGCGCCCATGGTGATTGATTCCTCGTCTCATGCATCGCAATGCTCCTCCGCGTCGGTCGAGCAGCGCACGACGCTGGCCGTCAGCGCTCGCAACCACCGTGCCGCGGTGTCGGCATTCATGACACTGACGAAAAGTGTCGCCGCGATGCTCGTCGTGCCGCTGCTGCGGCTCGGCGCGCCGGTCCGTCGGCACGCAGCGTCGCGCGCCCGTCCAAGAGGGCCGATCGAATCGGCGCGGGGCATTTCGTGGAGATGGTGCACAACGGCATCGCATACGCGCTGATGGCAGCCGACGCGGAGAGTCTCGACGTCCTCCGGCATGCGAACGTCGGCAAAACGCCTGCGGGCCGCGAACGCCGAGAATGCACCGATCCCCTGATGTACTGGATCTCGTCGATGCCCGGGCGCGCCAAATAGAAATTGTCGAGCGAATAACCGGCGGGAGACACCCTGGTCGGAATCGCTTCGGGCGACGATCTTCCCGCCGAGCTCGACGCTCATTCTGCGGCGAAGCGGCTCCGCGAAGAGCGCCCGCTCGGGCATCGGACTCAGAAACGTTCCGTGGGATCCCGTCCCGACGATCCCTGCAGACATGAGAGTCCGATCGTCGTCGCTCCTCAGCCGACGGCCCAATTCGGGTCGGGTAGTCGTTCGGGTCGCGACGTTCTCGAGTCGAGATAGGACTTGGCGGCGTCACGAGGGAGCGGCAGCCCGAACCGCTTGATCATCGACTGCAACGTCGTGCGCTTCACGCCGAGCCGTGCTGCGGCTCCGCGCGGCCCTCCGATCACCCAGCTCGTCTCTTCCAGCACCCGCACGATCGCTGCCCGGTTGATGCCTGCGAGCGTGTCGACTTCGTTCCCAGCTCCCCGAAGCGGAAACTCGACGCGGATCGGAGGCAGCGTGAGGCGGCCGTTTCGCGACAGGATCACGGCGCGCTGGATCACGTTCTGCAGCTCGCGCACGTTCCCTGGCCACGGATGGCGACGCAGCGCCTCTCGCGTCTCGGTCGGGATGACGTCGATGCGGCGATTCATCCGACGAGCAAATTCGCCGACGAGGTGATCGACGAGCGCGTCGATGTCTTCCCGGCGTTCACGGAGAGGCGGTATCGCGATCGGGAACACGTTCAACCGGTAGTACAGGTCGTCGCGGAAGCTGCGTGTGGCGACCATGTCGACGAGATCGCGGTTCGTCGCGGCGATCAGGCGGACGTCGACGTCGATGGTGCGTGTCCCGCCGAGGCGCTCGAACGCGTGCTCCTGGAGCACGCGAAGGAGCTTCGATTGGAGCTCGACCGGGATCTCGCCCACCTCGTCCAGGAACAGCGTGCCACCGTCCGCGAGCTCGAAGCGTCCGATGCGCTGCGCGACGGCGCCGGTGAAGGCACCTCGCTCGTGGCCGAAGAGCTCGCTTTCGAGCAGCCCCGAAGGAATCGCGGCGCAGTTCACCTTGACGAACGGCCGACCGCGGCGCCCGCTCGCTTCATGGATGGCGCCGGCAATCAGTTCTTTTCCCGTTCCGGTCTCGCCCAGAAGGAGAACCGTCGCGTCAGTCGGTGCCACGACCTCGACCTGATGGAGCACGTGTCGCAGCACGGCGCTATCACCGACGATGTTCCGTGATTGCATCCTTGCTCTCCTCTCACACGGTCTTCGTCACCGTTTCGGACCACTAGGAGTGCGGGTCTTCCGTCGCCGGCCTCGGCTCGGAGAGCGCTCTCTGGCGATCCACTCGCGGACGTATTCGGGGCAGTTCTCCAGCGTCGCGTCGGCCGCTTCGCATTCCGCGAGAAAGCGCACCGCTTCGCGATCGACGAGCTTGACCTCGCCGAGGTCCAGCGTGAGCGGGCGCCGTCCTTCTTCTGCCTCGATCAAACGCCGGAGCTCCGCGAGATACTCGGCTTCGAGGCGGCCGCTCAGCATGAACCGGACGCCTCCATCGCCGTCGAACCGCTGAATCCTCAGCATGCGGCTACCAGACCCATCGACCCCAGTACTGGAGCAACGGGTGCGCCATCCCAAGGTGCTGGAATCATGTCCGTCGCGGTGGCCGTAGGTCGCGAACGTTCGCGAATTCGCGAACGTTCGCGACCGCCGATCACGACTCCTTGAACTGATCCTTCCGAATCCCGAGCGTCCGGATCTTCGACTCGAGCGTCGAGGCTGGGGTGCCGAGCTTGGCTGCCGCGCCCGATGGTCCGGCCACCTTCCCCTTGGTCTCGGCGAGCGCCGCCTCGATCATGTGACGCTCGCGCGCGACGAGGGCGTCGCCGAGCGGCAGCATCTGCGCTTGCGTCGCCACGATCTCGTGAGCCAGCCAGTTCTCGTCGACGTTGAGCGTGTCCGTGTCGCACACGATGACGGCGCGCTCGATCACGTTCTGGAGCTCGCGCACGTTGCCGGGCCAGGGGTACGACCGGACGAGGTCGAGGGTGCGTTTGTCGACGTGGCGAATCGTCTTTCCGGCCCTCGCCGCGTACCGGTTCACGAAGTAGGCGACGAGCAGCGGGATGTCGGCAGCGCGTTTCCGGAGCGGCGGCACCTCGATCGGGAACACGCTGAGCCGATAGAAGAGATCGTCGCGAAACGCGCCGCTCGCCATCGCGGCTTTCAGGTCTCGGTTCGTGGCGGAGATGATTCTCACGTCGACCTTGATCGAACGGGCCGAGCCGAGACGCTCGAACTGCCGTTCCTGAAGAATCCGCAGCAGGGCGAGCTGCGTGTCGAGCGGTAGGTCCCCGACTTCGTCGAGGAAGATGGTACCGCCGTCCGCGAGCTCGAACCGACCGACGCGTCTCGTCAGCGCGCCAGTGAACGCGCCCTTCTCGTGACCGAACAGCTCCGAGGCGATCAACGCGGGCGGGATGGCGGCGCAGTTCACGCTCACGAACGTGCGTGACGACCGGCTCGACCGCTTGTGAATGGCACGGGCGACGAGCTCCTTTCCGGTTCCCGTCTCTCCGGTGACCAATACCGTCGAGTCGGTCCGCGCCACCCGTGCCACGTCGGTAAGCACCGCGCGGAGCGGTTTCGACGTCCCGACGATCTCCTCGAACATCGACGCGCTGTTCAGCTCCTCGCGGAGCGCGAGGTTCTCCTGCTGGACACGCTCTTCGGCACGCTTCCGGTCGTCGATGTCGATCCCCGACGCGTACGAGCGCACGATGCGTCCCTGGTCGTCGCGGAGTGGCGCATTGCGGATGAAGATCCATCGGTACTGGCCGTCGTGTCGCAGCAGCCGGACCTCGAGGTCCGTCCCGATGCCTTTCGCGAGCTGACGAAGGGAGTGCCGCAACGTCGCCACGTCGTCCGGGTGGACGATCGCCCGCCACAGGTCCGGATGCGTCGAGACTTCCTCGAGGCTCAGTCCGGTGAACTCGAGCGTGGCCCGGTTTGCGTACACGACCCGGCCCTCGGCGAGCACGATGAGGTAGTCGGGAACGAGGTCGACGACCAACCGAAGCTCTCGTTCGTCCTGCCGGACCTTCTCCTCGGCGTGCTTCTGATCGTCGATGTCGGTCCCGGTGATGTACCAGCGGACGATGTGTCCCCCATCGTCGCGAAGCGGGGTGCCGCGAATGAGGATCCAACGGTAGTCGCCATCGTGTCTGCGAAAGCGTGCTGCGGTGTCCCACGGCGCGGTGCCGGTCGATCCGCGTTGCCACGCCGCCAGGAAGCGCTCGGTATCGTCCGGGTGCGTGAACCGCCGGGCCAGGTTCTCGGTTTGCGCAACCTGGAAGTCTTCGTCGATCAGCCCGTAGTACTCGAGCATGACGCGGTTGCCGTAGAGGAGCGACCCGTCGGATGCGGCGACCGCGATGTGGTGTGGAACCAGATCGACGATCCCGCGGAGCTCGCGTTCCTGCCGGGAGAGCGCTTGCTCCGCGCATTTGCGCTCGTCGATGTCGGTGGTCGCTCCATACCACCGGACGATGCTGCCCTGCTCATCGAGCAGTGGCGCGGCGCGCACGAGCATCCAGCGGTACACCCCATTGATGCCGCGGATCCGGTGCGCGGATTCGAACGGCGTGCCGGTCGCCAATGCCGCGCGCCACTTCTGCATCACCTCCGGCACGTCGTCCGGGTGCAACAGATGCGAGTAGCCGCGGCCGAGCTGTTCCACCGTTTCACCGACGTACTCCAGCATCGGTCGATTGCAGAGATCGATCGTCCCGTCGGCCCGTGCGCCCCACACCATCGTCGGAATCGTGTCGATCGCGAGCTGGAGCTGTCGCTCCGACTTCTTCACCTCGGCGAGGGCCCGTTCGAGGACGGCTCTCGCTCGGTGCTGCTCGCTGACGTCCATCACCGCGCCCACGAACTCCAGGCGGTCCGAGCGGTCGCGGAACGCGCGGGCCACGACGTGGACGTGGCGGAGGGAGCCGTCGGGCATCACGAGCCGATGCTCGAGATCGAAGTCCGTTCCGGTTGCCGCGGCGCGATCGATCGTTTCGCGCACCAGGGCGACGTCGTCGGGATGCACCCGATCGAGGACCTCCTCGACGGTCGGCGATCTCGCGCGGTCGTACTGGAAGATTCGAAACGTCTCGTCCGACCAGGTGATCTCGCCGGTCGACGGCCTCCAGCCGAAGCTTCCCGTACGGCTGAGCCGCTGCGCTTCCGCGAGATACGCCTCGCTGCGGTCTCCGGCTGGTGTGAGAGGACGGTCCGTATCGGCGCCTCTATCACCAACACCACGACAGCGGCAGACGGTGGAACGACTGCGTACGAACGAGGCGCGCCGAGCTATCGGCACCGACGCGCCGACGTGCCGGCGCGCCTTCCGCGCGCCGCAGCGTGCAGCGTCGACCTGCCCTACGACGATCCGCTGGCCTGCCGGTTGCACCCCCGCATTCCCGTCGACGGATGCACGTCGAGTCCGCCGACGGGAGGAACGTCATGTCGAAGAGCGATCGCTTCACGGGAAAGGTCGCGGTGATCACGGGGGGCTCCACCGGCATGGGCCTGGCGACGGCCAAGCGCTTCGTCGACGAAGGGATGGATCACGTCTTCATCACGGGGCGCCGCAAGAACGCCTTGGATGCGGCCGTCGCGGAGATCGGACGCAATGTGACGGCCGTGCCGGGTGACGTCGCGCGCTCGAGCGACATCGATCGTCTGTACGACGCCGTCAAAAGACGTGGCCGAAAGATCGACGTCATCTTCGCGAACGCCGGCGTCGCGAAACTCGCGCCATTCGGTGCGGTCGCGGAGGAGTTTTTCGATTTTCATTTTGCGGCCAATGTGAAGGGGACGTTCTTCACCGTCCAGAAGGGCCTGCCGCTCATGAACGACGGCGGCGTGATCATCCTCACCGGATCGATCGCGGCGATCAAAGGATTCCCTGCGATGAGCGTCTACAGCGCCACCAAAGCCGCCGTGCGCTCCTTTGCGCGCACGTGGACGAACGACCTCCGGGAACGCCGCATACGGGTCAACACGCTCAGTCCCGGCCACATCGATACGTCGATCATGGAGAGTCTGCAGCAGGGCGAGGCGCTCGTGAGAATGAAGGACGAGTTCGCGCGCAACGTGCCGCTCGGCAGAATGGGCGATCCCGACGAGATCGCCACGGCGGTCGCGTTCCTCGCTTCGGATGACGCGAGCTACGTCTCCGGCGTCGAGCTCTACGTCGACGGTGGCGTGGCACAAATCTGAGACGCCTGCTCGACGCGTCCGCCCCTACGCCTGAGATCCGCAGGCCGAATGATTGCGCCGCCGCGACGGTGGCGCGCGGCATCAGGGCGTTCCCTCTTCGCGGAGTCAGCGTCGCGTGAACTGAACCTTCCGAATCTTCAGCGCGCGGATCTTGGATTCCAGGGTCGATGCCGGGATCCGGAGCTTTGCCGCCGCGCCTGTCCGCCCGGAGACCTTGCCTTTGCTTGCCGCGAGTGCCGTCTCGATGATCTGGCGCTCGCGCGCGACCAGCGCGTCGCCGAGCGGCACGCCGGGCAGCGACGTGATGTGGGTTTCTCGCGGCAACCAGTTCTCGTCGATGACCAGCGTGTCGGTGGCGCATACGATGACCGCTCGCTCGATCACGTTCTGCAGCTCCCGCACGTTGCCGGGCCATGCGTACGACTGGATGAGATCGACCGTTCGCTTGTCGACGTGACGAATCGTCTTGCCGGCGTTGCTGGCGTATCGGTCGACGAAGTAGGCGACGAGGAGGGGGATGTCGAGCGTTCGTTCCCGGAGCGGCGGGATTTCGATGGGGAACACGTTCAATCGATAGAAGAGATCGGCCCGAAACGCGCCGCTCGCAACGGCGGCTTTCAGATCCCGGTTCGTGGCGGCGAGCACGCGGACGTTCACTTTGATCGGGCGGTTGGCGCCGAGGCGCTCGAACTCCCGTTCCTGGAGCACACGCAGCAACGCGAGCTGCGTGTCCGGCGGAAGGTCGCCGATCTCGTCGAGAAAAATGGTGCCACCGTCGGCGAGCTCGAAGCGCCCGAGCCGCCGACTCAGCGCTCCCGTGAAGGCGCCCTTCTCGTGGCCGAACAGCTCCGACGCGATCAACGTGGGCGGGATGGCGGCGCAATTGACGCTCACGAAGGTGCGTGAGGATCGGCGCGATCGTTTGTGGATCGCTCGAGCGACGAGCTCTTTGCCGGTTCCGGTTTCTCCGGAAATGAGCACGGTCGAGTCGGTTGGCGCGACCCGTGAGACGTTGGAGAGGACCGCTCGTAGCTGCGGCGACGTTCCGACGATCTCCTCGAACATCGAAAGGCGCTCGACCTCTTCGCGGAGCGCGAGGTTCTCGGTCTGGAGTCGTTCCTCCGTCCGCTTGCGATCCTCGACGTCGGTGGTCGTGACATACCACCGCACGATGCGACCGTCCTCGTCGCGAAACGGCCGATAGTGAAGCACGAACCAGCGGTAGCTCCCGTCGTTCGCGCGCATCCGTGTCTCGAGGTCGAACGGCTCGCCACGCGACAGCTCTTTGCGATTCCGTTGCAGCTCCTCGAGGTGGTCTGGATGACATACCTTATGGAGGAAATCGGGAGCGTAACACTCTTCGACACTGCAGCCGAAATACTCGAGCGCGGAGTGATTCACGTAGAGCCGCAGGCCCGTCGGGTCGAGGATGACGACGTGCTGAGGGACGGAGTCGACGAGATCGCGCAGCTCCTTCTCGGTCCGCGCGAGCGCGTGCTCCGCCTCCTTCTGGTCCTGGATGTCGAGGCTCGTGCCATACCAGCGCACGACCGCGCCGGTGTCGTCGCGCAGGGGTACGGCGTGCGTCATGAACGAACGGTACTCGCCGTCTGCCCGGCGCAATCGGACCTCGAACGCGTAGGGTTCCCCGGACGCGAGGTGCGCCTTCCACTTCTCCCGCACCAGCGGCGCGTCGTCTGGATGCGCCAAATCGAGCCACCGCCATCCTGTCGCATCCAGCCACCAGCGGCCGCCCGCGAACTCGATTGCACGTTCATTCACGAAGTCGACGCCGCCGTCGGCGCGCGCGGTCCAGATCAGTCCAGGAATGCCGTCGACGATGAGTCGAACGCTCTCTTCCGCGTCCTTCAGATCGGAGTAGAGCTTCGCATTTTCCAGCGAGAGCGCTGCCTGCGAGGCGAGAAGCGTCAACAACTCGATGCGACCCGGCGTGAACACCCCTGGCGCCAGATCGTTCTCGAGATAGAGCACGCCGACGAGCGTGGCCTGCTTCACCAGCGGCAGACAGAGGATCGATCGTGGGTGCCGTTGGCGGACGTATGGATCGCCGTCATACGGATTCGACGCCGCGGCGTCGTCGACGATCACGCTCTGCCGCGTTCGCGCAACGTAACGCAGCATCGATTCCGGCAGGTCGCTGCTGCTCGCCTCGTCGTGACGCCGGCGGACCGTCACCCGGTTCGCGATCGTCGACGCCTCCGCCTCGATGCGAAGCCGGTCTTCTCGGGACAGGATCAGGAGGCCGCGCTCGGCACCGGCGTGTTGCACGGCGATCACCAGGAGCGTTTCGATGACGTTCGCGAGGACGATCTCTCCGGACACGGCCGCGGATGCTTCGACCGCTGCGGTCAGATCCAGCCGCTCGATGGGCGTCGCGGGTGCCGCGGAATGGAGCGGCTGCTCGCGAAGAGACGCATAGAGCTGCTCGAGCTGCCGTACTTTGGCAGCGGCTCCCCAACGGCGGTAGCAGTCTCGAGCATTCCGCAGGTAGAGGTCCGCGATCCGTTCGAAGCCCCGCGACCGGTAGAAGCGCGCGGCGAGCTCGCCGGCGACTCCCTCGTTCTGAACGAATGCGTTCGCGCGCGCCGAGTGAATGGCGTGTTCGTAGAGGCGCATCGCGTCCAAATCGCGGCCGTCGAGGCGGGCGATCTCAGCGCCAACCAGCGCGCCGCGATTTTCGAAAGTCTCCGGGCAATTCGCCGCCCAGATCTCCAGCTGCCGGTGATCAGCCGCCAGCTCGTCGATCGCCTGCCGCCGGCCGGCAGGTGACGACTCGCACGCCGCCGCGATGGACAGCGCACCGTAGTAGTGCAAATCGACGGTTTCGAAATTCGATGGGACTGACCAGAGCAAGCGGCGGGCGCGTGCTGCAGCGTCGGTGGCGGAAGGGTAGTCGCCGGCGAAGAAGCGCGCTTGGAGCTTTCGGACCCAGTAATGGCACTCGCGCTGCGCAAAGGCCGATTCGCCGCCGAAAGTGGATTCGAACCGCAGCTCCTCGAAGTGCTCATCGTCGAGGCAGCCAAATTCCGCCGTCGCGCCGCGCAGGGTACGGATCAGCTGGAGCTGAACGGTGATGACGTCAATGACGAAATCGAAGCGGGTCTTCCGCGCGAACTCGAGGCCCGTCTCCGCTTCGCGTTGCGCGTCCGCCAGCGGATCGCCTGCGGCCGCGAGATTCGTGTTCAGGTTGATGAAGCTGTATGCGGCAAAGCAGAGATCACCGACCTTGTTCGCGATCTCGAACGTTCGACGGATCAGGTCACGGCCGGCGCGGACGTGTGTTGCCCACGGCATCACGTGACTTCCGAGGACCATGCAGGCTCTCGCCTGGAATCGCATCAAGCCGCGCTTCTCGACCAAGTCATGACCGAGTAGCCCGAACCGAAGTCCGGCATTGTAATTGCCGAAATGCGGCCCGGCTATCTGACCGAGCCATCCATAGGCAACGCACGAACCGTCGGTGTTGCCTCGCTCGAGGCTGAGATTGACTGCTCTGCAGACCACCAGCGACAGCAGGTTCGCATCCGTGAACAACGCCGCCGGCAACATCCTCGTGAGCACGTCCAGGGTCGCGAGCGACGGTGGATCGCTCATCAAGGGCAGGTCGATGAGCTCCTCGACCTCGCGGCTGCCGAGCTGTGAGCAAACCCGGACGTATTCTCGGCTCGCTTCCTCTTTTGTCGGATGCGGCGACCATTCGATGCCGAGACGGCGGAGATAGTCGAGACAGACAGCAACCGCTCGATCGTTCTGGACGAGGCTGGTGTACAGATCGACTTGTAGACCCGTGACGGCGGCGAGCTCCAGGATGTCCGCAGCGCGAGCCGCAAGCTGGCTCAACCGCAGTTCCGCCGCGCCAGACTGACCGTTCAGGAACTCGCACTCTGCACGATGGAGCTCGAGGGAGAACATCAGCGCATGCCGGTCGTCCGCGGAAGGATCCAAGAGTGCAGCCCCAGCGACGAAGTATTTCAGCGCCGACGCATAGGCACTCGAGGCCTGCGCGCGCTTCCCCGCGAGCAGGTTCAACTCGGCCACGTGCGCACGTTCGTCTCGTGACGTGATCAAGGCCGCACCGCGGTTCAGGTGATTGACGGTCTCGAACACCATCTCCTCCTGCTTCTCTGGAGGCGTGCGCGCGGCGAGCAGCCTCCCGATTCGAAGGTGGAATTGCGCGCGTGACGCCTCCGGGATCAAACAGTATGCGGCTTCCTGAACGCGGTCGTGCAGAAATCGGTACGAATCGTCCGAACGAAAGATCAGACCGGCACGAACCGCTTCGTGGAGTTGACGGTCCAGCTCGTCGTGCGAGTTCTCGGAAACCGCCCGTACCAGGGTGAGGTCCACCCGGTTCCCGATGCACGCGAGTAACTGCAATGCGTTCTGGGTCGGTACGGGGAGGCGGTTCAACTTCGCGATCAACAGGTCGACGACGTTGTCGGTATAATCTCGGGCGCGGATGCCGTTCAGGTCCCAGGACCATCGACGTTCGCCGTGATCGAAGGTCAGCAAATCGTCGTCCGCGAGCGCAGAAATGAACTGGAGGGCGAAGAACGGATTGCCCGCTGTCTTGTCATGGAGAAGCCGTGCCAATGGGGCCGCGCGCTCGGGCTCGCAATCCAACGTGTCGCTCACTAGCCGCGCCAAATCGTCGCAGCTCAGCGGCGCCAGCACGACGTCGCGCACGGTCGTGCCTGCTTTGCGGATGGCGTCGAGAGTCCCCATCAATGGATGCGAGACATCGACTTCATTGTCGCGGTACGCGCCGATGACCAGCAGGTGCCGCACATCCGATTCCGTGAGAAGATCCTCGACCACTTCGAGCGTTGCCGCATCGAGCCACTGCAAGTCATCGACGAAGAGGACCAACGGATGCTCCGGCCGTGCGAACACGCTGACCAATCGCCGGAATATCAACTGGAACCGGCGTTGCGCGTCACGTGGCGGAAGAATCGGGACGCGCGGCTGATCCCCGAGGAGATGGCGCAGCTCGGGGACGAGATCGACGATCAGTCGTGCGTTCGGGCCCAGCGCTTCGCGCAGGGCGTCGCGCCAGACCTGCAAGTCTGCGTCGGTCTTGCTGAGAAGCGGGTCGACGAGACTTTGAAAGGCCTGCGTGAGCGTCGGATAAGGTACGTCGCGTTTGTACTGGTCGAACTTGCCGGAACCGAACAGGCCGCCCGATGACACGACCGACTTGCGCAGCTCGGCTACGACGGATGACTTACCGATCCCGGAATATCCCGAGACGAGCACCAGCTCGGGCGTTCCGCTGGCTGCGACGCGGTCGAACGAGGCGACGAGAGTCTCGAGCTCCGACGCTCGCCCATACAAGGTCTCGGATATGCGTATCCGGTCCGGCGTGTCGTGTCGGCCCAGCGAAAAGTCGGCAATACTGCCGTGACTGTCCCAGTCGGAGAGGCAGTGCCGCAGATCGTCCTCCACGCCAGCCGCGGTCTGATAACGTTCCTCGGGAGATTTGGCGAGCAGCTTCGTGATGATTGCCGACACGGCGGGCGAGACGTCCTGTCGCCTGTCGCGCGGCGGCAGCGGCTGTCTGGCAATATGAGAATGCAGCCAGTCGATGGTGTCGGACCCGGCGAACGGAAGTACGCCGGTGAGCATTTCGTAGAGGGTGACGCCCAACGCGTACAGATCGCTGCGATGGTCGACGGGGCGGTTGATGCGGCCCGTTTGCTCGGGAGCCACATACGCGAGCGTAGCCGTCATCAGCTCTGCTGGTTCGGAAGGCTGTCGCTCGTGCGGTAGTCGGGAAGCGAACCCGAATCCGGTGAGCCAGGCGCGGCCGGTCGCGACGTCGACGAGGACGCTCGCCGGTCGGATCGCCTTGTGCATCAAGCCGCGCGCATGGAGCCGTCCGATCGCGGCGGCAAGGCCGACAGCGACCCGCAGGAACGATCCCATGTCCCACGCTCGATCGACGAGGCCGGCGAGCACGACACCGCCCGGGTCCTCGAGCAAGAGCGTGCGCCGGCCGTCACAAATCGAGAGCGCGAGAGGGCGGGCTGCCCAAGCGGAATCGAGCTCTTCGCGCAGCGCATAGGCATGTTCGAGCTGCGCGACGGTGTCCGGCTCGGGCGCTGACGAGGCCGGAGTCATCGTCAAGAGCGGCGGGAGCCGTTCGCCCCGCAGCGCACGTGCGAGCACGAGCTCGCCGTCGTTCCATAGTACCTCGACGGTCGCCGCTCCGAGCGGCGTTCCGCCGGCGGATTCAGTATCCGTCGCCGGTCCGGTCGGCCGCGCTCGTTGGTCTTCTCTTCGCGTGGGCGTCGCATGCCTCCGCGGTGACGGTGCTCGTCGTGATGCTCGGCTCGACTGGACCTTCGTAGCGCGACGCGATTGGCAATGCGAGTGGGCGGGCGCCGATGAGTCGGCACGTGCCGCCGACGGGTCGGCGAGCGTCGAGCGATGGGCCGAGCGTCGCCGCTTGATGCGTCGCTTCGTCCCTCTGGCGCGCCGGTTGCAACCCGACCGGCAAAGGAGATTGGCGATGAGACAAATGATCACGACATCGTTGGCGCGGGTTGGCCTCCTCGAGGGGAATCTCGATTACCATCTGGTCCGCGTCTCGATGGTCGTCCTCTTTCTGTTCTTCGGATATCAGAAGTGGTTCGATTACGAGGCGCAGACGTTGATTCCGTTCATCAGCAACGGACCGTTCATCTCGTGGATGTATCCCGTATTCGGCGTTCGAGGCGCGAGTTGGTTTCTCGGGGCCTCGGAGTGGCTGTTTGGCGCGCTCATCTTCATCGGCTTCTGGAACAAGACCCTCGGCGCGCTCGGCGCGGTGGGCTCCTGCCTGGCGTTCATCGGGACCACCACGATCATTCCATTCATGCCGAACGGCTGGGCGCCGTCGGCCGGCGGATTTCCGGCAATGACGGGCAACGTTCCATTTCTGATGAAGGACGTGGTGCTGCTTGCCGTCTCGCTCTATCTACTGAAGCAAGACGCGGTCAGAGCATTGGTCGTGCCGGCGAGGACCGACGTAGGGCGCCCGCCCGCCGGTCACGGTCATCGCAGCGACACGGTCGCGGCGTGACGGGTCTTTCAGGAGGACGATCAATGGCGACCGAACGATACGACATTCTCATTCTGGGAAGCGGAGCGGGTGGAAAGCTCTTGGCCTGGGACATGGCGAGCACGGGGCATCGCACCGCCGTCGTGGAACGACGGTGGATCGGCGGCTCGTGTCCGAACATCAACTGTCTCCCGAGCAAGAACGAGATCTGGAGCGCCAAGGTCGCCGACCTCGTTCACCGTGCTGCGGAATTCGGGTTGGTGACGGGTGCCTATGAGATCGACATGCGGCGCGTCGTGCGCCGGAAGCGTGAGATGGTCGAGGCGGAGGTCGCCGCGCATCTCGAGCGCTACCAGACGAGCGGCGTCGACTTGATCATGGGGACGGGACGCTTCGTCGCGCCGAAGACCATCGAGGTACGCTTGAACGCCGGCGGCACGCGCGTGATCACGGGCGAGCGAGTCTTCCTCAACCTGGGCACGCACACGACGATGCCGCGGATCGCGGGCCTCGCAGACTCGCGGCCGTTGACGAACATCGAGCTGCTCGAGCTCGACCGCGCGCCCGAGCACCTCGTCGTGCTCGGCAGCGGGTACGTCGGCCTCGAGTTCGCGCAAGCATACCGGCGCTTCGGGAGCCACGTGACGGTGATCGGCCAAGCATCGCAGGTCCTCACGCGCGAAGATCCCGACGTCGCCGACGAGGTCCGCGCGATCCTCGCCGCGGAAGGAATCGAGTTCGTCCTCGGCGCCGACGTGATCCGGGTCGAGGGACGCTCCGGGGACGCAGTGCGCCTGCACATGCGAACGGCGGGAGAGGATCACCTCATCACGGCGACGGATGTCCTCGTGGCGACGGGGCGCACACCGAACACTGCCGACGTCGGGCTCGAGGTGGCTGGCGTCGAGCTGGATGCGCGCGGCTACGTGCAGGTGAATGACCGGCTGGAGACGACGGCATCCGGCGTGTGGGCGATCGGCGAGTGCGCCGGCAGCCCGCAGTTCACTCACGTCTCCGCGGACGACTTTCGGGTCATCCGGGAGAACCTCGCGGGCGGACGTCGCAGCACCCGCGACCGTCTCATTCCGTTCTGCCTGTTCATGGACCCGCCGCTCGCGCGTATCGGCATCACCGAAACGGAGGCGCGGCAACGAGGCGTCGCGGTGCGCATCGCGAACCTGCCGATGCGCGACGTCCTCCGTACCCACACCACCGGCGAGACGGCGGGGTTCATGAAGGCTCTGGTGGAAGCCGCGGGAGACCGCATTCTCGGCTTCACGATGCTCGGCGCCGATGCCGGGGAGGTCGTCGCCGCAGTGCAAACGGCGATGCTCGGCGGGTTGCCGTACACGGTTCTGCGTGACGCCATTCTGGCCCATCCGACGACGGCCGAGGGGCTGAATGGCTTGTTCGGCGCGATCTCCGCGGCGGCGCGCTGACGGCGGGCACTCGCGGGCTCGATGCCGATCGCCCTGGTGTTGTCCGGTGGCGCCAGTCTCGGCGCGATTCAGGTCGGCATGCTGCATGCGCTTTACGAACGAGGCGTCGCGCCGGACCTGATCGTGGCGACCTCCGTCGGCGCGGTGAACGCAGCCTTCATCGCGTCGCGACCGCCGACGGTCGCGACCGCCGAGGCGCTCGCTGACATCTGGCGACGGCTCCGCCGGGACGACGTGTTCCCGGCGAATCTCGTGAGTGGCCTCTTCGGCTTTCTCGGTCGCCGAAGCTCGCTGCTGCCGAGCACCGGCCTTCGTCGTCTCTTGGAACGTCACGTCGAATTCGGACGTCTCGAAGATGCGCCGATTCCGCTTCATGTGATCGGCGTCGACGTGAAGAGCGGTTGCGAGCGACGACTCTCCGAAGGCGACGCCATCGAGGCCGTCCTCGCCAGCGCCGCGATTCCAGCCGTGTTCCCGCCGGTTCGCTGGGGAACACTCGAGTTGATCGACGGCGGCGTGGCGAACAACACGCCGATCTCGCACGCGATCGAGCTGGGCGCGACGGAGGTGTACGTCCTCCCAACCGGATATGCGTGCGATCTCCACGCCGTACCGCGCAGTGCGCTCGGGATGGGGCTGCACGCGCTCACGCTGCTGATCCAGCAGCGCCTCATCGTCGAGATCCGCGCCTTCCGCGATCGCGTCCGGCTGGTCGTGCTTCCACCGCCGTGCCCGCTCGACGTCACCCCCGCGGATTTCTCGCACGCAGCCGAGCTGATCGAGCAGGCGCGGCGCGACGCCCAAGCGTTCCTCGCCGCCGTTCCGGATGGCGGATCCGCCGTGCCGCCGGTCATGCGCACGTTGCACACTCACGCCGCGACAGGAGGAACCACGTGATGCCGTCTGCCGAGGAGAGCGTCGTTACCGTTACCGAGGTTGCGGCGGGGAAGTACGCCCAGCGCATCGAGGTCGGGAGCCATACCCTGTTCGCCGACGAGCGGACCGCGGACGGCGGCGACGATACCGGGCCGTCACCGTACGAGCTGCTGCTCGCCGCCCTCGGCGCATGCACTTCGATGACGCTGCGGATGTACGCGGATCGGAGGCAGTGGCCGCTGGAACGCGTCACGGTGCGATTGCAGCACGACCGGATCCACGCGGTCGATTGTGCGGAGTGCGAAACCAAGTCGGGCCACATCGACCGGATCCGTCGGGTGATCGTGCTCGAGGGGCCGCTCGATTCCGAGCAGCGCGAGCGGCTGCTCGCCATGGCGGACAAGTGCCCCGTACATCGGACGCTCCGCTCGGCGACGCAGATCATCACGCAGATCGAATGACGGACTATGCGTGCGTGGGCGAGCTCGGTGACGGACGCTGGCGATAGACGGCCGTCGACGTGCTCGCGATCCGTGCATGCAGCTCCTGCTCGTGCGCGGGCCGGAAGCCGAGCCGCCGGCAACGGGTGAGCGCATGGACATGGACGTCGTATTGCCGGTTGGTGCGGCGCTCGCGCCGACAGCGGTCGCGATCAGGCTCGCGTTGGCATTCGTCGTTGGCGCCTGCGTCGGCGTCGAGCGTCAGTGGCACCACAAGAACGCAGGCCTCCGCACGCATACGCTCGTCGCGATCGGCGCTGCGGCTTTCACGATCGTCTCGGGCCTGGGATTGGGTCCCACCAGCAGCCCGATGTTGATCGCAGCGGGCGTGGTGACGGGCATCGGCTTCATCGCCGGCGGCGTGATCATGCACGACGGCCACGCCGTGCAAGGCCTCAATACGGCCGCGACCCTGTGGGCGACCGCGAGCCTGGGACTCGCGGCGGGCGGCGGGTACTACACGGTGACGGTCATGGTGTTCGTAATGGTGTTGCTGGTGCAGTTCCCCCTTCAGCTGGTCGAACGCTGGATCGATCGCGCATCGCGCAGAACGAATCGCGCCGACCCGGTCACGTCTCTGCCACCGGGATCGTGACCGCCGAGGGCGCGGCGCGGCGGCGAGTGACCCATCGGCGAGGCACGGTCGCGCCTTCCCATGCGGCTACGCCGTTTCGCGGTCGCCGACGGGTGCGGAGAAGAATGCCTCGATCTCGTCCCGCTGCGCCAATGCGTCGGCGTGGCCGATCTCGATCAGCGGGCGCGTGTAGCTCGGGTCGAACGCGAGGTAGCTGAGGAACTCGACGCCCCGCTCCCGCGACGCGCCGATGCCTTTGGTGAGGTACCGCAACATCGCCGGCATGCGATCGAACTGGTCGCGCGCGAGCGCGCCGAGGTCGATCGAGGGTCGAATCACGAGCAGCGCAATCGAGCGGAGGCCATCGCCGTGCTGCGCCCGCCGCTTGGCATCGACCAGGCCGAGCGTGTGGTTGATGCGCAGGAGGTGCTCGGAGTCGCTGTCGAGGCCGTCGAGGAGCGCGCCGTCGAGCATCACGCCCGCGATGTCCGCGATCGAGATGTCGTCCGGCGGATCGCGCTCACCGGCGACCGGCACCTCGCCGCTCCGCCGATGTTGGACCGAGATCGCGACGATCTTGTCGGCGCCGAGATGGATCGCCGGGCTGAGCGGCGTCGTCATGCGCACGCCTCCGTCGCCGTGGAAGGCACCGTCGACGAGCACCGGGCGGAAGAGGAACGGAATCGAGGCGGACGCCAGGATGTGGTCGAGCGCGATTCGCGTTTGCCGGCCGACGCGCGCGGTGCGCGTCCAGTCGTCGACGCGCTCGTGCGCGTCGAAGAACGTGACCGCGCTGCCCGTGCGGTAGCTCGTGGCGGACACGCCGAAGCCGCGCAGCACGCCGCGCGCGACGTGGCGATGGATCGCGTCGGCGTCGACGTGCGCGCCGACCAGCTCGCGCAGCGGCGTGGTGTCGAGCAGGTGATTCGAGCGCGGCCGGCTCGCCAGCATGCCGCCCAACGTCAGATCGCGCAGCCAGCGGCTCCCAATCGTGACGAGCGACATCGCATTCGTCCGGATGACGTCCTCGACGTGCAGCTCGCTCCACAGCGCCGCGAGACCCCCGAAGGCGTCGGCCATCCGGTCGGCGTTCGACGCCAGGTACGCGGCGTTGATCGCGCCCGTCGAGATCCCCGTGAGGACATCGAAGGCCGGTCGGTCGCCGAGCTGCGGCCGGAGGATCTGCGCGAGCCCCTGCAAGACGCCCGCTTGGTATGCCCCGCGCGCGCCGCCGCCGACCAAGACCAATCCGGCGGTCGACCCGATGCGTGCGGCGCGCGGGAGGTAGCGCACCCGAGACCGCGATGTCGTAGCAGTCGACGACATTTGCCGTCGTAATCAGCAACCATCGTGCCCCGTGCGGACGCCCGTCATCACGGGCGACTCGTGCCGAGCCCGCGTCCCGGTGTCGGCACGCGTGCCGACGGCGCGGCAGACCGCGTCGGCTCGCCATGGCGTCGCCCGGCGGCGAGCCGGGACGTCGGCAGCGCTGCCGACCCGTCGGCGAGGCGCGCGTCCCTGAATGCTCGATGCCGAGCGCCGTCGGCGGCACCGGACTTGCGTCGGCGAGACCGGGAGGAAACATGAAACACGCACAAACGATTCCGGAGACGTTTCTGGGTGTCGGCTACACGAAAGACCGCGCGGGGTTACCCCTCGAGCCGGTGCGTGTCGCCGTCCCGCAACCGGCGGCCGACGAGGTGTTGATCCGCGTTGCCGCGTCCTCTCTCAACCCGCTCGAATTCAAGTTGGCCGACCTCAATTTCATGGGCCGCACGCCGCCCGTCGTTCTCGGCCTGGACCTTGCCGGCGTCGTCGTCGCCGCCGGCGACGACGTCGGCGACGTCGTCGTCGGTGACGCGGTGGCCGCGATGGCCGAGTTGAACGGCAACGGTGGCTGGGTCGCGACCGGGGCGAGCGGCGCCGAGCGCGGCTATGCCGTCGCGCGCTGCTTCCTCACCGTTCGCAAGCCGGCCTCCCTGAGCTTCCGCGATGCCGCGGCGCTACCGATGTGTTTCCTCTCCGCCTTCGCGGCGCTCTCCGGCGCCGTGCACACCGGCGACACGGTCTACATTCCCGGCGGCGGGGGCGGCGTCGGGCACCTCGCCGTGCAGATGGCGGCGCGCGCCTTGGGGGCCGGACTGGTCATCAGCAGCGGTAGCACGGCGCGATCGATCGCACTGGCCCGGCAGTCGGGTGCCCATCACGTTT
>JADMIO011227257.1_pt1 | contig 25525 bp, 24 predicted proteins | sample 8958161 | NCBI WGS metagenome assembly JADMIO01 (sample SAMN16585339, study PRJNA669376) | soil metagenome | isolation source: Crop rotation soil | place: USA: Cullars Rotation, Alabama | collected 2011
GATCGATCCGACGCGCGCCGCCAGCCTCACCGATCGGATTTCCGTAACGCCGGATTTGCAGGACGTTCTCGGACCGCTCGTCGGCATGGCGGTCCGCACGCGTCATGAAACGGTGACCGCCTGATGCTGCGCACCAACCTCGCCACCCGCCCCTTCTACAACGAGCGCGCCGTGCAGCTCGGCCTCGCCCTGGCCGCGCTGGTCGTGCTGGCCGTGACCGCCTTCAACGTCGCACAGCTCATTCGCCTGAGCGCGAGCCAGCGGACGCTGGGCGCCAGCGCCGTGCAGGCCGAAGAGGATGCGGTGCGGCTGCGGCGCGAGGCGGCGGCGATCCGCGCGCAGATCAACACCAAGGAGCTGGAGACGGTCGCCAGCGCCGCGCGCGAAGCCAACGGCATCATCGATCAGCGCGCCTTCTCGTGGAGCGAGCTCTTCGACCAGCTGGAACAGACCCTCCCGGACGATGTGCGCATCACGCGCATCGATCCGACGCTGACGAAAGAGGGCCAGTTCATCATCCAGATTGTCGTGCAGGCGCGGCGATCGGACGACGTCGATCAGTTCATCGAGTCGCTGGAGAAGACCGGCAGCTTCCGCGATCTCATCACGCCGACCGAAGGCACCACCGAACAAGGGCTGTTCGAGGCGGTGATCAGGGGTGCCTACGTCCGTCCGGAGGCGCCGCGTGGCTAGCGACGCACAGGGAAGCACCTCGATGCAGCGCGTGATGCGCGAGCACAAGCGCGCCGTCGTGCCGCTGGCGGTCGCGCTCGCCGCCAACATCGTGCTCTTTGCCGCGGTCGTCTACCCGCTCTCGCAGCGGGTCGCCAACATCGAGCAGCGCGACAGGACGGCGCAGGAGCAGCTGCTCGCCGCGCAGCGCGATTACACGCAGGCGTCGGGGACGCTCACCGGCAAGGACCGGGCGTCGGCCGAGCTCGTCACCTTCTACAAGGACGTGCTGCCGGCCGATCTGTCCGGAGCGCGGCGGCTCACCCATCTGCGGCTGTCGCAGCTGGCGCGCCAGTCGAACCTGAAGTTCCTTCGCGCGACGTTCCAGACAAAGACGGAGAGGGGGCGCACGCTGACGCAGCTGCAGATCCAGATGGAACTGGCGGGCAGCTATGACGACGTCCGTGCGTTCATTCACCAGCTGGAGACGGCCCCCGAGTTCGTCGTCATCGACAACATCGAGCTGGACCAGGGCGCCGACGGCGGCCCCCTGGTCGTCAAGCTGCAGCTCTCCACGTACTATCGCGACGAGAGCGTGCCGCGAGACGAGGTGCGATGACGGTGAGCGTCTCGCGGTCGCTGCAGGCTGCGGCGGCCGTGGCGTTGATCCTGGTGGTCGTCCTGTGGATGCGCCGTCCCGACACCCCGGCCGGGACAGCCGCCGCGCCGTCCAATCCAACACGGGCAAACGCACCGGCGGCGGCGCAGTCGACGCCGGTCGACGACGTCAAGCTCGAACTGCTCAAAACTGCACAAGCGGAGATCGAGCCGTCGACGCGCAACCCGTTTCAGTTCAAGCCGAAGGCGCCGCCTCCCGCGCCGCGGCCACCGGTGCCGGAGGCCGTGGCACGCCCCGCGCCCGTGATCATCGCGCCGCCCGTGCCGCAGGGGCCGCCGCCGCCGCCGCCGATCGGGTTGAAGTACATCGGCGTGCTGGAGACGGCGCAGGGGCGCGTGGCGGCGTTCCGCGACACCGGCGGTGACATCGTCTACGGAAAGGAAGGCGATATCATCGATGGTCGTTATCGCCTCCTGAAAATCGGCGTGGAATCGGCCGATCTGGCGTACGTCGACGGACGCGGCCGACAGACGATTCGGCTTTCGGGGCAATGATGCATGCACAGCGTGTGAAGTGGGTCGTCGTCATCGTGCTGGCGCTTGCCGCCGCGGGGTGCGGAGCCGCGCGGTCGTTCGGCCGCGGCGAGAACGCCGCGCGCGCCGGCGACTGGGACGCGGCGGTCGAGTATTACCGCAAGGCCGTGCAGGAGGCCCCCGACCGCAACGACTACAAGATTGCGCTCGAGCGCGCGATGATCAACGCCTCGCACGAGCACCTCAACCAGGCGCAGCTGTTCGAGGCGCGCGGCGAGCTGGAAGAGGCGCTGCGCGAGTACCGCCGGGCGAGCGACTTCGATCCGCCGAACCGCCAGCTGGCGGCGAAGGTGATGGAGATGGAGCGGCGCATCCGCGAGCAGTACGAAGCGCAGCCGCGCAACAACATCGCGCAGCTGCGCGAGCAGGCGCGCCAGGCCGGGCCGCCGCCGCTCATCAAGCTGAACGAGGTCCTGCCGGAGATCCGCTTCAACAACACCAGCATCCGCGACATCCTCAACTTCATCTCCAACGCCACGGGCATCAACGTCACCTACGACCGCGACTACCAGGATCGCGCCTACACGGTGCAGTTGAACGGCGTGACGCTCGAGCAGGCGCTCAACCAGATCCTCTCCGCCAATCAGCTCTTCTACAAGGTGATCAACCAGAACACCATCATGGTGATCCCCGACAACGCGCAGAAGCGTGCGAACTACGAGGAGCAGGTCATCCGCACCTTCTACATCTCGCACGCCGACGCCACCGAACTGTCGCAGATGATCAACACGATCATCCGCGTGCCGGCGATGGCCGTGCAGCCGATGATTGCGCCGAACAAGACGAACAACACGATCACCATCCGCGCCACGACCGCCGTCGCCGGCATCATCGAGAAGATGATCGAGGCCAACGACAAGCCGCGCGCCGAGATCGTCATCGACGTCCAGATCCTCGAAATCAGGCGCGATCGCGCGAAAACGTTCGGCCTGGAGTTGACCGATTACCAGATCGGGACGGTGTTCTCGCCTGAATCGGATCCGCGTGGCACGTCAGGTACTGGCGGCACCGCGACGCTCAACACCACTCCGACGTTCAACGTGAACACGATTACCAGGGGCATCTCGACGGCAGATTTCTATCTGGCCGTGCCGTCCGCGATCGTGCACTTCCTGGAGAGCGACTCGGAAACGAAGCTGATTGCCAAACCGCAGCTGCGCGGCGCGGAAGGACAGAAGATCACGCTGAACCTCGGCGATCAGATTCCGGTGCCGTCGACCGTCTTCACGCCGCTGGCCACCGGCGGCGCCAATACGAATCCGCTGACCTCGTTCAACTACAAGGACGTCGGCATCAACGTCGAAATGACGCCGCGCGTGACGGTCGAGGGAGACATCATTCTCGACCTCCTCGTCGAGAACAGCACGCGCTCGGGCGACGTGAACATCGCCGGCCAGAATCTGCCGTCGTTCGGCAGTCGCAAGGTGACGACGCGCCTGCGGCTGCGCGACGGTGAATCGAACCTGCTCGCCGGGTTGCTCCGTGAGGACGAGCGCCGGCTGCTGTCGGGTCTGCCGGGCCTGATCCACGTCCCCATCCTCAACAGGCTGTTCGCGATGAACGGTCCCAACGAAATCACGCAGACCGACATCGTGATGCTGCTCACGCCGCGCATCGTCCGGACGCAGGAGATCACCGCCGGCGATCTCACCCCTATTTACATCGGCACCCAGCAGAATCTCGGCTTGAACGGTCCGCCGCCGCTCATCGCACCGCCGCCCGAGCCCGAGCCTGCCGCGCCCGCCGCGCCGGCTGCGCCCGGTGCTCCTGGTGCGCCCGGTGCGCCGCCCCCCGCTCAACCCGTGCAGCCCGCGGCGCCGAACCCGGTGGCGCCCGGCGGCGCCAGCAACACGGCGCCTGGTGTGTCGATCATCCCGCCGGGCAGCTCGCAGATTCCAGGGACGACTGCGGTCGCCGCGGCGCCGGCGCCAGCCGTCCCCGGTGGCGCTGGACCGCTGACGGCGGTGCCTGGTGCGCCCCCGCCCGCGGCCTCGGCAGCGGCGCCGCCCATTACCGCGGCAGGCGCGCAAGTCATCGTCACGCCACCCGGACCTGATTTCCGTGTCGGCGCGGGGCCGTACACCGTTGCGATCTCGGCAACCAACGCGACACGCCTCTCGGGTCTGTCGCTGACGATGACCTTCAACCCGGCGGCGCTTCGGGTGCGGGCCGTGCAGGAAGGAAGCTTCATGCGCGCGGGCGGTGCACAGGCGACGTTCACGCAGATGGTGGATGCGGCGACTGGACGCATCGATATCGCCATCGTGCGCACGGGCGATGCAACCGGCGTCGCGGGGACCGGGTTGCTGGCCGCGGTGCTCTTCGACGCAGTGAGCGCTGGCGCCGCGAACCTCTCGATAACGGGAACGGCAACGGCGCCCGGCGGCACGGCGGCATCGCTGCAGGTAACGCCGGTGCCCGCGGTAACCGTCCGATAACGATGAGAACGCGCAACCACCGAGGCTATACCTTCGTCGAGCTGCTCATCGTCGTCACCATCCTGCTGATTCTGGCGTCGGCGGTGCTGCCGCTCGCGCAGGTGACCGCACAGCGGCAGCGTGAGGCCGAGCTGCGGCGCAACCTGCGCGAGGTTCGAACGGCCATCGATAAGTTCAAAGACGCGGTGGACACCGGTCAGATCCCGACGACGGAACTGAAGCCGGATAACAACGGCTACCCGCCGGATCTCGACACGCTCGTCGACGGCGTCGCCCGCGCCAACGACGCCACCGGCACGAAGCTCAAGTTTCTGCGCCGCATCCCGATCGACCCGATGACGAACAACAACGAATGGGGGTTGCGTTCGTATCAGGACAAGCCGGACTCGACCTCATGGGGCGGGCAGAACGTGTTCGACGTCTACACCAAGAGCGACGGCACGGCCCTTGACGGGACGAAATATCGTGATTGGTAGGGTTCGGCGTTCGCCGGCTCGAGGATTCACCCTCATCGAGCTGATGGTGGTGATGGCGCTCATCGTCATCCTCGCCGGCATCGGCCTGGCGGTTTACGCCAATAGCGTGACTCGCGCAAAGGAATCGGTGCTCAAGGAAGACCTCTTCCGTATGCGCGATGCCATCGACCAGTACTATTCGGACAAGGGGAAGTACCCGGCGACGTTGCAGGATCTCGTATCGGATAAGTACCTCCGCTCGATTCCGGTGGATCCATTCACGCACGCGGCCGATACGTGGCGTGAGATCCCGTCGGAGCCCGACCCCAACAATCCGACCGCGCAACCGGGCGTGTACGATGTGCGAAGCGGGTCGGATCAGACGGCGATCGACGGAACCAAATACTCGGATTGGGACTGATGAACATGCTGAAGGTTTCGGCGCTTGTGCTCGTCGCCGCGGTCGTGGCGGCGTGCGACAAGGTGCCGTTGCTTGCGCCGACCGGCTCGACGGTGACGCTGTCCGCCAACGCGACGACCGTGCCGACCGGCGGCACCGTCGGGTTGACGGCGTTCGTGACCGAATCGAGCGGCACGCCGGTGCAAAACGGGACGACGGTGCGCTTCACGACAACGCTCGGCAACGTGAGCCCGCCGGAGGTGCAGACGACGAACGGGATCGCGGTCGCCACGTTCCAGGCCGGCAGCGCGGCCGGCGTCGCGGAGGTGCACGCGATTTCCGGCGGCGCGACAGGGACAACCGGTGGCGGCACCACCACGACCGCCGCCAACGTCGTCAAGATCACGATCGGCGCAGCCGCCGTCAGCACGGTGACGGTGAGCGCCAGTCCGACGAGTGTTTCGCCCAACGGCGGCTCGGCGCAGGTGACGGCGACGGTGTTCGACACCAATGGCGGGACGCTCGCTGGCATTCCCGTCAGCTTCACCGCAGATCAGGGCGTCGTCGCGCCGTCCACAGTCATAACGGACGCGAGCGGTCAGGCGACGGCGACGCTGGTGACGTCGGCGGAGACCAACGTGACCGCGACTGCGGGAACGAAGACGGCCACCGTGAAGGTGACAGCGCGTGCAGCTCCCGGAATCACAATTACATGTGCTCCTGTAACAGGTACTGGCACCAACTGCGGCAACGTGCAGGCAAGCTCGTCGAATAACACCGTGACTGTCGCATTCACGGTAACGAAGGGGACGAATACAAGCAGCCTTCGTGACGTAACCGTTGATTTTGGTGATGGCTCTTCACAGAGTGTCGGAACGTTGTCCGGCGGTGCGGCGACGGTTACGCACACCTATAACGGACCTTCGAACTCGAATTCGCAGACGTATACGGCGACGGCACGCGCCGTTGATGTGAACGGTGAGGTGACGAGTGCGTCGACTACCGTCACCGTCACACCGCGCGGTCAGCTCACCGTCGATCTCGCAGTTTCTCCAGGTGACGGCACGCGCCCGGTAACCGAAACGTTCACGGCTACGGCGACCGGCGGAGACGTAGCACGCTACGACTGGACATTTGATTCGAATCACACCGCGACCACGACGAGCAACAAGACGACACACGTCTATGACGTGAACAACCACCCGCCGGGACCGTATACGGCCACCGTGACGGTGACCACGACAGATGGCCGTACCGGTAGCGGGCGTGTCGAGTTCAACCTGAAATGATGCGCGTTGTCCGCGTGGCGGACGGCTTCGCGATGGCGGCGCTGCTCGCCATGATGGTGGTCATGGCGATCATCATGAGCATGGCGCTGCCGGCCTGGCGCACCGCGGCGCAGCGCGAGAAGGAAACCGAGCTGATCTTCCGCGGCGAGCAGTACGCGCACGCCATCGCCTTGTTTCAGCGTAAGTACGCGAACACGTTTCCGCCGAACGTCGAGGTCCTGCTCAACGAACACTTTCTGCGCAAGAAATACAAAGACCCGATGACGACCGACGGTGAATTCCAGCTGATCTACGCAAATCAGCAGGCCTCGGGACAACCGAGCGCCGGCGGTAGCGGCGTCGTGCCGACGCAGGGCCAGGCGCAGCCGCGGCCGACGACGGTCGTCGGCGGTGCCACGCCGACCGCTCAGGGCGGCATCATCGGCGTCGCGAGCAAGAGCACTGCTGAAGCGTTCCGCGTTTACAACGGACACACGAAATACAACGAATGGGTGTTTGTCGCAACGCAGGCGAGCAATCGCGTCGGTGCGCCTAACGGCTCGCAGACGCCGACGGGCGGCATCAATTTCCCCGGCGGACCGCCCGGAGGTATCGGCGGGCGTGGCGGACGGGGGCAACCACCGCCTGGCGGCTTCCCGCCAGGACAGGGACGAGGTCGCGGGCAGGGGAATCCTCCGCAGCCGTTTGGCGGGCAACCGGGCGGCGGCTTCGGCACACCCGCTGGCCCCGGCGGCTTTCCGTTTCCGGGTGGCGGACGCGGCGGGCGTTGAAAACTCGGTTCGAACCTACTTCACTTCCGCTCCACCCTTCCGGTTGTCAGGAACGAAGCGGCTGCGCGCCGGCATCCGCACGCGCGGCAGCGTCTCGGCGTTCATCACCGCGTCGTCCGCGATGACGCCGTTTCTTGCGAGCAGCCACGCGGTCAGGGCGTATGTCTCGTCGGCGGTCAGGCTGCCGGGCGCCGACGCCGGCATCGCGCGTCGAACGTAGTCAAAGAGCGTCGTCGCGTACTCCCAATAGTTGCCAATCGTAAACGGCACATCGGGCCGCCCGTTGCGCCACTGCTCGTAGGCGGGGCCGAACGGCGCCGTGTCCTTCGGCTCGGCGCCGACGAGCACATCTGCCGTGCCCCCTTCGCCGTTTGCCCCATGGCAGGCCGCGCACTTCTGCGTGTAGATCGCTGCGCCGGCCTCCGCGGTTCCGCGACCCGCGGGCAATCCGGTCCCGTCCGGCCGCACGTCGATGTCGAGCGCCGCAACCTGCTCGGCCGTCGCACGTGTGCCGATGCCATAGCGCTTGGGCATCGATTGCCCATGAGTAACGGCGGCGATGATGAACAGCGTGGCGGACGTCACGAGGACGCGGTTCATGATCGCACCCGCTGCACGCCGAATCGCACGCGGCCATCGGCGGCAACCGTCCATCCCGTTACAGGGTTCAGGTGGTAGCGCGTTCGGCGTCCGCGCGTCTGTTGCAGTGCACGCATCTCCGGCTGAACGTAGCCGGTTTCGTCGACGGCGCGGCTGACAATCTCGGTCGCGCGGCCATCCCACTCCCATGGCAACCGAAATCGCACGTGCGCCTTCGGCAGCACCGGTTGCTGCAGCGTCGCGGGCTTCCAGGTTTTTCCACCGTCCACGCTGACGTCGACGCGCCGGATGACCCCGCGGCCGCTCCACGCGATGCCGCGAATCTCGGTGAACCCCGGCCGCACCGTCTGCGGATAGCACGGCGACGTGATCACCGAGCGTGCGTCCATCACCAGACTGAACTGCCGCGCCGTGCCGTCGGCCAGCGGATCGGTGTACTTCGATGTCTCCTCGCGCGTCATGAACGGCTGGTCGGCCAGTTCGATGCGGCGAAGCCACTTCACGTTCGCGTTGCCCTCGATGCCCGGCAGCAGGAGCCTGGCCGGATAGCCTTGTTCGGGGCGCAGCGCCTCGCCGTTCTGCGCATAGGCGATCATCGCCTCGCCGAGGACCTCGCGAATCGGAACGCTGCGCGTCATCACTGCCGCGTCCTGCCCCTCGGCGAGGAACCACGTGGCGCGCGGCTGCGCGCCCGCCTCGTCGAAGATCGTCGACAGCATCACGCCGGTCCACTCGCTTTGACTCGTCAGGCCGCACAGCTCCTGCGGCGTCGTCTCTTCGCGGGTGCCGCCGAAATTACCGGAACACTCGAGAAAGCAGACACGCGTCGTCGCCGGAAAGCGTTTGAGATCGTCGAGCGTGAACATCAGCGGCCGATCGACCATGCCGTGCACGAGCAGCCGATAGCCCGTCGGATCGACGACCGCCACGCCTCCGTGATGACGTTCGTAGTGAAGATCCGACGGCGTAATCGTGCCGTGGAGATCCTGCAGCGGGGTGCGCGAGCTGGTAGGCGACGGCGTCCGCTTCGGACTCTCGGCGGGCGATCTGGCGCCGAGTGTGTTCGGCAGGCGTCCCCACCGTCTGGTCGTGTCGAGCGGGGACGGGTCCTGCGCGTCGATGTTCTCGGACGTCAGCGACAGCGCGGCTGCGCCGACCGCGCTCGTCAGCAGAGCACGGCGTGTCAGCCCTTCGCGGGGCGATTTCCGTTTTGTATGGCGCATGCGAAGGTTTATACACGAAAGCTGAACGGTCCGTCCGTGGACTGTTCCTTGCACGGCACAGCCGTAGATGCGCGGACTTGTGGCGGGAATCGCCGTGTGTATCTGCTGCGTGCATGCGCGCGATGCGAAGGCGGAAGATCCGGTATCACCAATCGCGCCGTCGCAACGCATCGCGTGGGTCGGTACGTCGATCTACGGACCGACCAGTGTGGCCGCCGGGGTGTTCGTCGCCGGCAGTACAACGCTGACGGACTGGCCGCCGGAATGGCGTCGCAGCGTCGAGGGCTTCGGCCGACGGTATGCGGCGCGCGACGCCGCGATTGCAATGTCGAACTCGATGGAAGCGGGCCTCGGCGCCGCGTGGGATGAAGACCCGCGCTACGTCCGTTGCGCATGTGACGGCATCGCCGGCCGCGCCGCGCAGGCCGCGCGGCTGGCAGTGCTCGCGCGCCGACGTGACGGCCATCTCGCACCGGCGTGGGCGCGCTATACGGCCACGATGACGAGCAACGTCGTGCAGAACGCGTGGCTGCCACCCTCGATGACGCCGTGGCAGCAAGTGCTGATGCGCGAAGGCAGCGCGTTCGGCGGACGATTCCTGGGCAACCTCTGGTCCGAGTTCTGGCCGGACATCAAGCAGCGCATCCACCGGTAACCGCGGGAAGCGACCGCGACCTAACGCAGGTCGCTCATCACCGCGTCGTGAACCGCGGGCCGCACCTGCTTGATCGCCTCGTTGGTGCGCGTCGGGTATACGCGATTGGTCAGCAGGACGATGTAGACGTTCTGCTCCGGGTCGATCCACAAGGATGTGCCGGTGTAGCCGGTGTGACCGAACGCGCGCGCGGACATCTTCGTACCGCACGAAGAACTGGGCAACATCGTGTCCCAGCCAAGCGCGCGCGAGCTGCCGGGAACCCCCGCGCGCCTGGTGACGAATTCGTCGACCGTCGAGCGGCGGAAGATACCGGCACGGCCGTCGAGAATCTGCAGGATGTGACGCGCGTACGACCCGACCGCTGCCGCAGTCCCGAATAATCCCGAATGACCGGCAATGCCGCCGAGTGCGGCGGCATTCTCGTCGTGCACTTCGCCGACGAGCAGCCGCCCGCGCCACGGGTCGTGTTCCGTTGGCGCGATGCGCGCCTGCCACAGGCCCGGCGGATTGAACTGGATTTCTTCGACGATGCCCATCTGCGACAGCATCAGCGCGAACCGATCCGTCAGCGGCATCCGTCCATGGACGATGAAGCCGAGGAGGATGAATCCGAGATCGCTGTAGATCGAACGCGTTCGCGGCTCGTATTCGAGCGGCTCCGCGGCAATGGCGCGTTCGTACATCTCCTGGCCGTCATGTTCCTTGAAGTACGGCCGCCACGCCGGCAATCCCGAGCAGTGGGCGAGGAGGTCGCGCAGCGTCACCGACGCGCGCTCCTCACCGCGCCATTCGGCGAGGTGTCCCGACGCGGGATCGTCGAGCGCGAGGACGCCGCGTTCGAACTGCTGCATGACGAGCGGCGTGGTGGACACGACCTTGGTCAGCGAGGCGAGGTCGAAGATGGTGTCGTCGGTTGCCGGCGCGGCATCGGCGTCGTACGTCAGCCGGCCGAAGGCTTGACGCCAGATCGTCTGGCCGGCGTTTCCGACTTCGATGACGGCGGCGGGGAAGGCGCGCTCCGCGACGGCGTGCTCGAGCACGCGGCGGGCGGCGTCGAACGTCAAGGCGTCTTGATGGCGGCGCGCGTCAGTGCCGTCGACGAGGAACCGGTAGTCACCCAGACGGGTAGCCCTGCCGCCAGCGCCGATACCTGCGCCGCCTGATCGGCGATTTGCGTCGGCGTGCCACTGCCAAGAACCGGACAGAGCGCGTCGATGAAATGATTCTCAGCCCACGTCCGCCAATCCTGCAGGTGGTCGCCTTCGGCGGCGCTGACGTCGGGTGTGACCGCGGCGCTGACGACCGCGTCCGGACGAAGGTCCTTGACCGTGCTGCGCAGGCGCGCGACCAGTGCCGTCAGCTGCGAACGCCGGAAGAGCTGCCATTGCGCCGCGAGCTCGTTAGGATAGGCAAACGGATCGATCGCCTCGATCGCATCGATGCGCTGCCGTTCGGCCAGCGGCAGTTCGCGGCGCATCGCCTCGCGGAATGCGGCAATGGACGCCGCCCCGTAGTCGAAATCGGCGGCCGGATATTGCACATGGTCGAGATAGACGCCGTCAACGGCATAGCGCCGCACCAGCTCGCGCACCTGGTTCGCGAGGTACGCCGCAGCACCTGGCTGCGCTGGTGAGATGTAGAGGCCATCGGCGCGATCGGTGTTCGTGCGCGTCCAGCGCGCGACGCGCCCGAGGTAATCGGGACTCTTGGCGTCGATCGCCAGCAACTCCGTCGCAATCGCGCGTGGCACCATCAACCACTCGGGATGCTGATAGATGACGTGTGTCCGCGCGAACGGCACCTCGCCAGGAGTCGTGACCCGCGCGACGTCGATCCAGGCGTGCACGCGCAGGCCGGCGGCGTGCGCCTGGGCGATCGTTTCGCCGAGCGGATCGAACTGCGCCGCGCCGGCGGCATCGCTGATGACCTGAACGAACAGCGTGTTGAACCCCGCGGTCGAGGCGGACGCAACCGCTCTCCGAACGCCTTCCGCGGACTCGAGACTGGCGTGTCGTACCCACAGCGCACGCACGTCGTCGCTGCGGCCGGCGGCGTGCAGCGGTACGAGCACCGCGGCAAGCACGCAGAGGAGTGGCGCGAGAAGCGAGGAAAGCCGTCTCATCGGGGAAGAACGCAGACTGTACTACAATTTTCGTGGATGCATGTCATCGGAATCGACGCCGGAGGCACAAAAACGATGTGCCTGCTTGCCGACGAAGAGGGTCGCATCGTCGGTGAGGCGCGCGGCGGCGGCGCCAACCTGCAGGCGGCCGGCGAGCTCGAAGTGGAAAAAGTCCTGCACCACGTGATGGATGCCGCTATCGGCGAGCGCGACGTTCGTCCAGCCGCCATCTGCCTCGGCATCGCCGGCGTCGACCGGCCGGAAGACACGGCCGCCGTGCACAGCATCATGCGGCGCATCGGCTTCAAAGCGAAGGTGATCGTCGTCAACGACGCGCTCGTGGCGCTCGTCGCCGGCGCAGGCGACGCGGAAGGCGTGGTCGTCGTCGCGGGCACCGGTTCGATTGCCTACGGCCGCGATGCCGGCGGCCGTGCGGCGCGCGCCGGCGGGTGGGGGTATCTCCTCGGCGACGAAGGCGGCGGATTCTGGATCGGCCGCGCCGCGCTGACGGCCGTCGTCCGGCAGTTCGATGGCCGCGGCCCGGCGACGCTGCTCACGCCGATGATTCTCGAGCACCTCGATCTGTCCACGCCGAAAGAGCTGATTCACGAAATCTACTATCGCGACGTCCATCGCCACACGATTGCGGGCATCGCCGGCCTGGTGCAGCGCGCCATGGACCAGCACGATGCGATCGCGGCGGAGATTCTCGCCCGCGCCGGCGCGGAGCTCGCCTCGGCCGCCAACTCGGTGATCACGCGCCTCGAGATGCGTGGCCACGCGTTTCCAACAGTCCTCGCCGGCGGAATCTTCCGCGGCGTGCCATCGATGGTTGACGACGTGACACGGCGTCTGTCGGAGATTGCGCCGCGCACGCAGGTCCGGCGCCTCGATGTCGAACCGGCGATTGGCGCCGTCCGTCTGGCGCTGGCCGCGACACGCGGCTCGTTCGCCGTCCCCACCTATGTGTAAGCCGCAGGAAGCACCGGGAGCGTCCGCTTCCAGGCGGGCTCTCCCCGCGCGGACCGCACGCGCGTGAAGGTCACCATCCTTGCGGACGGCGACGCCGTGGCGGCCGCGCTGGCGGAACGTGTCGCGGCGGTGCTGCGCGCGAAGCCGGACGCGGTGCTTGGCCTCGCGTCCGGTCGCACACCAGTCGACGGCTACGCCGAAATGCAGCGGCTGCACGCGGCGGGACTGATGGACTGGTCGCGCGCGTCCACGTTCAACCTCGACGAATTCGCCGGCATCGACCAACGGCATCCAGGCAGCTTCCGCACGTTCATGCAGCAGCACCTGTTCGACGGTGTGAACCTGCGGCCGGAGCGCATCCATTTCCTGAATGGAACGGCCACGGACCTCGATGCCGAATGCGCCCGCTACGAGGACGCCATCGCGTCGGCCGGCGGCATCGATCTGCAGGTGCTCGGCATCGGCAGCAACGGGCACGTCGGTTTCAACGAGCCGGGTGACGATCTGCCGGTGCGTACGCATCGCGTCACGCTGATGGAATCGACACGCCGCGACAACGCGGCGCTCTTCTTCAACGATCCGTCGCAGGTACCGGGGGAAGCGCTGTCGATGGGCATCGGCACGATCCTGCAGGCGCGACGCATCGTGCTCGTGGCGACGGGCGAAAAGAAGGCCGAGTGCATCCGCCAGACGGTCAACGGCAGGATCAGCACGCGCGTGCCCGCATCCATGCTGCAGGTGCACCGCGACGTCGAGTTGCTGCTGGACAGGGAAGCGGCGTCGCGAATGCCGCGCTAGCCGCGTCCGTTGCCGTTGGCCGCCTCGGCGGCCCCCTGCAGCATTCCGCGCAGACGTGGTTCGATGTCCTCGCCGATCGCCTCGCGCATCGAGTCGTGCGCCTTGCGCAGCCGCGACAGCGCCTTCGGATAGGGCAGCCCGGTCTTCTGCATGACGATCGCGGCCTTCACGTTCCAGTGCGCCTTTTTCAGGAGCTTGTCGGCCTCGTCGTACTCCAGGCCGGTGACGATGTTGACGATGCGGCGGGCGCGATCCTTCAGTTTCTCGGATCCGGTCTGCACGTCGACCATCAGGTTGCCGTAGGTTTTGCCGATGCGGACCATGGCGCCGGTGGTGAGCATGTTCAGCACCATCTTCGTGGCCGTGCCCGCCTTCAGACGCGTCGACCCGGCGATGACCTCGGCGCCGACGGCCGGGGAAATCGTCAGGTCGACAAACGTCTGCAGCTCGGTCTGCGGATCGCAGGTGACGAAGATGATGCGCGCGCCCGCCCGCCGCGCGCGCGTGAGCGCCCCGCGCACGAACTGCGTCATGCCGCTGGCCGACACGCCGATGACGATGTCGCGCTTGGTCGGCCGCAGGCGCATGATCGAGCGCGCGCCTTCCTCGTAGTTGTCCTCGACGCCTTCCTTGGCGGCGAAGATCGCGCCGCGGCCGCCCGCCATGATCGCCTGCACCAGATCGGGATCGGTGCTGAAGGTCGGCGGCATCTCCGCCGACTCGAGGACGCCGAGGCGGCCGCTCGTCCCGGCGCCGACGAAGATGACGCGCCCCTGCTTGCGCAGCGCCGAGGCGATCATCTCGATGCCGACGGCGATCCGCTCGTGCTCGCGCTGCACCGCGGCGAGCATCTTGCGGTCCTCGCTGAGCATCAGCTCGACGATGTCGTCGGGGTTCAGTTTGTCGATGCCAAGGGTTGCGGGGTTGATGGCTTCGGTAGGAAGTGATTGCCACTTCGAGCGCACGACCATAAGTTCGCTACAATTCTACATTCCACGAAACCATTCGGAATCGCCACGTGACGGCGTGCCCCGAGCGGGCGCAGCGAGTCGAGGGGTCGATGCCTACCTCACCCACCTCACGGTCGAGCGGCGGCTGTCCGTCAACTCGGTGGACAGCTACACGCGCGATCTTATTCTGCTTCAGCAATTCGCCGCCGGCGAGCGCACGGCCGTCGAGCGCCTGACGCGGCAGCAGCTGGAACGGCTCGTCCGGCAGCTCATGTCGGAGGGACGCTCGCCGCGCTCGGTGGCGCGCGCCATCGCCTGCTATCGGGGTTTTTATCGGTTTCTCGTCATCGACCACCGGTTGAAGGCCAACCCAGCCGAGCAACTGCGCGCGCCGCGCGCGTGGCACGCGCTCCCGCGCCACCTCTCGGTTGACGAGGTCGATCACCTGCTCGAGCAGCCCGACGTGTCGACCCCGCGCGGTCTTCGTGACCGCGCGCTCATCGAGGTGCTCTACGCCACCGGCTTGCGCGTCTCCGAGCTCGTCTCGCTGCGTCCGGCGGACGTCAACCTCGACGCGTCGTACCTGACCTGCACCGGCAAGGGCGGCAAGCAGCGTGTCGTGCCGATGGGCGACGAAGCGGCGGCGTGGGTGCGGCGCTACCTACGCGACGCGCGGCCGGCGCTGCTTGGCAAGCGGAACAGCCCGCGGCTCTTCGTCAACGCGCGCGGCGGCGGGCCCGGGCTGACGCGCGTGGGCTTCTGGAAGATTCTCAAGGCCTACGGACGCAGCGCCCGCATCGCCGCGACGCTCAGCCCGCACGTGCTGCGGCATTCCTTCGCGACGCATCTGCTCGAGCGCGGCGCCGATCTGCGCGCGATTCAGATGATGCTCGGCCACGCGGACCTGTCCACGACGCAAATCTACACGCACGTGCTGCAGCAGCGGATGCGCGCGGTGTACGACCGCTACCATCCGCGAGCGTAGCCGCCCGTGTTCCGTTTCGCCCGCGCAATCGTCGTGCTGTTCATCACCGCCATGGTGCTGTTGGCCCTGATGCCGCCGGCGCCGATCCGGTTGCCGGCGGCGCCCGCCGGCGCAGCGCCCGCCATTCGCGGCGTCGTGCACGTCCACACGAACCGCTCCGACGGCACCGGTTCCGTCGACGACGTCAGCCGCGCGGCCGCAGCCGCGGGCCTCAACTTCATCATCGTCACCGACCACGGCGATGGCACGCGCACGCCGGACCTGCCGGATTACCGCCAGGGCGTGCTCTACATCGACGCCGCGGAAATCAGCACCAACCAGGGGCACGTCCTCGCGCTCGGATTGCCGAAGGCGCCCTATCCGCTCGCCGGCGATGCGCGTGATGTCGTCGAGGATATCCATCGGCTCGGTGCAATGGCCATCGCCGCGCATCCAGGATCGCCGAAGCCGGATTTGCAGTGGACCGATTGGAGCGTCCCCGTCGACGGGCTCGAGTGGTTGAACGCCGACAGCGAATGGCGCGACGAACGGCCGTGGGTCTTCGCGCGCGCGCTGCTGACGTATCCGTTCAGGCCGCCGCAGGCGCTCGCATTGCTGCTCGATCGGCCCGATCCCGTTATCCGCGAGTGGGACGAACTGGCGCGTCAGCGCCGCGTCGTCGGCCTTGCCGCACCCGATGCGCACGCGCGGGTCGGCGTGCGATCGCTCGGTGAGCCGTACGACAGCGCCGGGTCACTGCACTTTCCGGCCTACACCAGCTCGTTCCGGGAGTTTTCGATCGCGTTGCCGGAGGTGCACCTCAGGGGAGAGGCGGTTGGCGACGCCCGGATCGTTCTGAACGCGATTCGCGAAGGCGCGTTCTATTCGACGATCGATGCGCTCGGCGGACCTGCAGCCATGCGCATCAGCACGGATGGCGGCAAGATGGCCGTCGCGGCGCAGGCGCCGGACGACGCGCGAATCACGCTCTTTCGCGATGGCGGCGTCGTCGCCAGCGCAACCGGCGCGCACCTCGAACGCGCGGCCGAAGACGGCGTCTATCGCGTCGAGGTCGCGCTCGCGGATTCCCCGGGAACGCCGCCGGTGCCATGGCTGATGTCGAATCCGATATACGTCGGCCGCAAACCCGGAGGAGCGGCGCCGCCCCCTGACCAGACATCCAGCCGCTCGGCCCTTCGGCCTCCGCGATCGGTCGTCTCGCTCTACGCGGGCGGCCCGGCACGCGGCTGGACGATCGAGAAGAGCCAGGCATCCGACGCGGCGATGGAAACCATCGGCGCGTTGCCCGGATCGCAGTTACTCCTGCGGTTCGCGCTCTCGGGAACCGCCGCTGACAGTCCGTACGTCGCGTTCGTGATGCCGGCCACCGCCGGCATCGCGATGTACGACCGCCTGCTGTTCACCGCGCGCGCGGACCGGCCGATGCGGCTTTCCGTGCAGCTGCGATCGTCAGGCGAGCAAGGGGAGCGCTGGCGCCGATCCGTGTACCTCGACCAGACGCCGCGGAGCGTCGAGGTGGCGTTCGCGGATTTCCGGCGCGTGGACGAGGCCTCAGGCGCGTCGGTCGACCTCTCGAAAGTCGATTCCGTCCTGTTTGTCGTCGATACCGTGAACACCAAGGTCGGCGGCAACGGACAGATGCAGATCGACGACATCAAATACGGGCGCTGAGCGTGGGGGCCGCTGATGCCGGCCGTTACGTGCGGACGGTCAGCAGCAGGTACGCCGCACCTGCGCCGAACAGCAGGTTCGGCGCCCACGCCGCCATCATCGGCGCGACGACGCCGCCGGTGCCGAGCGCGGCGAACACGCTGAAGGCAACCCAGTAGCTGATGGCGAGGACGATGCCGACGCCGATCCCGTACATCGCGCCGCGCCGTCCCGCGGTCACCGCAAAGGGCACGGCGATGAGCGTCATGATGAGCGTGACGAACGGAAACGAAGCCTTGCGCTCGAGCGCGACCTGCTGGTCGATGACGTCGAACCCGCTCGTGCGCAGTTGGGCGATGTAGCCGCGCAGCTGCGAGTAGCTCATGAACTGCGGCTCGGGCTGGCGGGTGCCGAAATACGACGGCGGTTCGAGCGCCAGGTCGGCGGCCGGCTGCGATGCGTACTGGCGCGTATCGCCGGAGGGGAGCAGCTCGCGCGTCCACACCTGTTCGCCGCGCCAGCGGTTGTCGGCTGGGTGCTGCGGCGCGTAGCGTGCCAGCTGCGCGAACGTGCGGCGGGTGAGCGCGCGCATACCGTCGGAGAACTCGAACACCTCGAGCCCCATCAGCGCATTGTTCTGCGGATCGAAATAGTTGTAGTGGTAAATCTGACCACGGCTGCCGACGACCCACTGGCGCGTCAGCATGTCGAGCGTCTCGGGCGCCACACCGTTCATCACGCGCTTGATGGCCTCGGCTTTGCGGTTCCAATCCCCGAGGAAGGTCTGCTCGAGCGCGAACAGCGCCGCGCCGGCAATGAGCGCGGCGCCGAGCATCGGCAGCGCCACGCGGTAGAGGCTGATGCCGCACGCCTTCATGACGATGAGTTCGCTGTTCTTGGTCAGCACGCCGATGGTGACGAGCGAGGCGAGGAGGACCGACATCGGCAGCACGTAGTAGACGTACTGCGGCAGCAGGTACCACAGGTAGGCACCCATCATGCCCCACGTCGCCGCGCCCTTGAACACTTTGTCCGAGCGATCGATGAACGTCGAAATGTAGAAGAGCGCGAGGAGGCCGATGGCGCACAGCAGGAACACGCGCATATACGTCCACGTGACGTAGCGGTCGAGGATGCTCGGCCGCGGCAGACGGCTGAGCACGCCCGGCGTCGCGGCGTCGGCCGCCAGTGCGGCGCGGCGGGCCGCGCTGCGGCGGGTGCGCCGGTGCAGCGTCGACGGAAGCGCGAAGCGGAACTCCTGATCCGCGGCGCGCGATCGCCACATGAACAACGCCACGCCCACGAAGCTGAGGATGATGTTCGGCATCCAGGCGGCGAGCCACGGCGCAATGAGATGCCCTTTGGCCAGCGCCGGACCGAGCGTGAACGGAATGTAGTAGGCGATGATCACGCCGACGCCGAAGACGAAGCTTCCGAGCTTGCCGTCGCGGCGGTTGGTCGCGCCGACCGCCAGCCCGATCACGCCGAACACCAGGCAGGCGACCGGAATCGCGAACTTGCGGTGAATCGCCATGATCTGGTTGTGCGACGACATGCCCTGCGCTTCGAGCTCCGCGGCGCGCTGCCGCAGCTCGGCGATCGTCATCTCCGGATCGCCTTTGGTCGGCCCACCGTGCGGGAACACGGAGTCGGGATTCACGCTGACCACCTGACGGGCGAACTTGACCACCTGGTAGGTCCCGTCGGCCTGCGCCACATGACGCGTGCCGTCTTCGAACACCATTTCCACGGTGCGCTGCGTGGCGTTGAGCACGACGCGGCCGTGACGCACCAGGTAGATCGCCTGCGGACGGCCGGGTGTGCTGTCGGCCATGAAGACGTCGTTCCACCCGCCTTCGAGCGGGATGTCGCGGACGTAGATGACCAGGTTCGGGAATTCGGTGAAGAAGACGCGCGGCTTGACTTCGCCCTCGGCGCGCTCGGCGAGCACGTTGAACGCGATCTGACGGAACGCCTGGTTGGCGTCCGGCAGCGCCTCGATCATCACGTAGAAGGTCGCCGCCCAGCCGATGAGAGAAAGGACGCCGACCGGCCAGAGCAGCCGCGCCACGCTGACGCCGCAGGCCTGCATGGCCACGAACTCGCGGTCCGCCGACAGGCGCCCGAAGGCGATGAGCAGCGCGATGAGCAGCGCCGAGGGAATGGACAGCGCGAGAGAGGAGGGCAGCAGCGTCGCCATCGCCTTAAGCACAACCGTCGTGGCCACGCCCTTGGCGATGAATGCCTCGGCGTACTGCATCATCGATGGCACGATTAAGATGAACGTGAAGACCAGCAGCGCGATGACCAGCGGCAGCAGGACTTCACGGATAACGTAACGATCGAGAATTCTCACCGCGGACTACTCTTCATTTTATGACGCGCGTCGCACTCCTGTGGCACATGCACCAGCCGTTTTACGAGGACCTCGCCACGGGGGAGCACGTGCTGCCGTGGGTGCGGCTGCACGCGACCAAGGATTACTGGGGAATGGTCGCGCTGCTGCGTGAGTTCCCGACCGTCAAGGCGACATTCAACCTCGTCCCGTCGCTGCTCGTACAGCTCGAATCGTTCGCCCGCGAAGAGGCGCGCGACCGCCATCTCGAGCTCAGTCTCAAGGCGGCGGACGCGTTGACGGACGAGGAACGGGCCTACTGCGTCGAGGAGTTCTTCCACGCCCACCGCCCGCGGATGATCGACCCCTACCCGCGATACGCGGAGCTGCTCGCCCGGCGCGAATCGAACGGCGTCGGCCTGAGCGCGCGATCGAAGGCCTCGCAGTTTTCGACTGACGACATCCGCGACCTGCAGGTGTGGCACAAGCTGGTGTGGATCGATCCGTACTACTTCGACCGCGACGAACGCATCCGCGCGCTGGTCGCCAAAGGGCGGCGATTCACGGAAGAGGACAAGGCGACGCTGCGCGCGGTGGAGCTCGAGCTGCTGCGCCGCGTCGTTCCGGAATACCGCGACGCGGCGGCACGCGGCCAGATCGAAATCTCGACCTCGCCGTTTTATCACCCGATTCTTCCGCTGCTCTGCGACAGCGACGTCTATCTGCGCACGCATCCGGCCTCGCGCATGCCGCGCGAGCGCTTCCGTCGTCCGGAGGATGCGACGGAGCAGTTGTCGCGCGCCGTCGCCCTGCACGAACGGCTGTTCGGCCGGCGTCCGGTCGGATTGTGGCCGTCGGAAGGATCGGTCTCGGACGCGATGGTGCCGCTCGTCGCCGCCGCCGGCTTTCAGTGGATGGCCACCGACGAGGAAATCCTCGCCAAGTCGACAGGCCGTGAGTTCGTCCGCGATCGCTACGGCAACGTCGAGAATCCGGAAGCGCTCTATCGGGCGTACAAGGTCGGCCGCGAAGGGCAGCAGGTGGCGTGCGGCTTCCGCGATCACACGCTGTCGGACCTCATCGGCTTCACCTACGCGTCGTGGAATCCTGACGCGGCGGCCGACAACTTCGTGCAGCGGCTCGGCGACGCCGCCGCGCGATACAGCGCACGCACGAACGGAGGGGAGGCGACGATCTTCGTCATCCTCGACGGCGAGAATGCCTGGGAGCATTTCGAAGGTCAGGGCCGTCCGTTCCTGCGCGCCTTGTATCGCCGTCTCGCCTCGCATCCCACGCTGAAGACGGTGACGATGGCGGAAGCGTGCGCGACGACGAGAGACTCGCTGCCGTCGATTTTTCCCGGGTCGTGGATCAACGCGGACTTCTACATCTGGATCGGCCACGCGGACGACCAGCGCGGCTGGAGCCAGCTCGCCGATGCGCGGCGCGCGCTCGACGGCGCCGCGAACGTGCCGCCCGAAGCGCTCGCCCGCGCCTGGGAGGAGCTGCTCATCGCCGAAGGTTCGGACTGGTTCTGGTGGTACGGCGACGACCATTCGTCGGACCACGACCTCGTTTTCGACGAACTGTTCCGCCGCCACGTGCGCAACATCTACCGCGCCATCAACCAGCCGGTGCCGGAGGAACTGTTCGTCAGCAACATCACCACGCGTCCGCCGGCGACGGCGGTTGTCGCGCCGAGCGGCTTCATTCACCCGACCATCGACGGCGAGGTGACGAGTTATTTCGAGTGGGTCGGTGCCGGGGCGGTCGACATCGTGCCGATCGGCGATGCGATGCACGAGGTATCGGCGCGGACGGGGACCGTTTCGAGCATCGAATTCGGCTTCGACGTCGACAACCTCTACGTCAAGGTGGCGGGCCCGTGGCCGATGCGCGACGTTCTCGACGGCGGCCAGCATCTGAGCATCAATTTCCTGAAGCCGGAGGGCTGCCGGATTGTCGTCAGCGCCGGCGAGGGGACGGTCCGCGCGGAGATGGTCGACCGTCCGCGGGCCGGCGCCATGCCGCCGCGGGCATGTCCGGACATCCGCGTCGCCGCCGGTCAGCTGCTGGAGTTGCAGGTGCCGTTTCAATGCCTGGGCGCCGGCCGCGAATCAACGATCGCGTTCATCGTCGCTATCCACCGGCAAGGCGCCGAAGTGGAGCATCATCCGCGGCATCAGGCGATCGAGGTGCAGGTGCCGGACGAGCGCTTTCCGGCGCGCAACTGGACGGCCTGAGGCTGCCGCTCATCGGCCGTGTGGTGACGGCCACCGGTTAGTTAACATAACACCTATTATGCGACCTTATGGAAACGCTCGAAAAACGCCCGGCTCCGGAGTGCGCACCGTCGAAGCTCACGACCGGCCCCTATCGCGCGGCGCGCAGCTCTCTGATGATCGCTTCGAGCGCGGTGATGATCTCCGCCTTGTCGACGCGCCCCTTGCGGAAACTCATTCGCAGGTTGAACTGTTTCGTCGGGGGCCGGAACGCGAAGACGAACGGCTTGGGCCGTCCCGCACCCGCCTTCGCCGTCTCCTTGCGGACATCCTGGCGCGTGACGCCGTTGCCGCCGTTCACGAGGCGTTCGACCAGCGCCATCATCTTCCGCGGATCTTCCTGACGGACGATCTGCAGCAGCGTCGACTTCGATGTGATGTCGGCCAGCCGACATAGATTGCGCACGTCGTCCGGCATCTTGTTCAACGACAGCGACTCGGTGATCGCGGTGCGCGATTTGCCGAGCTTCCGCGCCATGTCCTCGTGCGTGTAGTCGCACTTCTGCGCGAGCTGCTGCAGCGCCTCGGATTCCTCGAACGCCGTCAGATCCTTCCGCTGCAGGTTCTCGACGAGCGCCAGCTCCATGACCTCGTCGTCGTCAACCTCGCGGACGACGACCGGCACCTCGCGCAGGCCGACCTGAACGGCGGCGTGATAGCGCCGTTCGCCGGCGATGATCTGATAGCGGCCGCCGCGCTGGCGGACGATGAGCGGCTCGATGACGCCCTTTTCGGCGACCGACGCCATCAACTCCGACAGATCACCCATCACCTGCCGCGGCTGGTTCGGGTTCGGGTCGAGCAGCTCGATGGAAATCATCCGGCCGACGGGCGCTCCGGCTGACGCGGCGAGCGCCTCCACGTAGTGCTCGTCATGCCGCATCCGCAGCGTCTCAGGCAGTCCGCGCTTCGACACGTTCAATCACCTCTTCGCAGAGACTGTAGTAATCGGTTGCGCCGGACGAGTCGGGCGCGAATGTGAAAATCGATTCCTTGTAAGCCGGACTCTCCTCCAGGCGGACGCTCTTGGCGATCACCGTGTCGAACACCTTCCCCCCGAACACCTTCTGGATCTGTTCGCGGATGTCGCGGGCGAGCGCCGTGCGCTTGTCGTGCATGGTGATGACGACGCCGAGAATGCGGAGCGCCGGATTCGGCCGCTGCCGTACCTTCTCGATCGTTTCGAGGAGGTCGTCCGTCCCTTCGAGTGCGAAGTACGACGACTGGATGGGAATGAGCAGGTGCGTCGCCGCGACGAGCGCGTTCACCGTCAGCAGACCGAGCGCCGGCGGACAGTCGATGACGATGTTCGCGTAGTCGCCGTTGAGGGACTGAATCTTGTCCTTCAGCCGGAAGTGCGCGTCGAGCTCGCCGACGAGCCGCGACTCGAGCTTCGCCAGGCCGATGCGCGCCGGCGCGATGAACAGGTTCTCGACCGGCGCCGGCACGATGATGTCGGCCAGCTGCACGTCGGACTCGGCAATCGCATCGTAGGTGCTGCGCGCGACGGAGCGCAGGTCGAGAAACGAGATGCTGCTGTTGGCCTGGGGATCGAGATCGATGAGCAACGTCTTGCCGCCGCCGCGCATCGCGAGCGCGGCGGCAAGATTGACGGCGGTGGTGGTTTTGCCTACACCGCCCTTCTGGTTGGCGATTGCAACAATCATCGAACGCCGATTAATTGCCGGGGCAGGAAGCTGCGACGATTCTAGGGATAGTGTGCGGATGTGTCAAACACCCAATAAGAAGGGGTCATGGGCGGGTTAGGGGTTAGGGCAATTGGTTCGAGAGGGGTAGCCCGGACACGTGCTAGCGCGGATTGTCGGCCGGCCGACAATCCGCGTCGGCCACGGCTGCGGGGCGGCGGCTGTTACATCTTGTACTTGCCGAGCTCCTCAGGATCGAGGCTCTCCAGCCACTTCTGCAGCCGATCGCTGTCGGTCCGCTCCGCGTTGAAGTCGACGGTCTTCGCCGTGTCGATGACGTTCTCCTCGACGAGGATCGGCGACCGCGTTCGCAGCGCCAGGGCGATGGCATCGCTCGGCCGCGCGTCGATCGCCACCCGTTCGCCGCGCACGGTGAGATGAATAATGGCGTAGAACGTATTGTCCTTCAGGTCGCAGACGACGACGCGATCGACTTGCCCCTCGAGGTCCGTGATGATGTTGCGCAGCAAATCGTGCGTCATCGGCCGCGGCGTCGCCACGTTCTCGATCTGCAGCGCGATGGCGTTGGCTTCGAAGATGCCGACCCAGATGGGCAGCACGCGGTCGCCATCCTTGTCCTTCAGGATGACGATCGGCATGTTCGTCACGGGGTCCACCATCAACCCCTTGATGGTCATTTCAATCAACATCGCCGGCCGCCCTTCGCACGTTTGATACCACCACGTCGCCCCACAAACTGTGAGGTCCCGCGCGGTGGATCCGCACCGGAACCGTCCGTCCCATCCATTGCAATGGATCGCCGCCGCCAGGCATCGCGCCGTTGACGACGATGTTGCCGCTCGTCCGGCCCGAGATCTCCGCGCCGCGCCGGCGGCTCGCCGAGTCGATGAGCACGTCAACGGTCGAGCCGACCGCCGCCTCGTGCAGGCGCGTCTGAATCTGCCGCTGCAGCGACTGCAGCGCGACGATGCGCGCCGTCTTCTCGCCTGCCGTCACGTCGTCCGGCATGCGCTGCATGGCCAGCGTGTTCGGCCGCGGCGAATACTTGAACGAGAACATGCTGTGATAGCGAACAGCCTCGGTCAGCGACAGCGTCTGCTCGAAGTCGTCGGCGGTCTCCCCCGGAAAACCAACAATCATATCGGTCGACACCGTGACGCCCGGAATGGCCTCGCGGATCTGCGCCACGAGCTCGAGATACGACTCGCGCGTGTAGCGGCGCCGCATCGCTTTCAGGACGCGCGACGATCCCGACTGCACGGGCAGGTGGAAGTGCTTGCAGACCTTCGGCAGGTCGCGCACCGCTTCGATCAGCCGCCGGCCCGTGTGCCGCGGATGCGGACTGGCAAAACGGATCCGTTCGATGCCCGCGACGTCGTTGACCGCCGCCAGCAGTTCGGCGAAATCGCACGACGCATCGTCGGGGGCCTGGTAGTGGTTCACGATCTGGCCGAGCAGCTGGACTTCCCTGCGGCCCCGCCCGGCAGCCTCGCGCACCTCGGCGAGGATGTCCGCCTTCGCGCGCATCCGTTCATGGCCGCGCGTATACGGTACGACGCAGAACGCGCAGTGGTCGTTGCACCCTTCGATGATCGTGACGTACGCCTTCACCGGATCGCCGCGTCGCGTGATTCCCAGCGGGAACGTCACGTCGTCCCACGGATTGATGTCGACCGCGGGAAAGGGAGACCGCGATGTCTTTTCGACGAGCGCCGGCAGCATCCTCAGACGCTGCGTGCCCATGATGACGTCGATCATCCGACCGTTCGATTTCTTGAGAAGCGCCTCGCCTTCCTGCTGCGCCACGCAGCCGGCGACGGCGACGATTGGCTTGTGTCCGGTCTGCTGTTCGAGGACGCGGATCTCGCCGAGGCGCGTGTAGAGCTTCTCCTCGGCGTGCTCACGCACGCTGCAGGTGTTGATGACGATGACGTCGGCGTCGGTCTGCTCCGTCGTCGGCTCGTAACCGGCCTGGTCCAGCAGGCCCGCCATCCTTTCCAGCACATTGGGATCCTAAGCTTAGAATTCCACGTGGACAAGTTGTCGC
>JADMIO010991036.1_pt1 | contig 25524 bp, 14 predicted proteins | sample 8958161 | NCBI WGS metagenome assembly JADMIO01 (sample SAMN16585339, study PRJNA669376) | soil metagenome | isolation source: Crop rotation soil | place: USA: Cullars Rotation, Alabama | collected 2011
GCGACTTCAAGTCACGTGAATTCCAAGCTTCGGATCCCACTGTGCTGGAAAGGTATTTGATAAAGAATGAGAAAAGAATTAAATATGGATAATCAAAGAGCCAGATTTACTCAACAGGATGAAAAAACATGCCGCCCCGATGGGGCTTGAGATGTTTATTTTGTTTTTCTGATACAGACCTGTCGCCCCGATGGGGCTTGAAATGTTTATTTAGTTTTTGTGATACAGACATGTCGCCCCGCTGCGGCTTGAAAATTTATTTTTGATTGATACAAGCCTCAGAGAGGCGATATGTCTGTATCGCAGACTGTGAGTAGACTTTCAAGCCCCGGAGGGGCGACATGTTCTCATTGTGTATCAAAACATGCCGCCCCGAAGGGGCTTGAGAGGTTTGTTTAGTTTTTGTGATACAGACATGTCGCCCCGCCGGGGCTTGAAAATTTATTTACGATTGATAAAGCCTCAGAGAGGCGACATGTCTGTATCGAAGACCGAGAATAGACTTTTAAGCCCCAGAGGGGCGACATGTTCTCATTGTGTATCAAAATCAAAGAATTCAAAAAGGTATTGCGCTGTAAAAGTTATGTCAAATTCTCGCAACAGCTCCACGTATTCCTTTTTAAAGCTTGTATTCTCGTGATGCTTTTTTTGATTGAAAATGTAATTCGCAACTACAGGAATTAACTGCTTGTGATAACTGAAAGCTCCAAATCCAGGTTGCCAGTTAAATCTATATTTGCAAAGACCTTGTTTATTTATCCATCCGGATGAATTTACTTTTAGATCGTTAGCCAGATTCGAAATAGATTGATCAGGTTTAAGTCCCAAAAGTATATGCGTGTGATCTGGATTGCAGTAAATAGCAAGCATCTTATGACCTTTATTTTGTGCAATCCCTGTAAGATATTTTTGAATTTCTTCTCTTGCGGGTTCTTTTATTATTGCATCTCTGTTTTGGACTGCAAATACAAATTGAATGTACAGTTGAGTGTAGGTATTGGCCATGGTAGTATTTCAATTGGTGAATTTCTAAAGTATGAAATTGCAGCGAATCGGCAAAACATGCCGCCCCGATGGGGCTTGAGATGTTGTTTTGTTTTTGTGATACAGACATGTCGCCCCGCTGGGGCTTGAAAATTTTAACTCATCCAGTTAAACGTACATGCCGCCCCGATGGGGCTTGAGATGTTGTTTTGTTTTTGTGATACAGACATGTCGCCCCGCTGGGGCTTGAAAATTTATTTTCGATTGATAAAAGCCTCAGAGAGGCGACATGTCTGTATTGAACACCGTGAATAGATTTTCAAGCCCCAGAGGGGCGACATGTTCTCATTGTGTACCAAAATCAAAGAATTCAAAAAGGTATCACTTGACTGTTACATACATGCGGTCTTGTGGTCTGGAATATAATAGGCAAAACATGCCGCCCCGATGGGGCTTGAGAGGTTTGTTTTGTTTTAGTGATACAGACATATCGCCCCGCTGGGGCTTGAAAATTATAACTCATCCAGTTATACGTACATGCCGCCCCGATGGGGCTTGAGAGGTTTGTTTTGTTTTTGAGATATAGACATGTCGCCCCGCTGGGGCTTGAAAATTTATTTTCGATTGATAAAAGCCTCAGAGAGGCGACATGTCTGTATTGAACACCGTGAATAGATTTTCAAGCCCCAGAGGGGCGACATGTTCTCATTGTGTACCAAAATCAAAGAATTCAAAAAGGTATCACTTGACTGTTACATACATGCGGTCTTGTGGTCTGGAATATAATAGGCAAAACATGCCGCCCCGATGGGGCTTGAGAGGTTTGTTTTGTTTTAGTGATACAGACATATCGCCCCGCTGGGGCTTGAAAATTATAACTCATCCAGTTATACGTACATGCCGCCCCGATGGGGCTTGAGAGGTTTGTTTTGTTTTTGAGATATAGACATGTCGCCCCGCTGGGGCTTGAAAATTTATTTTCGATTGATAAAAGCCTCAGAGACGCGACATGTCTGTATCGCAGACTGTGAGTAGACTTTCAAGCCCCGGAGGGGCGACATGTTCTCATTGTGTATCAAAATCAAACGATTCGTGGATGACGATCCACGGTCCCAACAATTCCACTTTCAGGGGACGGGGGGCTAACGTTACAGCTTAAATATTATCCAGTTAAACCTCGCAGGCGCAGTCACATCCTGTGAATACATAAACGCAATATTCGTCGGACTCGTGATCTTTACCTGTCCTACATTGGAGTTTGTAGGCCCGTCAACATTTGTCACCGCTACAAATGTGTTCATAAAATTCCAGCCGGCAGGCAATTCAGGTATTGTGATATTCTGCGCCGTGAATACACCACCAGGAACAGTTATCACCACAGATCCGCTGTACTTGGTTCGTATACCACCATTCACATCCAGCTTTGTCGTCGGGTTAGCCGTATTGACCCCGATATTGCCATTGTTCTTTATTATGAAGCGACCACCGACGATTCCAAAGGTATCAACCTGGACCTCTCCTTTCCCGCTAATACTTAACGCAGGCAACGCACTGTTGTCCGCATCAATACGCAACCTGGCTGTATTGCTCAGGGTGGAACCTATCATTACATTACCGTTATCAGCTACAAGCGCGTCAATGTTGGCCCTTGCTTTGAGGAAGGTCCGGATATTGACATCGCACTGCGACCCGGGATTGGTCTCTGAAATATCATGACCGGCCCGACCACCGGAATAAGGATTGGTAGTAGCTACATAGATCCAGTGGTCAGTTACAACAGGTACTGTAAACCTGACCGTATATTTTGAGCCATCCGTCACCGGAACATCCGGCATATCAAAATTCTGGAATTGATTGGCAGCAACCGCGATCGTGATGGGTACAGTAGCGAGTAATGAACCCGAAGTACCTTCTCCCTGGTAAATCCGTATCGTACCGGACGATGGAATATTTCCTAAAGGCGATTTGATGCGCAATGCTACCTTGCTTAGTACCCCGGTTGTATCCGCTGTAAAAGATTGCCACTGGTCAGGAGTAGCACTGTTTGGACCCGACGCAGCCCCATAAACCAGGTTTGAAAATAGGATTTCGACATCCAAATACTCATCGCTCGTGTAAAGGGACTTAACGTTAAATTCCCCTGCTGGCGCTGTGGTACCAATACCGACACTCCCCGTAAAATCAGCGTTGCCATTGACAGAAAGTTTGTTGGCCGGCGTGGTAGTGCCAATACCTACATTTTGAGCAGAAATAAATGTGCTCGTTGACACCACAAAAATGGCGAATAAAAGGGCTTGCAATTTCATTGAAGTTCTTTTGGATACAGACCAAGATCCTGATAAATAGAATACAACATCAGGTGTAGTAGGTGAACCAATCAGAAAAAGTATACGAATGGATAGGACCGGTAGGTGAATCGCTGCCCTGCAAACCCAATTGACCCCAAATTATTACATTCGTCATTCGGAAAATGACAGGTACCCTAACCTATATCCTAGCTGACGATGATGATCTCTATCGGGAGTATACCCTGCAGCAATTAACTGCGATTCCGGGTCTGCAATGCCTTGCGGTATGTGAGAATGCGATGTCGACAAGAGAGAAGTTACAAGATCATCAACCCGATCTTCTGGTCCTCGATGTGGAGATGCCAGGTCTGACCGGGATACAATTGGCCAAAAGTTTAAAACAATTGCCCTTTGTCATTTTTATCACGTCTCACCTCCACTACGCGGCCGATGCTTTTGAACTGGATGCTGTCGATTACCTCGTAAAACCTGTGCCTCCTGAAAGAATGCTCAGGGCTATCGATAAAGTAAAATTGCTTTCAAATATCAAAGCATCTACTAACCCGGCAGAGGCATTTCAACCAAAAGACCCTGATTCCTTTTTTATCAAGGACAAAGGAGTTTTTACGCGGATCGCATATCAGGATGTTATGTATGCAGAATCCCTCGGAGATTTTGTGACTTTGTTTTTGCAAAACAGCGAAAAGAAAATTGTATTGGTCAATTTGAAGCATCTTGAACAACAACTGCCTGCTGATCGCTTTGTGCGTATCAGTCGAATGCATTTGGTCAACCGCCAACAAATCACGGCGTTGGAAAACGAACAGGTGCACATCGGCAAAATCCGCCTTGCGATTGGAAAAACATATGCTGATGCTGTATTGAAATCTGTTGTTGGCAACCAGGTGATCAAACGTTTTTCATAATACTGCAGGCTTTTATGAAAAGGATCGGTGCACTTTTGTTCTCCCTGTTATTTTCAGGTATATGTTTTTGCCAGCAGGCGAAAGAGTTGGACAGCCTGCTGAATAAAATAGATTTTAAAAAAGAAGATTCCTCCCTGGTACGAAACCTGCACCTTGTAGGCAAGCATTATATCGACAACAATCCATCCAAAGCACTGGGATACTTTGAACAAGCTGTAGCGATTGCTGTCAAACTCGACAATTCAAAACTGCAAACAGGGGATCTGTACAGTGATATTGGATTAGTATACCTGCGGAAAAATGATTTTGACAGGGCATTGGATTATTATCTGCAAAGCGCAAAGATATTTGAATCCATATCGGACAATCGGCGGCTTTCAGATGCGTATATGTCGATTGGAAAAGTTTTTTTCTGGAATAAATCATTTGCCAAGTCCACCGAATATTATGACAAGGCGGCGCAGATCGCGGAACAGCAAAGAGATAGCCAGCAGGTGAGCCAGCTTTTTGCACAACGGGCCATGATCCATGCGGAACAGGGAAGCTTTGATTCCGCATTGCACTATTTTCAATTATCAGCAAATATTACGAGGCAGATGGGGGACAGTATCACACTATATGGCACACTCAGTAATATCGGGCTTACCTACCTGATGAAGAAGGAGCCTGTAACGGCATTGCAATACTTCAACCGGGTTTTGAATTATTATGAAGCTACACAAACAAGCCTGCGACTTTTTGCTGCGATCTATAATAATATTGGAGCTGCGGAAGCAAAAGCACGGCATTATGCAGCCGCCTCATCTGCTTTTGACAAAAGCAACGGCTATGCATTAAAGGATAATATCCCTTACATAATAATGGAAAACTATCGAAACATGTCGGATATGTATGCGGATATGAAAAATTACCAGCTGCAAAATGTTTACCTCGAAAAATATTATCATTTAAAAGACAGTGTGTTCGGCGTTGATAATAAAAATCAACTTACGCAACTGGAAGCGGACTACCAGCTGGAAAAGAAAAATATCAGCCTGGCTAACGAGGAAGCCAAAGAGGCAAGAACAAGAGGGCAGCGTAACACATTTATCATCATTGCCATTGCATCTGCATTCCTCACAGGTATGCTTGTGATCTTTTACCGGCGCATACAGCAAAAGAACAGCCTGCTCAACCTGCAAAATGAACAGATCAGTCGACAGAAAGATGACCTTCAATCCCTCAATGAGGTGAAAGACCGGCTCTTTTCGGTGATTGGACACGACCTGCGGAATCCGTTGGTAACACTCAAGACCTATCTGTCATTGCCACAAGATGGGTCCATTCCTGAGGAAAAAATAGCACGCTATAAAATGCAGACCCAGCAGGCTGTCAACCAGACCGCTGACATGCTTGATAATTTGTTGGAATGGGCCAATACCCAGATCAAAAACACAAAACCTGTAATTAGCGTGATCAACCTGGAAGATTGTATCGAAGATGCGATCAGTGCTGTTAAGTTCCAGGCAAACCAGAAAGAAATCACGATCAGTAAAAACTTACAAGTACAATCCGCTCCAGCCGATCACAGGATGCTTGAAATCGTGTTGCGTAATCTTTTAACGAATGCGGTTAAATACAGTCATCCGGGTTCCACGGTAAACATTACTTCATCAACGCGCGATCAACATACGATCCTCATCATAAGCGATGAAGGCATAGGCATGAGTCGCCAACAGATAGATAAATTGCTGCACAATGCATCGAACAGTTCAAGAGGAACCGGGGATGAAAAAGGCAGTGGTCTTGGTTTATTCCTGGTCAGAGAATTTCTCAGGAAGATGAACATGCAATTGCAAATTGAAAGTGTTGAAGGGAAGGGTAGCGAGTTTATTATTGCGTTAAGCTGAAAAACGTGAATCTTCAAACTTCTTTGACAAACCCATACAAATCCTCTTCCGGCAAGATCCCCAGTTTTTTTCGCAAGCGATATTTGCCCATTTTCACTGAACTCGCTTCCACATTTTTCAACAGCGAAATGTCTTTGCTGGAAAGATTGATCCGGATATATCCACACAATTCTGATTCTGCTTTGGTAAGCCCGGGATATTTGGTGGCAAGACGTTCGTAAAATGCTTCGTTGACCTCTTCAATTTTGGATTGAAGACCAATCGAACGGTCACTGATCTGGTTTTGACTTTGCAATTCGACGAGCATGGCACGGATCTCTGATTCCATATCTTTTTTGTGGTGAGAAATGTGCCGCAACTTTTCAATCATTTTTTGATTGGAATCATACACCTGGGTGTTGTGCAATACCATGTTGGTCAGGTCACGCTTTTTCAAGACCAGTTCCTGCTCCATCAGGCGTGCTTCCATTTCTCTTCGTTTCAATTCGGTCTCTGCGATTTGTTTCTGTGCATGCAATTCTTTTTTCCTCGCGCGGAAATACATGGACAACAATAAAACAATGCTTGCACCGGAAAATACAGAGATCAGGATCGTACGACGGGCACTCGTGAGTTTGGACCGGGTACGCTCTGCCACCAGTTTATTAAATGCGAGCTCATGTTTAAAGCTTGCTTCCTGGACATTCAGAAAAGAAGATGTCACCAGGTGCAATTGTTCTGAAGCGGCTTTGGTCAGGCTATCCGTCAAGTGTATGTACTTTTCCAGCATCCGGACCACACCTGGCTGGTCACCATGTGAAGCATACTCTCGTTGTGCAAAACGATAAAAAGCAAGAACATCCCTTGACTGTATATTAAACCTGTGCAGGTTAATGTATGGCATCAGATTATCCATTTGTTGTTTCAATCCCGTCAATTTCAATTGCTTCATGGTTTCAAGCAGTCGAATTTTATTGCTCACATATTTTTGATGATTTTGCATGACTGTATAGACACTGTCATTGTATGAAAAAGTCTGATACGCGGTTTGGTACTTTCCCTGCCGGATCGACAATTGCGCGATATTGTCCTGGATGGCGCAATACAAGCCGATATGATTTTTCCGGTCACCAAGTAAGTCAAGGGCCTGGATGAAATAATACCGGGCACTATCGTCTTGCTTGATGTTACTGTAGAAGACCCCAAGGTTGTTACGTGCAGAAGCTTTTGATACATACATATCCTGGTCAGCTACCGCAATCGCTTTTCGGTGATACAAAAGTGCAGTATCCGGCTGCTGCAATTTGTAATAAGCACCCGCCATTGTAGTATAAAGGGAAAATATCCCGGGGATAGCTTCCTTATCCAGGTAGGGTACCATCGTAGTCGCCCGCTTGTAAAACTCCAAACCATACCTTTCGCTGAGAGGTGCAATCACATTGCCTGCATATACACAAAGCCCGAATCCCTGAATGGTCGGTTTGACCCCTTCCTGTAAAACAAGTCCTTTCTGAATGCTTCGAATCGATTCCATCATATCACCCTGATCTCTTTGCCGGGAAGCAAGCAAATGGAGTTGGTAGATTTTTTCGGAAACCGTATCTGAAATCATGGAGCTATAATCAGCACTGCCGGTTGCCTGTCCGTTGCGCACCGGAGATTGAACAGGTAACTGCGCCAAATTGGCCTTTACCAGAAAAAAATACTGGGCAATACACATGATATACCGGCTATAATTTTTTCTCTGCATCATAATTCCTTAGCGTGACGCTAATAAAGGTATTGAAGATTTTGGCTTTGTATGCCTTTTGTAACGGTGTTGCTATGGCTTGTAGCCCATTTGTATCCCTTATAAATGCTGCGTTTACTCTCCCTCGGGTCTACTTTCGAAGCCATAAACAAAACCCGTTCACCTATGTCGAATCTCCCACAATACCAATCACAAAATGGTGGAATCGGAATGATCAAAATGATCTGTGTCCTGATCAGTATTTTTTCTTCCGGTTATCTCCATGCACAAAATGTAGGGGTCAATACGGTTACCCCGAAAGCCGGTCTGGATGTCCAGAGTAACAACGGTATTCTGTCGACCGGTACGTTTGGGCTAGGGTCAGTCCAGGATTCCGGTTACAGTACAAGACTTATGTGGATTCCGTTGAAAGGTGCATTGCGTGCCGGCAGGTTATTTCATATCGACAACCTCCTTTACGAGGATTATTGGAATCCTGCCAATATCGGCGATTACTCTGTGGCAACAGGTCTCAATAGCAAAGCTTCAGGATTTAATTCCTTTAGTCATGGCGAAGCAAACGAAGCCGTAAATAATAACACGGTCAGTCTCGGTGGCACTGGTAATATCGCCTCTGGCCGGAATTCATTTGCATCCGGTTTGTATACCACCTCATTATCTGCCAATGAATTTGTGATCGGGAGTTATCCTACCATTTATACGCCTCTCAACCCCAATTTATTTGATCCTGGCGATCGTGTCTTTAATGTTGGCATTGGTGAATCCAATGTGCTGCGAAAGGATGCCTTTACGATTCTGAAAAATGGCAGCATAGGGATTGGTACAAATACACCCATGTCAAAATTGCACCTGGCCGGTAATATGACGGTGGACAATGGCCGTATTTCTTTTATCAACAATGGAAAATCCGTGATGATAGGGCAGGACGCTGGTTTGTCGGATGATCACAGTGACAACGTCTCTGTATTTATCGGTTATGAAGCAGGACGCGCCAATATCAATGGCAACAACAATATCGCTATCGGGTCCCGGGCTTTTGACGAATCCGTGGAAAGCCATTACAATATTGCGCTAGGAGAAGATGTCATGGGATCTTCCACAATGTCAGGAAATGTCAATATCGGTATCGGAAATTTCAGTTTGCAAAATCTCAGTTCGGGAGAAAACAATGTAGCGATCGGGCAGAACACACTGGGACAGGCGACAACATCTGAAAACAATGTGGCGATCGGAAATTATGCAGCCGATGCAATTACATCAGGCGATTACAATGTGGCTGTCGGTAGTGAAGCACTCGGGTCTGTTACAGGATCTTCCGAGAATGTAGCAATAGGCCATATGTCGCTTCAGAATGCCAGCGGTGATGCGAATACAGCAGTGGGTGCCTATACCGGTGTTTTCGCCGGATCGGGAAATGTCTTTTTAGGCAACCGGGCAGGCTTTACTGAAACAGGTGACAACAAACTTTACATTTCCAACAACCCCTCCTCCTCACCCTTGATCAAAGGTGATTTCAGTTCCGGGATTGTCACGATCAACAATACACTGGAAACAACATATTTTAAAATGACAAATGGGGCAGGCACCAGTAAGGTTCTTCAAAGCGATGCATCCGGAAATGCAAGCTGGACAAATGCATCTTCCCTTTTCACCAATTACTGGTCAGGTACGGGTACTGACATTTATAATAATAATGGATCTAATGTTGGCATTGGTACTAACACACCATTGGCAAAACTACATGTAGCAGGAAGCATGATAATTGATAATGGCCGGTTGACATTTAGCAACATCAATAATTCCATTTATATCGGGGATCAGTCCGGTGGATCATTTACAGGATCCGGAAATGTTGGAATTGGTTTTGAATCAATGAAAATGACGACTACAGGCAGCAGCAATGCCGCTTATGGTGTGTGGTCGATGAGAAGTAACACCACTGGTGCTGACAATGTGGCTTTCGGAATTTCTGCCATGAAAAATCATCAGACAGGTGATAAAAATGTTGCCATTGGTGCATTGGCTTTAAGCCTGGGTACTACAGGAAATGGAAATGTCATGCTGGGAAACAGTGCCGGCAGCCTGACGTCTGGTGATAATAATACCATGTTGGGCTTTGAGTCAGGTCTTACAAACAGCGGTTCCGGAAATGTGTTTGTGGGAAAACAAAGTGGAGCATTTTATAATGGTAGCAATAAACTCATTATTGATAATAGCAGTACATCGACACCGCTGCTCTATGGAGATTTTGCCAACAATAAACTAGTCGTTAACGATAGCCTTACCAGCACCTATTTTCAAATGACGAATGGTGCAGGTGAAAATAAACTTTTACAAAGCAATGCAAGCGGTCATGCTTCATGGATCGATCCTTCCGCCGTCTTTTCAGATGACTGGATAACGAATGGAAATAATATTTCTAATACAAATACCAACAATGTGGGGATCGGGACAAATGCCCCGGAAGAAAAATTGCATGTAGCAGGAAATACACGTATAGAGGGAAGGATCATAGTCGACAATACAGGACAGAGTGTCTTCGTAGGTGCAGGTGCAGGATCTGATGATGATCATACAAACAACCGTTGTGTTATGATCGGTTACGATGCAGGACGCTATCAGCTTTTAGGGGAAAGAAATATCGGAATTGGTGCAGGCAGTCTCTATTACAACCAGGTATCCAGTGACAACATTGCCATAGGGAACAATACAATGAGTGCACCGGGTTTGCAGGGCAATCAAAATATCGGTCTTGGCAACTTTTCACTTGAGAAAGTAAACACCGGGATGAATAATGCGGCTGTCGGTCACAGGTCATTGGGTGAAGTGACACAGGGCGTCAACAATATAGCCATGGGAATCTTCTCCGCAGATGCATTGACACAGGGATCTGATAATGTAGCCCTCGGATATGATGCGCTTGGAACGACTACTTCCGGTAGCTATAATGTGATCATTGGTTCAGAGGCGGGACGTAACACGATCAATTTTAATAATGTATATATCGGCAGACGTACCGGATTTAGTACGAATGGAGCCAACAATGTATTTATTGGCAACAAGGCAGGGCAGGATCTTGCAACGGCAAATGACAGGTTGATTATTGCCAATTCGGAGACAAGCACTCCTTTGATATCAGGTGATTTTTTCAAAAAAAGTCTGACCATCAATGATAGTCTCACAAGTAAATATTTCCGCATGACGAATGGGGCTGGTGCTAACAAAGTGATGCAAAGCAATGCCAGTGGATATGGTTCATGGGTGGATCCCGCCACTTTATTTACCAATCATTGGACCATTTCGGGAAATGATATTTATAACAATAACAGCAGCAAGGTGGGGATAGGTACAATTTCACCAGCTGAAAAATTGCATGTCAACGGAAATCTGCGTGTTGATGGACGTATTCCAGTTACGAATACCGGTAACAGTGTATTTATTGGTGAGGATGCGGGTGTCAATGATGACTTATCCGATAACCGGTCCGTGTTATTGGGATATAAAGCCGGTGCATCCCAGGTCAGTTCAGAACGAAATATTGGCATCGGCGCACAAGCGCTTACTCATAATTTTTCGGGGAGCAATAACATCGCGATTGGCGATCAGGCCATGGGTGGTACATCGATGGGTGGACATGTCAATATCGGCATAGGAAATTTTTCATTGTATAACCTGGCCAATGGAACTGAGAATACAACGATTGGTCAGAGTTCACTCGGCGCTGTCACATCAGGTAATTACAATATTGCAATGGGTAATTACGCAGGGGATGCCATCACATCCGGTGAATACAATGTGGCACTCGGATATGAATCCCTCGGTACGACTACGACCGGAAATTTTAACGTGGCCATTGGTGGTGAAGCAGGACGGAATGGTGCAGGCAGTCAGAATGTATTCGTGGGACGTCGCTCCGGATTTTATACAAACGGCACAGGTAATGTATTCATCGGGCATGCAACAGGGGAAAATGTGGTCAACAGTGATAATGCTCTGATAATTGATAATTCGAATACCACCACGCCCCTGATCCAGGGAAATTTTATTACCAATAAAGTGACTATTAATGACAGCCTCACGAGCAAATATTTCCAGATGACGAATGGCGCAGGTGCGAATAAACTTTTGCAAAGCAATGCTGCGGGTCATGGCAATTGGGTAGATGCTACTTCCATATTTTCTGATGACTGGACCACGAGTGGAAATAATATTTTTAATGCCAATACGAACAATGTGGGCATTGGTACTTCATCGCCAACGCAAAAATTACATATCACCGGAAATCTAAGGGTTGAAGACGGCAGGATCGATGTGGTGAACCAAAGCGCAAGCACCCTGATAGGATTCATGGCGGGTATAAATGAAGATGTCACTTCCAACCGGTACAATACATTTATTGGGAACCTGTCCGGCAAATCAAATATCACAGGAACATGGAATGTTGCATTGGGTTATACATCACTAACAAAGAGTACGATTGGAAATTTTAACGTAGCAATTGGAAATAATTCATTATTTAACAATACGTCCGGTTCTGAAAATATAGCCATAGGGCTGGCAGCCCTTTTTGAGAATCTTTCAGGAATAAACAACGTTGCGGTCGGCAATGGTGCATTAAAAAATGCGTTACAAAATAATAACGTTGGCCTGGGCCACAATGCCGGATATTCAAATACGAACGGTACGCAGAATGTATTTCTTGGCAATTCAGCAGGATCCAATAATTCCGGAAGCGGAAATATTTTCCTTGGCTATACAGCAGGTCAAAACATCGCAGGTGACAATAAGCTTGTGATCGACAATTCCGATACAAGTACACCATTGATCTATGGTGATTTTACCAACAACCATCTCACCATCAATGATAGTCTCACGGTAGATCGTCTTCGTATCGATGGCGGGCGCATCAATTTTATCAATACCGGATTGTCTGTATTCATTGGCGAGCATGCGGGAAAGGCAGATGATCTTTCGTCAAACCGGAATGTATTTGTGGGCGATGCGGCAGGACAAAAGAATACAACGGGTGATCAGAATGTAGCCGTAGGTGCAGGAGCATTTAACACAGCGACTACATCCAGCAATAATGTTGCGATCGGTCGAAGTGCGTTGGCGTCTGTCACCACCGGGGGAACAAACACAAGTGTGGGATCTTTTTCAGGTGATATCATCACGACCGGCACGGGTAATACCGCATTGGGTTATGAATCACTTGGCAGTATATCCACTTCCAGTCATAACACATCCATCGGTGCATTATCCCTGATGAGTGGCACAGGTGCAGACAATACCGCACTTGGTTTTGAAGCAGGTTCGAGTGCAACCGGAAGCAGCAATGTGTACATCGGGTATCGCGCCGGTCGTCTTGCTACGGGCAACAGCAAATTATATATCGATAATTCGGATACGTCAACACCCCTGATCTTTGGTGATTTTACTTCGAATAAGGTTACGATCAATGATAGTCTTTCCGTCACGAAAGAGCTCACGGTGAACATCGCTTCCACAACGTCCACGTTTGAAGTGAATGGTTCGGTGGCAACCAAAATTAAACCACAGCTTGTAGCGGGTACCACAAATCCGGATGATACAGGTATGATATGGAGGTATACTTCAGGCACCGGAACGATTACCTTGCCCGGCGCAAGCACATGCCCAAACCGGATCTATGTGATCATCAATCACACAGGAGCGTTAAGAAACATATCAACCTATCGCGATCTGACCAATACAAACCAGATGACGACCGGCAATAATACCGGATTGTGGATCATAAGTGATGGGACAGAATGGCTGCAGATAAAATGAGGATTAACCAGGGTCCTTCTCTGCAGCTTATTGTTAGCAACAGTTGGGAGACTGTGACAATGCAGGGAAGGATGTCCTGGTGAAAGAAATTGGGAAGAATGAATAACGAATAGCGATTTTTGAAATATGATTCGCCCGGGTTCCTTTTCAGGAGTCCATGACCTGATTTTAACATAGCATTTCTTTGAAAAGGTGTAAATCTTTATAAAAACAGACCATTCCGGTTTCTGCTGAACGTATTGTTGTCAATCATCATCTAAATCTGATCGATCATGACAACTAAATCCTTTTACTTATTCTTGTTTTTTAGTCTCGGTACAGTCATCGTTATGCAGGCGCAAAACCTGAAAATGTATATAAGCGATGCAGGCAATTTTAATCTTCCTCCATGGCAAATACTGAAGTTTGATGCCAGCGGCGAAAACGGGCAGGTTTTTATCACCCAGCATCTTGACTGGCCGCAGGACATTGTATTCCTGGAGAATGAAAATGTCGTCCTCATTTCAAATCTAAATAGCGGCGAAATAGCGCGCTTTAATGCCACGACAGGCGTGTACATCGGCGCTTTTGCTACCGGAATCGGCGGCCCGACCCGGATGAAAATCGGCCCAGATGGCCTGTTGTATGTATTGCAATGGGTAGGCAATGGAAAAGTTTGGCGTTACCAGCTTGATGGAACATTTGTGGATGAATTTACCAGCACAGGTGTAACATCCAGCATCGGTTTGGATTGGGATAGCGCCGGCAACTTGTATGTGTCTTCCTACAATGGCTTTGTACAAAAATTTTCCCCCTCCGGAGCTGACCTGGGTGTATTCATTTCGACACATCTCGCCGGCCCTACAAACATTTGGTTTGATGCTACGGGTGATCTTTTGGTCAACGATTATAATGCAGGCATTGTCAAGCGCTTTGACAGTAATGGTGTATTTGTAGGCAACTACATAACGGGAGTTCCACAATGTGAAGGAGTCAATTTTCTGGCTGATGGCAGTATCATTCTCGGGGTAGGAGGTACCTCATCCGTAAGACAATATTCACAGAATGGAGCAATCGTCAAAACACTGGTCCAGCCAGGCACTCTTAGCCTCCTGACCCCAAATGCAGTTGTGCTCAGAAATGAGTCAACCACTGCAGTAACTGACCCAACCCATAATTACAGAGATACAATCCTTGTAAATCCATCAGTTGGAGAACAGTTTCACTGGGCCGATTCAGCATTAATGTTGCATGGAGGCATAGCTGAGGTTTGTAACACAGCCGGGGTTGTAGTGAAATATATCCCTTGGCAAGACAGCACTTGGTGGGACGCATCCGATCTTCCTAATGGAATCTACTTCGTCATGATCCCATTGCAGGATCAATCCAAACTCAGGCAAAAAATAATTGTCCAACATTAACCGCAATCACATCCATTGTATACACCTCGATTTTTCATACTCCTTATCGTTTGTTTTTGGAAGCCAATTGGCATATTTAGTCAATTGACAGAAGCAGTTCTGCATGAAGCTGTGTTACAACAACAGTGTAATCTTGTGGCATCACAACTGGATACACTAACGTTGCGCAATGAAAACATGAAATTCGATGCTGCGGTCTGCCTGTATAGAAATGGGCAAGCAGACCGCGCATTGAATTTATTTACATCAATCTATGAATTGCATTACGCTAACTGGCAAAGGGCTGCATTCTGGCAAGCTAAAATATATGCTACGAAACACCAGGATAGTCTTGCCGTGGCAAAACTTCTGGAATTGCCGAAGGGATTTTTAACAGAAAAATTACTTGCACAAACAGAGTTTAATAACCTTGTTGAGCAACCATCTTTTTTACAACTTAAAAAATCATTGCAGCCGCATTTTAATCTGTGGACTACTATTCTTGCATGTATTACCGTGATTGGGTATCTCGTCGGATTTGTATTCCTGTTTGGCAGGTCCCGATTTTCAGGTGGTGAGCACTGGCTTTCATTGCTGGTTTTTGCAATGGCATTTACATTGACATCCTATATTACAATATGGACAGGATATGCGTACCAGTTTCCTTATGTGCGTAATCTATGGCCATTTACTTCGCTGCTCATAGGTCCAGCCATTTATTTTTATCTAAAAACAATTTTTAAAGAAGATTATGGTAAAAACGAAGTGCTGTCACATTTTATAATCCCTGCTATTGATTTATTGTTTCTGTTGCCTTCCATTTTACGTGATTTTGGGGTTCAAATGCATTTACCCATTGACGTTGCTCCAATCGCTTCAGCATCGGCATTACTTACTTGTCAAATTGTTTACTACACTGTACTTGTACAGCGAATAACAAAAAATGAATGGCAGGTCGACTCCAACATTAAAATATGGACACGTATCCTTTTCCTGGGCATGAAAGGGTACACCTTTTTTTTTCTTTCTTATTTTATCCTCGTCACAACCTCTTTTTTCAATCCACAATGGGATTATGCTATCAGTATGATGATGGCCCTTGGTATCCTGGTGATTGCGTATATGGGTCTTTTACAAAAAAGAGTTTTTAGCAGTGAGCCCATCGAATCCATATTGGTAGCCAGGAAATACCAGACTTCATCCCTGACTCCCGGTGCAACAGAAGCCATCAAAAAACGGCTTGAACGATTGTTGGTCGAACAACAGGTGTTTAAAGAAAATGAATTGCGTCTTGATGATCTTGCCTCCTATCTCGACATCAGCCGTCATCAACTTTCCCAGGTGATCAATGAGCACTACCATGTCAACTTCTTTGAATTGATCAACCGGTATCGGGTGGACTATGTCAAAAAAGTTTTATTAGATCCTGCTTATGACCACTACACGATTATCCAGATCGCTTTTGATGCGGGCTTTAACAATAAGGCATCCTTCAATACCTATTTTAAACGAGAGATAGGTTTGACACCATCAGCTTATCGGATGAAGAGGGTAACTTAAAAGGTAGAGACAGGGTATTGGAGACACGATAAATCACGACTTTGCAACCGCAAAAAAGGTTGTACAGATGCGATTTATTACGTCTCATCGATCAAATCATTTCTTCGAAATCTTATAAAACCATCCTTCATCGGTTATCGCATACAAAGCTCCGTCCTTTCCCTGCGTGACATCGCGGAAACGTTGTTTCTCCTCTGCCAATAATCGTTCTTCTCCTGTCACCTTATTATTTTCAATTACCAATCGACAGATGTGATTGCCGCTAAGACAACCGAGAAAAAGATTATTGTTCCATTCCGGGATAGCATCAGAATGATAAAACGTAATACCACTTGGTGAAATGACCGGATCCCAATAATAAACCGGCTGTTCTAATCCTGGTTTTTGCTGGATCGAGTCACCAATTTTTTCTCCGGAATATTCAATGCCATACGTGATCGTCGGCCAACCGTAATTTTTACCAGCTTTGATGATATTTACTTCATCACCTCCGCGTGGCCCAAATTCTGCTTCCCATAATTCACCTGTCACAGGATGAAATGCAAGGCTCTGCACATTCCGATGTCCATAACTGAATATCTCAGGACTTGCATTTGCATTTCCAATAAATGGGTTTCCCGCAGCAGGTTTGCCATCCGTAGTGATGCGAATTATTTTACCGAGCCCTGTCTTTAGGTCTTGTGCGAATGGACGTGTTGCAAGGTCTGATCTTTCCCCGGTTGAAATGTAGAGGTTACCTTCTTTGAACAATATTCTGCCACCATAATGTAATTTTCCATCATAAGCCGGTGTAGCCCGATAAATGACAGTTGCATTTTCTATACTCTTTTCATCCATTGACAACTTTCCTTTTGCAGCAGCAGTAAGATTGCCTCCTGGCAATTTTTCAGAGAAAACCCAATACACCATCCGGTTCTTTTCAAAAGCAGGATCAATACACAGGCCTAAAAGTCCACCCTGGCCATCATCGTTAACCTGGGGTATGCCGGTGATATCTTCGCTCAACTCTCCTGTGACAGTAGCAATCTTCATATTTCCCTTTTTCTCTGTGATCAGAAATCTTCCGTCAGGGAGTTGCGCGATGCCCCATGGTTTGTTGAGCTTTTTACTCACTATTTCAGCCTGGTATGGTGTTTTTGTATGCACTCCTGCAATGCGTGTTTGTCCTTCAAAGGCAGGTGGATAGGTTGCATTTGGTGCTTCCTTTTCTACCGGGTCTGTTCCTGTCGCAGTATTGTCAACCGGTGGTGCAGGTTGTGTAATCTTATTTCCGCAAGCAGCCAGAAGCAATAGAAAACAGATCGATAGTATGTTTTGGATGGTGTGCATTGGAATTTTTGTTTGGAAAGTTCCTTGTATAACAGCAGATAGTAGGGGAAAGGTTTTGAGGATTTTTTACCTTGGCTTTATACTCTGACAAATACCTCTTTGCTCAAAATCCATAATCTTTCCAATGTTAGTCCCGGGGACTTATTTGCTGCTTTTAACAAAGCATTTGCCGACTATGACCGTCAATGGAATGAACAGGAATTTAATAAAATGCTGGTTCGCCGTGGCTATGATGCAACTTTATCATTCGGTGCATTTGATAAATCAGACCTGGTTAGTTTTACACTAAACGGTATTGGTGTATTTGATAGTAAACGAACGGCCTATGATACGGGTACAGGTACTATTCCATCTCATCGGGGCCAGGGTTTGGTGCAGAAAATATTTGAAGAGTCACTGCCTTATCTCAGGGAGGCGGGTATAACACACTATTTGTTAGAAGTTTTGCAACACAATTCAAAAGCAATTTCGATCTATCAACAATTGGGATTTAAATCCAGAAGAGAATTTAATTATTTCTTTTGTGATCGCAAAGAAATAAGTGTGCAATCCGGAAAAATGTCTGATCAGATAATGATTCGGCAAACTGATCTCCATCCTGATAGCATGATGCCCATGTGGGATGTAGAACCTTCATGGCAAAATGGATTTGAATCCATCTCCCGAAAAAAGAATGACTTTATTATTCTTGGTGCTTTCCTGGGGAAGGAACTCATAGGATATGGTATAATTGAACCATCCAGCGGAGATATTTCCCAGTTTGCTGTTAAAAAGGAATTTCGTCGGCAAGGGATTGGCACAACCCTTCTCCACGAATTACTTTCCTTCAACCAGGCAAGTATCATCAAGGTGGTAAATGCAGATGCTGCTGATCCATCGATTGTCTCTTTTCTTGCTTTCCATAATATTCACGTTACCGGAAAGCAATGGGAGATGATAATGGAGATTAATGTCTATGGCAATGGATGATAACTTTCAATTCAACTTCCTGTCCTCTGATACGTTTTTTTATTAATCGCTATTTGTTATTCATTATTCAATATGTCTATCCTCAAAATTCACTTTATCAACTTTCGCCTCCTCCGTAGCCTAAGCCTTCTCATAGGCTTACTCCTCCTTTGTCAACCTGTGCAGTCACAAATAATCCACGAATACATGGATCTGCAGATTCATCCGACTATGCACATTGCGCATCACAATTTTACACCTGGCCTTTTGTATTTCGATCCTGCTGATCCTCCAAAGCTGACGTATAAACATGTGTTTAAAAATGTCAATTATGCAAACTTTTGGGAAAACAACAGTGGCTGCAGAATATTTGTCGTGGGATTCATGACAAAGGAAAGAATACGCAACCGTCAAAAGGCGCGAAGCGTGATAGTGCAACAGATGGATTATGTGGAAGAATTTGTAAAACAACATCCGGACAAATTTGCCATTGCAAAATCACCACGGGAAGTGCGTGAATTAGTATCGCAAACGAAGAAAACAATAATTCTCTATTCGCTGGAAGGTGGTAAGGCCCTGATTGGAAACGAAGATGATGCGAAATTTTGGGCAGAAAAAGGAGTTGCCTTTGTTACGCTCATACACATGGTGGATTCAGAACTGGGTGCTTCAGCGATCCGGCCAGGATTCATTTATAAGATCATCAATTTTAAAGGAATATTTCGAAGCGAGAAAAAACGAAGGCTTACTGATCTTGGTAAAAATGCAATTCAATGGTTGGCCAAAGCAGGTATCCTGACGGATATATCGCACATGTCGGACTACACCCGAAAGGATGCTTTGGATTTAATGATTGAGAAAGGTATTCCACCTGTTTCCACGCACGATATGTTTAAGCCAATTCAAAACATGTCGCGTTCCATTTCTGAAGCGGATGTGATCCGTATTTACCAGGCACATGGTTTTATGTCACTGCCATTGAGTGGTATTTCTTTGAAGCCACATCATCCAGCAAAAAAATACAAAGACGAATTAAGCAGGCAGAAAAATTATTGCAATGGATCTGTTGACACATATCGTTTTACGTACGAAGCATTGCAGACATTCCTGGCAGAGAATGTTGGTCACATTTTAAATGACAGTATCAGGACAATGGATAACTTAACAATTGACGAAAAAATTGATCTCTCTATTGGTTTTCAAAGTGATTTTAACGGATGGCTAAATCACAGTCGACCGAAATATGGTAAACATGGTTGTTTTGAAGCTAAACCCAATACGCAGTATGAAGCAATCGAATTGCAAGGCCTTGCACATCCCGGTTTGCTTGATTCACAATGGAAATGGATGCTTAAAGAAGGAGTGGATCTTGAACCGATCAAATATGCGTCGGAGAAATTTTTGAGGGTTTGGGAAAAGGTGTTGAAGAATAAAAATTAGAAGTTGACATGATCATGTGATGGCATATTGTATGTTCGTGATTCAGTCTCCTCTAATTTTATGTCTGAATTAAGAAGAATTACAATGAGGCTTTTCATAATACCCATCCTTTGCATAATTTCTGGTTTTCAACTCTCGTTTTCGCAGGTTTACATTGCCCCCGGTGGAAAAGTTGGAATTGGTGTTGAAACTCCAACGGCAAAACTTCAGGTTAACAGCTATGCATTGCCACTTCAACCAAGCATTGCTATCTACGATTCTTCTTTCTTAAACCAGGGAGGTGGAATATTTCAATTTAGAAGTGTCCCAAATCCTGATAATTATTTTAACATCCGTGGTGCACTGGGATTTAGTGAAACAGGTGATGATTCTTCGTTGGAATATTCTTTCCGGAATTCATCTATCATGTCGCTGACAGGCGGTGTCGAACCGGAGCATAAATTAATTTATCACGCTGGATTGGGAGCCATCCGTACCGGGAGAAATTTATACTTCACACCGATGGGTCAGTATTCAATTGCGATGGGAAATCTCAACACGGCTTCAGGAGCCTGGACTACTGCGATTGGTACTTATAATTCTGCTACTGCAGAAAGTGCTGTCGCATTAGGTTCAGGATGTGGAGCCGAAGAATTCAGATCATTGGCATTTGGTAATTCATCATATGCCCAGGCTCCCTTAGCGATTGCTATCGGGAATAGCAGTGTTGCAAATGACAGTATGGCCATTACGTTAGGAACGTGGGTTCATGCTTCGGGCAAAAGATCTTTAGCCACCGGATATTTAAGCACAGCTTCAGGCAATACTGCTACCGCAACCGGGTTCAACACAGTAGCTTCCGGGAACTATTCTTTTTCTTCGGGATATCTGACGAGTGCAACAGCATTTGGAGCAAATTCATTTGGACAACAGACAAAAGCATTGGCTCCTTCAGCTTCAGCATTCGGTACGTTAACCACAGCTTCAGGTGGCAGTTCCATGGCGATTAATGCGTTTTCAAAAGCCGCTTCTGCAAATTCATTTGCAGCCGGATTTGGCACATTGACGACGGGGTACGGGGCTGCATCTTTTGGCGAATTCACCAGGGCACGGAGTTACTTTTCGGCGGTGTTTGGTGCATACAATGACAGCATCGCAACCAGTAGCCTTGATACCTGGCAGAATATTGATCCTTTATTCATTATCGGAAACGGGTTGAGTGATGTGGACCGCAACAATGCATTTACAATTTATAAAAGCGGAATTCTTTTGGCTAAAAATCCTTCACTTGTCATAGCTGATCCCGGTATTGTGCAGTTACCTATTTCAGGAAGTGGTACGCGTATGATGTGGATACCTGCTAAAAGTGCTTTTCGGGTGGGGAGTGTGATAGATACGCAATGGGATGCGGGTGAAATTGGTACGTGGAGTTTCGCCAGTGGATACAATACAAATTCATTTGGGATCGGAGCAACAGCCATGGGTATTTTTTGCCATGCAAATGGAAATGCAGCTTTGGCTTTTGGAAGTACTACTAATTCCACAGGTGACTATACTGTTGGTATCGGATATGCCAACAATGCAGAAGGAGATTATTCTGTCTGTCTTGGATCTTACACCCGAACATATGGAAATAATACGCATGCTTTTGGAGCAGGAGTCGAAGCAGATACGTATGGCTCCATGGCATTAGGTTCTTATAATCACTTAATAGGTGGATCGCTGACCACGTGGAATGGTAATGATCCTCTCCTGTATGTAGGCAATGGAGCAGACTATAGTAGCAAATCCAATGCAATGGTTATTTACAAAAATGGAAATGCAGATATCAATGGTTTTGCCAGGTTAGGGGAGGCAACTGAAAGTGCACCTGCTATTAAGATGAAGCAGCTCCCCGTCACTGATATGAGTGCTACATACAATGGCAACGTGGGTCTGCCTCATGGGCTGAACTCTTCCAAAATTATTTCTGTAAGTGTATTAGTGGAATATAATGCGGGATCATTTGCTCCTCCGGCTGTGACCGCAACACCAGGTCTGAATTATAATTATACGATAACATCTACTGTAATACTTCTTCAAAACAATACACCCAGTGGTCCTGGGGATTGTTATATCTGCGGGCAGCCGGCTAAAGTTTTGATTACGTATGTTGAATAGGCTAAGGCTCATGATCCATGGAAAATAAAGAAGATGGCCGATAATTTATGCGAAGCAATTGATATTGAGACGCGATAGAAAATGAGAATCAATTATTAATGAGATGCATCAATCTTGAGACGCGATAGAAAATGAGATTCGATTATTAATGAGATGCATTAATCTTGAGACGCGATAAATCGCGTCTGTACGACCTTTATGACGGTAGTAATATCAGGAGAAGATGGTTGTATAGACGCGATTTATCGCGTCTCCATCTGTATTGAGTCTCCATCTGAATTGTGTTAATGAGATGTATTAATCTTGAGACGCGATAAAAAATGAGATTCAATTATTAATAAGATGCATCAATCTTGAGAGGCGATAGAAAATGAGATTCGATTATTAATAAGATGCATCAATCTTGAGAAGCGATAGAAAATGAGATTCGATTATTAATGAGATGCATTAATCTTGAGAGGCGATAGAAAATGAGATTCGATTATTAATAAGATGCATCAATCTTGAGAAGCGATAGAAAATGAGATTCGATTATTAATGAGATGCATTAATCTTGAGACGCGATAAATCGCGTCTGTACGACCTTAATGACTGTAGTAAAATCAGGAGAAGATGGTTGTATAGACGCGATTTATCGCGTCTCCATCTATATTGCGTCTCCATCTGAATTGCGTCTCCATATCATATCCTCCTCAGCTTTAGCCCCTACTCACTTCAGCCTCAACCTTCAATTCATCAGCATCAATTTCTCAGATCTCAGCACAATTCCATCCATGGAGAGTTTTAAAAAATATATTCCACCCGGAACCTTCATGCCATTTTTATCTGTTCCATTCCAACTGACAATTTGTTGGCCAGCCTGGTAATGATCATGTAAAAGTGTTGACAATTTATTACCGAGCAAATCAAAAATTTCCAGTGAAATAAAAGAGCGGTTGCGATTTTCAAATGATATCGATGTTACTGTATAAAATGGATTGGGTTGAATTTTTAAATCATGTATTGAACTGAGTATGATATTTTCTTCAACTGCAGAAACCTCATTTGGTAAAATCCGACTGAAATAAACATCCTGCTCTCCGTTGAAGGTTGCCGCCCAGGCTAAATTCGCACCTTCATCATCAGAACGCATATGGAAATAATCACCCATTTTTTGCTGATTTGGATAACCAAGATGCGGATCGAAAATATCACTTAGCCTGGTATTGGGAGAAAATGTCTCGCCTCCATCTATCGAATAGGAATAATACAATGCGGAGTTATCTGACCCGGGTGTATCTCTTGTGTCCAGCCAACAAATATCGATCCTGCCGTTTGGTGCAACTGACATCGTACCAAACCAATTGTAATTTTCTCCTTCATCCTGGTTAATGACTTTTGGTGCATCCCATGTGTGGCCACCATCTGTACTCCGAAAAAAAACAATATCAGACATATCATTGAAGTTAAGGGTAGAGACCGTATACAAATATCCATGATGAGGGCCATTGGAACGATCGGCATCTGCCCAGGTCTGACCAAGTAAACCCACAGGATTGGGTCCTTCAAAACCAGGCACACCGACAGGCGTGATATCCTCAAAAAAATCCCACTTTAAAGGAACATCTTCTTCAAGCACATCCGAGCAGGAATAAAAGTAAACGCCCTCAAATCCACATGCTCCGAATAGCGTTCCATCCGCTCCGATATTAATAGTTCCGCCTGCATGCGTTCTGGGAGATAAGACGCAGGATGAAAAAGTCTCGCCGCCGTCGAAGGAATAAATAAAATCACCGTTACATATCGATGAGCTTAATTGCCATACCGCATAAATATTCCCTTTGCTTTCATTTTCTGTTTTATCAATCGTCATCCACTGTTTGTCACCCCCATAGGCAGGTACGCCATCGTCCCATCCTGAGCTATCATCTGATCTGAAAATATCGCAAAGCAGGTCGTTATTTTTATTTACGAGGCTGTTGTAAAAAAATGTACCGTCAGCATTACTATCTAATACCGGATCAGAGCGAAAGCTGCCTTGCTGGATAATGCCCTGGTTGATCCAGTGCATTCCTCCGTCTTCAGAAAAAGCATAACCTGCCTGGCGATAATTGCTCAGGATCGTATTGAATTGTCTCCAGCCTATGGCCATGCGATTTGGATTCGAGGGATCGATCGCGATGGAGGGTTCGTTTGCAGCATCACCAATCTTATTCTGTCCCTGCGCATTGACATTCACCTGGTAGGTGGAGATCATTTCATTTTGGTAAAAATAGGCGGGGGTAGTGCGATACGACCGCTCATCGACAAAGATGTAAGGGTCAGAGATTTCCTCATGTTCCTCATACCGGGTTGTTTGTGCATTAACATAGTTTACTCCCGATGAAAAGACTGTAAAAAGAAGGAAACTCCGAAATAAGTATTGTAGTGAAATCTTCAATCTGCGTTATTTAAAGGCTAATGATATGAATATCAATCAGCCAATGAAGTTCATAAAAGGAAGGTATTTGGACTGTGCGAAAAGGGCTAAAAATGGCCTGACCTTGGTTAAAAGGGAGAAGAAGGCTATTCGCTAAAGATGTTTCCGGGCCCATTATCCTCCTCTTTCGTAGGGGTTACTTTCCAATACAAAACCTCCCAAATATATTCCCCAACAAATCCTCCGTACTGATCTCCCCCGTAATCTCCCCCAAATGATACAACGCCTGCCGGATATCCTGCGCCAAAAGCTCGGTGTTCGGTAAACGGTATTCGGTGGCCGGTGTGGTATGATTGGTTTTCAGGTGCATTCCAAGTCCAAGGGCAACTTCCTGTAAACTTTTTTCAGTCCGGTCAAGCGCATGATAATGTCTCGCCGAACTAATCATCGGAATGTCCTGGGGTATATCGTTCTGGATCTGATCGCGGATCACTTCACGGAGATATACAACATTCATGTTATTCAAGGCGGAGAGGGCTATAACCGGATATTTATTAAAACTGTATTGGGAAGGTTCAGTGTATGGATTGAGATCCATCTTGTTAGCAGCGAGAATCACTTTTGCATTCGCAGGTGAGATGGATTCAATATCTGCTTTCACCTCAGCAGGGGATAGGGTAGTGACATCAAAAACATAAATCAGGATC
>JADMIO010955826.1_pt1:0-2500 | contig 25521 bp, 19 predicted proteins | sample 8958161 | NCBI WGS metagenome assembly JADMIO01 (sample SAMN16585339, study PRJNA669376) | soil metagenome | isolation source: Crop rotation soil | place: USA: Cullars Rotation, Alabama | collected 2011
GCCGCGACTTCAAGTCACGTGAATTCCAAGCTTCGGATCCCACTGTGCTGGAAAGAATTTCGCTACCTTAGGACCGTTATAGTTACGGCCGCCGTTTACCGGGGCTTCAATTCAAGGCTTGCACCTCTCCTTTTAACCTTCCGGCACCGGGCAGGCGTCAGACCCTATACGTCATCTTACGATTTCGCAGAGCCCTGTGTTTTAGTTAAACAGTCGCCACCCCCTGGTCTGTGCCCCTCCTCACTGGTTGCCCAATGAGAAGGCCTCCTTATCCCGAAGTTACGGAGGTAGATTGCCGAGTTCCTTCAACATAGTTCTCTCAAGCGCCTTGGTATACTCTACCAGTCCACCTGTGTCGGTTTAGGGTACGGTCTGATGTGGGGGCTATTTCCTGGAACCTCTTCGCTGCCCAGCTAGAACCAATTCGCTGAACAACACACGAGATCCGTCACCACCCACTGGCTCACGAATATTAACGTGATTCCCATCGACTACGCCTTTCGGCCTCGCCTTAGGGACCGGCTAACCCTGCGAAGATTAACTTTACGCAGGAACCCTTGGACTTTCGGCGACAGTGTCTTTCACACTGTTTGTCGTTACTCATGCCAGCATTCGCACTTCCGTCACCTCCAGCGGCCCTCACGGGTCCACCTTCGCAGGCTTACGGAACGCTCCGCTACCGCGTACACTTGCGTGCACACCCAAAGCTTCGGCTCGTGGCTTGAGCCCCGTTACATTTTCGGCGCAGAAACCCTTATTTAGACCAGTGAGCTGTTACGCTTTCTTTAAAGGATGGCTGCTTCTAAGCCAACCTCCTGGTTGTTTTGGGATTTCCACATCCTTTCCCACTTAGCCACGAATTAGGGGCCTTAGCTGTTGGTCAGGGTTTTTTCCCTCTCCACGACGGACGTTAGCACCCGCCGTGTGTCTCCCGGATAGTACTTGTGGGTATTCGGAGTTTGATTGGGTTTGGTAAGACGGTAAGTCCCCCTAGCCCATTCAGTGCTCTACCCCCCACAGTATTCGTCCGAGGCGCTACCTAAATAGCTTTCGCGGAGAACCAGCTATCTCCTAGTTTGATTGGCCTTTCACCCCTAGCCACAACTCATCCGAGGCTTTTTCAACAGACACCGGTTCGGCCCTCCAGTGGGTGTTACCCCACCTTCAGCCTGGTCATGGCTAGATCACTAGGTTTCGGGTCTAATCCGACGAACTGAACGCCCTGTTCAGACTCGCTTTCGCTTCGCCTACAGCTATCGCCTTAAGCTTGCTCGTCAGACTAAGTCGCTGGCCCATTATACAAAAGGTACGATGTCACTCAGGACGAACCTTGAGCTCCATCTGTTTGTAGGCATTCGGTTTCAGGTCTCTTTCACTCCCCTCGTCGGGGTGCTTTTCACCTTTCCCTCACGGTACTTGTTCGCTATCGGTCGCTGAGGAGTACTTAGGCTTGGAGGGTGGTCCCCCCACGTTCAGACAGGATTGCACGTGTCCCGCCTTACTCGAGAATAGATGTTCGACATACCCGTACGGGACTGTCACCCTCTTAGGTCCAACTTTCCTGAAGAGTTCCGGTTATCTTACATCTATTACTGGCCTGGTCCGCGTTCGCTCGCCACTACTAGCGGAGTCTCGGTTGATGTCCTTTCCTCCAGGTACTGAGATGTTTCAGTTCCCTGGGTTTGCTTGTTACTCCCTATTTTATTCAGGAGCACATACCTTCATGTGATAACGGAAGTCCGAAACCATTTTCATAGTTTCGGGACAAGTCCCGATCGCACGCGTCTGGGTTTGTGCACCCATCGGCATGGTCTCGGAATTCCGCTATCGAAGGTGGGTTTCCCCATTCGGAAATCCACGGATCAAAGCTTCTTCGCAGCTCCTCGTGGCTTATCGCAGCGTAGCACGTCCTTCATCGCCTCTCAGCGCCAAGGCATCCACCAAATGCCCTTAGTTCACTTATTCACTCTCATTATCAATGCCCATGCTGCGGTTCCCGACGGCTTGGCTCACCGTCTGACTGGTAGTGTCCCGTTAGATCACCCTACGAGCCCACTCGGCAGAGCGGTCGCGGATGGCGTGACACAAGCAGTGACGCAACGCGTGCCTGTCTTTCGACAAACCCGAGAGGCGCCAAGAACATTGATAGTTAACTTAGCTTGCTTCGAGATCGACCCAACTGCACGCGGTCAGGCATACAGGCAGGGGTCTACATGAGCTGTAAGCTCGTCGATGCTCACGCATCGACACGCGCCGGGAGGCGCACTCACAGCCACTCAGGCCGATCTCTTCTTCACGATGTCAGATAACACGCAGTCGCGCGGCATGGTCTGCACGCGTGATGCGAAACTTGTTTTTCTTTGCAGACGACTTGGGCGTACTTCAGTCAGAGGGAAACCACGTCAATGATCACCATCTGGTGGAGCCAGACGGGATCGAACCGACGACCTCCTGAATGCAAATCAGGCGCTCTCCCAGCTGAGCTATGGCCCCGAACCAG
>JADMIO010955826.1_pt1:5000-25521 | contig 25521 bp, 19 predicted proteins | sample 8958161 | NCBI WGS metagenome assembly JADMIO01 (sample SAMN16585339, study PRJNA669376) | soil metagenome | isolation source: Crop rotation soil | place: USA: Cullars Rotation, Alabama | collected 2011
CTCCGAATGGCGCTAAGAGCTTGGCCAAAGGCAGATCGCCGCACGCCCACACGCCGATATGCCTGCATGAGGCGAAATCACCCTCACCTGCCGCCCTTTGGCCGGCGCGTCCGGCTCCCAGTCCTACTGCAGCCACAATCCTCGACGCTTTTGGCGCCATGAGCGGCTGCGGCAGGCGATGAGTCGCCTATCCGAAGTTGCATTGACCTTGCGGAAAAATCGGGCATCGTGGGCCCGGCCTTGAGGCGGGTTGCGATGGCGTCGGGATCTTTGGGGTCTTGCGTCGCAATGGTGAGGGGATCGGTCTTTTGCAGCACGGACAGCGCGGCGCTATGCGACAGCGGGCCGAGCCGGATCATTTTGATCTCGGCGACGACCCGCCGCTGTCGGCGGATGGCGTTGCTGCCGGCACGATCGACCGCCGCCGCGTTTCGCTCCGTTGGTACTCCGGAACAATCCTAAGCGGACTTTGCGGCGCGGCTCTCATGGGCGGCGCGGTCTATGGCGCGCTCGATGGCGAAGCGATTTTCGCCGCGACACCTCAGCGCATCGAGACGCGCAAGGAGACGTCGTCCGAACGCCCAGTTCTCGCTCTGCGAAAATCCGACAAGATCAGCACCGAAACCGCTGTCAGCGAAGGCCCGGTCGCGCGCCAAGTCCTGCGCGTGCAAACCGCTTCGCAAGTCGGCGAGCGCGAAACCGTTCGTGTTCGCCCCTATGTGCGCGTCGCAACCAACCTCGCTCTCTCCGTTTCCGATATCTCATCGGGCGCCGCGAATTTCAGCCCGCGCGCGACCGCACCGACACCGACGCCGCAAGTCGACGAACCGCCGGCGAGCGACGAGCAGGACGCGACCGTAACGATGCGCGATCTCGCGCCCGTGCTGGCACGCGCCACGATCAAAGTTGTCCTTCCGGCAGAGGATGTTCTGACCCGCGTGCGCGATGCCGCGAGCTGGAGCGGCGGCGCCGCAGGCGGCACGGTCATGGCGGGCGCACCGACCACGGGCCCGATGGCATACGCGTCGGAAGCCTCGGTCGACCCTTACGCGGGCCTTGGCATTCGCGTCGTCCCGGAAAACATCACGCGTCTGTCGAAGACGCCTGCGGGTCAGCCGACCGGCGGAAGCTCGATGGTCAACGAGAAGGTGATCGTCGCGAAGAAGGGCGACAGCATCACGACTCTGCTGAAAGACCTCGGCGCGACTGAAGGCGAAGCGTCCGCAATCGCCAGTGCGCTCGGCGCGCGCGGCCGCGACGGCGCATTGCGCGACGGCCAGAAGATTCGCGTTCTCCTCTCTCCAGTAGCCCGCACGACGCGCGTGCAGCCGGTGCGCGTCATCGTCATGGGCGAAACGTCGCCGGAAGTTGTCGTCGCGCTGTCGGATATCGGCAAATACGTTTCGGTCGACGTCCAGTCGGCGGACACGCAAGTCGCCGACAACAAGGGTCCGAGCAAGGACGACGACGAGGAGGAAGAGGATAACGGCGGCGGCGTGCGCCTGCAGCAGAGCATCTACGAAACCGCTCTGCGCCAAGGCGTTCCGCGCCCGCTCATCGACGCCTTCGTTCGCGTCTACTCAACCGACATCAACTTCCAGCGCAAGGTGCAGCCGGGCGATTCGCTCGAACTCGTCTATCCGGGTGAAGACGACAGCGGCGCGACCAACGACAAGACCGAGCTGCTTTACGCATCTCTCACCATCGGCGGCGAAACGCGCCGTTACTACCGCTTCCTCGCGCCCGACGACAACATCGTCGACTACTTCGACGAGGGCGGCAAAAGCTCCAAGAAATTCCTCGTCCGCAAACCGATCGACGGCGGCGCGATGCGCTCCCCGTATGGTTGGCGGCGTCATCCAATCCTCGGCTACTCGAAGATGCACACCGGCGTCGACTGGGCCGCACCGCGCGGCACGCAGATCTACGCATCCGGCAACGGCGTCATCGAAAAGGCCGGCTGGGAAGGCGGCTACGGCAAATACATCCGCGTCAAGCACGCGAACGGGTATGAAACCGCATACGGCCACATGTCCGGCTTCGCACGCGGCATCTCGGTCGGAACCCGCGTCCGCCAAGGCCAGCTGATCGGCTATGTCGGCTCGACCGGTCTCTCCACAGGCCCGCACGTCCACTACGAAGTGCTCGTCAACGGCCGCTTCGTCGACCCGGTCCGCATCAAGCTTCCGCGTGGCCGCGCCCTGGAAGGCAACGCGATGGCATCGTTCGAACGTGAGCGCGCCAAGATCGACGCGATCATCAATCGCTCGCCGACCGAAGCGACCGAAGCTCAGCAGACGCGTCGCCGCGAAGCATCGAGCCGCCGGCGCTAAATCGTGCCGTGGCTGCGCTACGCCGCAATTGCTATTCCGGCATTCGCAGCGATTCTGCTTTGGCGCTCCCCGCTCGCCGCATCGTTTCGACCTCCGATCGCTGTCGGATCGTCCTGGCAACACTTCGTCATCGCTTGGACCCCTGAGGCCATCGCGCTCGCCATCACGGCGTTTTTCTCGCACCGGATTCTCGCCCGCGACTCCTCACCGCTGTCGTCGCGCTTCGCAAGCGCGGCGCTGATTTGCGTCGCGATATGGCTCTGCGCCTGGGGTTTCGGCGTGCTCGCGCCCGGCTATCTGATGCTCGGCCCCCTCGGCGAGACATGGCGAATCGCGCGGGACACCGCGGTCATTGGCGGGGTCGCCGGCACGTTCGTCGCGGCGGGATTGCTGGCGAGCCACGGAATTGTCTACGGCCTCGCCGCTTTCGCCGCGATGTGGATTGGCGCCGGCATTCTGGCTTGGCGGATCCCCGGAATGATCGCGCTTGCACGTTATGGCGCGCAGGATGTGAACCGTCCCGCGATCGATCCTGCGCGCACGCTCGGGGTCGCAGCGCTCATCGGCACAAGCTATTGGCTTTGGCAGTTTGCGCTGAGCTACTATCCGCCAAGCCCGAGCATCACGATCGCGGATGTGGGCGGCACGCTGTTCCTGATCGGACTTTTTGCCGCGATGCTCGAACCGCGCCGCCCTGCCGCGCCGGCGAACTGAAGGAGGCCACCAATGGTGTTCGTCATCGAACGCGAGACTTGGGCCGAGAACCAAACACATTGGCAAGGCGAGATCGAAGGCGCTGCTTACGGCATGCCCTATTCGATCATCTTCTTCGGCAAAGACGCCATCGGATCAGGTCCGCGTCTCCACACGCACCCGTATCTCGAAACGTTCATCGTACGCACCGGCCGCGCGTTGTTCACGCTTGGCGACAAGGAGATCGAAGCAACCGCAGGACAAGTGCTGGTTGCGCCCGCCGGCACGCCGCACAAGTTCAAGAATCTCGGACCTGGCCTATTGGAAACAATCGACATCCACGCCAGCGACCGCTTCGAGACAACGTGGCTGGAATAACGCCTACTCGAGCAAACCGCGCTCCAACGCAGTGCCGACGCGCATCCGGCTCTGCAGCAAATGATTCGCCATCGCGGCTTTTGCGGCTTCGCTGTCGCCGCGTTCGATCGCACCGACTACAGCCTCGTGCTCCGCGATCGTCACACGCACCACGCGTTCCGGCATCTCACGCGCCAGCCGCGCGAACTGAAGATGCACGTTCATTTCCTCGAACGATCGAATCATAACGCGATTGCGCGATGCGTGCAGCACCGCGCGGTGAAACATGACGTCCGTCTTAAAGATCGCATAGTTCTCGGCAGGAATGCCGCTCGGCCGGCTGACACGCGGCGCGTCGGTGAGCAATTCGCGCAATGTGTCGAGCGATGCATGCATGCGCGCGATTTCTTCTGGCGGGCGATGCAATGCGGCTTCTCCCGCCGCCCATGGCTCCATCAACGATCGGAAGCGCCAGGCTTCCTCGAACCACGCATTGTCCGGCACCGGGGCAATCGAGTAACCGACGTACGAATTTGCGACCGCGAGCTTGACGGCGGCGAGCTTCGCCAACGCTTCGCGCACCGGCGAGGAACTCACGCCGAGTTCGCGTGCAAGCGCATCGATGTTCAGCTTTGCGCCGGGTCCATAGTTCTGCTCGATGATGCGTCCGAGCAAGATATCGTAGATCTGATCCGCTAGACCGCGGCGCGAAATCGCTTCAGCTCCGCGCGCCGTGTCGGTCATCGTCATGCGACGTTTCCAAGCGCCTGTTGAAATAGCGAGGCCGGATCGAATGCCGTGGCAAACGCATGCGTCTCTTCGATGTGAGCCCGCAGCGTATGTTCCGCCGCTGCCGCATCGCCGCGCTCGATGGCATCGACGATCGCGCCATGCTCGTTCATGACGCGGCAGTTGCGCGCGGCACCGCTATAAAACAAGCGCGCATAGTGGAGATGCGGTTGCAGGTCGCGATACGCGCGAATGGTGACCCGATTGTTTGTGCCCTCGACGATTGCCGCGTGAAATTCCTTGTCGGCCTCATGCATCATCCGGAATTCGCCAAAAGTCAGTGAGTCGCCGGTCACGTCTCCCCTTAAGGCCGCGCGCATACGCCGGATCGTATCTTTCGGCTGTAGCCGCGCGATCTGCCCAACGGCCGACACTTCGATCAGAAGCCGATAGCTAAGAAGTTCTTCCATCCACGCGGCGTCCGGCGCCGAAGTCACCGTGAAATATTGCCGGCAGGGCGACAGCGTTACGAGACCGTCTCGCGCGAGGCGCGCGGCAGCGGCCCGAAGCGGCGGGAGAGAAACCGCCAGTTCCTCAGCCAAAATGCCAAGGCCCAGCCGCTCGCCGGCTTTGTAGTGCTGATCGATGATTTGTCCGGTCAGAGCCTCGTGCAAACGTCCGGCTTGCAGTCGGCTCGAAATATCGAGGCGCATGGACATTCCATTCTTTGGCCAGCCGTCCCCTGCCACGGCGCCATTTGTCATGGATCATGCATGATCGAGGATCGGCGTGCAATGCAAAGTGGTGTTATGGTCGGGCAAGATAGCCAGGCGACCACCCGATAAGCCTTTGATCTATCGTGAATTTTGAAGATTAAACTTGTTCGGAAGTAGGTTGGGCTTAGGCGATGAATCCAAGCTCGCGCTGTACCCGCTTGATCAGCTTGGCGGCGATGAGCCGGTGCGCCTCCCGCAGATAATCCTTTAGAGCAGCGTCATCGACGCTCTCATCGCCGTGCCGCTGAATCCATTTTAGTCCTCTGGAGGCAAGATAAGGGGCCGGCTTGCAGCCCTCCTGCTCGGACAGAATCTCAAACGCCAGATCCGAAACCTTGAAGCTGTCCCGGAACGGCTCGTCATCCTCACGCGCGAGCGCGAAGACTTTGCCGCCGACCTTCCAGACGTGCGCGTCGCTCCACTGCACGCTGTGCGTCGCGTGCGGCAGCTTCTTACAGAAGGCGTTGTACTGCTTGAGATTCACGATGGTCAGAATAAGTCACCCGCGCATCGCGGCACAACCGGAGACAGAAAGCGGGTGGCTGCATCGGATCGGATCCGGATACTTCGGTCATGCCCCGGAGATGACCAATGACCATCGAATTCAAACCCCTTCCGACTGAAACCGTTCGCTCACTTCAGAATGGCAGCGCCGACGCTTACGGCCTGTTGCCGGAGCGGCGCATATCCGACGGCGGTAACATTCCGTGCCGCCATTGTCTCAAGCACGTCCCCGCCGGCGAGCCCTATCTGGTACTCGCCTTCCGTCCATTTCCGGGACTACAGCCCTACGCCGAAACGGGACCGATCTTCCTGCATGCGGAACCGTGCGAAGCGAGCGCACCGAGCGCGGATGTGCCGGAGATTCTGGCGAGCCCGGACTACATCGTGCGCGGCTATGGGGCCGACGATCGCATCGTCTACGGTACCGGTGATGTCACGCCGACGACCAAGATCCCCGCACGCGCCGAAGAGTTACTGAGGCGCAATGACGTCGCCTACGTGCATGTCCGATCGGCACGCAACAATTGCTACCAGTGTCGGATCGACGCCGCCTGACGCATTGCTCTGACCAAAAAGAAAAGGCCCTCCGGGCGGGCAGCGCCGCCGAGGAGGGCCTTTTGCTTTTATTCAAGTCCGATCAGTGCAGCTTGCGCTTCTGCGGCGGATCGAACCGCGTGATCTCCGCGGTCTGCAACGCCTTGCCATTGAAGGTCAGCACGTTGCCCTCCTCCGAGACTTTGACCTTCTCGCCGTCACGCACGGTGCCGGCAAGGATCATCTCGGCGAGCGGGTCCTGCACCGACTTCTGGATCACACGCTTGAGCGGGCGCGCGCCATAAGCCGGATCCCAACCCTTCTCGGCAAGCCAGGCGACCGCCTTCTTGTCGAGCGAGAGCGTGATCTTGCGATCTTCCAAGAGCTTCGCGAGACGCGCGAGCTGGATATGGACAATCGCGCCCATCTCTTCCCGCTTGAGGCGATGGAAGAGAATGATCTCGTCCACGCGGTTCAAGAATTCCGGACGGAACGCCGAGCGCACGACGCTCATCACTTCGTTGCGAACCTGATCGGTGTCCTCGCCTTCCGGCTGGTTGACGAGGAATTCCGCGCCGAGGTTCGACGTCATGATGATCAGCGTATTGCGGAAGTCGACCGTGCGGCCCTGACCATCGGTCAGGCGGCCGTCGTCAAGCACCTGCAACAGAACATTGAACACGTCCGGATGCGCCTTCTCGATCTCGTCGAACAGCACGACCTGATAAGGCCGACGCCGCACGGCTTCGGTCAATGCGCCGCCCTCGTCGTAACCGACATAGCCCGGAGGCGCCCCGATCAGCCGTGCCACGGAGTGCTTCTCCATGAATTCCGACATATCCATGCGCACCATCGCGGTCTCGTCGTCGAACAGATACGACGCCAACGCTTTGGTCAGCTCGGTTTTGCCGACGCCGGTCGGGCCGAGGAACATGAAAGAGCCAATCGGCCGATTCGGGTCTTGCAAGCCCGCACGCGCACGGCGGACCGCGGTCGAAACGGCTTTCACCGCATCGGCCTGGCCGACAACGCGCGTTGCCAGCTCCTGCTCCATGCGCAGCAGCTTTTCACGCTCGCCTTCCAGCATCGTGTCGACCGGAACGCCGGTCCAGCGCGAGACGACTTGTGCGACGTGATTTTGCGTCACCGCCTCATCGACCAGATCGCCTTTATCGCCCTTCTCCTCGATCGTTTTGACCTGCTTCTCGAGCTCCGGGATCTTGCCGTAAGCAAGCTCGCCGGCGCGCTGATACTCACCGCGACGTTGCGCCTCCGCGAGTTCGTTGCGCGCGGCATCAAGTTCGCTCTTGAGCTTCTGCGCATTCGATAGCTTGTCCTTCTCGGCGCGCCAACGCTGCGTCAGCGTCGCGGACTGTTCTTCGAGACCCGCAAGTTCCTTCTCAAGCCGCTTGAGGCGATCCTTGGAGCCCGCATCGGTCTCCTTCTTGAGCGCCTCCTGCTCGATCTTGAGACGCACGACCTCACGGTCAATCGAGTCGAGCTCTTCCGGCTTCGAATCGACCTGCATCTTCAGTCGTGCGGCTGCTTCGTCGACAAGATCGATCGCCTTGTCCGGCAGAAAACGGTCCGTGATGTAGCGGTTCGACAATGTCGCGGCAGCGACGATCGCCGCGTCCGTGATGCGCACACCGTGGTGGAGTTCGTACTTCTCCTTCAGGCCACGCAGGATCGAAACGGTGTCTTCGACATTGGGCTCGGAGACAAAGACGGGTTGGAAGCGCCGCGCCAGCGCAGCGTCCTTTTCGACGTGCTTGCGGTACTCGTCGAGCGTCGTCGCGCCGATACAGTGCAACTCGCCGCGCGCGAGCGCAGGCTTCAGCAAGTTCGACGCATCCATCGCGCCGTCCGCTTTACCGGCACCGACCAGCGTATGCATCTCATCGATGAATAGCACGATGCCGCCTTCGGCCGCAGTCACTTCCTGCAGCACGGCTTTCAGCCGCTCCTCGAACTCGCCGCGATACTTCGCACCCGCAATCAGCGCGCCCATGTCGAGCGACAGCAGCTTCTTGTCGCGCAGCGAATCCGGCACGTCGCCGTTGATCATGCGCAAGGCCAAGCCTTCGACGATGGCGGTCTTGCCGACGCCGGGTTCGCCGATAAGCACGGGGTTGTTCTTGGTCCGGCGTGACAGCACTTGGATCGTGCGGCGGATTTCCTCGTCACGGCCGATGACCGGGTCGAGCTTGCCGTCTCGTGCCGCCTGCGTGATGTCGCGGGCGTATTTCTTCAGCGCGTCGTAGGCCTGCTCGGCCGAAGCCGAATCGGCCGTCCGGCCTTTGCGGAGAGTTTCGATCGCCGTGTTGAGGTTCTGCGGCGTGACACCGGCGCGGGCCAGGATCTTGCCAGCCTCGCCTTCCTTTTCAATCGTCAGCGCGAGCAGAAGGCGCTCGACCGTGACGAAACTATCGCCGGCTTTCTGTGCGATTTTTTCTGCGTTATCAAAAACACGCGCGAGCGCCGGCGCCAGATAAACTTGGCCGGCACCCGATCCGGAAACGCTCGGCATTTTGTCGAGAACGGCCTCTGTCGCCGCCAAAGCTTCCCGCGAGCGTCCGCCCGCGCGGTCGATGAGGCCGGCCGCCAGCCCCTCGGGATCGTCCAGCAGCACCTTGAGCAGATGCTCGGTGCCGAATTGCTGATGCCCTTCACGCAGCGCAAGCGATTGTGCGGACTGCACAAAGCCACGCGAACGTTCGGTGAATTTCTCAAAGTTCATCTTGTTACTCCCTCAGCCTGCTCGACAGCCCCGAAGGCGCATTGCCAAGCATCGTCAATGGGTTGGATTTCGTCGCGGCGAACCGCGCCGGTTTATTTTGCTCCCGACAGGGAGCCGCGGGCCCTCAAGGAGGCGCCTACGACAGCAATATGGGAACCGCCAAACGGACTCGAAAGAGGTGCATCCTCAGCCGCTTGAGGAATATTGCAACGCAACGAACGGACACGATTCTTGTCTTCTCAGCCGCCGTCCCGGGCGATATTCCGAGTGCAACCCGGAGCTTCGGATGACCGCGACCATCGCATCCCTCTACCGCTATCCCGTCAAGGGTCTCTCGCCCGAGCCATTGGAGCGGGCCGAACTGGAGGCGGGTCACTATTTTCCGGGCGACCGCCTATTCGCGGTCGAGAATGGGCCATCCGGCTTCGACGCCGCTGCGCCGGAACATCAGCCGAAGATCAAGTACCTGATGCTGATGCGGAACGAGCGCCTCGCCGGCCTCCGCACGCGCTATCACGACGCGACCCGGGAGCTCTCGATAGGCAGCGAGGGCCGAGAAGCTGCGCGCGGAGATCTTTCCACCGAGGAGGGCCGCCTGGCCATCGAGGCCTTCTTTCGCCGCTTCATGCCGGACGAGCTACGCGGCCCGCCGAAGGTCCTCACCGCGCCCGACACCTACCGCTTCACCGACTCGCGCCGCGGCTTCGTCTCGATCCTCAACCGCGCCTCGATCGCCGAGGTCGAAGGAGCGGTCGGCGCCCCGGTGGACGAACTCCGCTTCCGCGCCAACATCTACCTTGAGGGTTGGCCAGCCTGGAGCGAGTTCATGCTGATCGGCTCGGACTTGACCGTGGGTGGCGTGAAACTCCGCGTCACTAAGCGCATCGAGCGCTGCGCCGCGACCAACGTCGACCCCGTCACGGCCGCCCGCGACATGAACATTCCGCGCACCCTGATGCAGGCCTTCGGCCACACCGACTGCGGCATCTATTGCGAGGTGATCGAAGGCGGCGAGATGAAACTGGGCGACAGGATCGCGATCGTGCCGTAACCCACGGAATGCATTTCTCGACGTCCCTCCCCATCGATGCGGCGCTTCCGGCGCTGCAGGACGCGCTGCGTAGCACGACCGCCGCCGTCCTGGTCGCGCCGCCCGGCGCCGGCAAGACGACGCGCGTGCCGCTCGCCCTGCTCGATGCGCCGTGGGTCGGGAACGGCAAAATCATCGTCCTCGAACCACGCCGGATCGCGGCCCGCGCTGCCGCCGAGCGCATGGCGAAAACGCTTGGTGAGAAAGTCGGCGACACGGTCGGTCTCCGCGTCCGTTTCTCATCGCAATTATCGAAGCGCACGCGCGTCGAGATCGTTACAGAGGGTGTCTTCACCCGCATGATCCTCGACGACCCGTCGCTCGACGGGATCGCCGCCGTGCTCTTCGACGAATTTCACGAGCGCTCGCTCGACGCCGATATGGCGCTCGCGCTGGCTCTCGACGCGCAAGGCGGCCTGCGCGAAGATCTGCGCATCCTCGTGATGTCGGCGACGCTGGACGGCGCACGCGTCGCAAAACTCCTCGGCGATGGCGCACCGGTCGTCGAGAGCGAAGGCCGCGCATTTCCGGTCGAGACGCGTTATCTCGGCCGCGATCAACGCGCGCCGATCGAGCGCCAGATGATCGACGCAATTCTGCGCGCGCTTGATAATGAGCCGGGCTCAGTCCTTGCTTTTCTGCCTGGCGCCGGTGAGATCCGCCGCACCGAGACTTTTCTGCGCGAACGCTTGGGCGATCCATCCGTCAGCGTCGTGCCGCTCTACGGCGCACTCGACCGCGACGTTCAAGACGCTGCGATCCAGCCGCCGCCAAAAGGCACGCGGAAAGTCGTGCTCGCAACGTCGATCGCCGAAACTTCGATCACCATCGACGGCGTCCGCATCGTGATCGACTCCGGCCTGGCGCGCGTCCCACATTACGAGCCCGACGTCGGCGTCACGCGCCTCGAAACCGTTCGTGTCTCGCGCGCAGCGGCCGATCAACGCCGCGGGCGCGCCGGCAGAACCGAGCCGGGCATCTGTTATCGCCTGTGGGATGAACCGCAGACCGCGTCGCTCGCGGCTTTTGCCGAACCAGAAATCCGCAACGCCGACCTCACATCCTTCGTGCTCGATCTCGCGCAATGGGGTGTCACCGACCCCACGCAGCTGAAATTCCTCGATCCGCCGCCCGCGCCGGCTCTGAAGGAAGCTCAGAATCTACTGCGCACACTCGGCGCGCTCGATGCCGACTATCGCATCACGGACGAAGGCCGTGCGCTCCAGAAGCTCCCGCTTCCGCCGCGCCTCGCCCGCATGATCGTCGATGCGGCACGCGAGGGTGCCGGGACAAAAGCCGCCGACATCGCCGCGATTGTTTCGGAGCGTGGTCTCGGCGGCGACAGCGTCGATCTCATCGCGCGCCTTGACGGCCTGCGGCGCGATCGCTCGAAACGCGGCGACGATGCGCGCCGCATGGCGAAGCGCTGGGCCGAGATGGCCGGCGCCTCGCGCGAAACGAACGACGACGCATCGCCGGGCGAAATTCTCTCGCTCGCTTATCCGGAGCGCATCGCGAAGAATCGCGGCAACACCGGCGCATTCCTGCTCGCCAACGGTCGCGGCGCGCAACTGGATCCATCCTCATCGCTTGCGCGCGAGCCCTACCTCACGGTGGCGGAACTCACTGGAAGCGCGGCGCAAAGCCGTATCGTTCTGGCGGCGCCGATAACGCTCGCAGAGATCGAAACGCGTTTCCGTGATCGCATCGAGAAGCGCAACGAGATCACTTTCGATCCGAACACGAAATCGCTGCGCGGACGTGTTCAACGTCGGCTCGGCGCAATCGCCCTGAGCAACGCGACGCAAAAAGTAACGCCGAGCGACGACACGGCACGCATCCTGACCAACGGCATCGTAACGCTCGGCATATCGCAGCTTCCGTGGAGCGAAGCGCTGAGGCAGTGGCGCGACCGCGTTATGTTTCTGCGCACCGCCGAGGGCGACGAATGGCCGGATCTCTCCGACGGCGCGCTCGCCGCCTCCGCCTACGAATGGCTCGCGCCTGCGCTCGCTGACAAAACCGCATTGAGCCAGCTCGGTGCTGACGAGCTATCCGAAGCGCTGCATCAGCGTCTCGATTGGTCGCTGCGCCGGAAACTCGACACCGACGCGCCGACGCATTTCGAAGCGCCGACCGAATCGCGCTTCCGGATTGACTATGCAAACCCGGCGGGTCCCAGCGTCGCTGTCCGTGTGCCCGAACTTTACGGTCTCACCCAACATCCCACCGTCGCGGGTGGCCGCGTGCCGATCGTACTCGAGCTTCTCTCACCCGCGCATCGGCCCGTGCAGGTAACGCGCGATCTCCCGGGTTTCTGGCGCGGGTCCTATGCGGCGGTCCGCACCGAGATGCGCGGCCGCTATCCGCGCCACCCCTGGCCCGAAGATCCGACGACCGCCCCGGCGACGCGGCGCGCCAAGCCGCGCGGTAGTTAAATTTGTCAGCATTTGGGTAGTCGTTTGGCAGCGAAACCAACGCGATGCGCTCTAATCCGAGGATCGATTTTACGACTTATTGGCACTCGGCGTGATCTAACGCCGGCATGCGCAACATGATCGTCCTGACCGTCGCCGTTGTCGTCGCCGCTTTTGGCGCAACTCTTGTTGCTCAGCGTTTAGCCAAACCAAAGATACAGCCGGCTCCCTCGTTTATCGCAGCCCCGGCCGAAACGGGTGCACCGACACGCCTTATCCTGCTTGCCGGCCGTGGTGGACACTTCGACGTCGGCGCCACAGTGGGGGACGCGGTGCTCAACTTCGTGGTCGACACTGGTGCAAGTTCCGTCGCCCTGAACTACCAAGATGCACAGCGCGCCGGCGTGAAAGTCCGTCCTGAAGACTTCAAATACCCGGTCAGCACCGCAAATGGTGTGACTAAGGCCGCTGAAGTTGTCCTGCCCTCAGTGAAAATCAAGAATATCAGGGTCACCAATGTGCGCGCCATGGTTCTCCCGTCCGGCGCCATGACCGGCGTAAACCTGCTCGGCAATTCGTTCCTGTCGCGCCTCAAGGGTTACGAAGTGCGATCCGGCCAGCTTACGATGGAACAATAGCCGCTGGTCGGGGCTTCCCGCACAAGCTACCGTCCGCTATTCCTGCCTCAGAACGACACAGCCTAGAGGATTATATGTATCCGAAGCCGCAGCCCTCGCTGAAACCGAACACCTATGCGTATGAAGCCCAGCCGATGGTGAAGGCAACCGGCTTCCGCGAGTACGATGCGCGCTGGCTGTTCGAAAAAGAAATCAACCTGATGGGCATGCAGGCCCTCGGCATGGGCCTCGGGACGTTGATCCAGGAAATGGGCCAGAAGCCGGAGATCGTGACGGGTCACGATTTCCGCGGCTACTCGTCCTCGATCAAGAATTCGCTCGTCACCGGCTTGATGGCAGCCGGCATGAAGGTGCATGACATCGGCCTTGCTGTCTCGCCAATGTCATACTTCGCGCAGTTCGAACTCGATGTTCCATGCGTCGCGATGGTGACGGCTTCGCACAACGACAACGGCTGGACGGGCGTGAAGATGGGCGCCAACCGCCCGCTCACTTTCGGTCCGGAAGAAATCGGCCGCTTGAAGGACATAGTCCTCAACGCCGAATTCAAGCTCAAGCCGGGTGGCGGCTTCGTCTATCACGACAACTTCCCGGATCGTTACATCAAGGACCTCACCAATCGTCCGAAGCTCAAGCGCAAGATCAAAGTGATCGCGGCCTGCGGCAACGGCACTGCCGGCGCCTTTGCGCCGCAGGTTCTCGAAGCGCTCGGCTGCGAGGTGATCCCGATGGACACCGAGCTCGATCACACATTCCCGAAGTACAATCCAAATCCCGAAGACCTCGAAATGCTGCACGCGATGCGCGACGAGGTGCTGCGGCACAAGGCCGATGTCGCGCTCGGCTTCGATGGCGACGGCGATCGCTGCGGCGTCGTCGACGACACCGGCGATGAAATCTTCGCCGATAAGGTCGGGGTCATGCTGGCGCGCGATATGTCAAAGCTGCATCCCGGCGCGACCTTCGTTGTCGACGTGAAGTCCACCGGCCTCTTCAACACCGATCCGGAGCTGAAGAAGAACGGCGTCAAGGCCGACTATTGGAAGACCGGCCACTCTTATATGAAGCGCCGCACGCACGAGATCGGCGCACTCGCGGGCTTCGAGAAGTCCGGCCACTTCTTCTTCAACGCACCGTTTGGCCGCGGTTACGACGATGGCCTCGTTTCCGCGATCGCAGTTCTCGACATGATGGACCGCAATCCGGACAAGAAACTGTCTGACCTGAAGAACGCGCTGCCGAAAACATGGTCGTCGCCGACGATGTCGCCGCACTGCGCCGACGAGATCAAATACGGAATCGTCGACAAGGTCGTAGCGCACTTCAAGAATGCCCAGGCGAACGGCGAGAAAGTCGCCGGCCAGGCGATCCGTGATCTCGTCACCGTCAACGGCGTGCGTGTCACGGTAGAAGACGGCACTTGGGGTCTCCTCCGCGCGTCGTCGAACAAGCCGGAACTCGTCGTAGTGGTCGAAAGCCCGGCTGCCGAGCAGCGTATGCACGACATGTTCAAGGCGATCGACAGCGTCCTGCGCACGCACCCGGAAGTCGGCGAATACAATCAGAAGATCTGAGCCACCGTCATCCTGAGGAGCCCGCCGAAAGGCGGGCGTCTCGAAGGATGGCACGGAGATTTTAGTTGGACCTCTCCCGACTCCACGCCGGCCTGCAAGGCAGCGCTGACCTCAAGGTCGCGCCGGAACATACCGCACCGTCGGTCGGCTCCGGCAAGATCGCTGTCCTTGCAACACCCGTGATGATCAACGTCATCGAGGCGGCGGCGCTCGACGCCTGCGAGTCGCTGCTGCCCGAGGGCCATCAAAGTCTCGGCACACGCCTCGACGTCACGCACATTGCCGCAACGCCGGTTGGCATGACGGTGACCGCTACCGCGCGCATCATCGGGGTCGATGGCCGCAAGCTTTTCTTCCGCGTCGAAGCGCGCGACGACAAGGAACTGATCGGCGAAGGCACGCACGAGCGCGTCATCGTGAACGTCGAGCGTTTCGACAAACGCGTGGCAGAGAAGACAAAACGGTAGTCGCGGCGTCTTTCGCCGGCGCGATCCGTGACTTATGTTCGAGGTCCATCCCGCGCGGAGCACCTCATGCCCTCCGACCTCGACCGCCTCCGCAAGAAATACGCAAACGCAAAGCCGGGCGAGACCTTCGATCCGGACTTCCGCAAAGTCGCCGAGAAGATTTTCGACCCGAAAGGCACGCGGCGCGCACCGTATATGGGCGTACCGACGCTACTCGCCGCGCCGCATCGGCAGATCGACCCGCGCGCTCCCGATTTCTCCGATCTCGATGTCGCGCTCCTCGGTGTCCCGATGGATCTCGGCGTATCCAATCGCCCGGGCTCTCGGTTCGGTCCGCGCGCGCTGCGCACGATCGAACGCATCGGCCCCTACAATCACGTTCTCGCGTGTGCGCCGTTGTCGGAGCTGCGCGTCGCGGACGTCGGCGATGTGCCTTTTCGCGGCCGCTACAGTCTCGTCGAGTCGCACGAAGACATCGAAGCGCATATTCGCCGGATCATTGACGCGGGCGCAGCACCACTGAGCGTCGGCGGCGATCATTCGATCTCCTACCCGATCCTGCGCGCGGTCGGCGCGAAGCAGCCGGTCGGCATGATTCACATCGACGCGCATTGCGACACCGGCGGCCCTTACGACGGCACAAAATTTCATCACGGCGGCCCGTTCCGCCTCGCCGTTCTTGACGGCGTCCTCGATCCGAAACGCACGGTGCAAATCGGCATTCGTGGTGCGGCGGAATATCTTTGGGAATTCTCCTACGATAGCGGCATGACGGTGATCCACGCCGAGGAGATCGAAAAGCTCGGCATCAATGGCATCATCCGCAAGGCTCGCAGGATCGTCGGCAGCGGCCCGACTTATGTTTCGTTCGACATCGATAGTCTCGACCCCGCCTTCGCGCCCGGAACGGGCACGCCGGAAATCGGCGGTCTGACGACGCGCGAAGCACTCGCGCTGCTGCATGGGCTCAAGGGTTTGAACATCGTCGGCGGCGATGTCGTCGAGGTCGCCCCTCAATACGATGCGACAAACAACACGGCGCATGCCGGCGCACAGATGCTGTTCGAAATTCTAAGCCTGATGCGCTTCAGTCCGAGCGTCGGAAGGAAGAAGCGTCCGAGCGCGAAATCGTGAGACCCTTGCGCTCACCGTGATCCGGCATACCTCAGCCGCAACCGACACGGCTGAGGAATATGCGATGTCCGATCTATCCGCCTTCCCGATCACGAAGAAGTGGCCCGCAAGACATCCGGACCGCATTCAGCTTTATTCGTTGCCGACACCGAACGGCGTCAAAGCTTCGATCATGCTGGAGGAAGTCGGCCTCCCTTACGAGCCACACCGCATCGACTTCGAATCGAACGATCAGATGTCGGCGGAATTCATCTCGCTCAATCCGAACAACAAAATTCCCGCGATCATCGACCCGAACGGACCGGATGGAAAACCACTGCCGCTGTGGGAATCCGGCGCGATCCTCGTCTACCTCGCGGACAAAACGGAGAAGTTGATCCCCCAAGACGCGGCCGGCCGCTATCACGCGCTGCAATGGGTGATGTTCCAGATGGGCGGCATCGGCCCGATGTTCGGCCAGCTCGGCTTCTTCAACAAATTCGCCGGCAAGGACTACGAGGACAAACGTCCGCGCGATCGATACGTCAACGAGTCGAAGCGCCTGCTCGGCGTCCTCGACAAACATCTCGACGGCAAAGCGTGGGTGCTCGGAAACGACTATTCGATCGCCGATATCGCGATCTTCCCGTGGATCCGCAACCTCTACGGCTTCTACGAAGCCGCCGATCTTGTCGGCCGCAGCGACTTCAAGAATGTCGATCGCGTGCTCGCGGAATTCGTCAAACGTCCGGCCGTCGAGAAAGGCCTAACGATCCCGGCGAAGGCCTAGTCCTTCGCCTCGCGGAACGTCGCGCGGAATTCGTGAGCCGGATAAACGCCGAGGATGCGCAGTTCCTTGGAGAAGAACTGCAACTCCTCGAGCGCGAACTGCAGCCCGCGATCGTCCGGATGCCCTTCGACGTCGGCATAGAACTGCGTGGCGAAGAAGTTGCCTTCGACCATGTAGCTTTCCAACTTCGTCATGTTGATGCCGTTGGTCGCAAAGCCGCCCATCGCTTTGTAAAGAGCGGCCGGGACGTTGCGGACACGGAAGACGAATGTCGTGATCACGAGGCCATTGCCGGGCTTCGCCTGCTTCGGCTCTTTCGAGAGAATGACGAAACGCGTCGTATTCGACGCTTCGTCCTCAACGTCCTCAGCAAGAATATCGAGATCGTAAATCTTCGCGGCGAGGCGCGGCGCCAGCGCGGCGCGCGTCTTGTCGCCGGATTGCGAAATGATCCGCGCAGCACCTGCCGTGTCGCCCGCAACAGTCGCGCGCAGGCCGAGTTTGCGGATCATGTTGCGGCATTGCCCGAGCGCGTGAATGTGGCTCTCGGCGGTCTTGATCGTCGCCAGGCTCGCGCCACGCGGCGCCATCAGCTGAAAATGGATCGGGAGAAAGTGTTCGCCGATGATATGCAGGTTCGCATGCGGCAGCATGTGGTGAATGTCGGCGACGCGGCCCGCGATCGAATTCTCGATCGGGATCATGCCGAGTTCCGCCTCGCCGGACGATACGGCCGTCAGCGCGTCCTCGAAGGTCGCGCACGGCAGCGCTTCAAAATCCGGAAAGCGCTCTTCGCACGCGATGTGCGAGTTGGCGCCGAGCTCACCTTGGAATGCGATTTTCGGTTTCATGACGGGTGCTGCGTTACGGACAGGCAGCAGCCAAGTCAACGCCCGAGCACTTTGCGGGCCGCTTCCAGGTCCTCCGGCGTGTTCACGTCGAGAGGATCGGACTGCACCACCGCGATATCGATCCGCATCCCGGCTTCCAGCGCCCGGAGCTGTTCCAAACGCTCCCGTTGCTCGAGCGGCGATGGCGGCAGGGCGACGAATTTCGCCAAAGCCGCGCGGCGATACACATAGAGGCCCATATGAAAGTACAGCGGCCCGTCGCCTGACGGCGCCGTTGACCGGGTAAAATACAACGATCGCAATCGGTTAGGCCCGATCGGCGTGCCGATGGCCTTGACCACGTTCGGGTCGGTCTTTTCGGCTTCCTTCGTGATCACGGCTGCGATCGTGCCGATATCGACCGCCGGATCGTTCATCAAATCCAGCGCCGCGCGGATCTCGTGCGGTGCCTGGGTCGGCCGGTCGCCCTGAATATTGACGATCAGCTCGGCTTTTCGCTCCGGATCGACGATATCGGCGGCCTCCGCGATGCGATCCGACCCGCTCGCATGATCCGACCGCGTCAGCACAGCGCGGCCTCCGGCCTTCTCGACCGCCGTCGCGATAGCGCCCGAGTCGGTCGCCACCACAACCTCCCCGATACTGGCCTCTTCGGCACGCCGCAGAACGTGCACGATCATCGGCTCACCACCGATGTCCGCGAGCGGTTTTCCCGGCAAACGCGAAGCCGCCATACGGGCCGGAATGAGGACGAGTGCACGCTTGGCGGACATCACGGAACGGCTTTCTAAAGAGGGGTCGCAAATCCCGGAAACAAAGACGCTTTCTGCGTCGCTTATACGGGTTGCCAGAAGTGCCGCAAACCGGCTATCAGCATGGCTGGCCGCGGTGCAATATGCCCGCCTGACGTTTTGATTTTTAGAGAGCCTTTCCGCGATGGACTCCTACGAGCTGAACAAGGTTTTTGGCGCTATCCTTTTCACGTGCCTTTGCGTCCTCTCTCTGAACATCGCGGCGGGCGCGATTTACACGCCGAAGAAGGTCGAGAAGCCGGGTTACGAGATCGTGGTTCCGGAAACGCCGGCAGCCGGCGGTCCTGCAGCACCGGCCGAGCCGGAAGTGCCGATCGCGCAGCTTCTTGCCAAGGCAGACGTTGCCAAGGGCGAGCAGGCCTCCAAGGTCTGCGCCACCTGCCACACCTTCAACAAGGGCGAGCCGAACAAGGTCGGTCCGAACCTTTACGGCGTCGTCGGCGAGAAGAAGGGCGAAGGTCGCGGCTTCAACTTCTCGGCAGCCATGAAGGGCAAGGGCGGCGAGTGGTCCTTCGAAGACCTCGACAAGTTCCTGCAGAACCCGCGCGGTTTCGTTCCGGGCACCAACATGAGCTACGCCGGTATGGCCCGTGGCGGTCAGCGCGCCGACCTCATCGCCTTCCTCAACTCGAAGTCCGACAAGCCGCACCCGATCCCGCAGGCTGCGGAAAAGAAGTAATCCCGCGTTCCGCGTAAGTCGCGACAAGTTGAAGCGCTCGGGGCCGCAAGGCCCCGAAAGCTGGCGACACATCGAAAAACCGTCATAATCGGCCGCGACGGTCCGGGGTCTGGGATCCGTTAGGATTTGGAGCGCGGTTTGAGCAAAAATAGTTCAGGGATAGAAGCGAGACCGACGGAAGGGTTATCCCCTTTCGAGGTTTCGCGACGCCGCCCTGAACTATTTTTGCCAAACCCCGTAGGGGCGCGGAAGATTCTGCTGTTGAATGCGTTGAGAAGCCCTGGTGGTGGTTAGCACCACGGCGGGCTTCCCGCCTGTTCAACAGCAGAATCTTCCAGCGCCGCGCCCTAAACCTAACGGATCTCAGGCCCCTGCCTCACCCACCAACCGGAGCCTGATGTGAGTTTTACGCCCGCGCTAACGCGCCGATCCGTCCTGGCTGGCACCACCGCCGTCGCGGCCGCCCTGACCCTTCCGCGCTCCGCCAAGGCTCAAGACTCCGTCCCCTGGAAGCACGCGCTCTCGCTGTTCGACAGCGTCAAATATCCGGCCGACTTCAAACGCTTCGATTACGTCAATCCGAACGCGCCGAAGGGTGGCACCGTCCGCCTTGCCGCGACCGGCACCTTCGACAACTTCAACTTCATCATCGCGTCCGTTAAGGGATCGATCGCGGGCAGCATCCTGCAAACCTCCGACACGCTGCTGACCGGCTCGCAAGACGAAGTCTCGACCGAATATGGATTGCTCGCCGAAGCCGTGGCGCATCCGCCGGATTTTTCCTGGGCAAAGTTCCGCCTGCGCGCCGAAGCGAAATGGCATGACGGCAAGCCGGTCACGGTCGAGGACGTTATCTTCTCGTTCGACGCGACAAAGAAGCTCGATCCGCAGCTCGGCGCTTATTATCGCCACGTGACGAAGGCCGAGAAGACCGGCGAGCGCGAGATCACCTTCACGTTCGATCAAGCCGGCAACCGCGAACTGCCGCTGATCCTCGGCCAGCTCAACGTCGTCGCCAAGCACTGGTGGGAAGGCAAAGACTCGCAAGGCCGTCAGCGAGATATCAGCCAGACGACGCTAGAGCCGCCGCTCGGTTGCGGCGCCTATCGCGTCAAGAGCTTCGAGGCCGGCCGCACCATCACCTACGAGCGCGTGAAAGATTACTGGGGCAAGGACCTGGCGGTGAATGTCGGCCGCGAGAACTTCGACGAGCTACGCTACGATTATTTCCGCGACGGCACGGTCGCACTCGAAGCCTTCAAGGGCGATCAGATCGACTATCGCAGCGAGAACAGCGCAAAGGATTGGGCAACCGCTTACGATTTCCCCGCAACACGCGAAGGCCGTGTGGTCCGTGAGGAATTTGCCATTTCCAGCACATTGGGATCCTAAGCTTAGAATTCCACGTGGACAAGTTGTCGCGG
>JADMIO011285643.1_pt1 | contig 25521 bp, 28 predicted proteins | sample 8958161 | NCBI WGS metagenome assembly JADMIO01 (sample SAMN16585339, study PRJNA669376) | soil metagenome | isolation source: Crop rotation soil | place: USA: Cullars Rotation, Alabama | collected 2011
GACCGGGACCGCCGGCGGCACCGGTTGGGTGCCGGTCGCGGCGGGGTGGCGGTGTGGGGTCACCCACAGCATCCCGACGCCGGCCCGAACCCGCGGCGGTTCGGGCCCAGGCAGTCGGTGTGCTCGGTGCACGGGTGCAGCAGCACCCCGCCCGGGGTGACCTCGGCCGCCGCCACCGGCCTCGCCGGTCTTCGCCCCGCCGGCCGTCGCGGCGGGGCCCGGCGGCGTATATCCCTACAATACCCTGCGGCCCGTCGGGCGGCACGCCGCTCGCGGGCGGGTGGGGGGACCATGCAGATCACCTTGTACCGCCGCTCCTACCCCGTCGCGGACGCCCCCGTCGCCCTGTCCCTCGTCCCGCATTCCGCCCACCAGCGGCACACGTTCGCGGCCGGGGGCCGGGTGTACGAGGCCGAGTACCGGACGCTCCGGGTCGTCGTCCCGGACGACGCGAAGGTCGACGCCCTGGAGAACCTGGTCTGCTGGGTCGGCGACAAGGGGCCGGTCAGGTCGACGGCGAAAGAGGTGTTCGACCTGGCCCAGGCACGGGCGTCGGGGTTCCGGATGGCCGAGTAGAGCCGGGAATCGGGCCGGCCTGGAGGAGCCCACCTACCCACCCCGCAGGGCGAGTGCGGCCTTCTCGACGAAGTACAGGTCGGCGGCACACCACGGGACGTCCACCCACCCGGCCAGGTCGGCCGCCGGCACGCCCTCGATGAGCGCCGCACTGGCGAACAGCGAGCGGCTCAGGTGCGGCGGACCACAGTAGTTCTCGCCGCCGATCAGCCGGTCGCCGGCCGCCAGCCACCACCCGGGCCGGGGCTCGCGGAAAGCGGCGAGTCGCTGGCCCGCGGCCCCGCCGGTGTGCCTCGCCAGCGCCGCCCCCACCTCCGGCACCAGCCCGCAGTACCGGGCCGGCTTCGCGGCGTGCGACTTCGCCGTGGTCGAGTCGGTCGGCTCCAACACCCGCGGGTTCACCCGGTCGAGGTTCACCCGCAGTTCGAGTACCTGCCGCAACCGGCTCAGACCCGCCTTTTCGGCCTCGCGGTCACGCACGGTGGGTGAGCGGGCCAGCCGTACGAACCCGATCAGCCCGGCGAGGTCGCCCGTCAGCCGCTCGGCCTCGTCCTTCTGGTGGGCCTTCTTCGGGTCGAATGTGTAGCCCTTCGCGAGCACCGGCCCGACCCGCTCGACGACCGCCGGCCAGTGGTCCTTGACCGCGAGGTCGCAGGTGTGTGCGGCCTGCCAGAGGGGGTACACGCCGAGCAGCGACCGGGCCGGGAACGGCCCCCCCACCCCACCGTGGGCGAGGGCCGCCGTGACCGACACGTTCGCCGGCGAGTGGGTCGCGGCCCGGACCAGCCGGCCGGAGGTCGCGGCCGGTGTGGAGTGAACGGATCGCCGGTCGGACTTACCGGCGGCACTGGTACTTCTTACCGGATCGGCCGAGCCGCCCGCCGGGTTACCGACCCCGATCGGGGGGACCTTGCTGCACCAGCCCGCGACCCGGTAGGTGGTTACGTCCGTTGACGGAATCCACATGGCATCGAACAACCGCGGCCGGCACGCCGGCTGCTTTACCCTCTCCCGTCCGCGGCGAGCTTCCCCCAGGCGAGCCGCGGTGACGACCACGAGCCTTCCCCCAGGCGGTGGTCGTGGACGACCGGACCCGGCCCGAGCCATCCCCCGGCGACGGCCGCAGGATTGCCCCTGTCACCCACCCTTCCGCCGACACGCCAGGACCCCGTCCCCCGACATCCCCGCCGGCCGCCTCCGACCCCCCGGAGGCGGCCGCGTCGCTTTCCCGGTCGAGGAACCCGCTCGGCTACGCCCGGTCGCCCTACCACCGGCCGGCGTCCCCCAGACGCCTGGGGTGACGAGTTCGACCGAGTTGCCGGCCGGGTCGTGGAAGTAGACCGAGTGCCCGCCCCGCGGCCAGTCCTGCTCGTGCTCGACCGCGACGCCGTGAGCCGCCAGGTGCCGCCGCCAGTCGTCCAGGGCGTCCGCCCGGATGCCGAGAGGTGCCCGGGCCCGGTGATACCGTGGGGCAGTAGCCCGCCCCCGCGGAGGGTGGCGGCCGGGTCGAACACCAGCAGCACGCTCCCGGGTCCCACACGGAAGAAGACGTGCCGGCCGGCGTCGCGGGCAATCACCGTCAGCCCCAGGACGCCGGCGTAGAACGCCTCCGCTGCGACGAGGTCGGCGGCGTAGACGGCCGTCTCCACGACGGCCTCGACCGGCGGTGCGGGTGTCGGGGTCGGCATGGGAATCTCCGGCGTGTAGCTTACCGCACGGGCCGTCACCCCGTCGGCCGGTGAGAGTGGTCGTCGCGGAGAGGTCGGGCTCGGCCGCCCGATCCTCGGCCTGCCGTGGGACCGGATCACCGAGGACTACGACACCACTCGTGGCGGGCTCATGGCCTTCGGCCTGTTGTACGTGGCCGCCTCGCCGCTGCTCGCCGCGAGGTTGAGAAGGGTGTCGCCGTTCGACCGATGCGGCGACGCCCGGGTCTGACGACGGACCCGGACAAATCCTCCTGCGGGGCGGCGGGAGAGACGGGCTGTGGACCCAGCCCTCCGCGACGAACACCCGGCGACGGCCGCCGAGGACCAGCGGGTGCGGGCCGAACCGGCGGCCGACCGGCCGGGCAGAAGACGGGCGGCTGGCAAACTCGGTGGCGACCCACCGGGACGACCCGGGGAGGATGTGGTCGGCAGGCTGATCACGTCGAGGTCTCGCCCGGACCCGGCACGGGGGTACCCGGCCGGGCCGTCTTACCCGGCTCGATCCGGGCGGCCCGGGCGACCGTCCCGGGCTACAACATCACTCGGTGTCGGGTCACGACCATGTCGACGGGGGCCGGATGAGCGGATCGACCAAGGGTACGTGTGCCGGCGTCGCCCTCGCGGTTCTCGTATCCGCCGCACTCGCCTTTTCCGACCCGCCACCCGACCCCGGTCGCGAGGTCCTCCGGGACGACTTCGGCACCGGCAGGCTCGACGGCTGGCGGGTGAGGGAGGGAGACTGGGCCGTCGAGGACGGCCGGGCTGTCGCGACCGGCGGGTTCGCCGTCCTGCTCCGCCGCGGGCACCGGTGGCGGGATTTCGAGGCCGCGGCGGACGTGGCCTACTCGCACACCGAACCCCACGCGGCGGCCGGCCTCCTGTTCCGCTACGCGGAGGACGGCACCGGGTACGCCGTGGGCCTGCGGGAGGTCGAGAAGGGCACAGACCCCGCGTTCGGCCCCTGGGAGCGGCCCGTCCTCCAACTCCACCGGCTCGACAAGGACGGGTGGAAGCTTCTCCAGGAGTCGAAGGTCCAGGGGTGCCGGTCCGGCGTGCCGGGGCGGCTGAAGGTCGTCTGCAAGGGCCCGGACATCTGGGTCTACTACGAGGACATGGGGACGACGGTCCTCACCGAGTACGACCCGGAGTACGACCGGGCCGGGTCGGTCGGGCTGTGGAAGGAGCACGTCGGCACCGGGCGGTACGACAGCTTCTCCGTCGGCCCCGTGCCCACCGAACTGCCGCCGGCACCCCTCCGCACCGACTGGTCCTGGGTCCGGGGGGCGGTGTACGTCCGGTCGGACGCGGTCAACTCGGTGCAGATGTGGCACGACTACTGGGACCACACCGGCGTGACCGACCGCGAACTCTCCTACGCCGCCGACTACGGTTTCAACATGGTGCAGGTGTACTTGCACTGGGTCGTGTGGGACCAGCACAAGGGGGAGTACCTGAAGCGGATCGACGACTTCCTCGGCCGTGCGGCCAAACACGGGCTGAAGGTGAACTTGATCCTGTGGGACGACTGCGGGCACGTCGAGCCGAGCCTGACGTTCGCCGGCCCGGTCCCCGGCCGGCACAACTCCCAGATGATGCCCAACCCGTCGCACGCCATCCGCGACGACGAGGCCCGACTGACCGCCCACAAGGACCGGTTCCGGGAGTACGTCGAGGGGGTCGTCGGCCGATTCAAGGACGACGACCGGGTCGCCTTCTGGCAGCTGTACAACGAGGCGATGGGCCCGAAGGAGAAGTACCGGGACGGCACGGCGGACGCCGACCTGAACCGCCTCCTGGGGTGGACCCGCGGGTGGGTGAAGGGGACCGGGACGAGGCACCCGGTCACGGCGACGGGCGGCGGGTTCTACGGGCCGAAGTACTCGGACTTCTACACCTACCACTCGTACCGGTCCGGGAAGCACCCGCTGCCGAACGCCGACGGCGGGGCCGAGCACCTCTGCACCGAGACCCTCAACCGGCCCGACGCCGGCCTGACGGACTGCATCCGGGAGTTCGGGGCGAAGAAGAACGGGTTCGTGGTGTGGGAGTTGATGATCGGGCGGGACAACTGCCGCTTCCCGTGGGGACACCCGGACGGAGCCGATGAGCCGGCCCAGCCGTTCCACGGGGTGGTGTACCCGGACGGTCACCCGTGGGACGTCCGCGAGGTGGAGGCCCTGCTCGGGGACGCCGCCTTCGCCGCCCTCCGGAAGAGGGTATTCGAGGTCGAGTACTTCGACGGCGACTTCAAGACGAGCAGGAAGAAGTCCGTCACCCCCGTCATCGACTTCGACCTGGGGGACGAGGCGGGGTACGGCTCGCCCGACGCCTCGGCGGGGGTCGGGAAGGACGACTTCTCCGTCCGCTGGACGGGGAAGCTCGTCGCCCCGGCGGCGGGCGGGTACACGTTCACGGGCGACAGCGACGGGGTGGTGCGGGTGTGGGTCGGCGAGGCGAAGGTGATCGACAAGGCGGATCACCGGCGTCGGGAGGCCGAGGGCACCGTCGAACTGGCCGCGGGTCGGGAGTATCCGGTCCGGGTCGAGTACGTCCACCAGGACGGCGGGGCGAGTGCCCACCTCCACTGGAGCGGCCCGGACTTCGGGAAACGGGTCTTCCGCCCGGGTCCGAGGTGATCCGCGGCTCCCCACCGGGGTGGTGCCGACGGACGCTCCGCCCGGGGGAGGGTTTGCCGGACCGGAAGCAGTCATGTCAGTGCCGCCCGCCGACAGGAGCGGCTGATCGCCCGTGGCGGGCAGGCGTGAGTGGGCCGCCCGGTTCGGAACACGCTACCGCTCTTCAGGTCAGCCCGCCGGCCGGGCCGCCACCGTCCGCAACTCCAGCCAGACGAACGGCGGGGTGCGGGAGGCCGCGACGACGAGCAGGTCCCGCGGCCCCTCGTCGGGCAGGGCCACGAGCAGCCGGTCGAACTCGTCCACCGACACCCGCAGCCGCCTCGTGTCACCGGCGGCGGTAAAGTAGCCGTACACCTCCGCTCCGTTCAGCACCGCCGTCCGAACGCCCCGCCTGTTCCGCCTCCCCAGTTCGATCCCTGTCACCGGGAGGAGAGGGTTGCACGGCCAGTGCCGCGATGCCAGCCGCGTCGCGGCCCCGGCGGGGCATTCGGACGGCGGTGCGTGGAACAGGCGGCACAGGCGGTGCGGCCACTGCCGACGGGACCACCCGCCAGCGGGCCGAACCTGTGAGCCAACTCCGTTGTCCTCTCCTCGAATCGGGGAACACCCAGCGGGGGCGAGCATGGCCGGGAAGTTCATGCGGCGGGCGGTGGGCGCCGACTCGCTCCGGTGCGAACGGGCGACGAACGCCCACCGGCGGCGGGAGGGACTGACGTGGCACCCGGTCCGGGGGTACGCCTGCGGGTGCCCGGACCCCGGGTGCGGGGCGTTCTACGTCATCGACACCGACCGCACGCTCCCGACCGCCGCCGGGTGCCGGGCACTGCTCGCCGCCCACAACCGGGCCCGGAAGTCGGGCCACTGAGGGCGGCCTCATGGACCGGCAGCCGGCCGGGGTGCCAGGAGTATGGGTCTCGACCGCGACCGGAAGCTCCGGCCGCCCATCGGCCCTCCGCGTACCCGGCCCGGACCCCGCGTCACTTCCCCGGCGGCCGCAGGGACAGCAGCCCCAGCCGCCACAGGATGTCGCCGTACGCCTTCCCCTTCCGGTCGGCGTCGGACACCCCCTGGAACACCAACCGCACGTCCGCCGGGTCCACCTCCAGCCGCTCGTCCACCCCGGACCGCACCAACTCGCCGTGACTGACGCTGCCGGTCCACGGGTCGGCCCCGATGTTGGCGGCCCCGGCGAACGGGGCGTCCCGGGTGTCGGCCAGCGGCTTCCACTCGCCCTCCAGCGTGTCCGCGGCGTACGCCTTGAAGTACCGCCGGTCCCCGTCCTGGGCCTCCACGAACGTGAAGTACTGATCCCGGCCCTTCACCTTGTAGGTGTGACTGGCCTCGAAGATGTCGGCCTTCAGGACGACCTGCGGCTTCCCCCAGCCGTGTGGGAAGTCGGCCAGTTTCGCGTCGGCCCGCCACATCCGGCCGTCGGGCGAGGTGAAGAACAGCCGGGTGTGGGTGGCGTCGCAGATGACCCAGAAGTCGATCCACGCCGCCACCCCCTCTGGGTCGCCGCCCCAGCCCAGTACCTCACCCACCACCTCGCGTTTCCGGTGAAGCGGAAGCAGTTGTGCGACCAGCTCGATCGGTTGGACACGATCATCGACGCCTTGGCGGAGGGCCTGCCGGAGGCGGTGGCCGACGCCTGCCGGGAGGGGGTCAGGGCCGCGGTGAAGGACGCCCTCGTCGAGGTCCTGACCAACCCCGACCTGCGGGCCCTGCTCACCCCGCCGCCCGCTCCGATGCCCCCGCCGGTGCCGGAGTCGGCACCCCCGCCCGGGCCCAGGCCCGGCCTGTGGGGGAGGATCAAGGCCGGCGTCGCCGCCGCGAGGGACGCCGTGACGAGTGCAACCGTGAAGGTGAAGGACGGCGTGACGGCCCGGTACACGGCGGCGAAGGAGACGATCGCGGCGGTCGGCCGGGCGGTCGGTGAGGCGGTCCCGGTCAGGCGGATCGCCGTGGTCGCCCTCGCCGTCGGGGTGCTGACCGGGGTCGTCTGCTTGGCGGTACCGCAGGCCGTCGCCGCGGCCCTCGGCTCGCTCGGGGCGGCCGGCACCGCCGTCGGCGTCCAGACGGCCCAGTGGTCGAGGACCGCGGCCAGGAGGATCGGCCTGCTGACCTGAGTCGAGGCGGCGGGCGGACGAGGTCGAGGGTGAGGTTCGGGGGAGGGGCCGGCCGGTCACAGCGTTCGCCCTCGGGCGATCGCGTCAGCCCGTGCGGCCTTCGACCCGGCCCTCTCCACCCACCTTGCTCCCGCCCGCCGCTTCCGCTCCCGACCGTGCCACGCCGCACCCCACGAGGAACTGGAATGGCGAAAGGCAACCTGATCGACGAACTGCACCTGACCATCCGTGTGCCGTCGGACCTGCCGGACGCCGACGCTCAGGCGGTCCGCCGGACCCTGGCCGGACGGGACTTCATGAGCCGGTTGAGGAGCGCCGTCCGGGCGGTGGTCCGGGCCTTCCCGGGCCTGGCCCCGGTCCGGGTCTCGATCACCCGGTGACCGCCGACCTTCCGCACCGCGACCCCCCACACGGGTGGGCCGCGGTGCGGAAGGTGGCGGACGACACCCGCCGCCCGGGACCCCGGCCCTTCCCTTACCACTCGGCCGCGGTCCGGGTCACAACTGGGGCGGCGGGAACGGCCGGCCGTGGCGGCGGGACAGGACCTCCTGCAGCTGCCGCCCCTCCGCCACCACCCGGTCCCGCTCCCGCTCCCAGTCCGACACGGACTGTTCGAGGGCGGCCAGGGGCTCCGGCTGCCCCGCGGCGGCCTGCTCCCTCGACCGCCGGAGGGTCCCCGGGTCGTTCAGCTGGGCCTGGAGGCCGGCCCTCGTCTCAAGCACTCCCGCCACCCCGGCCGCCCACCTGACCACGTCCGGGTCGACCCCGACCACGGACTTCTCCCGGACGTACTTCGCCAGGCCCTGGAGTCGCATGGGCAGCGTCAGTTTGTCCTGCGGGCCTCTGACCCCGGTGAGGAAGACGTTGATGCCGACCCAGTAGTCGAGGGTCGCGTTGCCGGTCGGCACGACCTTCCCGTCCCGCAGGTACGGCCGGTACTCGGCCGGCACGGAGTCCGGGGTGCGGTCGGTGGGCTCGACCTTCCCACAACCACCCGCGGCGAGGACCGCCGCCGTCGCGAACAGTGTCACACGGGCCACGTGCTGTCCTGCCTGTCCCGGAGTGTGGTCGGGCGGGTCGGTGTCCCCCGACCGGGGTTGGGGTGAACGCCCGGATCAGCGGGCGGACGGTGCCGACTTCTTCCTCCCGTCGCGGATCGCCTTGCCCAGCACGGCGAGCAACCCGACCACGAGCAAGCCGACGTACCTCCTGTTCCGCTCGTACCACGTCCCGACGGGCGACGGCCGGGGCGTGGACCCGGCGGGCTTGGCCGCGACGCTCCGGCTCCCGGGCCCGCCGGACGGCGGGCCCGTCGGCTTCGGGGCGAGGGCCTGGCGGTACTCGTCGACGAGGGACACCGGGCCGGTGAGGGCCACCCCCTCGACCCCGGTGAACACCATGTCGTCCACCTTCCACCCGTCCCCCCTCACCACCCGGAGGTGCCCCTCCACCCGCACCCGCCGGGCGGCCTCCGGGTCGTACCACGTCCCCCGGAACCCGACCAGCTTGGTGTCCGGGTCCGGCCCGTCCACCTCCTGGGTCAGGTCGAACTCGTCGTTCGGTTCGGCCGCCGGCCTGGCGGCGAACAGCGTGTCGATGAGCGGGTGCATCCGGGCGGTGGCGTACGTCTTCGCCTCGGCCGCCGTCTTCGCCCCGTCGAACTTCCGGCACACCTCCGCGGCGATGAGCGGCCGGAGCCACTGGTAGAGGAGCCACCCGGTGAACCCGAGCACGGCCGCGGCGGCCACGACCCCGACGACCGCCGCCCGCGAGTCGGCCGTCCGCGGCGGGCCGGAAGCCGGCTCCCCGTGGCCCGACGCGGCCGGGGCGTGGCCGGGGTCGGCGTGGGTCAAGACGTATTGGAGACACGCGGTCGCGTACGGGCTATGGGCCCGGGCCGCCTCGGCCAGGGCGGCCAGGCCCGGCTCCCCGACCGCCCGCAGCCACGGCCCGAACTCCCCGCCCGCCAGTTGCGACGCGGCGGCGTACGGGTAGTCCCGGCAGGCCCGCAGGAATCCCGGCACGTCGGTCGCCACGGCCCCGCCGAGGAAGTGGAACGCGGGCGGGGCCGGCGGGAGCGGAGGCGGGACGGGCCGGGCGGCGGGCGGCCTCGGTTCCGACGTTCCGAGCCCCGGGACCTCTCCCAGGGGCACCCACCCGGTCCCCCCAACCGGACGGACCGGTGTCTGTGCGGTCGCCTGCCCGGCCGCCACCCGGGCCCGGACCTCGGCCGTGGTGAACGGCCCGGCCGGTTCGGTCCCGGCCAGGAGCCAGTACCGCTGGTCGGCCGGCGGTGCCGCCACCGCCTCGGCCGGCTTGGGGTCGGCTTCACCCGAGCCGCCGGGACGCCCGGGCGTGGGAGGAGGAGGCACGGGCCCGATGCCCGTCGTCTCCCGCAGGGGGAGCCAGGTTGTGCCGCCGACCGGGCAGGCCGGGGTCTGCCAAGTCGCCTCGCCGGCGGTCAACTTGGCGTGGATCTGGGCGGGGGTGAACGGTCCGGTGGGCACCCGAGCGAACGGCCTGTCAAGCGTCCCGGGGAGGGCTGTTCCAGCACCGCTACCGGTGATCACCCCCCGGGTGACCCGGCGGCCTGGATCAACCCCGCGGTTCGTGGTTCCGCCGGGTCACCCGGGGGGTGATCACCGGCGGTGCCGTGAGCCCTCCGCATCCCAGGTCCGGAAGTGGACGACCTCAAGGGACAGGCCGGGCTGCGGTCGCACCGCGGCCCGGTCCGTTTCACACCGACGGGCGGTGAGGACCCGTCACGCCTTGCCCAGGATGAGATCGACGACCCAGCAGCCCCGGACGTGCGGGCCCGGGCCGCGGCAGTGATCGAGGACCTCCTCGTCGTCGCACCCGGCGTCCTGCAGGGCGTCGCCCAGGATGGGCATGGCGGAGAAGTCCCGCGACTCGTACACCTGCCGGGCCAGGGCCAGGACCGCGGACGTGAGCCAGGAGGGATCGAGGGCGACCGGGCGGAACGGGTTCCCGAACACGTCTCGCACAAGTTCCGCTTCGGCCAGGCCCGCGGCTCGGAGTTCGGTCAGCAGCGAGTCCGGCGGCGGCCTGGGGGCGAAGAGTGCGACTTCGATCAGGTCCGCCCGCATCCTCAGTTCGGGTTCGGTGCCGACGGCACCACACAGGGACAGGGCTGCCGTGAACGGGGCTTCTCTTCCCGTGGCGTGTGGTCGCAACGACTGATAAACGGCCTTGGCGTGCGAACGAGCTGCGGCCAGCACCTCGTCGGAAACCAGTCCGTCGGCGTACGCCTCGCCCACTCCCAGGGCGTGCCGGCTCGGTTCGTCGACCAGGTGGCGTTCGACCCGGCGGCAAACGGCCACTCCCGCCAACCGCAGCTTGCGAAGCGACACCCGTTCGGCGACGAAGTAGGTCATCAGCATGCGGTCGCCGCACGCCAGCCACTCCGACTCGGTCATGGGCCACCCCCTCGCCACAGCATGACCGACCCGCCGCCGGGTACAAGCCCCACGAACCGAACAGGCCCCGCGGTGCCGTCCTTGACACCGCGAGGCCTTCCGTGTGTTCGAGGGAGGGGAGTTCAGCCCGACCGATCGGTCACCTCCGCAGAGAATAGACCGCATTCACGATAGTGGTCGGGGTGTTCGTCCCCCTCCCCGGTGGGTTTCAGGAGGCGGTCCGGTGGTCGAGCATGCGGTTGACCAACCCGGCGCAGGCCCGGACCCGTGCCGCGTGACCCTTCCGCCCGTGGCGGTTCACGTCCGTCACGGCGCGGAACCGCCGCAGCCGGGCCAGGGCGTGCTCGACCACGATCCGCCGCCGGCTGAACGCCCGGTTGTACCGCACGTCCCCGGGCGGTCGCGGCTTCCCGCGGGGCTTCTTCCGCGGGCACGCGCCCGAGGCGTGCAGATCCCGGATGCCCGTGTAACCCAGGTCACCGATCCCGCCGACGCCCGCGGGCAGCCGCCCCATCAGCCGCGACCGCCTGAGCAGCCTGATGTCGGCCCACCGGCCCGGCACCGAGTCGGACACGTCCGCGAACCGACCCGACTCCTCGTCCACCCCGACCTGGGACTTCAGGGTGTGGGCCTTCTTCTTGCCCGAGTAGTACGCCCGCTGCCGCCGCTTCGGCCGCCGCGTCCTCTGCTCGAACGAGTCGATCACCACCGCCAACCCGGGCGTGTCCGCGAGCAGCGCCGGCAGTCGCTTGCGGCGGGCGGCCCCGGGGTCGGGCATCCGCATGGTGTCCCGCCCGGCCTTCTCCAGGACGGGCAGGCAGCGTGCCCGGGTGCGGCTGGCGGTCGAGTCGGACACCCCGAACAGGAACCCCAGGACCTCGTTGGTCGGGTACTGGCGGAGCCAGATCACGGTCAGCAGGAGCTGGTCGGCCGTGGTCAGGTCGAAGTCGTCCCCGCCCCCGATCGCCCGCTGCCGGTCGGGCCGGTCGAGCTTCCGGCGGTGGGCGGCCTCGGCGGCCGGGACGACCTGTGCGGCCAGTTCGTCGAACACCTCGACGGTCAGCCCGGTCAGGTGCCGGAAGACGGCCGGGTGAGTCCGCAGGTTGTCCAGGCGCGCGATCATCGGGATGCCTCACAGCGACGAGAGCCGTCCCGACATCCTACGAACACACAGCTATCGTGAATGCGGTCTAATCTTTACCCCCGTCCGTTCGGCCTTCACGACGAGGTCGATGAACTCACCCGCGAGGTCTGTCGGCTGCCGCCTCGATGCCTTGTCGAACACCGCCTGCGTACCCCGCCGGCCGAGTCGCAAAGCCCGGTCCTCGGCCCACCTCGCCACCTCGTCGTCCCGCTCCCGGTCCCGGCGGCGGGGCCTCTGTCTGCGTCGCCCGACCACCGCCGGCACCCCTGGTCTGGGCGTACCGACCCGATGCGGCGGCTCCCCGGGTTCCGGCGGATGGGCCGGCCGCGACTCCCCCGCCCGCGGTCCCGACCTCCCGTGCTTCGTGTCCGCCCCGACCGGAATCCGGGCCCGGTCGGTCCCGCCGGCTTGCGACCCACCGTCCGGCGGGTTACCCTCGGCTGGTTCCCGCGGTCGGGTCCAGCTCGCCGCGTTGCGGCGGAGCGACGTCGCGTCGCCCGAGAGAGTGGCCCGTCGTGCGTCCCGGGGAGGGCTGTTCCAACACCGCTGTCGGACCGGTACGAAGTTATTCCGCACCGGCCTGGGACAACCCCGCGGACCGTCGTTCCGGTGCGGAATAACTTCGTACCGGTCCGGCGGTGCCGTGAGCCCTCCGCGGACACAGGAAGAGAAGTGGACGACCCGGGGGACAGGTCGGGCCGCGGAGCAATCCCCGGCCCGGTCCGTTTTCACCGGCGAATCGGAAACCCGTCACGTCTCGCCCAGGATGGGATCGATGACGCAGCAACCGCGGACGTGCTGCACCTCGCTCCGGCAGGGGTTCGAGACGTCGGCGTTGTCACACCCGGCGTTCTGTCGTGCATCGGCGAGGATCGGCATCCTCTGCCTGCCAACCAAATGAACAGGATTCGTAGGTGGTTATTCTGGGAAGGGATCTGGACCGGCCTCGCCGTCGTGGCCGTGCTCTACATCGCATATATGGTGTACGCGATGGTCGGCACTGCGAACTATTTATCAACTACGCTCGATTGAGGGACGCCCGCCGTACCCCGACGGGGCCTACACCCGGAGGTCCCGCCGGGGGTGCAGAAGACCGAGTCGAAATCCCATTCGGCGAGTTCATCGGACACCCCTTGGTGCTCGATGAAGTGCTGCATGCCTGTTGAGACGGCCGTCCGGGACGGTGCTTACAGGGGAGGCGACCGATGGGCATGGTCGACGACTACTACGAGAAGGAGGAGGACGAGGAGCGGCGGGTCCGGGAACTCCGCGGGTCTCCCCACGACAGTCTCGGCGGCGTCCTCCTCCTCTGCCTCCCGTTCTGGGCCGCCGGCCTGCTCGTCTTCGCCTGGACGTCGGTCACCGGGGAGCTGCCGTGGGGGGCGGAGGAGAACCCGGCCTCGGCCCTCTCCGTCGCCGTCCACCTGCTCTACCTCCTCGGGGCGATCGCGGCCGCCCTGCTCCTCATCCTCTGCTCCCTGCTCCTGGGGTTCGTCGTCCTCCGGCGGGTGACGCGACGGGGATGACCGAGCGGGACCGGTCGTGGTGGACCCGGACGACACCCCGGGAGGACCGAGCGGGTCGGCCCGTGGGGGAGGACGAGAAATGACCGCCGGCGTGGCCGTCACCCTCTCCGGCAGCTAGTTGTGTCCGGGCCGCCGGGGGTCGCCGGCGGGTTCACTCTCCAAACCGGAGTCTCGCCATGAGGACGCTGCTCGGGGTCGGGCTGGTGCTGGGGCTGGCGTGCGGGGTGGCCGCGGCCGCCGACGTCGACGCCAAGAAGCTCGTGGGCAAGTGGGAGTTGGTGAGCAAGAAGGCGGACGTACAGGTCGAGTACACCGGAGACGGCAAGGTGCGGGGGAGCTTCTCCTTCGGCACGGGGGACGACAAGAAGGAGTTCAAGTTCGAGGGGACGTACAAGGTGGAGGGGGACAAGCTCAGCGTGACCGTCAAGGGCGGCAAGGACGGCGACAAGGAGCGGACCCAGACGTCGACGATCACCAAGCTGACCGACACCGACCTGGAAGTCGTGGGCGAGGGTAAGGACGGCAAGGACGAGACGCGGGCCTTCAAGAGGGTCAAGCCCTAGCCGACGTGACGGGCGGGGGTCGCCGCGGAGCCCACGGACGGGCTTCCGCTCCCCCGGTGGCATGGGAGACTCGGGGGGAGAGGCATCACGTCCCGATGTTCTTCAGGCCCAACGCCCCACAACGCCCGTCGATCAGCTTGTCTCGGACGTGCCGGCAGTAGGCACAGCCGAGCAGCCGGAACTTCCGCTCGCTCACCTTGCCGTCGACGAGCCACCACATCCGAGTCGGGTTGGTCGCGGCCGGCCACTCCGCCTCGGTCACGGGTCGCCCTCCGGTGACGGTCAGTATGGCGTCCGGGCCGTGGCGGGAGAAGGGTGAATCCGGAGTGCTGGGTCAGGGGCGGTGTGGCCGTCGGACGGCTCGGCCCGGATGCACCGGCCGGGATCATGGGGCCGGCGACGTGGTGCCACCGGCAAGACCGTCCGGGTGTCGGACGGCAGCCTTGCCCTCCGTCGGGCAGTTACGGGGTCTGGGCCCAGTTGGGGAAGGCCCGCAGGGCCTGTTCTGGCCCCTGGCAGCCCCGCCACGGGCTTTCGGCCGGCGAGATGAGTCCCCCTACCTGTGGGCTGATCGAGGCGTCCTGGCGAGGTTTCGGGCTCGCCGGACCACACCGGACTCCGGGTGCCGATCGGGGACGGTCGTCTCACAGACCACCGTCCTGCCGACTTCAATCGGATCGTCTACCGTCGGACCGTCCGACGGAATGGGCCTCGTCTCATCCCCGTCGATCATCCGAGCGATCGCATCACCCCGCCGCCCGGCGTGACCCACACGGGCCGGACGGACACCGACTGGATAGGACGTGCGAAGGACCCACAGGGGGAGACGACCGCCGTCACCTCCGGATCTCGCACCCGGGTAACGCCTTCCGGAGTTCCTCCACCGCCGCGTCCGTCAACCCGACGTCGGGCAGGACGAGCGATGTGAGGCCCTTGAACCCGGCCAGTTCCTTCAGCCCGGCGTCCGTCACCAGGGTGAAACCCAGGTAGAGGGTGGTCAGGCTCTTCAGCCCACCGAGTTCCTTCAGCCCGGCGTCCGTGATCGCGGTCCCGTACAGGTCGAGTTCGACGAGGTGGGTGAGCCTCCCGACCTCCCGCAGGCCCGCGTCCGTCACCTTCGTGCCGGACAGCCGGAGGGTGGCGAGGGCGGTGAGCTTCGCGACCTCCCGCAGGCCCGCGTCCGTCACCGGGGTGAACCCCAGTTCGAGGGCAGTCAGGTTCTTCAACCCGGACAGCTCCCTCAGCCCGGCGTCCGTCACCGCCGTGCCGTACAGGTTGAGGTCGGCGAGCTTCGTGTGTTTCGCGACCTCCCCCATCCCGGCGTCCGTCACCCCGGTCTGGTACAGGCCGAGGGTGCGGAGGTCCCCGAGGGCTGCAACGGCCGGCAGACCCGCGTCCGAGATCCTGGTCCGGTCCAGGGTCAGGGCGGTGAGGTTCCCGAGGCCGGCGAGTTCCTTCAATCCCGCGTCCGTCACCGGGGTGCCCCCCAGGCGGAGCGAGGTCAGGCCCTTGAGGGTGGCGGCCTCGCGCAGACCCGCGTCGGTGAGGCCCGTGTCGCTCAGGTCGAGGGTGGTCAGGTTCTTCAGGCCGGCCAACGCCTTCAAACCGCGGCCGGTGATCCCTGGGCTCCGGAGGTCGAGGGCGGTGAGCTTCTCAAGCCCGGCCAGTTCCTTCAGCCCGGCGTCGGTCAGGGGGGTGTACTGCAGTCTGAGGGTGGTCAGGTTCTTCAGCCGGGAAATATCCTTCAGCCCCGCGTCGGTCACCTCGTCGAAGCTCAGGTCGAGGGCGGCGAGCTTTTCGAGCGGGGCGAGGTCCTTCAGCCCCGTGCCGGTCACCCCGGTGTCCCGCAGGTTGAGGGCGGTCAGGTTCTTGAGGCCGGCCAGCTCCTTTAGCCCCTCGTCCGTCACCTTCGTGCCTTGCAGGTTGAGGGTGGTGAGGTCTTCCGGCTTGGCCGGTCGCGGGCCGCCGGGCTCCAGGGTGATCCGGAGGGCGTGCAGCAGGCCGGCCTCCCGCAACGCCGCGAGCGTCTGGTCCGTCACCTTGAGCCGGTCCAATTGAAGGTCGTCGAGGTTCTTCAGCCCGGCAAGTTCCTTCAGCCCGGCGTCCGTCACCTTGGTGTCCCGGAGCACCAGCCGGGTGACGTCCCCGGCCTTGGCCGCCCGCCCGCCGGTCGCGGTCTGTGCGAACCAGACCGTGTGCAGAAGGCCGGTTTGCCGCAGGGCGGCGAGCATCCGGTCGTTCACCTCGAACGTGTCCAGGTCGAGGTCCCTGAGGTTCTTGAGCCCGGCCAACTCCTTCAGCCCGTCGCCCGTCACCGTCGTGGCCCGCAGGCCGAAGGCGGTGACCTCGTCGGGCCCGGACGGCCGCTTCCCGTCCGCCCCCGTCGCGAGCATGAGGGCGTGGAGGAGGTTGACCTCCCGCAGGGCGGCGAGGGCCCGGTCGGACACGAGGGCGTAATCGACCTCCAGGGTGGTGAGGCCCTTGAGCGGGGCGAGGCCCTTCAGCCCGGCGTCGGTCACCTTGGTGCCGTACAACTTCAGGGCGGTGAGGCCGGTGAGCGGGGCCAGTTCCTTCAGCCCGGCGTCCGTCACCGGGGTGAAACCCAGGTTCAGCGAGGTGAGGCTCTTGAACCCGGCGAGTTCCCCCAGCCCGGCGTCGGTCACCTTGGTTCCGGACAGGTCCACCTCGGTCACGGGCCGGCCGGGCTTCTTCTCGTCCCGCCCGACCCGGCCGCCGACGGCCTCGACGGACTTCACGGCCTTGTCCTCGGTGTCGTCCCCGCGGGCGGGGGCGGCGAGGAACCCCGCCAGGAGAATGCCGGACGACAGGAACCGCGTCATGGGCGACCCTCTCACGCGACGCCGACCCGGGCCGGCCGGTCCTTGACCGGGTGACCCCCGGCGGGTCGATCGGAGTCGGTCCGGGATAGGTTCCGCTCCGTCCCGACGCCGGTCAAGGCCGTTCACCGGTCGGTCCGACCAGGGGTGGTCGCGGTCGCAGGAGAGCCGCCGGCCCGAGCCTGAGTCCGCACGAACTCGCCCGGGCCGGGGTCAGCCGACCTCGGGGCCGAACGCCCGCCCGAGTTCGCCCCGGGTCCGGTACCCCGGGAACCCCTCGCCGCCCATCGCCGCCCGGTCGATCCTGCCGATCCCGAACTGGACCTCCAGGAACACGAACTCGGCCCGCCCCGCACCCGCGTCCCAGCACACCCGGGAGTCGATCCCGAACTGGTGCACGCGTGCACCGCGGGCCTCGACCAACCGGACCGCACAGGAAGCGGCCACCGCCGCCTCGTACGCCGCGGCTTTCGGGTCCGAGAGGGTGTCACACGCGGCCTGGGCCGCCAGATCGTAATCCCGCACCGCACCCCTCGCCTGCTCCGCCGCCTCCTCCACCCGGCCGGCATCGCACCCGGCGTCCGCGAACAGCTCCGCGACCTCGACGGCCCTCCGGCTCCTGACGTCGGTGAGCAGACCCCAGATCCGACGACAGCACCCGCAGGCGAACAGCCTCGACTTCCGGTCACTGGCCACGAGTGGTGAAATAGGTGGGATAGTGTCCCGGCGGTAACCCCCCCTGGACATCCCCAGAGAACCCACAGCATCGGCGTCGGATCGGCCGCCGCCATCCACTCCGCTTCGGTCATCGGTCCCCTCCCGCCACGGTGGGGAGCGGGCGGCCCATCGGGCCGGCCGTCCGGGTCCGGGCCGACCCGCATGGCCTCTCCCGTCCGCGACCGCCGTCGGGGCGGGGCCACGGGTGTCGCCGAAACCGCAAACGAGGTCACCGCCGGCCGCAGCGGACACCGTGTCCGGAGAGGTCGGTTCTCCCCGGCGGGAATGGACCGGGCTCGGCAGCGTGAGACCGACTGACCGGCGTTCTCCGGCCGGATCGAGTCGGACCCTACGGTTCGGAGAGGAGGCCGAGTCCGGCCACGCCGGGTCGTGCCGTCCGGTGCCGGGGATGACATCGCCAGGTCGGCACGGGTACCCGCCGCAGGAATGACAGGCGGAAGGCACCCCGACCCGCCGAGGGCACGAGCGACGGGAGGCGAGGAGCGAGGCTGCGAGAAGGGCGTGGTGCACCCGCAAGGCGAACGGGGAGAACGGCGTGGCGTGAGAACCGGTTCCATCAGGACGGGCAGCGGTGCAGTTGCAGGACCAACCTGCCGGAGTGGACGAGCCGATCGTAGTTCGGCCCGCCGTGGTCGCTCCGGCAGCCGAGCAACCGCTGATACCACCGGCTGCTGGCCTCGGCATCCCGGACGCAGATCAACGGCTGTGGCCGCATCAGGTGGTTCCCCCGTACCGCACCCCCAGCCACACGGTCGGCTCGTCCGGCGTCGTCCAATCGACCCGGTGCCTCTTGAACGCCGGAATGTTGATGAAGTCGCCGGGCTTCATCTCGACCATGCCATCCTCGAACTGCAACCGGGCTGCACCCTTCAGGACGATGACCCACTCGGCCTGGGCTTGGTCGTACCAGAAGTCTGCGGCCGCCCGGCCCAGGCCACGAACTCCCACAGCCACAGCCGCATCCGGCCGGCCGGGCAACTTCCGGGCGAAGCCGAACCACCGGGTCCGAGGTGTGTTGCGGGCGACCACCGACTGAATCGGCGTGTCCCCATGCGGAATGCCAACGCGGCCTCAGCCCGAAAGACCCGCCGGCCCAGGGGCGAAGGATACGTCGCCCGCGTCGTGACCCACCCCCCGACCTCGATTCTACCGCCGCCCTCACGCTTTTCCCGTTGAACCACCGGTCCCGTCGGGTATCATCACTTCCAAGACCAAACCATTTTTCTTCCGTCGGGTGGGACGATGGCCCAATTGAGCATGGGCGAGACGAAGTGGCGGATGCTCCGGCTGGCGATCAAGAAGAAGCGGTTCCGGTACGAGCACGTCCGGAACTGGAGCCGCAAGGACGAGGAACAACTCCGGTGGCTGATGGACCGGGGGTTCGTCGAGGACCTGGGCGACGGGTGGTACGCGGTCACCACGGAGGGCAGGGAGGCGGCCGACCTCGGGTTCTACGAGGGGTGACGCGGCGGCGGATCGTCTCGGCCCGAGGGGGGGCACCGCACGGGCCGGTCCGCGAGCCCGAGCCGGACCGCCGGCCGGTGGGGTGGAGCACGGCGGTACCGGGTCAGGAACCCGGGAGGGGTAGGGACCCGGACGGCCCCTCGTCCCACGCCATCCGGCGTCGGCCACGGGTGTCCCTAAAACCGGAAATGGGGCTACTGCTGGCCGGCGGCGGACACCGTGTCCGGGGCCGTGCTCCGGGGAGCCACCGGCCGCCCGGTCGGGGAACCGCGACCCGGCGGCCGCGGACGAGTAGCCGGTCGCCAGCCGGTCCCGGCCGGTCACGCGACGGTTCGCCCGTCGTTCACCTCGAACCCGGCGGCCCGGCAGACGCGGGCCAGTCGGCGGTTGAGCCGGCCAGTCGGTGGGATGGTCGGGACGTACCCGCCGGCCATCGCCCGCCGCAGGTCGGCCCACGTCCGGAACGCCGAGACTCCGCCCACCAGCCGGTCGATGCACCCCGGGTCCGGGGCGGTCACGGGGCACCGGCCACCGGTCCTGCCGTCCACCCGGTCGGTCCCGCAACTCTTCCCCATCGTCGCTCCTTGTTGGTGGCGGCCCGCCGGGCGGCGGGCCTCGTGACCACAGCGTCGGTGCAAGTCCCGCACCCGTCGGACCCGCACGCCGTCCGGTTCGGGTGAGAAACCCGACCCAGACCCCGTCACCTCCGGTCCCGGCCTCGCAGTTTCCCTGGCCGACCTGATCCGAAGACCGGGCCCGTGGCCGGCCCGGCGGCCGGGTCGTCCGGGCTTGGTCGGCTGGGCCGGTCCCGTTTGCTTGCGGTCCGCCGTCCGGCGGGTTACCCTCGACCCGTCCCTGGGGTCGGGTCCAGCTCGCCGCCCTGCGGCGGGGCGACGTCGCGTCGCCCGAGAGAGTGGCCCGTCGTGCGTCCCGGGGAGGGCTGTTCCAGCACCGCTACCGACCGATCGGCCCCCAGAAGTGGGACGGTCTGGATCAACCCCGCCGGCCGCGGTTCCGTCCCACTTCTGGGGGCCGATCGGTCGGCGGTGCCGTGAGCCCTCCGCGGACCCAGGTCTCGAAGTGGACGACCTTGTGGGACAGGCCGGGCCGCGGATCGCTCCGCGGCCCGGTCCGTTTAACGCGGCCGGTGAGGAGGGGATGACGCGGCCCCCGTTCCTCGCGGGGCTGCAAGAAGTGCCGGCAGAAACTACACGCCTTGTAAAACCGACTGGTAAGTCCGTCCCGTCAGTCCGACCCGCCGAGGTCACGCCACAGGGCGAGGACGTCGTGGAGCCCGGTATCGTCCCCCACGGGGTCCGGGAGGTCGGTCGGGGCCTGCGGGTGGTCGCGGTCCGGTGCGGCGGTCTGCATCCTTCGGCCCTCGTGGCGTGGGTGGGGCGATACGGACGGTGTGTCAGCAGCACCGCCCGTGCCGCCCCGGCCTGCGGATTTCCCGGCCGGGGACTTGAGGAAAACCGCGGCCTCGCGGAACGGCGGGGTGCGGGAGCGTGGCCGACCGGTTGACCGAGTACCCGTCGGCCACGCGGGGCGGTCCGCCGACGAGACCGATGTCCCGCAGGTGGTGGTCGGCGTCCTCGGCTCCTTCCAGCCGGACGAGAGCCTGACCTCCCTGAGCGAGGGGTACACGTTCACCGAGGCCGGGGTGTACGACGTCCTGGTGACCGTGACGGACACCAACGGGGCAGCGGGGAGGGGTGGTTCCGGGTGTACGTGGCCCCGGTCCTGGACCCGGCGGCCGAGGTGGCCGGGCCGGTGGACGAGGGGTCGGCAGCGTCGTTCACCGTCTCGGGCGTGGACCCGGAGGCGGACTGGGTGTACGCGGACTGGACGCACACCGGGACGTTCGGCCTGCTCGACCCGTCCGGGTGGCGGGAGAACGGCGACGGGTCGTACACGTTCGACCACGTGTACGACCGGGGGCCGAACGACACCGGCACCTACGAGGCGGTGTTCCGGTTCGAGGACGCGTGGGGGCAGCGGGTCGAGAAGCCGGTGACGGTGGTGGTGAACAACGTGGCCCCGCGGGGGACGATTTGGGCGGGGACGCAGATCGCCAGCGAGGCGTCGAGCGGGCAGGTGGTGTGGGCGCTCAGGCCGGGGGAGAACCTGGAGTTCCGGGACGTGGTCGTCCCGTCGGCCGCCGACCGGCAGGGCATCGTGTACGTCTGGAAGATCAACGGCGGGGACCCGGTGAAGACGGTCGCCCCGACCCTGTCCCTGCCCGAGTACCGGCACGGGCGGATCTACACGGTCGAGGCCTGGATCGTGGACCGGGGCGGGGCGGGCACGACGGGCTCCTACCAGAAGTTCACCGTCGTGGTGGACGACTACGCGAACGCGGGCGGGTTCGAGCCGGCCGGCGACTTCCTGATGGGGGGCGGGCTGTACGGGAGCGTGTCCTTCGCCGACCAGGGGGTCGTCGATGGGTACAACCGGTTCGGGTACGAGCCGCTCGTCGCCCGGGGCAAGGACGACCCGCGGTGGGGCGGGCAGACCGGGTCGTACTCGTTCACCGCGACCTACCAGCTCGACGAGGCCACCGCGAAGTTCGCCGCCGACCACCACTACACGGTCGTCTACGAGTTCGCCGTCCGGGTGTACGACATGGAGGAGTTCTCGCTCATCGGCGCCAACCACGACCTGGAGGCCGAGTACACCCAGGCCACCGGGCAGAACACCCTGGCCTGGAGCGGGGGGGATGACAAGGAGGTGGAGGTCCGGGCCCGGGCGGTCTGATGAACGCCTTCCTCGACAGTCTGCCGGGGCTGGCGTCCCGGAACGCCGGCCAGGTGACGACCGCCCTGGTGGGGGCGTTCGGGGCGTCGGTCAAGACCGGGCTGAGCTTCGCCGCGTCGCAGCTGGGCCTGGAGCGGCTGAAGGAGAAGGTCCGGCAGGCCCTGGCCGCGATCCCGGCGAAGGTGGACCAGGCCATCCGCACGGCCGTGACGACGATCGCGGCGAACGTGGCAGTGGCCCTCCCGTGGTCCCGGGCGGCCGGGATCCCGGCCAACACCCTGGCGGACCCGAATCGGTTCCAGGTCGGGGACAAGTGGTACGTGCTGTACACCATCCCGAATGGGACGGGGACGGGCGGGCGGGTCGAGTTGGCCGAGGAGGTCGTGGGGGGCACCTACCGGCGGATCGGCCCGGCCGGCCTGACCGCGGACGCGTTCACCACCTTCGTCTATACGGGGGAGGGGGCGGACGGGAAGTCGGCGAAGGAGCACATCACCGCCCTGATCCAGGCGGCGTTGCGGCTGAACGAGGCCCTGAAGGCGCCGGCGGCCCCCGGGTCGAAGAACCCGGTGGGGAACCTGGTGAAGCTGCGGGCGGACGTCGAGGCCGCCGAGCTGCGGGTCCAGCGGGACATCGAGGCTAACGCCTGCGTGGCCCTGCAGACCGGGTGCTTCGCGGCCGGGACGAAGCTCCTGACCCGCGACGGGTGGAGGGCGGTGGAGGACATCCGGGTCGGGGACGAGGTGGCCAGCCGGAGCGAGTTCGACCCGGCGGCGGACGTGGAGTGGAAGGCGGTCGAGGCCACCTTCCGGCGGACCGGGTACATCCTCCACCTGCACCTCGGCGGCCAGGTGATCCGCACGACCCCGGAGCACCCGTTCTACGTCCGCGACAAGGGGTGGGTGGCGGCCGGGGCGTTGAAGCCGGGGGACAAGCTGGCTACCCTGTCGGGGGAGTGAGCCGCGGCTGAGGGGGTCCCCGACACCCTCACCCGGCTCCGTATCCAAACCCCGCGCCCGCCGTCACATCCCTCGCCCGCGGGCCCGGATCACATCCCGACGGAGTCCCGTCATGGTCGGCATCCACCGCGTGCTGATCGGCTCGGCCGTGCTGCTCGTCGCCGCAGCGGGCTGCTCGAACAAGAAGGACGACCGGCAGGCCGGCGGGCCGGCCGACCCGGGCGCCGCACCCGCGGGGAAGAAGGCCCCTCCGAAGGAGGATGACATCGACGGCCTGATCGCCGACTTCCGGGCGAAGATGACCACGTCCGAACTCGGGGCGACCCACGACGCCCTCGGCCGGATGCTGAAGGCCGTCCCCCCGACCCACCCCCGCCGGGCGGACGTGTACAAGGTCCTCCGGGAGGCGTACGACCGGGCGGACCCCTACACCCGCCTGTCCGTGGAGTCCGCCGTCCCGGCCTACGCCTCCCCCGCCGACCTGCCCGAACTCGTCGCCCTGGCGGAGAAGGCGGGGCCGGGCAGGCCCGGCCTGTACGGCGGCACGGCCGAGCGGCTGAAGGACTGGAAGGACCCGGCGGCCATCCCGGTGGCCGTCCGGTGGTGGCAGGGGAAGCCGTTCGACAGCCTGGACCCGCGGGCTGAGGACGCCCTGCGGGGGTTCGGCCCGGCGGCCGAGCCGGCGGTCCGGCCGTACATCCAGCCCAAATACGACGGGCGGTCGCTGGACGTGGACCGGCGGCGGGGGGCGATCCGGCTCTTGGGGGAGATCGGGACGGCGGACAGCCTGCCGGACCTCAAGGTCCTCCTGACCGACCCGGCCCCGGTCCTCCGCGAGGACGCCGAGAAGGCGATCGCGGCCATCGAGGCCCGCCTCGCCAAGGGCAAGCCGTAACTTCCCCCGCGAACCCGGCCGCGGCGGCCGGCTGATTCCCCCGGTGGGTCCGGCCCCTCAAGGTCTCGCCCGGACTTTCACAGGTTTTGCACGCCCTCAGCCCCGCGGGGCCGCCGCCACCCCGCTCCCGGAAGTCGGGGGACGTGCCCTCCGCAGCTTTTCCCCACCTCCCGACATCGACACGTCTGGCCGATCTGGCACAATCCGCTGAATCGACACCCGTCCACTATCACCCCGGAGGCCGGGACGATGGGGCACGTCCGACTCGGCGACCTTCCCGCCACCCGGCGTTGGAACCAGGTCGTCGGCCTGATCGCCGGCGGGGCGGCCGCCGCGCAGTTGGCCACCGCCACCATGAACGCCGCCGAGCGCGGGCTCAAGGCCGCAGCGGACGACCCCGGCGTCCTCGAAGCCTTGTGGCTGCTCGTCCGCATCCCCCTGGCCGCCCGCTCCCCCGACTTCGCAGCCGAACTCCGCCGGTGCGGGATGGGCGTCCCCGACCGGCCCGAGTTGCTCGATATCTCCGTGGCGCTGGGCACTGCCGTGGACGCCGCCCTGCCCGGCGGGAAGGGCCGGACCGACCTCGGGGAGATGGCCCAGAACGCCGCCGTCGAGGCGGTCAACGCGACCGTCGGGCCGAAGGCAGCCACCCTCTGGGGGTCCGGCCCGGACGAGGTGAGGGCGGCGTTCGCCTCCCTGGCCACCGAGGCCCAGTTCGGGGCCTTCGCCCGCCGGTTCTTCGCCCGGTTCTCGTTCAAGTGCCTCTCCTACTTCCTGAGCAAGGCCCTGCCCGGGCAGACCGGTGAGGGGAAGCGGTTCCCCACCGTCGCCGCCCAGACCAGGTTCACCGACGCCCTCCGCACCCACTGCTGGGAGTCCGCCCGGATCGTCGAGGACTTCGCTGGCGAGTGGTTCTCCAAGAACCGGTTCGAGGCCGACGGGGAGATCACCCGGGAGAAGACCCGGAACTTCCTCGGGTACGCCGTCGCGGCCAAGCTCGGGACCGAACTCCGCCGCCGGGAGGACCGCCGTGGCAACTGAGCGCGTCGTCCTCTGCGGCGGGGCGTCGGCCCGCGGCGTCCCGGCCTCCGCCCGGACGCTACCGCTGTACGTCCACGGTCCCGACGAGAACGTCCACCTCGGGCTGGAGGCGCTGCGGCGGGGGCTGTGGACCGACATCCCCCCGATCCTCCGCGACCTGCTCGACGTGGCGTCCTACGTGTACGCCGCCGACCAGGCCGTGACCCGGGCCAACGGCGGGCGGGTGGACGGCCCCGAGGTCGGGGCCGGGTGGCGGCAGACGTTCCGGTTCCGCATCCCGGTGCGGTTGCCCGAACTGTGGGGCTCCGACCCCTCGTCTCGACCCTCGCGTTCCTGTCCGAGGACGTGTACGAGTTCGAGTTCCCCAAGCTGGTGAAGGACTACCCGCTGGACGACCACCTCGACTTCCTCACGACCCCATTCGAGGGGGAGGTGGACGAGGTGATGCTCTTCTCCGGCGGGCTGGACTCGCTGGCCGGGGCGGTCAAGGAGGCGGTCGTGGACCGCCGGCGGGTCGTCCTGGTCAACCACCGGTCCAACGAGAAACTGACCCCGCGGCACGCCCAACTGGTCCGGTGCCTCGAAGCCCTCGCCGGGGACCACGCCCCCCTCCACTTCCCGGTCCGGGTGAACAAGGTGAAGAACCTGGGGCGGGAGTTCACCCAGCGGACCCGGTCGTTCCTGTTCGCGGCCCTGGGGGCGGTGTTCGCGCACATGGCCAAGCTGTCCCAGGTGCGGTTCTACGAGAACGGGGTGACCAGCCTGAACCTGCCGCCGTCCGCCCAGGTGGTCGGGGCCCGTGCGTCACGGACCGCCCACCCCCGGGTCCTGGCCGGGTTCGGGCGGCTGTTCACGGAGCTGTTCGGCCGGCCGTTCGCGGTCGAGAACCCGTTCCTCTGGGACACGAAGACGGGCGTGGTCGAGCGGATCGCCGACGCCGACTGCGGCGGGTTGATCGGCCTGTCCACGAGCTGTGGGCACACCTGGGAGCGGACCCGCGACCACACCCACTGCGGGGTCTGCTCCCAGTGCCTCGACCGGCGGTTCGCCGTCCTGGCCGCCCTTTCCAGCACAGTGGGATCCGAAGCTTGGAATTCACGTGACTTGAAGTCG
>JADMIO010838957.1_pt1 | contig 25510 bp, 23 predicted proteins | sample 8958161 | NCBI WGS metagenome assembly JADMIO01 (sample SAMN16585339, study PRJNA669376) | soil metagenome | isolation source: Crop rotation soil | place: USA: Cullars Rotation, Alabama | collected 2011
GTATCTCGTATCTCGTATCTCGTATCTCGTATCTCGTATCTCGTATCTCGTATCTAGTATCTAGTATCCATTTTCACCCCTATATACTCAACATTGCCCCAATACCTCCGAAGATGACGCCAAGGGCAATAAACGAAAGGTATATAATTGTTATGATCCCAATTATGCGATAATATCTTTTCTGGTTTAGCAAGGCTTCATTAAATGTTTCCTGGTTAAGTATTTGTAAGGCAGTTTTCATTTTTGAACCGAAAAAAAACAGGAATATGGATGTAAAAAAAGTAATGGCTGCTATGATCAAATAAAAGATCGAAATAAAGCCACTCCCGATCAGGTTTGCAGGTCCCGAACCATACCTGCTGGACATAGAATTAAATAAAAAGCCAACAAATATTCCCACCAGTGCAATTAGTATACTTATGATCATTCCGGCAATACCCAGGAACTTGCACCATCTTGCTGTTTCTCTCAGGTGGTAACTGGCAGTCTCGTCCACTTGCAATTCTGTTGCTAACAGGTTTTCATCTAAAATCGGCATAGGGAATATTTTTGAAATAAATAATAACGAATATGTGTTTTTTTCTTCATTCCGCTCAACAAGGGCGTTGAAAATTCAACGCCTCAAATCTTACATCATAAATCTCAAATCATACATTTTAATAAGCTCTTGCAAATAGCACTCTTTGTGTACTCGGTTTACCGGTAAGAATACACGAACCGTTTTCCATTTTATTATTCATGGGAATACAACGGATGGTTGCTTTTGTTTCTTCTTTTATTTTTTCTTCTGTTTCTCCTGTGCCATCCCAATGTGCTGATATAAACCCGGCTTTTTCATCCAGCAGTTTTACAAACTCCTCCCATGTATTTGCTTCCCGTATATTTTCATTGCGGAAAGCAAGCGCTTTATCGTAAATATGCTGCTGTATTTCGTCGAGAAGATTTTTTACAGTAGCGGGTAATCCATCAAATGAAACTGATTTTTTTTCTTTGGTATCTCTTCTTGCGATTTCAACGACATTATTTTCTATATCACGGAGTCCCATGGCAATTCTTACAGGCACACCTTTCAATTCGTATTCAGCAAACTTCCATCCTGGTCTTGAATTATCACTGTTATCATATTTTACACGGATGCCCATTGCTTTTAATTCTTTTGCAAGTGCATCTGCCTTTGCATCAATCACCGGTTTACTTTCATCACCTTTATAAATAGGAACGATCACTACCTGCAATGGAGCGATTCTCGGAGGCATGATCAATCCCTGGTCGTCGCTATGCGCCATGATAAGCGCACCAATCAACCTCGTAGACACACCCCAGCTCGTTGCCCAAACATATTCAAGTTTATTATCCTTATTAAGAAATTGCACATCGAAGGCTTTTGCGAAATTTTGCCCAAGGAAATGGGAAGTGCCCGCCTGCAAGGCTTTACCGTCCTGCATCAGTGCTTCTATACAATAAGTATCTTCTGCACCGGCAAAACGCTCATTGGCTGTTTTTACACCTTTTATAACAGGTACAGCCATGTATTGTTCTACAAAATCGGCATACACATTCAGCATTTGTTCTGTTTCGGCTATGGCTTCCTGTTTGGTTGCATGAGCAGTATGACCTTCCTGCCAGAGGAATTCCGCCGTACGCAGGAATAACCTCGTACGCATTTCCCATCGTACTACATTCGCCCATTGATTTACAAGTATGGGGAGATCACGATAAGATTGTATCCAGCTTTTATAAGTATTCCATATAATGGCTTCACTTGTTGGTCTCACTATAAGTTCTTCTTCGAGTTTCGCTTCCGGGTCAACCATCAGTTTACCTTTTGCAGAAGGATCTGTTTTTAACCGGTAATGCGTAACAATGGCACATTCTTTTGCAAAACCTTCGGCATTTTTTTCTTCCGCCTCGAATAAACTTTTGGGAATGAATAAAGGAAAGTATGCATTAACGTGACCGGTATCTTTAAACATCTTATCCAATTGATCACGCATGTTTTCCCAAAGTGCATACCCATAAGGTTTAATTACCATGCAGCCGCGTACCGCGGAATAATCTGCCAATCCACCTTTAATCACCAGGTCATTATACCATTGGGAATAATCCGCTGCTCTTGTTGTAAGTTCTTTGCTCATGTATATGTTCGTTGCTTTATGTATCAGCCTTCAGCTATCAGCGGTCAGCTATTTAAAAAAATCATCTTTGGCACATCTTTAACAGCAAATCTTTTCTTTCTGCTGCCTCTTAAATGTTAGCTTTGCAGAACCCAGCATCCTATCAATTGCGCCTCATCCTTACCTGGAAAACTGCACAAAAGTAGTAACTTCATCTTATAATCATTTAATCGCTGCGCCATGAACCTTAAAATTTTACTTATTATCTTATTGGCAGCAACTATCAGCAGTTGCAGCACAACTTATAAGAGCGGGCAGACACCAGACGATGTTTATTATTCACCTGCAAGACCAGGTTATGAAACCAGGCAGGCCCAGGAAGAAAAAAAAGAAAGAAATACAATTACCAGGAATGAATACCGCGACCCGCAGGTCGTAATGAGTATTTATGATCGCCGCTGGCGTTATTTCAGCGATGATTATGATGCATACTATGATCCCTATCGTTATGGTTACAACTGCGGCTATTATTACAATCCTTATTATTACCCATGCCCGGTTTATATTTCGGGTTCAACATTTGTAAACCCGAAGAATACGGTTCCCCGTATGGCAAATCTCGGAAGCTATAATTACTCAAATATGGTTGTTGTTAATCCAAAGACAAATGCAACAACGGTAATAAGATCAACAAGAGCTTATAATAACAGTAATAATGATCAGAGTTATATCAGGAGAATCATCACACCAACCTATAATAACAATAACAACAATTCTACCTATAACAGCTACCAGCCTTCAAACAATAATACAAGAACCTATAGCCCTTCAACAAACAGTAGCTCGGGATCTTCATCAAACAGTAGTTCCGGCACATCAGTACCAAGGCCGCATCGTGGTGGATAAGCCTGCTATTCATAAATCTTTAAATTCAATTCCTGTGGATAAGAAAATTGTATTGCATGAAAAAAAATATACTGTTGGTTCTTATGCTTATCAGTCTTGGTTCTTATGCCCAGGTACCTGATGATGCTATACGCTATAGCTGGTATCCGCATAATGGAACAGCCCGTTACATGGCTATTGGAGGAACGATGGGTTCATTGGGCGGCGATATTACCGCTATCTATGTTAACCCTGCCGGAATTGGATTTTATAAAACACGTGAATTTGTCCTCACTCCCGGGCTGTCATTAAATAACAATAAAGCAAATTTCAGGGAAGAAGAAACATCGGTAAAAAGAAATGGTTTTACACTTGGCCCTATGGGTTTTGTATTTGGAAATGTTTTTCCTGAAAGATTTGGTAAGAGTAATGCATTTGGTATTGCAGTGAATGAACTTGCCAATTTCAATAATATTATACATTATAAAGCGCTGAATAATTACAGTTCATTTGCTGAACAATTTGCAGAAGAATTGGTGAAAAGCGGTCAACCTGTTGAGAATTTTTTATATACCAATTCAAGTGCGCCTTACACAATAGCACCAGCATGGAATTCTTACCTGATCGACACAGTTAATATAAATGGTGTATTACAGGTAAGAGCTGCTCCTGAAAACATTCTCGATTCGGGCCAGGCAGTTCAACAGGAATTTTATAAAAAAACAGGTGGCGGTATCTATGAACTTGCTTTTTCTTTTGCTGAAAATCTTCATGACGAATGGCTGTGGGGAATAACAGTAGGTGTGCCACTTGTATATTATAAAAGCAATTCCACTTTTACGGAAAATGATACATCTGCCAATGCATTCAATGGATTCAAATCATTTTCATACAATGATGATTTTAAAACTTCGGGCGTTGGGGTTAATTTAAAGTTTGGCGTTATTTACAGGCCAAAGGATTATATACGACTTGGACTTGCAGTGCATACACCAACGTTCATGACATTGAAAGATACAAGAACAGTTACTTTGAATACACAACTCGAATCTGATTCCGGTACAGCAGAATCTTATTCTGAAGTTTCAACTACTTATACAAACGGGCAAACGGGCCAACCTGAATATAACCAGCTTACACCGTGGAAGGCAATGATAAGTGCATCATATGTTTTTCGTGAAGTGCAGGATGTAAAAAAACAACGTGGTTTTATTTCTGCAGATATAGAATACGTAAACCAGCGGGGAAGCAGGTTTTATTCAAACAATGATCAGCCTACTCCGGAAGAAAAATCATATTATAAATCGCTGAATAAAGTTGTAAAGCATGAATTTAAAGGAACATTTAATTTCAGGGTTGGAGGCGAGATAAAAATCAATACTATTATGGGAAGACTTGGATTTGCTTATTATGGAAATCCATACAAGGATAAAGCACTTAAAGGAAATCATTTATTACTGAGCGGCGGACTTGGCTATCGTAATAAGGGTTTCTTTATCGATCTTACTTATGTACGTGATATGATGAAAGATGTAAATTTTCCATACCGGCTTGAAGACAGGGCGAATACATTTGCTTCATTAAAAAATCAACGGGGAAATATTATCGCAAGTATCGGGTTTAAGTTGTGATGTTTATCCTACGATTTACTATTGCAAGAATATCATCTTTTACAGGCGCTGCCCATTCAATCGCTTCTTCTTTTTTAAACCAGGTGAGTTGTCGTTTTGCATAATGACGCGTATTTTGCTTTATTAATTCAATTGCCTGTTGCAAATTTATTTTTCCATCAAAATATTCAAATAGTTCCCTGTACCCAACTGTTTGTAATGCATTTAACTCCCTGTATTGAATAAGATCTTTTGCTTCATCAATAAGTCCTTGTTTGATCATATTATCAACACGATGATTGATACGTTCGTATAAAACTTCTCTTGGTAATTGAAGACAGATCTTTATAATATCAAAATCACGTTGTTTTTTTTGTTTTGAACGATAGCTTGTAATTGATCTGCCTGTTGACATTTGCACTTCCAGTGCCCTTATCATTCGTTGGGGATTTTGCATTTCACCTGTTTCATAAAACACAGGGTCATTCATCCTGATGGCTTCCTGTAAAAAAACTATTCCGTTTTCTTTATAACGCTGAATAATGTTTTCCCTGGTAGTTGCATCTACAGGGGGAATGTCGTCGAGCCCCTCTGAAAATGCTTTTATATATAACCCGGTGCCACCAGTCATTACAGCAATATCATTCTCTGCGAAAATTTCCTTTACAGCAACTAAAGCATAGGTCTCGTAATCTGCTGCCGAAAGCTCCTCTTTAACAGAATGTGAATTAATAAAATAATGCTGAACTGAAGCAAGTTCAGCAGGTGAAGGTTTTGCGACAGCAATGTTTAATTCTTTATAACACTGGCGGCTATCTGCAGAAATGATTTTTGTGGAGAATTGTTGTGCAACATGGATGGCAAGAGCGGTTTTACCAATGGCTGTAGGGCCGGCGATAATGATACAGGTCTTTTTCATTGCTTTGAGTTTGTAAAGAACCCTTAACAACAATTGATAATTAAAAAATGATAATTGACAATGAAAAGAACAGGTTGATAACCTATCCGGAAGTACAATTGAATCCAATTGCCAATTAATTAAAATCCGTCGGTGGATTCATCTGCTACCACATCATCTTCTCCCTCCTGTGCTCCTGCTTCTTCCCCTTCTTCTCCAAAACCTTCTTTCATTGCATCAGGTTGCAGATCGTATTTTTCTTCCATCTCAGCAAGGCGGCTGTCGATCAGTCCCTTTGTACCATATTGTGATGGAGCAATTCCTTCTGTGCGTACACAGGATGGATATACCAGCTTTTTATTTTCTTCTTTATCAACATTAATAAGTTCAATCATAAAATGCCAGTTCTTATTAAAGTCGTATTCATATACAAATTTCTGGTTGGGATCTCCTATTTCACTTCCGATATTAACATCCGACATCATCAGCGGCTCTACTTTATATGATTTATCATATTTTTCAAGCGTTATTTCACGGCCACGCTGCCAGCTATCATTGCTGCGATAAAAAGTAGCTTTGTGTTTATTATCAAACTCATAGCTTTTTAAGATTGCATGGTGCAGTTCAAGGAAGGTTTGATTATGTTTTATAACCACATCCCTGTAGATACTTTCATCATCTTCCCAATATATCCTGAATTTTAATATTGCCATGGGGTAAAAATAAGATTTTTTGAGATAATGGTCAATAGTGAATGGTGAATAGTGAAAACATGTAATTGTAAAAGTATTAGGGAGTTCGGATGATGGCCTGCCATTCACCATTCACCATTCACTATTCACTACTCTCACTTACCCAGCCCCAGCTCTTCGGCCTTCTCCATCATAAATTTAAAAGCAGCATCATAATCATTTGGAATGTCGCCATCCAGTATCGCTTCCCGGATAGCATTTTTGATATCGCCTACTATTTTTCCTGGCTGAAGATTGAATTGCTCCATGATCATCTCGCCAGTAATGGGAGGCTGCCAGTTACAGATATGATCCTTTTCTTCTACTTCCGCACAGCGTTTGAGTACTAACTCAAAATTTTCAAGATAACGTTTTACTTTTTGCTTGTTCTTTGATGTGATATCTGCCCTGCACAGCGTAAGCAGTGATTCAAGATCTTCGCCCGCATCGAATATTAATCTTCGTATAGCAGAGTCCGTTATATTTTCTTTTGTAAGACTGATGGGCCGGAGATGCATTTCAACCATCTTCCTGACAAATTTCATTTTTTCATTCTGTGGCAATTTCAGCTGGGCGAATATTTTCGGCACCATTCTTCCTCCTAATACTTCATGCCCGTGAAATGTCCATCCATGCCCTTCTTCAAATTTTTTTGTTGGAGGTTTTGCAATATCATGCAGCACAGCGGCCCAGCGGAGCCAGAGATCGTCTGTATTGGCAGCAATATTATCAATTACCTGGAGTGTATGGTAAAAATTATCCTTATGCCCCTTGCCATCAATATACTCTGCACCTGCAAGCGCCACCATTTGCGGGAAAATAATTTTTAATATCCCTGTTTTATAAAGCAGGTCAAATCCCACTGATGGATGTTTACTTAATAATATTTTATTCAGCTCATCTGCAATACGCTCACCACTAACTATTTTTATTCTTTCTGCATTTTGTTTTATTGCATCCAGTGTTGATTTTTCGATATGGAATTCCAGTTGTGTTGCAAACCTGATGGCACGCATCATACGTAATGGATCGTCGCTGAACGTTTCTGAAGGTGCCAATGGCGTACGGATGATCTTTTTCTCCAGGTCTCCAATGCCGTTAAACGGATCTACCAGTGAACCATAATCGCTTTTATTAAGGCTCACAGCAAGTGCATTAATGGTAAAGTCACGGCGGTTCTGATCATCTTTCAATGAACCCGCCTGTACTGCAGGTTTACGGCTATCGTAGTTATAACTTTCTTTGCGGGCGCCTACGAATTCTATTTCAAGCTCAGCCTCACTGCCCGATCCCGGCAAGGATGACAGATCGAGTTTAATTTGAGCTGTACCGAAATTCTTAAAAAAATTTACCTGCGGTATCCTGTCAAATTGTTCTGCCGATTTATGAGCCAGGGCAATTCCATCACCAACACAAACAATATCGATGTCTTTCGTATTCCTGCCCAGTATCTTATCTCTTACAAATCCACCTATTACATAGCAATCTATCTTTAAAATTGATGCGGCAGTTGCAATTTTGCCAAAGATATCTTCCTCTAACTGTGAACATTTAATGTACATGATGCGAAAATAAGAATCGGAAGTTGAATGCTATTTAGAATGTTGAATGTTGTTGAAAATAGTTGAATGTTGTTGAAGCGAATCTGCTATTCAGCCATTTTAAACCATATTCAACTCCATCTTACTATTTCGGCATTATAGTTGACTTTAGAAACATCCGCTAAAAAATCCGGAATTAACTGACTAATTTTGTCAAACTGACTTCTAACGATCACACATGAGTAAAAACTTTTATTTGCAGGGAGGTACTGAGGAAGAAATGGAATTCATGCCAATCATCCCTTTAAATGAGGAAGAAGACGCAAATGCAGACGGACAGCCAATCCCGGCTGAATTACCCATATTGCCATTAAGGAATACCGTACTCTTTCCCGGTGTTGTAATACCTATCACTGTAGGACGAGACAAGAGCATAAAAGCCGTAACAGATGCATATAAGTCTGACAAATTGGTAGGCGTTGTTGCACAAAAAGACAGCAATGTAGAAGAACCAACCGTCAGCGATCTTGAAGATATTGGTACCGTTGCCAAGATCGTAAAAATGATCAAAATGCCTGATGGTGGAACAACCATTATCATACAAGGCCGCAAACGTTTTAAAATTGAAGAGATCACTACTGATGATCCTTATTTCAAAGCTGCTATCAGGCTATTGGATGAAGAAAGTCTGAAAGGTGATGCTGATTTTGATGCAATGGTAGGAAGTATCAAAGATCTTGCTGGACAGATCGTGGGACTTTCTCCTAATCTTCCCAGTGAAGCAGCAATCATTCTTAAAAATATCGAAAATCCTTCCTTTTTAATACATTTTGTAAGCAGTAACCTCAATAGTGATATCAAGCAAAAACAAAAATTGCTTAACATCAGTAATCTTAAAGCAAGGGCTGAATTATTGATGAACCTGATGCACACTGAACTTCAATATGCTGAATTAAAGAATAAGGTTACAAATAAAACAAGGGCCGAGCTTGATAAACAACAGCGTGATTATTTTTTACAGCAACAGATGAAAGCCATAAAAGATGAGCTTGGTGGCGATAATGTGGCAGAAGTAAAAGAGATGCAGAAAAAAGCCGAAACAAAAAAATGGCCTGCATCAGCAAAAGAAATGTTCAACCGCGGTGCAGAAAAGCTGGAACGTATGCATCCTTCCACGCCAGATTATTCAGTTGTTTACAATCATCTTGATCTCCTGCTTGATCTTCCCTGGGAAGAATACACAGAAGATTCTTACGATCTGAAAAAAGCAAAAAAGATCCTCGATAATGATCATTACGGTATGGACAGGATAAAGGAACGTATCCTGGAATACCTGGCTGTATTGAAATTAAAAGGAGATATGAAAAGCCCGATCCTTTGTTTTATCGGCCCGCCCGGTATCGGGAAAACAAGTCTTGGAAAAAGTATTGCGTCTGCGATCAGCAGGAAATATGTAAGGGTTAGCCTTGGAGGTTTGCATGATGAAAGCGAAATAAGAGGACATCGCAAGACTTATATTGGCGCAATGCCGGGAAGAATTATCCAATCCATTCGCAAAGTGAAATCAGGTAATCCTGTAATGATACTCGACGAAATAGATAAGGTTGGGAATGATCACCGCGGCGATCCTTCTTCTGCTTTACTGGAAGTACTCGATCCTGAGCAGAACAATTCATTCTACGATAACTATCTTGAACTTGAATACGACCTGAGCAAGGTATTGTTCATCGCAACAGCTAATAATATCAGTACCATACAACCTGCATTAAGAGACAGGCTCGAGATCATTGACCTGAGTGGTTATGCAATAGAAGAGAAAATTGAAATTGCAAAAAGACATCTTCTTCCCAAACAAAAAGAAATGCATGGCTTAAAACCTGCCAGCTTTAAATTGAGTGATGCTGTATTGGAAAAAATAATTTCTGATTATACAAGAGAAAGTGGTGTACGTGAGCTCGACAGGCAATTGGCCAGTATCATGCGTTACCAGGCCAAGGAACTCGTGATGAAAGACAAACTGAAACCTACTATTACCGGCAATGATGTAGAAAAAATTCTTGGTAAACCAAAATACAATAATGAATTGTATAAAATGGCAAATATGCCGGGAGTGGCCGTTGGACTTGCATGGACCTATGTTGGTGGTGATATCCTCTTCATCGAAACACAGCTCAGTGAAGGAAAGGGCGAATTAAAGCTGACAGGTAATCTTGGAAACGTGATGAAAGAAAGTGCGAGCACGGCATTTACATGGCTGGAAGCAAATGGAAAGAAGATCGGCATCGAGGTGGAAGATTTCAACAAAAAAGATGCACATATACATATTCCTGAAGGTGCCACTCCAAAAGATGGTCCCAGTGCCGGTGTTACCATGATGAGTGCCCTCGCCAGTGCTTTTACGGGAAGGAAAATAAGACCTTACCTGGCGATGACCGGAGAGATAACGTTACGCGGCCAGGTATTACCCGTGGGTGGAATAAAAGAGAAGGTACTGGCAGCAAAACGTTCAGGCATAAAGGAAATTATTATGTGCTGGCAAAATGAAAAAGATGTATCTGAGATCAATCCTCAATTCATTACAGGTATTAAATTTCATTATGTAAGGACCATGCAACAGGTATTGGATATCGCCCTGACCTGAGGATCAACGGGTAAATTTTTAAAACAAATAAAAAAAAATTAAAACCTTTACCCCCCTTTTTGCGTATATAATAATAACACTCAACTAATTTCATGTTGGTTGTTTTAAGGGTTAAAGAAGATTTCCCCTGATTCCTCAGGGGAAATTTTATTTGGTGAAGGCCTGTTTCCGATTGTCAATTACTCAATTGTCAATTCTTCGTTGCATCCAATCTTTCTCTTTTTCCGTACTAAGTGCCTGCATCACACCCACAAAGAAAATGCAGGCTATATTGATAAAAAGGAATAATAAATTATAGGTATTATAATATTCGATCGTGTTGTAAAAATGTTTGAAGAATATTATTAAATCCGAAATTAAATAATAAGCCCAGGCCAGCAATGCAATGCTGAAGAGAATATAAGAGATTATTCTTACGGGTTTGGAAGGATGTTTTCTTGTTCTCCTGAAATAGATAATATAAGCTGTAACAAATATTGCAGAAGGGAACAGGATGATGAGGCTCATGTACAGGTAAGTAACCCAGGAAATATATCCAAGCAAGCCAAAAATCAGTTTTACCCCAAGCATCAGCAGGATCAGAACAATAAGAAACCCGATAAAAGTGAAAAACAATGTACCGAAAAGTCGCAGGTATTTTCCAAAGTTATCTTCCATACAGCAAAGGTACTAGTTAACAGGTTGACGGTGTTGATGAAGTTTATACATAGTCAACTTATCAACCTTATAAACCTTCTTTAAAAATAACTTAGATTAGTTTTTGGTGAAAGCGCAATCAATGACTGGTAGATCAGCTTTATTGTATTTTCAATATCATCTTTGTGTATCATTTCCACTGTTGTGTGCATATAACGAAGCGGGATAGAGATTAATACAGAAGGACATCCATCATTGGCGTATGCAAAAGACTCGGTATCGGTACCGGTGCTGCGACTTACTGCACGAAGCTGTACAGGTATCCTGTTTTTTTCAGCAATATTTTCAACAAAGCTCAGCAGCTTATTATGTACTGCAGGTCCATAGCAGAGTGCAGGTCCTTTTGTACACATACAATCTCCTTCAATGATCTTATTGATCATAGGTGTACTGCTGTCATGTGTTACATCGGTGATAATAGCTATGTTGGGTTTTATCCTGCGTGCGATCATTTCTGCACCGCGAAGCCCGATCTCTTCCTGCACAGCATTTACGATATATAAACCAAAAGGCAGTTTGTTTTTATTTGCTTTTAGCAGCCTGGCAACTTCAGCGATCATGAACCCGCCGATACGGTTATCAAATGCCCGCCCGATTAAAAAATCATGAGCAAGGTCATCATAGCCTTCTTCATAAGTGGCAACAGCACCCACATGAATACCCAGCGCTTCTACTTCTTTTTTACTGCGTGCACCACAATCAAGGAACAGGTTATCTACTTTTGGCAGCGGCTCTTTTGAATCTGCCGAATTCATACGTGTATGTATAGCCGGCCAGCCAAATACAGCTTTCACCAATCCTTTCTTTCCCTGTATCAATACACGTTTTGATGGTGCAACCTGGTGATCGACACCACCATTGCGTTTGAGATAGATCAATCCATCTGAAGTAATATAATTCACAAACCAGCTTATCTCATCTGCATGCGCCTCTATCACAACTTTAAAAGGATGTTGGGGATTGATCACTCCTACTGCTGTGCCATAAGGATCTGTAAAGGTTTCGTCTACGAATGGCCGAAGATGGTTGAGCCATAATTTCTGGCCACTGCTTTCAAAACCGGTTGGCGAAGAATTGTTGATATAATCTTTTAAAAATGTATAAGACGATGCAGGGATAGTGCGTTTTGTTTTGGAAGCTTTTGCCATATTTGATCTTTTAAAAAAACAAATTAACTAAATAGTTGCCACAAATGTTGCAAGAGCAGAAAATAGCATCAGGCCATCCACCAGGAAATAATAAAAGAAATATCCCCTTTTTCTCAAAGACATGAGGTATACCATCAAAGTAATAATCCCGGTAATAAGGAATGCAATAACCTGGGGAGTGTTATCGAAATAATAGCGAAGGAAAAGGCCGCATATAAGATACAGGGAAAACACAATAGCCATGATTATTCTGAGTGTGTTATTACTCACATCTGTTGCAAGGCTTCTTAAAGAATGAATTTTATCTACCTGTATATCCCTTGAATCAAAAATTATACAGAGCATCAGCATGAATAAAAATCTTGCAGAGAATAATAAGATAACAGAGAGACTTTCGGTAAATACAGATTCTCTCACGGGGATGATCACGGTAACATATGCCCATGTAAAAGCAAGTAATACTGTTTTAAGAAAACCGGCTTTGCGGGTAAATGCAAGTGCTTTCACCGGCCAGAGCGGAACACTGTATAATAATGTCAGCAACACTGCCACAATAATATAAGGAATGATATTATGCAGGTAAGCCATACAATAAAGTAAACCTGTTGCTGCACCTGCAAAGAGCAATGTATTCGAAAAATTTTTTGATAAAAAGCTTATGACTGATTGTTGCCGGTTGAAATAATACTTGCTGATAAGCCAGTAAAAATTATAACTGCTCAGGGTAGCAAAGAAAACAAGTCCGTATACATAATTATCGAATGGAACATGCAGCAGTAAAAAAGCCTGGTAACATAGCGCAACTGCACAAAGTGAAATGAAAATAGAATGAGACAGGATGAATTGGAGCCATTTCATCAGGGACAATGATTGAAAACAGGATCTTCAGTAACGATCGTATTGCTTTTGTTTTTTCCAAAATCTGTTACATAAATTTCATAGAAGATCGTATCAACAGTATTGGAGACAGGGCAATTAAACATCCCGAGCCCGGTGAGACTTACAGAGATATCTGCTTTAAAATCCTTCTTGGTTATATCCTTGATATCCGGGAATTTTACCAGCGCCGTATCGTTTGTAAAGAGATTTTTGATATGAATGAAAGCAGTATCTTTTGATGTTATACCAAGATCTCCTTCTGCATCTGTAATACTAAAAGTAATAACAGGGGTTTGTGTATTTACGACATTACTCACTGAATCCGGGATAACAGATTTATATTTTATCTGGGGTGCTGTTGTGTATTTATCCTTACCGCAGGAAGAGAAGATCAATGCTAACACCAATACCGTTATTATTACTCTCATCTTTTAAAATTATATTCAAATTTAATAATAGAAAATGATATAACCATCTTAAATAAAACCCGGAAATTTGTTGTTTAACATGGACACCTTTTCAAACGATATTAAAATAAGAGAAGATATATTTACTGTGAATGACAGTGGCTTTGAATCCCTGGCATTATCAGTTTTTAAATTCCAGTACAACAATAACAATGTTTACAGGAAATATTGCCAGGCGATCAATATTACTATCGCTGCAGTGAACAGTATTGATAAGATCCCTTTTTTACCTATCTCGTTTTTCAAAACAAAACAAATATGCTCCGGCGATTTTGAGCCAACCCTCCTGTTTGAAAGCAGCGGAACTACAGGTTCTGTTAACAGTAAACACTTTGTAAAAGACCATCATCTTTATGAAAAATCTTTCCTGGAAGCATTCAACATGTTTTATGGCGATCCCCGCAGGTTTTGTATTATCGGGCTGCTCCCCTCTTATCTTGAGCGGAAAAACTCTTCGCTTGTTTACATGGTAAATGATCTCATAATGAAATCAGGTCAATCTAAAAGTGGATTTTATTTATATGAGACTGATAAATTATATAATGCGCTGCTTGAAAACGAACAAAGAAAACAATCTACCCTGCTGATCGGTGTAACTTATGCGCTGCTTGATTTTGCAGAAAAATATCCAATGCAGCTTCAGCATACCATTGTTATGGAAACAGGGGGAATGAAAGGCAGGAGACAGGAATTAACCCGGGAAGAAGTACATAATCATCTTAAACAACAGCTTGGGCTAGCCGAAATACATTCAGAATATGGAATGACAGAGTTATTATCACAGGCCTATTCAAAACACAATGGCATTTTCAACAGCCCTCCGTGGATGAAAATGGTTTTGCGCTCAGAAGATGATCCTTTCGAAATCATATTACCAAACCAGGTGCAGGGGAAATTTGCAACCGGTATTGTAAATATTATTGACCTGGCAAATCTTTACAGTTGTTCTTTCATTGCAACAGATGATATTGGCAAACTATATAAAGACGGAAGTTTTGAAATTCTCGGCCGGATGGATAACAGTGATATCAGGGGATGCGGGCTGATGGTTGTGGAACGTTAAACGTTTAACGTTAAACGTTCCTGCGCTCTTTTAAAGTCATTTCGGATAAATTTAATCCGATAATCCTTTAATAGGGATCGGGAAAATAAAATCCTGGAAAACGCTGTGAGCAGCTTTCTTAACATGCTTTGCATATTTGTCAAAACTTTTATGAAGGATAGTTGCATATTCGTGATCCAGCTTTGGAAGAACCCGTTCAATCTTTTCTATTTCTTTTTTTAATGCATCCCTGTTTGCTTCATCAAACGGTGCATATTTTTTTGCAATTGAATCAAAATCTTCTTCAAATGTTTTTTCAACTTCATCATAAAAAGGAAGGAGCAGTGAATTGGCAGTGAATGTTTTTAAATGTGCAAGTTTGATAGCATCTGCACGCTGTTCTTTGTTGATCCCATTTTTGGTACAGGCTGCAAGTACAGAAACAAGTACCGGTGCTTTGAATAAAATTTTTGATTCTTCAGGTGTTAATTTTTTGAATTCTTTTACCATGATGTTTTTTATATAACATCACAAGAGATATGCCAGCCGGAGTTTATACTGATTTTTTATCATTGATTAATGTTAACCGGTAAAGGTATAACCTTAATTTACATTATATCTCCCTTATACCTAATGCCTGGAAAGTATCCGGGCCAACAATACCATCAACATCAAGGTTATTTTGTGTTTGAAAAGTCTTTACCGCCGTCACCGTGTTTGTACCAAACACGCCATCTTCATTTACCTTTGGCAACACTCCTTTTTTATTCAGCGCTTCCTGTATAAGTAATACCGCACTCCCACTATCTCCTTTGCGAACATAAGAGCCTGTACTGAATTTTTTACCCGGAACTTTTGGCAGGCTGGCTTCTTCCTGCATCACGCCCAATACTTCCGGGCTAACGGTGCCGGTAACAGGCAGTGAGTGTTTCTGCTGAAATTTTTTAACGGCTTCTACTGTGCCCTCCCCGAATATACCATCTACTTTCACATCAAAATCAAGATCAAAAAGCAATCGCTGCATCACAGTGACATCACTGCCGCTGTCTCCTTTTTGCAAGGTATCATCGGGTATATTGTTAACAGGTTCATTCAATACTTTAGGAGTAACGAATGCTCTTACAGCAGATCTCCTGCGCTCACGAAGCATAACTTTTCCGCCATCGCTGTCATTTCCTTTCTCGGTATTACCTTCCCATGCCTGCAATATTGTTTTTCCTGCGTCCATCCATTTTACAAAAATGCCCGTGTGATCACAAATGCCATCTCCACCCCAATCATATAAAACAATATCACCTGGCTGAGGCTCTCTTACAATACAATTATTCCGCTTCCAGAAATTATAACCAGACTGGCAGGATTGATAACCATTGAAAGTATCAATACGCTCAAGATGATGGCCAGCTTTATTATATACATAACTCATAAAAATGGCACACCATTTCACGCCATCAAGACCATACCATTTTCCGTATTTGGTTTTATTTGAATTTGGAGGTGACTCTGTTGTGCCGTTCTCAGTTGCGGCTGTATCAATAATGGATTGACGGGACATGATTCATGTTTTAAAGTTTATCAGGGTAGTTTAATGGTCTCAGAACCAAAGCCCCATTTAATTCCAAAAAAAACAACCAGCTTATCAGGAACATTAAAGTTTTTTCCAAAAGCACCCTGTACATATAAATTATCACCCACTTTATAATTAATAATTCCTACTGTCCTGTTTTGTGAATTCGCAACATTATTATTGTATCGGTAAAGCGATTCAATTCCTATTGATAAAGCATTAAATTCCAGTGCCGCTTTTCCCCCGATATCTAAACTATTATTTTTTACAATCTCGCTTTTTTCATTTTTATAATAATTGTCCAGTGTATAGCGCACAGAAATATTCAGGTTAAAATAATTTTTATAAGAATTCTCTTCATCAAAAACAAGCGGTATATAGGTTGACATTGTTGTCCAGGCGCTATACCTGCCGGATTGCCAAACACTATCACCAATACCGTAAAGCGCATAAGCGGTAGCGATATCCCATGAAAAAAGTGGTTTTCGGTTTATAATATCATTTATTGATTTTACTTCGTCTGCCGTTTGCGTGGAAGTAAAAAGCGATTTTTTAAGTCTTTCTTTTTTTGCCGGATCTGTTTCCCTGGCTATTTGCTCAATGATGGGTGAATTTTCCAATTCATCTAATGCAGCCCGGTGCCATTCGTCAATTTTAGCAGCCAGGTCCTTTGAATAAGATTTAGCATGAACTTTTATAATTGTTGTTCTTAATCCTGCTGAAAAGATTTTCTGGGCAGAATCAACATTATCCGGAATCAGGTCTTTATGAATAAAAGCCATTGAAAGGCCTGTAAATTTTAATCCCGAAAAAGGATTTTCTTTTATAACCTGTGTTTTACCATTTGCATCTTTTGTTGTTTTGAGGCCAAGTAATTCATATATGCTTCTTTTAGAACCATTGAACCACCAGTACGGTGCAAATTCAATCGTATAATTCTCAGGAAAACCCGATGATGAATTTTGAAAAGACTGCGCAATCCCAAGTGCAAATTCTTTCGGGGTATTAGGAGATTCAGTTAAAGAAGGAGTTATATCTGCAATGATAAATGCCGGTGAATTAGGAACCGCCAGGTCTTTAAGTTTTACAGAATTATTTAAAACCTGGCTGTGGGTTGTAATTCCCAGAATAACGAGCAATATATTTATAAAAAGTTTTTTCATGGCTGTCCAATTAAATCAATTTCTTTATACAGGATTACAGAAAAAAAATCGTCGGATATAGTTTTTTCAGGATCGTCAAACACTTTATAACCGGCGGCTCCATTATCAAGAAAATATTTCGCTGTTAATCTCTTGCTCTCTTTTTTCCTGGCATCTTCATCTCCTACCAGGTCTATTTTTGTAAGGATAGCAAGTCTCTTTCCAGCTAAAGAATCAGCAGTCCCGATTTCTTTCCTCGGAATATCACCGGTAGCATCCAATGAATGTCCCACTGTAACTGCAGGATCATTAGTAGCCAGGTTTACAGTGATGGCCCTTGAAGCTGCTAATCCGAATGTATCGATATCGGCCGCGAATTTGATTTGCTGTTGTCCATTTCCAACCTTATAAGTACTCATAGTATAATCATTAAAAAATATTTTGGAATTATTATTTATCATAAAGATTAAAAAATATACTATCGCCTGAAAGAGTAATTACACCTGATTTAAAACAGGTGTTTTCACGAAAATAATCGGCGACAGGTTTTGCTGAATTATCAAAACGTTTAATGATTTTTTTTGATCTCTGCAAGATCAAAGCCGAGCTAATAATTAAACGCTGGTACGCTATGAGTCCGGCTTACAGCCGATCCTGGAGAGATAAGGGAAAACTTCCAAAAAAATTTGATTAGGAGTCGTTTTGCCCTTATTTTTGCACTCCTTTTAAAAAAGGACAGGAGATTTGGTAGCTCAGTTGGTAGAGCAATACACTTTTAATGTATGGGTCCTGGGTTCGAGTCCCAGCCAGATCACAAAAAAGCGTTCAACTAAGTTGAACGCTTTTTTTATTATTTCTTTTCAAACAGCAATCCATCTGGCTTATTTTTGCCATTATTTTTTAATATGAGTGAATTCTTTAAAGATAAAGTGATTGCTATCACAGGCGGGAGCAGCGGGATAGGCAAAGCCCTGATAGAGAAATTGCTCCCCATGGGTGCCAAAATTGCCACCTGTGCCCGTAACCAGGGAAAACTATATGATCTGCAGGTGAGTCATTCTTCTTATCCACTTCATTGCATAGTGGCAGATGTAAGCAATTACAATGATTGCAAATTATTCATTGATTCTACCATTAAACAATTTGGCGGCATCGATATACTGATCAATAATGCCGGTATATCAATGAGAAGTTTACTCAGGGATGCCGATATCGATGTGTTTAAAAAAGTGATGGACATCAATTTTTTCGGGACTGTTTATTGTACCAAACTTTCGCTTGAATCGCTGATTGAAAGAAAGGGAACTATTGTGGGCATTTCCTCTATCGCAGGTTACCGTGGTTTGCCTGGCAGAAGTGGTTATTCAGCCAGTAAATTTGCACTGAATGGATGGCTCGAAGCTATCAGGACAGAATTACTGGAAGATGATGTAAATGTAATGTGGGTATGCCCTGGTTATACACGCAGTAATATCCGTAAAGCAGCATTAAACGAAAAAGCAGAAGCACAGGGAGAAAGCCCGATTGATGAAGCCGAACTGATGAGCCCTGAAAGCTGTGCTTCCCATATTATTCATGCAATTGAAAAAAGAAAACGTACACTTGTGCTTACCTATAAAGGAAAACAAACTGTTATTGTAAACAAACTTTTTCCTTCATGGGCTGATAAGCTTACAAGGAAGTTTTTCTTTAAAGATGGAAAATTGATAAAATGATCCCGCATACATGATACCAGATGCCGGATAGTACTATCAGGGATCTGGTATGCGGTATCAGGTATCTGATTCAAAAAACAAATTCTAAAAATCAAACAATGCCTCTTCTAACCATCACAAGTGATATAGGTGAACAGGATTTCTTAGCAGGTGCTATGAAGGGACAGTTATTACAATCCAACAGCAGTTTTAATATTATTGATATTACACACTCTTTATCACCCTTCAATTATCCACAGGCTGCTTATGTATGCAGGAATGCAATCAGGAATTTTGCTGCGGGTACATTTCATCTCATACTGGTAAATATGTTTGATGATAAACCCGAACACCTCCTGCTGGCAGAACATAACGGTCATTATATTGGTTGTGCCGACAATGGCCTGCTGACAATGGTACTCGAAGAGGTTCCGCAAAAAGTAGTGGCACTTCATCTTGATAAAACAGACCAGAAAAATACGTTGTATTGTATCAATGTTTTCGGGAAAGCTTTCAATGATATTGTTAATGGAAAGAGCCTGGAAGAAACGGGAGATCCTTCAGTTTCGATTAAAGTAAAAAATCCATTAAAGCCATTGCTTGGCAATAACTGGATCGAAGGCCAGATCATTTTCATTGATAACTTCGAAAATGTAATCGTTAATATAAACCGGGAAGAATTTGAAGAGCAAAGAAAAGGAAGAAGCTTTACAATTGTTTTTAAGAGAGATGAAGTGATTGATAAGATCAGTGAAACTTATGCCGACGTACCTGAAGGTGAAAAACTGGCACTGTTTAATTCTGCAGGCTATCTCGAAATTGCGATCAATAAAGGAAATGCAGCGGGCTTGTTTGGTTTGCAGGGATTTTCAGAGAAACAGCACCAGGTGGCACAACAACAGTTCATCAATAACCGCTTATTCTACCAGACAGTGAAAGTACATTTTCAATAACAGGCAAAACATATCTTTTAAACTTCTTACTTAGTTCATCTAAAAATAATTCAGAAAAATGAAAAATATTATTGTAAGCATTGCCGCAGTTTTTATTTATACCACTATACAGGCACAGGTAAAAATGCCTGCCCCTTCTCCTGTACAAACAATCAAACAGGATTTTGGAATTGGCAGTATTGAACTAACATATTCCCGGCCAGGTACAAAAGGCAGGAAAATTTTTGGAGAACTCGTGCCTTATAATAAATTATGGAGAACAGGCGCTAATGCAGCAACACTTATTAAATTCTCCGAGCCTGTTGAAATAAAAGGAAAGAAACTTGATACAGGCAGTTATGTTATCTACACTATTCCGAATACAGATAACTGGGAAATAATTTTCAATAAAGGCCTTGGCAACTGGGGCATTGATGGATACAAAGAATCAGAAGACGTGATTCGTTTTTATGTTGAGACAGACAGGTTAAAAGATAAAATGGAAACATTTACCATGGAGTTTGCAAACATAAAACCTGCAAGCTGTGATCTTACTATTATGTGGGAAAAAACCATTGTCACAATTCCCATCGAATGCGATGTACAGGAAAAACTGAAAAAACAAATCGAAGCGGCCATGCTCACTGATAAAAAACCTTACTGGCAGGCTGCACAATTTTATAATGAGTATGAAAAAAATCTAACCAAAGCACTCGACAATGCAGGCAAGGCCACAGAACAAAATCCAAAAGCATACTGGATCTGGATTTACAAAGCGAAAATCCAGCAGGAAATGGGTGATAAAGCCGGTGCAATGGAGAGTTCAAAAAAATCACTGGAGCTTGCAATAGCAGATAAGAATGATGATTATGTGAGAATGAACCAGGCTTTACAGAAAAAACTCAAATAATGTTCAAAAGGTTCCAGGTGTTCAAAAAGTTCAAGGCATTAGGGCATTCTCAACCTCTTGAACATTTTGAACCTATTGAACACCTGGAACCTTTTGAAAAGCCTGTATCAAAAAACTGAGCAGGATCACCAATAAAGCACCAATTACATTTAGCCAAAGAAAAGAAATGATATCCTTGTTATAAATATAAATGATCAGCGCTTCACTAATGATCGCAGCAATAAATACTGCATTTCCTTTAATGCTTTTTATCCAGAATGCAACAAGGAAAATCCCGAGAATAACACCATAGAATATAGAGCCAAGTATATTAACTGCTTCGATCAGGCTGTTCCCGATATTCTGTGCAAACATGGCAATGATGATACAAAAAATACCCCAGCCAAGCGTATACCATTGCGACAAACTGTAATCACGTAATGCTGTTTCTTTTTTTACAAAGAATTTTTTATGAAAGTCAACCATTGTACATGCAGCCAGTGAATTAAGTGCAGCAGCGATGCTGCCCCATGCTGCAAGAAAAATGATGGCGAATATCAATCCTATTAATCCTACCGGCAGGTTATCTTTAACGAAATGAAGGAAAATATAATTATTATCATTGGCGTCTTCACCGGGTAAAGCTTTTTTGAGAATAGTTTTATACTCATCTCGCACATGGGCAGCTCTAACATGATCATTAACTACAATCGCAGCTTCATATCTTTTCTCAGTACTTACCAAAGAATCTCTATAAGATGTTTGTTCTGCCCTCGCTACTTTTCCTTCATCAAAATAAACAGGTGCTTTATTATATTGATAAAATGAAAATATAAGTATCCCAAGTAAAAGAATAAAGAATTGCATAGGTACTTTTACAAGTCCATTTAACAATAGACCGGTACGGCTTTCCGTATTATTTTTTGCTGTAAGATAACGGCCCACCTGGCTATGATCAGTTCCGAAATAACTCAGTGCAAGAAAAAATCCTCCTATTAAGCCGCTCCAGATATTGTATTTGTCTTTCCAGTCGAAACCATGCGTTGTTTGTCCGGAAGTAATGATATTCATCTTTCCCATTTTACCGGCTCCATATAGTGCTTCTTTAAAACCAATATTATCCGGTAATAATTTTACTGCAAGGTATCCAACCGTGAAAAGCGAGATAAACACGATGATCATCTGCAACATTTGTGTATGCGCCACGGCTTTTGCTCCTCCACTCATCGTATAAATGATAAGCAAGCCACCCATTACCAGGTTAGTATAATAAATATTCCATCCCATTAATGAGCTAAGTACTAACGAAGGGGCATAGATGCTTATACCGGTACTCAATCCTCTTGAAACAAGAAACAGTAATGAAGTGAGTGTTCTTGTCTTCAGGTCGAAACGATGTTCCAGGAATTCATAAGCCGTCAGTACTTTCAGCCGGCTGAACACCGGTACAAAAAATATACTGATCACGATCATTGCCAGGGGTAATCCAAAATAATATTGTACAAATCGCATCCCATCGCTGTATGCCTGGCCCGGCCCGGTTAGAAAAGTGATAGCGCTCGCCTGCGTGCCCATGATACTTAATAATACGAGGAACCATGGCATGCTGCGATTGCTCAGGAAATATCCTTCAAGATTCTTTGTTGTCCTGCTTTTATAGATACCATAAATAATGATACCCGTTAAACTGACAACTAATATGATCCAATCGATGGTACTCATGAGAATTGCCGTGTGATGTAGTAATAAATAATGATCTGTATCAGCAGGAATAAGAGCACGGCGAAGTACCATTTAGTCCAGTAAGAGGATTTTTTTTCCATTGCGAAAGCTTATTAGATCTGTCAATTTATTAAAATGTTGCCGGATACCAGATACAGGATACCAGATAGTTCTTCAGTCATTTTCTTAATCGGTAAGCCAATTAGAATTATCCGGGATCTGGCATCTCGTATCCGGCATCCGTTTTTACCTTCCGGTCAATGCAATCAAATTCGCCATCAACCTGTAAGCACCGGGTACACCGGCCGGTAATTGCCGGAAAAATACCAGTCCCGCATAAACGAAATTCCCCTTCCCGTATGCCGCTATAGCAAGACTTCCATTTGATTGTGCTTCACCTTTATCATTCATTCCAAGAGGTGTTTCATAATGATTATCTATCTGTACAGCCTGGTAAGTACTACGTTCCTGCACCCAATCCTTAAAATCATCCTGCGTGATTTTGTTTGGATAATTAAGCGCAGGATGTGAAGGCAGCAGGAAAGTAACGGGGGCATCTTCCTCTGTTACTCTCGTTGACGGATCAACGATAAACGGGTAAGGGCCTACCCTTACTTTCTTTTGACCAATCGAATTGCTTTTCAAATACTGAACGATCATATTGCCGCCATTCTCAACATAATGCATCAATACATCATTCCTGTTACTCAGCCATTCTGAAATATTATAAGCCCTGATACCGGTAATGATCGCATCAAATTGTTTAAGGTTATCATCGGTAATATCTGCTTCTGTTAAAAACTTCACCTCGTACCCCATTGCTTCCAGTGCCTGTGGCACTTTATCACCTGCACCAATGATATAGCCTATACGTTTGCCTTTTGTTTTCAGATCCATTTTAATGATGCGGGCTTTATCATAAAAATTATAATAGAGATCCGGGATATGATCATAACTGATCTTCCTGAGTGCATAATGCTGGGGTTCAAATAATGATGCTGCAGATAATTCAGCTCCGAGCAAAACCATACTATTTGGTTTTACAGAATCACTGTTGATCATCACATCAATTGTTTTTGTTGACCCTTTTGTATAATTCACTACGGAATCAAACACCCGCATTTCCTTATGATCATAAACGGTTTTGAATTGTACTTTCTCTTTCAGGTCCTGGTTTGGCTGCAGGGCAAAGTGTAACAATTTGTTTTGATTCTTTGCATCATTAGGAAATATTACAATAGAAGGATTGCAATTAATCAAAACAGGATTTACCATTTGAATCGGTTCATATAATTCCCCTTTTACCGGATCTGTATATTTATATAATACTCTTTTTTCAAAATAAAATATGTGTTTACCGATGCCAATACGAAAGGTTGCTTTATACCCATCGTTTTCAGCTTTACCAATATCCTGCTGATCCGGCACATCATAAGCACCACTTTGTATCGGGTTTTCAAGCCAGTATGGTTGTGTGGCATGCTCATTTTTGGGAATATAAATCGAAACAGGTTTAGTTTTATTCTCGTTTGCTTTTAAACTGTCGATGGAATAAAAACCACCTGCATACAGTACTTTAGCTTCTGTTATATCAATTCCCAGCCGGTTATTAATATTGATATTGAATTTTGCAGTGTCACCAATTACATTCAACTGGTTCTGTGCAATCATTTCCATGAACAGTCCACTGCATGCTTCAATGATTTCCTGCAGGTCGGCAAGTTTTTTATTACGCCAGGTTCCGTCACCCAGCAATTTTATCTTATCGTATAGCTTTATAAGTGCCGGTAATGATAAAGATGGGTTATCTGGTTTAAAATCCTCAATGATCTTTTTGATCATTACCTGCACTTCTTCTCCACCTGTTATCCTTGACCACGAAATATCAATTCCATCCATTAAAGAATTTTTCGCTGGTTCGCCACCGGTAGTGGCAAAATATTCCATGATCTGGCCCCTCCTTCTCGGCCTTCCTTCACCCTGGCTCTTATGCATTGTCCTTGCTTCGGCTCCGATTTCACCATAACTTTTCCCAACCAAAGGATTAAAACCTCCTATATCAATCTTCAGCTGGTCTTCACCGGTAGTATTTGTTGAACCGAAATTATAGGTATTCCACATGATCCTTTTTGCCTGCCAGGGTTTCACGCCATATTTAAACTGTTCAGGAAAGCGTTTGGGATCTGCAGCTGCAGTGAATGCTTCGTCAGCAATAACTGCAGAAGCAGCATGATGACCATGACCCGCTCGTCCATCAGGCGGAAATCGTTTTATGATTATATCTGGTTGGTATTGCCGTATTACCCATACCACATCGCTTAATATTTTCTCTTTATCCCAGATACGCAATGCTTCTTCATAACTTTTACTAAAACCAAATTCATAAGCCCGGCTGAAATATTGTTCTCCCCCATCGATCTTTCTTGCAGCAATCAATTCCTGTGTACGGATCAATCCCAGGTCAATCCCTTGTTCATCACCGATCAGGTTTTGTCCTCCATCTCCTCTTGTAAGACTCATATAGGCAGTACGGTATAATTTTTCCTTTGCCAGGTAAGGAAGCAAACTATTATTTTCATCATCCGGGTGTGCGGCGATATATAATACTGATCCCAGTACATTTAATTTTTTAAGCTGCAGTAGTATTTCCGAAGCATTATATGTTTTAGGAGATTGAGGCCTGGCTGAAAATGAAAAAACGATTATCAGCATGAATGAAAGCAACAAACGCATAGAATTGGTTTATCCTACTAAATTACAGGTTTGCCAACAGGAACCTTTGCCGGTTGTCAAAAAAAGATGCAGGATAGCAGATACAAGATGCCGGATATGAACTTTACATAACTTGCAGCTCTTTTCGTATCTCGTATCTCGTATCTCGTATCTCGTATCTCGTATCTCGTATCTCGTAT
>JADMIO011210351.1_pt1 | contig 25510 bp, 19 predicted proteins | sample 8958161 | NCBI WGS metagenome assembly JADMIO01 (sample SAMN16585339, study PRJNA669376) | soil metagenome | isolation source: Crop rotation soil | place: USA: Cullars Rotation, Alabama | collected 2011
CCGCGACTTCAAGTCACGTGAATTCCAAGCTTCGGATCCCACTGTGCTGGAAAGCATCATTTCCTTAGCGGCAGCGATGACTTTTTCGACGCGATCATCGGTGGGCTTGGCGTTGATGATCTGATCCAGCTCATTGCCGTCGATTCGCCGGACGTTGGCGGTATCAATCCAGCCGACGTAACCCCCCTGCCCATGGCAGAGAAGCCGGCCTTCCCGTGAATCCTTAAGAAGCCATGTCGAATCACCGACCCCACACTCGGTCAGCATTTCGCCTTTGCCCACGGAGCGGTCCTGGAGAAAGCAACGCTGGGTGACAACGGCGAACTTTTTCTCTCCTAATTCCCCGGAAGGCAGAAGCTCAGTTCGATTCTCGACGTTGTCGAGCTTAAGGTGCTGAAGGAACAGCGAGAGGGCTTTTTGGTGCTCCGCGGTCTCGACATATCCCATCACCGAATTGCCTTCAACATTCAGCGAAATTGCGAACTGGCGCGGATCTTCGACGAACTCCCGCTCAAAGAATCCCAGATAGCTCGACAGCCTCCTGGGGTTTCCAACACCCTCCGGCTCGACTTTTCGAACCACGCCTTCGTAAAGCTTGCGTTGCCGCTCTTCGGGCGTGCCGCCCATCTCCTGGCCGCGCCGGATTTCGTCGCTGCCGCGCGTCGCCGGCTCGGTTGCGGGGTCTGCTGCAATACAGAGGAACGTCATTAAAACCGCTAAAACACGCTTCAAAACAAATCCCTCCTCGCCAGGAGGCCGAACGCGCCGCCAGTGTGAATGAAGAGCGGGACCGCGTTCTTGCGCACGCCACCGAGCTGAATGGTTTCGAGGCAGCCGACCATCGCTTTGGACGTGTAGGTCGGATCGAGACAGATTCCTTCAGTTCGTCCCATCAACTTGATCATCTCGATGGCGCGCGGGAACGGAATCGCGTAGCCCTCGCCGATATAGCCATCGATTAATTCGATCGGGGTTTGCTCCGGCTTCAGGCCCAGCCCGAAGGTTTCCACCGTCTTGTCGATCAGTTCGCGCACGTCCTTCTGAAAGTACGGAATGCTGTCACTCACGGGGATGCCTATGATGCGCCAGTTCTTCAGCCGGAAAATCGCCTTGCCAAGAAGCAGGCCGGCATACGTTCCGCTCGAGCTCACAGCCGCGAAGACATCCACCGCCGTCTCATCCCCCAATTGCTCCATCAATTCCTTCAGGCAACGGATGTAACCCCAGCATCCGTGAGGCACGCTGGCGCCGACCGGGAAGAAATAGGGTTTCCCGCCAGCGCGACGAACCTCCTCAATCGCCCGGTCGATCAATTCTTTGTGCTTCCCGTTGTATTCTTCCGGGGAATGATGGGTGATCTGAGCGCCGAAGAGATAATCGAGAAACAGGTTGCCATCCCGTGGCGGATCATCCGGTGGAGATCGAAGGAATATCTGCACTTTAAGACCCAGTCGCGCCCCGATCGCGGCGGTCGCGCGGCAGTGGTTGGACTGGTAGCCGCCGTGCGTCACCAGCGTGTCCGCGCCCTTCGCCAGCGCATCCGCGACCACGTACTCGAGTTTGCGCACCTTGTTCCCGCTGACCTCGAGGCCGGTGAGGTCATCGCGCTTGAGCAGCAGCTTCTTGATCCCCATTTCCCGCGCGAGGTTCTTCATCTCCACGACGGGTGTGGGAAGCTGCGCCAACGACACCCGCACCGGCTCCCTTGCATGCATGATATTTCTAATACCCCGGCTGCCCGCTTTTGTCACACAGCGCCGGAAAAGGCCTGAAATTCCTTCCGAATCAGGCAATCTCTTCGTATCATGACTTCTTCGAAGAGGGCTTTGAGCATGAAATCCGCCGCGCTGTTGATCCTGTCGATTGTTCTGATTGCTTCGAACGCGGGCCTGGCCCAGACCAAACCCGCCGTCATCACCCGCGACGATGTTGACCAGCACGTGAAGACCATCATCGATGGTGCCTACTGCCCATGCGTGGTCGTTGGGATCATCGATTCGACCGGGCCGCACGTCTACACCTACGGGACGGTCTCGCGCACCGAGAAGAAGGCGCCGGATGGAGACACGCTCTTTGAGATCGGGTCGCTCACCAAACTGTTCACCGCGACCGTGTACTCGCAGATGATCGAGAAGAACGAGGTTCAGGTCAGCACGCCGGTGGACTCGCTGATCACCGGGATGAAGATCCCCTCCGATATCGGCAACAAGATCTGGCTGGTGCACCTTGTGGCCCACACTTCGGGGTTGCCCTTGAACCCGACGAATGTGAACTCGCCGCACCCGGACAATCCTTATTCAGGTTACACGCAGCGACAGTTCGTGGATTTCCTGGCGAAGTACGTGCTGCCTCGCCCGCCTGGGGATCGGTATGCGTACAGCCACGTGGGCTATGCGCTGCTTGGGGAGGCGCTCGCGCGGAAGGACAAGAAAACGGTGGAGCAGATGATCGTGGATCGCGTCTGCATGCCGCTGGCGATGAACGACACCCGATTCACGGCGACGGCGGATTCGCGGCTGGCCAAGGCGTATACCGTCGATGGGGACGAGGTCGAGTACTGGGATGCGCCGCTGATGGCGGGCGCGTTCGGGCTCAAGAGCAGCGCCAACGACCTGCTGAAGTTCTGTTCGGCGCACCTGGGACTGACGAAGACGCCGTTCGATGAGGCGATCAAGGCGATGCAGGTTCGGCAGATCGATGTTGACCGCCAGAACGACGCGGGGATGGGCTGGCAGATCGGACGCAAGTACGGGGTCCTGTGGCATTCCGGCGAGACCGGCGGGCATCACACGTTCCTGGCATTGCTTCCCAAGTACAAGGCGGCAGTAGTGGTGCTCGCTAATTCCTCGTTCTCGTACGTGGACACGCTGGGGCAGTATTTGTCGCAGATGGCTGCGGGCGAGAGGCCTGAGCCGCTGGGATTGAAGATCGAGAAGCGCCAGGCCGAGTCGGTTCTGGAGAAGTACGTCGGCGAATACACGCTGGGCACCAACGACATGCTCTACGTGACCCACGAGAACCGCACGCTGTACGTCCAGGCGAACAAGCAGTCGAAACTGAAACTCTACGGCGAGGAGGACAAGCTGTTTTTCGGGAAGGCGATTCCGTGCATGGTGGAGTTCATCAAGGAGGAGGGGGAAATCGTGGGGCTGAATTTCTACCAGAATGGACAGAAGTACACGGCCCGGAAGACGCGGTGAGAAGGGCGTCAGATTCGTCTTCCTTCCCCCGACTCGAACCATCCCCCATAGTTCCATCAGACCTTAAGCGATCCCCGGAATCCTCTGGCCGCATAGTACGACTGCGCTCCGTTGTGATAAATAAAGACCCGTCCGTAGCGGCGGTCGCCGAAGATACCGCCGCCTTGTTTTCGGATGTCCGCGGGAGCTTTCAGCCAGCTTGAGGTCTTGGCGTCGAACTCGCCGAGTTGTTGAAGCTCTTGATATCGTTCTTCTGACAGAAGCTCGATGCCCATGGCGGCGGCCATGTCGATGGCGTTGTTTTTGGGTTTGTGCTCTTTCCTGGAATCGAGGGCTTCGCGGTCGTAACAGAGGCTTCGGCGGCCGGTGGGACTTTCGGGTGAGCAATCGTAGAAAATGAACTGGTTGGTTTTCTTGTCATAAGCGACGACGTCGGGTTCGCCGCCGGTTTTTTCCATTTCGTTCAACGACCAGAGTTTTTCGGGATTCGCCTGGAGCTTGCCCTGGACTTTGTCCCAATCGAGACCTTTGTGGCGGTTCATGTTTTTCTCAAAGCGGGATTTCAGCACTTTGAGAAGTTGTTCGCGTTGTTGGGGTGACAACTCCATCTTTGTTTTGTTGCGTTGCATGGAACTGATATTGCTTTTCTGTTTTGAAAATCAAGTGTTGCCCGTTTTGACGATCAACGGCGTTGATAAAACGGGATCACGCCGTTGACGCTGCGGAAGAAGAGCGCCGCGGTCGCGAGGTTGAACGCGAGGGTGGCGGCCCACCAGATGGGGACGGCGGGACCTTTGGGCCTGATGCGCCCAGTTGCAACGGCGGCGCATCCTTGCAGCATGAAGAAGAGCATCTGCCAGCCCTGGACTCGGCCGGTTGCGACGCCGTAGACGTATTCGTGCATCAGGCCTGAGAGCGCGAAGACCGCCAGCATGGCTCGAATCGGATGCCGCATGCCTCCCAGCGGGCGAAATACGTATTGATGGAAGAACTCGCGGAATGGCTGGTTCCATCGCCGCCAGAAGTCCGCCGGCGTGCGTGCTGCGAAAGGGTGGTCAAACGGGTCCAGCGCCGGGCCTGCGAATTGCCGGTATAGCGCGGCGAAGGTCTGCCCGATGCAGATCATGGCGAAGATGAAGGCCAGAACTTTGACGATGTGCTCGATCGCGAAGGGCAGGTGCGACCAATTCACCCGCAGCAGAGCACAGCACAGCGTTACCGAAGCGAGCATCAACGGCGCGTAGATGGCGACCCGTCGCCAATCGCTCGCCGCCGGCCGCGGGCGCGGAACGCGGCGGAGCACGAACCAAAACCAGTTGGGCAGATAGAGGAGCCAGCGACCGATGCCGATCGCGAGCGCCGATGCGGGGTCGCGGTGGGCATCGTAAAGTTTCCAGAGCAGGCAAACCGCGGCGACACCATCAAGAAAGCGAAGTGGCTTCGCGTTGAGCGGGACCAAACAGGGTGCAAGCGAGATCGCACCGGAGAACACCACCCACATGACCGTTTGCGCCCGGGGACCGAGTCGAAGCGCGCCGTAAAAGACCAACGCGGCCGCGTTAGCGATCACGAATGCAAACCCGAACCAGAACCATGCCATTTTATGTCCCGGTGTTGACGACGTCCGGGTGGCACTTCGTTCCGGCTACCCGCAGTGCTGACTTTAGGGCGCGAGATCGCGTTGTAAATAAAAGAGGGGCGGACGTGGGTCCGCCCCGTGAAGCTCGGGCAACGCGCGGGGCAAGCCCCGCGGCTAAATGAGAGTCGCTTTCGATAGGGTTAGGGGACGACGATCTTTTGACCGGCTTTGAGATTTTCAGCGGTCAGACCGGGGTTGGCGGTGGCAATCTTCTGCCACTGGTTGCCATTGCCGTAGTGGGCGGAGGCGATTTTCCAGAGGGTGTCACCCTTCTTGACGGTGTATTTGCCGCCTGCGGAGGCGGTTTGGGGCGCATCAGCGATGACGGGTTGGGCGCTTGATTGCGCCGGTGGCGCGTAGGCGGCGGGCGCCGGGGCGGGGGTGATGTCCGTGACGGTTGGGGTCAGGGATGCGGTGGTGTCGGCTTTCTTGGTGTTGGCGCAGCCGGCCGCCAATGTGACCACGGGAACGAGAACGGACAATGTAATAAGGATCCGGTTCACGGAAGCCTCCTTGCTTTGGTTGAAGGGTCGCCGGCGCTTGGCGAGCAATCCGTGCTCGCGCTCCGGTCTTGAACGTTATCGGACGCACCGGCGGAACGACTTAAGCAAATTCTGCTTAAAAGATGGGGGGAGTCAACGTTCGTCGGGCGGGAAATTGTTTCTTATGATCGCAGCGAAGAAAGGCAGGGCGGGTCTGAGACCCGCCCCTACAGCACGGGCTGGATGAATGCGTTTTTGAAGATGGCGCTGGTGCTGATGGGGACGGGGTGCGGATTTTGCGCTTTTGTAATTTGGATGATGGCGAGGATGCTTTTGAGTCCGCCTCGGATGAAGGGCGGGGTTGCGCTGACGATTCTGCGGCGGCTGGATCCGAGCGATTTGGGGTTGGAGTATGAGGAGTTGAGGTTTGATGTGCGGGATGAAGCTTCGGGCGAGCCGCTTTCGATCTCGGCGTGGTGGATCGGGAGCAAGGGCGCGGAGCGAACGATGCTCATTATTCATGGGTATGGGGATTCGAAGATCGGGGGGATCGCGTGGGCACCACTTTTCCATGAGATGGGCTGGAACATTCTGGCGATCGATCTGCGGGCGCATGGGGAGAGCGGCGGGGTTTACTCGACGGCGGGGTTCTGGGAGCGGCATGATCTGAACCAAGTAATTAACCGCATCCGCGCAGAGCGTGTGCGGGAGACGCGGGTGGTGATTCTCTTTGGTGTGAGCCTTGGGGCGGCGGTGGCGCTGGCGGCGAGCGTGTCGCGGGATGATTTGGCGGGGCTGATCCTGGAGGGGCCTTATGCGACGTTTGCGGATGCGGTGACGGGACACGGGCGGTTATATGGAGCGCCGGGTGGATGGATGCAGCGACTGGCGATGAGGATCGCACAGTGGATCTCGCGGGCGGATTTTGATGCGGTTCGGCCGGTGGATTTGATCCCGGAGGCGCCATGTCCGGTGATGATCGTTCACGCGGCGGAAGATTCCTTCATGGTGAGCGGGGAGAGCGAGGCTCTTCAAGCAGCGCTAGCGAGACGAAACAATCCGCGCGATGTGTTCTGGGAAGTGGCGTCGGCTGGACACGTCCTTTGTCTGGCGTGCGAGCCGCTGGTGTATCGGGAGAAGATTGAGGCGTTCCTTCAACGCCTTGCGCTTGGTTCCGGGATGGGAGTTTCATGAGATTTCTAATTTTGGCCTCGTTCGTGATGGCGGTGACATGTTCTGCGAATGCGGAGATTGCCAGCTCGTATGAGATCGATGGGAATGGGGTCGCGGTGAATCAAAAGGGCGTGTCCGTTCGCGTTGAGCGGTCAGTCGAAGAGCGTGACGGAAAAATCCTGATTCGATCTCGGATTGTGAACGACAGCGAGCGGCCGGTGACGCTGGGGACGATGAAGCTGGTGGATCTGGCGCAGAACTGGGAGGCGGCGCGTGAGGGATTTGCACCGGGGGTGGTTTACATGTCGGATTCGACGCTGGTGTGTGAGCCGGTGGCGAAAGGCGCGGGCGATCGAGAAGTTCGTGCGACGCAGATGCTGGCGGCGGGTGATCCGAGGAAGCCGGGATGCGTGGTCGTGGGATATTTGAGCGCGCGGGCGGCGCGGCCGGAGATCGTGGTGACGATCGGGGCGGGTGGGGTGAAGAGGATTTTCGCGCAACAGCGATTGTCGGGGCGCACGCTGGGGCCGAAGCAGTCGCTGGACTTGGATGCGATCTCAATCAGCACGAAACACGCGAATCCGTGGGTGGCGCTGGTCGCGTACGGCGATCGCGTGGCGGCGGAGATGAAGATTTCGCGCAAGCTCGGACCGACGGCGTTGTGGTGCAGCTGGTATGCGCACCGGATGGATGTCAGCGAGGACCTGGTGCTGGCGAACGCCGCGGTGGCGGGGAAGCATTTTGGCCCGCTGGGCTTTGAAATCATGCAGCTCGACCACGGGTGGCAGAAAGGAAGCATCACCGGCGACTGGCAGGCGAATGAGCGATTCCCGCACGGGCTGAAGTGGCTGAGCGAGCAGTTGAAGACGCGTTACGGGTTGAAGATGGGCTTGTGGATCGCGCCAACGGATATCGCCGAGCCGAGCGAGACGTTTCAGAAGCATCCGGACTGGGCGCTGAAAGGCGGCGATGGAAAACCGCTGATGAACTGGAAGTGGTATTGGAAACCCAACCCGAATTGCTACGAGCTGGATGCATCCAATCCCGAGGCGGCGAAGTGGATCGAATCGGTGTTTCGGGATCTGCGCGGGCAAGGCGCGAGCTATTTCAAGATTGATTTCATCGCATCCAGCGGCGGGGAGCAGTTCGTGCAGCAGAATTCGAATGTGGTGCGTGGGTGGGGCGTGCTGGCGGAGGCGATGAAGGCGGTTCGCGCGGGGGCGGGTGAGGATGCGTGGATTCGGTACTGTCAACCGCCGCCTCTGCTGGCGGCGGGGTTGGCGACGAGCGCGTATGGCGGCGACGACACGTACGATGCTGGGACCCCGGCGACGATCAATTCACTTAGGGCAAACGCCCGGTCGCTGGCGGCGGGGTTCTGGATTAACGACAAGCTTTATCACCGCGAAGTGTGCGACATGTCTGTTCGAATGCAGGCGGATCCGGAAGAAGTTCGCGCGCGCCTGGCGATCATGACGCTCGCAGGATGCAGCATCTCGTTCAGCGATGAATTATGTCATTTGCCGATGTCGCGGATTCGGATGATGCAGCAATGTCTTCCCCCTGGTGCGCCGGCGATGAAGCCGTTGGATTTGTTCGAACGGGAGATTCCCTCGGTGTGGCATCTGCACTGTCAGACGCAAAATGATTCATGGGAAATTGTGGGATTGTTCAACTGGGAGGATACCGCGGCGGAGCGGGGTGTGGATCTTGGCTCGATTGGATTGAGTGGAGACACGCTGGCGTATGAGTTCTGGGAGCAGCGATTCCTGGGCGTGCAAAAAGGGAAGCTGACGATGACGCTGCCAGCGCGTTCGAGCCGGATTCTCGCATTACGTTCCGCGACGACACATCCGCAGGTGATCGGAACGGACATGCACGTTTTCCAGGGATTTCACGAGCTCTCTTCCGTGAAGTGGGATGAGAACGCCGTGACGCTGAGCGGGAAAGCCAAGCGTATGAAGGGTGTTCTTGGGAAGGTGCTTGTGTATGTCCCGAAGGGCTGGCAGCCCCATTTTGATTTTCCCTTGAAAGACTCGTCAGCGCATCTGACGAACATGGGACAGGATGTCTGGGCGATGGAATTGCGGTTTGACGATGCGGAGAAAGCGTTCTTGGCGCGGTTTGATCGGAAGTAATTACAGGTGACCGACGCGAAGTGACAGCGGCCACTGAATGACGCGCGCGGCGGAGGGTTCCAGCCAGGTGCTGGCAAGCAATTGAGCGAGCTTGGGGATGGGATCGAAACCTTTGGTTTGAATGAAGGATGTGGTGGCGGACCAGGTGCGGATGTAGCCGAGGAGTTGCTCGAGCGTCCAACTCGCGGTCATGTTGAAAGACGGTGCGTGGATCGGCTTGAACGGAAAGGCGAGATCGCGGTAGGCGTTCTCGACATGACGTCGCTCGGGCGGCCAGTGGGCGCCGACGTGGTTGTGATAGAAATCCTGGAAGATTTCATCCGTTGCGCGGTCCTTGATGTGGAGGATGCCGTACGTCCAGGCTGCCAAAACGCCGGTGGGCTTGAGGACGCGTTTGACCTCGCGGTAGAAGCTGTCCAGATCGAACCAGTGCAGCGCCTGGGCGACGGTGATGAGATCGACAGAGCGGTCATCGAGGCCGCTGATCTCGGCGCTGGAGACCAGGTAGTCGACGTTGGGCTGAGGCTGCGCCTGCGCGATCTGGGCGGCGCTGGCGTCGGTCGCCAGGACGCGGGTGAAGTGCTTGGCGAGCTCGATCGAGGCTTGTCCCGTGCCCGCGCCGACGTCCCACGCCAGGTTGCGGACCGCACACTGCGCACTGAGCCAGTCGAACATCGCCGGAGGATAAGTGGGACGATAATCCGCGTAGGATTTGGCGACGGGGGAAAAGTGATCGGAGTAAGTTGCTGGCATGGGGGCTGAGAGACGTTCCAATCCATGTTGGCGATTTGGGGTGACGCCGCAACTTTCCTCGCGATTTTCCTCTCAGGCTCTTATAAGGTTGGAAACGACCGCGGAAGGAGAAGGTGCGTGGCGAAGCAGTTTGATTTGCGGTGGCGGCAGATTCACCTGGATTTTCACACCGGGCCTTGGATCGGGGACGTCGGGGTGGATTTCGATGCCAAAGAGTTCGCGCGCACCATGAAGCGATCGCACGTGGACAGCGTAACCGTCTTCGCGAAGTGTCATCACGGGCATCTCTATTACGAGACATCGAGGCCGGAGCGCCATCCCGGTTTAAAAAAAGGCGTGCGGATGCTCGAGCAGCAGGTGGAGGAACTGCATCGCGTGGGGATCCGGGCGCCGATTTACATCAGCGTGATGTGCGATGAGTGGGCGGCGAACGAGCACAAGGACTGGATCGCGGTGCAAGCGGATGGGAAGACGGTTGGCCGGGGCCCTTTGGAGAATCGCTGGGGGGCATGGCAGATCCTGGACATGAGCAGTCCGTACCAGGAGTTTCTGGCGGAGCAGACGCGGGAAATCCTGAAGAAGTTCAGGCCGGTGGATGGGATCTTCTTTGACATGACGTGGGACCAGCCTTCGGTGAGCAAGTGGGCGATTGAGGGGATGCGGAAGGATAAGCTGAATCCCGAGATTGAGGCGGATTGTAACAAGTACTCGCATTTAGTTGCGTTGCGTTACATGAAGCGATTTAAAGAGATGGTTCTCGCCTCCAGCAAGGGCGCGAGCGTGTTTTTCAACGGCCGCGCGGTGAGCAATCTTCGCGAAGAGGTGCCTTTCCAGACGCAAACGGAGATCGAGTCCCTGCCGACGGGCGGATGGGGTTACATGTTCTTCCCCAAAAGCGTTCGGTTCGCCCGGAATTTCCCGCTGCCTTACATGGGGATGACGGCACGCTTTCACAAAAGCTGGGCGGATTTCGGCGGAATCAAGCCGCACGCGGCGCTTGAGTACGAGACGAGCCAGGCGATCGCACACGGCGCACGGTGCAGCATCGGGGACCAGATGCATCCCCGCGGAACGCTCGATCGCGCAGCGTATGAGCTGATCGGAAAAATCTACAAACGCGTGGAAGAGCGCGAGCCCTGGCTGAAAGATGCCACGAGCGTGACCCAGATCGCGGTGCTCGTCGGCGAAGAGCATCCCACCGGACAAGGCGGGCGCATTCGCGTCAGCCCGGTGGAAGAGGGGTTCGTGCGGATGCTGACCCAGCTTAAGCATCAGTTTGATCTGGTGGATCGCGAGGAGGATTTCTCTCGATATGAGTTGGTGATTTTGCCGGATGATGTGAACGTCGATTCATCGCTGGCGAAGAAGATTTCCGCGTATCTCAAAGGCGGCGGGAAAGCCCTTGCGACTGGAACAAGCGGTCTGAGCGCGGATGGGAAAGAGGTGAAGCTGAAGGAATTGCCGATGAAGGCTCAGGGCATGAGTCCTTACACAATCACCTATATTCGATTCGGCAAGGAGATCGCGGATGATGTGCCGCCCACCGATCATGTGATGTATGAGCGCGGGGTACGCGTGACTGCAAATGCAGGCGCGGAGGTTCTGGCGAGGGTCGTCGAGCCTTACTTCGAGCGGACGTGGGAGCACTTTTCATCACATTTCCAGACGCCGGGCCAGAAGGTAACCCGGTACGCGGTGGCGGTGAAAAAAGGGAACGTGGCGTACATCTCGTATCCGATTTTCGGTGCGTACTCGAAGCATGCGAATCGCGCGTACCGTTTGCTCGTGGGAAATGTGCTGGAGAAGTTTTTGCCGGAACCGATCCTGCGCGTGAAGGGGCCGGTGGTGATGGAGTCCACCCTGACGCGGCAAGGGAAGCGATCGATCGTGCATCTGATCTATTACCCCGCGGAGAGACGGACGGAGAAGTTGGATTTGATCGAGGATATCGTGCCGGTTTTTGATGTGGCGGTTTCGTTGAAGATGGATCGGGCGCCGAAAAAGGTTTATCTCGCGCCAGATGAAAGGCCAGCGGAGTTTGAGTATCTCGCGGGAAGGGTGAATCTGATTGTGCCGGAAGTGAATGGGCATGCGATGGTGGTGTTTGAGTAACAGCGTGGCAAGCGTGGCATGGGCGTCTCGCCCAGGCATTTGCTGAGAGCCTGGGCGAGACGCCCATGCCACGCTTGCCACGCTTGCCACGAGGAAATGTGATGCGATCATGGACGATCCTGGTTTTGTGTGTGGTAGGCGGATGCGTTGCCAATTCGGATATTGATCCGCCCCGGGTGGAGAGCGTGGTGACCAGTCGTCAAAGCGTGATCGGAAAATCCGTCCAGGGGCGTGAGATTCGCATGGCGGAGTTCGGGACCGGAGCCCGCCCGGTGCTCATCATGGGCGGGATTCATGGGAACGAGACGGCGAGCGTGATCGTCGCGGGAAAGCTGGTGGAGGAGTTGTCGGCGCTGCCGGAGGAGACGCATGGCGTGCCGGTAACGGTGATTCCTGTCGCGAATCCGGATGGGTTTGAGGCCAAGACGCGACAGAATGCCCGGGGCGTGGATCTCAATCGGAACTTTCCCGCGGCCAACTGGAAGAAGGGCGCGGCGAGGAAGAACAACGGCGCGGAACCGTTGAGCGAGCCGGAGTCGCGGGCCCTTTACGAGACGATCGAGCGGCTGAAACCGCGACTGATCATCTCGATCCACTCGATCGACGCGGGCCGTCATTGCAATAACTACGACGGGCCGGGCGAACCCGCGGCGCGGGCGATGAACCACTGGAATGGCTATCCCGTGGCGGCGACGATTGGTTATCCCACGCCGGGATCGTTGGGCAGTTTTGCGGGGATTGATAAGCAGATCGCGATGGTGACGCTGGAGTTGCCGCGCGATGCTTCGGGGGAGCGGGCGTGGAAAGAGAACCGCGAGGCGCTGCTGGCGGCGATTCGATTGAAATGAACTTGCGTGGTAGAGGACGCTTGGTGGGCATCAGGTTTGCTCTGGGTTTTACCGCGGATCGATTTTGAAGATTCCATGGTTTTGAAAGGAGCAACTCGTGGCTAATCAAGAAAAACGTGACCGTGATGTGACGAATCGTCCTGATGCGAACCCCGACCCGATTACTGGGGCGCCGGGATCGCACCCGGTTGGGACCGGTGTCGGTGCGGCGGGTGGCGGAGCCGCCGGCGCGGCGATCGGCGCGGCGGTCAGCGGACCGGCAGCGCCTGTGGGCGCGGCCGTCGGCGCAGTCATCGGCGCTGTGGCTGGAGGACTTGCCGGCAAGGGCGTTGCTGAATCCGTGAATCCCACCACCGAGGAAGAGTACTGGCGCAATAATTATTCGTCTCGACCCTACGCGGCGGGCGTCGCATACGACGAATTTGCACCAGCCTACCGCTATGGCTGGGAATCGAAGACCCGATATGCCGATCGGTCATTTGAGGACGCCGAGAATGATCTCTCGCGGGACTGGAACGTTGCCCGCGGCAAGAGCCAGTTGGAATGGGAAAAGGCCAAGCAGGCCACTCGCGACGCCTGGGACCGGATCGAGAGGAACTCTAAGAGCAGGAGCGGCGGCAAGGATGCCCGTTAGCTGATTTGAGCCTGCGAAAGTTTGAGGAATGACGAAGCCCCGGGATGGTGCAAGCCGGGGCTTCGTTTTGCCCAGAAAAACCCTCTCCCCAACCCTCTCCCGCGCCGCGGGAGAGGGAGCAAAAGTTGCAACTGCGGGGACCGATGCGATTGCAATGACCTATGCGATCGCAGCGACCGACACAGATTGACAGGTGGGTCCGGTAACAACTCGACTCTTTGAGCGTGACATGGCTCAGGGCGGTTTGCGAGTCGGAATCTGCGGTTGACTGCGGGGAAAATTAATCTTCAGCAATCACCAATGAGAGCCTCCGCGCGTTCCGACGTAAGGGGTGATGAGCACTATCAATGCTATTACCGGGAAGATTATGGGCATGCTTCGCAAGCGCGCCCAAGAGAAAACTCGGGCGCTGATACGAGCTTGCGTGGAGCAGCTCGAGGACCGGCAGTTGTTCTCGACGTTCATGGTGACCAACACCAACGATTCGGGGGCCGGGTCGTTTCGGCAGGCTCTCTTGAACGCGAACAACAATGCGAGCGCGGATATCGTGAAGTTTTCGATCGGAGCGGGCGCGCAGACGATTTCGCCGAATTCGCAGCTTCCGATCCTCACCGGGCCGGTGGTGATTGATGGAACGAGCCAGCCGGGGTTTGCCGGGAAACCTCTGATCCAGATCGAGGGCTCCCACGCGGGCACCGGATTCGTCAACGGGATCTGGTTCGATGGCGGCAACTCCACTGTGAGGGGACTGGTGATCAACCGCTTCGCGGGATCGGGCGTCTTCATAAACACCAAAGGCGGCAATACCGTCCAAGGCTGTTTCATCGGCACCGACCTGACCGGCACCTACATCCTCGCCAACGGCGGCCATGGCGTCCTCGTCCAAAGCAGCGGCAACGTCATCGGCGGAAACACCGGCGCCGCCCGCAACGTCATCAGCGGAAACAAGAACCAGGGCGTCTGCCTCTATGGGGGCGCGGCGAGCGGAAACTTCGTGCAGGGAAATTACATCGGCACCGACTGGACCGGATCTTACAAGCTCGGCAACACGCTGTGCGGCGTCCACGTGTGCGGCGCGCCCAGCAACACCATTGGTGGTGTCACACCTGGCACCGGAAACCTCATCTCCGGCAACATGCAGGACGGCGTCGTCATCAACAACGGCGGCGCATCCGGAAACTACGTCGTCGGTAACAAGATCGGCGTCAACTGCTCGGGCAAGAGCCGCCTGGGCAACGGAATGTACGGCGTCGAGATCTCTCAGCCCAACAACGTCGTCGGCGGCGGCGTCGCAAGCTGGCGCAACGTCATCTCCGCCAACGGCGTCAGCGGCGTCGTGCTCTTCCTCGGCAGCGCCACCGGGAACCGTGTCATGGGCAACTACATCGGCACCGACATCACCGGCAAGCGCGACCTCGGCAACACGACCCGCGGCGTCGAGATGACCAACGGCGCTTCGCAGAACATCATCGGCGGAAGCTCTGTGCGTTACCGCAACGTCATCAGCGGCAACGATCAGGGCGGCATCGGCATCTACTCCGGTAGCTGGGGCAATCGCATCCAGTGGAATTACATTGGAACCACCGCCAACGGCTCTGCTCTCGTGCCGAATGCGACCGTGGGCGTGATCCTCACCGATGGCTCGGGCTGGAATACTTTGATCCTCCAGAGCGGAACCCACAACACCGCCAGCGGCGTGCTGCCCAATGACAACGTGTATTTGTGACGAACTCTGTTCGCTTCCCTCTGTGCGCGCGAGGCCGGGTCTACGCCACCCGGCCTCGTCGTTTGCGCAATATGTCATGCAACCAAAGCAATTCAGATCGAATCGCAGCGGGCGCGGCAATTGAAAAAAAACTTATTTTCCCCGCACATTTGGGTTGAATCGACTCGTACAACCACCACCATAGCGGGCCACAAATGGTTTGGGGGCTGTTGTTTAAAGAGATTGCGTGATGACCAACGCTGGCAAAGCCATCGCCGTCGTATCGTTTGAGGCGCTCGAGGGCCGTAGATTGTTTAACACGTATTGGGTTACCAACACCAACGACTCGGGCGGGGGATCGCTGCGCCAGGCGATCGTCGACTCGAACAACAACTGGGGCGCCGACACGATCAAGTTCAACATCGGCTGGGGTCCGCAGACCATTATGCCCAATTCCGAGTTGCCTCGGATCACGAGCCCGGTGAACATCGATGGCTCGAGCCAGCCGGGATATACGGCGAAACCCATTATTGAGATTAACGGTTCGCGCGCGGGCGGCGGGTTCGTGAACGGGATCCGTATCGACTCGGGTTGGTCCACCGTGCGAGGCTTGGTCATCAACCGCTTCGCGGCCTCGGGGATCTTTCTCTACAACCAGGGCAATAACACCGTTCGCAACTGCTACCTCGGCGTGGATTCGAGCGGGTCGTCTGCCGCGCCTAATGGTGGCCATGGAATCCTCGTTCAGAGCGCAAACAATTTGATCGGCGGAACCGAGTGGCCCAGCACGAACGTCATCAGCGGCAACTCCATCATGGGGATCCAGTTCTACACCGGAGCCGCCAGCGGCAACCGCGTGCAGGGAAACTTCATCGGCACTGATCGCACCGGGACCTATGCGATCTCCAACGCCAACTCCGGCATCCATATCAACGGCGCCGCCAACAACATCATCGGCGGCACCAACTTCAGCGAACACAACGTCATCAGCGGCAACCGCTATGATGGAATCGTCCTCAACGCCGGGGGCGCTCGCGACAACAACATCTGGGGCAACTACATCGGCACCAACGCTGCCGGCAACGGTCGCCTCGGGAACGGACAGTACGGCGTCGAAATCTCCACCAACAACAACTACGTCGGCGGCAACACAGCGGGGAAAGGCAACGTCATTTCCGCCAACGGACTCTCCGGCGTGGTCCTCTGGCTCTCCAGCGCCTACGGCAATGTGGTCCAGGGAAACTACGTCGGCACCGATGCCAGCGGCTCGTTCGACCTGGGCAACGTCACCCGCGGCGTCGAACTCTCCAACGGCGCCAACAACAACTGGATCGGCGGCAGCACCTGGCAGGCCCGCAATGTCATCAGCGGCAACGACCAGGGCGGCATCGGCATCTATTCCGGCAGCAATTCCAACACGATCAAAGGCAACTACATCGGCACCAACGCCTGGGGCAACGCGCTGATCCCCAATGGGTCCGTCGGAATCATCCTCACAGACCTGGCGGGTTGGAATACGATCATCACGCAATCGGTCTGGAGAAGCATGGCCGATGGCAACCAGTTGCCCAATGACAACCGCTACACCTGATTCGGTGCTACAATCGGGATGTGAAAGCGATCGAAACCTGGCTCGATGAGTTTCCGCTTGATGCGGGAATCCGCGCGCGAACCGCAGAGGTGCTGGGGAGGCTTCCGGGTCATGTGCTGTCCGATTTTCTCACCGATCCTGCGTTTACGATCTGTGATTATGAGCCGGGCGCGATGATGTTTGTGCCGATGCGGTTGGGCACGCAGGGGAGCGGGCGGGCGGTGGTACTCAAGCGAACGTTACGTCAAAGACCAGAGGCTTTCGCACATTGGGTGATCGCGCACGAGTTTGCTCATGCACATTTGCGTAACGCAGGGAGGTTTCCCGGAGAAGACCCGGAACACGCCGCCGATGCGCTGGCGGCGATTTGGGGGTTTCCGCGACCAGGACACGCGGCGGTAATTGCCCCAAAATAGTTGGAATCGCGTCCGTCAGATCGTAATATTACGGCAAATCGATCAAAGCAGCGATCACTCAACTCTCGCTTTCTGAACGAGGCGATTTGGAGCGCTGGCTGCATCAGTGGGAAGACGATGCGTGGGACCGACAGATGGCGGGTGACGCCGCTTCGGGGAAGCTCGGCAAATTGCTTGCCGAATTGGATCGAGAAATCGACGCTGGCAAGCTGCGAGACCTACCGTGACCTCCCGCACGACGGAAGGGTTCTGGCGTAATTTCGAAGCACTTCCTGCGAAAATTCAGACGCTGGCTCGGAATCGATACGAACTTTGGCAACGCGACCCGTTTCATCGGTCGATTTCAAAGAGGTAGCCGAGGATTTGTGGTCGGTTCGTATTAACCTCCAATACCGTGCCTTAGCTCGTCGACGCGGGGAGTTGATCGTTTGGTTTTGGATCGGTGAACACCGGGAATACGAGCGCCTGATCGGAAACGCAAAGTAGTTCGCTAAACTTCAAGCATCAGCCGCGCGGGGTCTTCGAGAAGCTCTTTCACCCTCACCAGGAATGTCACCGAATCCCGGCCGTCGATGATGCGGTGATCGTAGCCCAGGACGATGTACATCATCGGGCGGACGACGACCTGGTCGCCGATGGCGATGGGCCGTTTCTTGATAGCGTGCATGCCCAGGATTCCCGATTGCGGGGGAAGCAGGATTGGGGCACTGAGCAGCGAGCCGAAGACGCCGCCGTTGGTGATGGTGAAGGTTCCGCCCGAGAGGTCTTCGAGGTTGAGTTTGCCATCTTTCGCGGCGGTGGCGACGCGCTTGATCTCTCTCTCGATCTTCGCGAAGGACATGTCCTGGACGTTCTTGAGCACCGGGACAACGAGCCCTCGATCGGTGGAGACGGCGATGCCGAGGTTGACGTAGTCGTGGTAGACGACGTCGTCGCCGTCGATCGAGGCGTTGACGTTGGGATGCTGCTGAAGCGCCAGCACGCAGGCGCGGGCGAAGAACGACATGAAGCCCAAGCCCACGCCGTGACGCTTTTCGAAGGATTCCTTGTATTTGGCCCGTAGCTCGGAGACGGCTTGGAGATCGATCTCGTTGAAGGTATGCAGGATCGCGGCGGTCTGCTGAGCCTGCACGAGGTTCTGGGCGATGCGCTTGCGGATCTTGGTCATGGGGACGCGGCGGACGCCGCCGACCGATCGCGCCGATGGCGCAGACGTCTGGTCCGCGTCGGGAGCGGGCGCCTGTTGCGTGGCGGTGCGCTCCGCGTCTTCTTTGGTGATCTGACCACCCTTAGCAGTCCCTTGGATTTTCGAAGGGTCGAGATTCTTCTCGTCAACAACTCTACGCACAGATGGACGCAAGTCCTCAGGCTTGGACGGAGCGGGCTTGAATGCCTTGGGCGCCTCGGGTGCTCGGGGCGGAGCTGACGTGCCTTTGGACGCGCTCTTCGTCGCCGATCCGTTTCCTTCTTCGATCTTGGCGATGGTCTCCCCGATGGCGACCGTGTCGCCTTCTTTTTTGATGCGTTTGAGGATTCCCGCGGCTGGAGAGGGGACATCCACATTGGCCTTGTCCGTCTCGAGTTCCGCGATCGGCTCGGCGGCGGCGACGGCATCCCCATCGTTCTTGTGCCATTTAATGAGCGTGGCTTCCTGAACCGATTCGCCGAGGGCGGGAACGTCAACGTTGGTGGGCATGGGAGGTCCTTCCCCGGAGGATGGTAAATGGAAAATGGTAAATGGCAAATGGCAAACAAGCTCTGAAACGTGAAGACATGAAACATGAAGTCGCTATCATGCGTCGCACGAGGTAAGCGTGACTGTTCTGACAGGCGAGGATCGCAATGTGTACCGGCGTTGGCGCTGGCAGACCTTTACCATCACCTGGCTCGCGTATGCGGGGTTCTATCTCACGCGAAAATCTTTCTCGGTCGCGAAGATCGGCATCTCACACGACCCCTCGCTGCACATGAGCGATGCCACCATGGCGTGGATCGACGGAGCCTATCTCACCGCTTACGCGCTGGGACAGTTTCTTTTCGGCATCGCGGGGGATCGATTGGGCACGCGATTGGTCGTGAGCGCGGGGATGCTGCTGTCGGTGGTGGCCGCGATCGGGATGGGCGCGTCGAAAATCGTCGTGCTATTCGGCGTTCTCTTCCTGATCCAGGGCTTGTGCCAGTCCAGCGGGTGGGCTCCGTTGACCAAGAACATGGGCGCATTCTTCGCGCGCAAAGAACGCGGCGTGGTGATGGGCTTCTGGTGCACGAACTATGCGCTGGGCGGGTTGATCGCATCGCTCGTCGCAGGTTGGGCGGGCGATCATTTCGGATGGCGGTGGGCGTTTTACGTGCCGGCGATTGTGCTCCTCGGTGTCTGGATTCTTTTCTTGATCTTCCAGGCAAATCGTCCCGAGGATGTGGGATTGCCACCAATCGATGCTGAAGAAATCTCCACTCAAACCAGCAGCGAGAGCGATGGCTCGTGGCGCGTCATTGGAGAGGTGATTCTCAACCCGATGGTCATCCTGCTCTCGCTCGTTTACCTGATGGTCAAACCCGCGCGCTACGCGATCCTGTTCTGGGGACCGAAGTACATCAATTCCAAAGTCGGCAGCGGCATGGCCGAGTCCGGATGGCTCAGCGGATTGTTTGAACTGGCGGGACCCGTCGGTGCGCTTGCGGGAGGATTCCTTTCCGACAAAGTCTTTGGCACGCGCCGCGCCCCCGTGTGTGTCATTAGCCTTTTGCTGCTGGGCATCGCGCTCTTCTGCTTCAACCTCGCGCCCGCGAATCGATTGTTTATGGGGGCAGGATTTTTCGTCATTGGATTTCTTCTCTTTGCTGCCGACACCCTCATCGCAGGCGCCGCCGCCATGGACTTCGGCACCAAGAAGGGCGCATCCACCGCCTCCGGCGTCATCAACGGCATGGGCTCGATCGGCGGCCTGGTGGGTGGAACTTTGCCAGGATTCTTCAACCAACGCTGGGGCTGGGGCGGTGTCTTCGGTCTCCTGGGAGCCATGGCCGCGCTGGGAGGCTTGATGTTGCTCCCCAAATGGAATGCGCTTCCGAAAGAAGCGAAACAGGATCGAGGGTTCGAAGTGATTACAAAACAGCCGGCGGAGGTGCAGACGTGAGGGCTATCATCATCGGCGCAGGACGAGGCAGCAGGCTCAAAGCCATGACCGACACCCAGCCCAAATGCTACGCGCCTGTCAACGGCCGGCGAATCCTCGATTGGACCATCGACGCCTTCGACGGCGCGGGGCTCAAGGAAGGTAAGGTCTTTATCGGCGGCTACCAGTTCGACCAGATCAAGCGCGATTACCCATCGTTCACATTCGCCCACAACGCTGATTGGATGAACAACAATATCCTCCTCTCGCTCTTTCACGCCGAGGAATACATGAGCGGCGGGTTCGTCTGCTCCTATTCCGATATTCTCTTCCGCGATAGCGTCGTGCGGGATGCACTGGCGCATCCGGGCGATATCGTGCTGTGCGTCGACACTCGATGGCGCGATCGCTATGCCGATCGCTCGCAGCATCCTGAGCACGATGCGGAGAAAGTGATGGTCAATGGAGATCGCGTGGTGGAGATTCATCGCGGCATCTCGTCTGAGCACGCACGTGGGGAATACATCGGCGTGGCGAAGTGCACATCACGCGGCGCGGCGCTGTTGAAGCAGCATTACCATCGGGTGCGGCGGGAATTTGCGGGAAAACCCTGGCGCGAAGCCAAGGTCTTCGAGAAAGCGTATTTGATCCTGCTGTTCCAGGAAATGATCGAGCGAGGGGTGCCGATTCATTTTGTCGCCACGCATGGCGACTACATGGAGATCGACACCGAAGAGGACTATGCGCTGGCGAATCGCGATTGGAAGTGATCTGGAGCACTTTGCACGGGTTGAAAACCCGTGCCACGAAAGGCACCTATGGCGAACAATGATTACGGCGTGCTGTTTCCTACGAGCGTCGTCGGTTCCGTCCCCCGTCCGGAGTTTGTGCGCGATCTGATTTCCGATCCTGCGGTCGATCCGGCGGAGTACGACCGACGCATGGAGGCAGCGGTGCGCTACGTCGTCGCGATGCAGGAGAACGCTGGTCTCGATGTCATCACCGATGGGGAATGGTGGCGAAAGAGTTACATCGGCGTGATCGCTGAACTGGCCGATGGATTTGAAGAAGGCCGCGCGCCGGATGGCCGGCCCTGGACCGTCGTCACCGGCAAATTATCTCCAAAGAAGCCCGGGACGATCGCCAAGGAAGTGAAGCTTCTTAAGAAAATCACGAAGAAGATGATCAAGGCCACTCTGCCCGCACCCGCGCTGCTCGGTGAGCGCATGTGGGAGGAAGGCAAGTCAAAAAAAGCCTACGCAACCCGCGATGTTTTCGTCATGGATTGCGTACCCGTTCTGCGGAAGGAATTGGAGCTTCTGCGCGATGCCGGTGCGACGATCGTTCAGATCGATGATCCGCACCTGTGTCTCTTCGTCGATCCGGAGGTCCGGGAGAAATACGACAACCCGGAAAAGGCCGCGGATTTTGCGGTGGATATGGTGAACGCCGTGGTGGATGGGTTTTCGGATCTGAAGCTTGCGGTGCATCTCTGTCGCCGCGCGGGGGCGCGGGCTCGCGGAGAGGCGCAGCACGCCGGCGGTTACGATCCAATCCTCAAGCAACTCAACCGATTAAAGGTGAACCATCTGACGATGGAATTCACGACCCCGGGCGCGGGGGATCTCTCCGTGCTCCGCAAGCTGCGCGAGGATTTTGAGATCGGATTGGGATGCGTCGGCACGGAGCCTGGGAAGATCGACTCATCCGATGAGATCTACAAGCGCGTCAAGAAGGCGACCGACCATCTCGCGCCGGAGCGGATCACACTGAATCCGGACTGCGGCTTCGCACCCGGTTCGGCGGCGAAGGTCAGCATGGATGAAGTCTACGAAAAGATAAAGAACGAAGTCGCGGCGGCAAAACGGTTGCGCACTGAGCATTAGCGCTTTAACGTAGCATGGGCGTCTCGCCCATGCCGTGGCACCTTGGCATGGGCGAGACACCCATGCTACGAACATCTACGGCAGCTCCTTGATGTAAATGTTCTTAAACCACAGCGGGCTGCTGTGATTCTGCAGTTCGATCTGCCCGGTCGGATAAATCGGCTTATCCCGCTCCCAGTAATTTTCCAGTGTTACGTTATCGACGACGAGCTTGTCGTTCAGCCAGACCGTGACCTTGTCATCGACCATCTTGATGTGAAACGTATTCCACTCCCCCACCGGCTTGTCCGCCACCTCGGTGGGCTTGTCAGGATTCTTCTTATTGTTGTAAAGACCACCCGAGCCCACGCCGCCTGCGGCTTTGTTAGCAGGGTCCCAGATCTGCACCTGCGGGCTTCCGCGAAGGTAGATGCCGCTGTCGCCGCCGGGCGAAATCTTCCAATCCACGTACATTTCGAAGTTGCCGAAATCTCTGTCCGTGCAGAGGCTGTCGCCCTTCCCGTCAAAGACAATGACGCCGTCCTCTACCTTCCAGTGCTCGCGCATGCGCTGATCGGCAGCCATTTGCTCGCGAGTCAGTTCCTCCTTCGAAAGCTTCGCCCGGATCGACGGATTATCCAGATGCTTCTTCGGGCTCAATAAGCCTTTCCACCCGGAGAGGTCCTTCCCGTTAAACAGCACGGTAAAACCTTCCGGCGGAATGTTGTCCTCTTTCTTCTGGTCTCCGTTCACCAATCCCACGGCGAGCACCACACCCAACAGCATCGCAACACGAATTATCATTCCGATCTCCTTTGGCCTATCATGATAATTGGAATGATCGTCCTGATCGACAACTACGACTCGTTTACCTACAACCTCGTGCAAAAGCTCGGGGAAGTGGGCGGAACCGACATGAAAGTCTTCCGCAACGACAAGGTCACGCTCGACGAGATTGAAGCGCTTAAGCCCACGCACATCGTCGTCTCACCCGGCCCATGCACCCCCAAGGAAGCGGGCATCAGCAACGAGGTCATTCAGCGATTGGGGCCCAGAATCCCGGTGCTGGGCGTGTGTCTCGGCCACCAGTGCATCGGGCACGTCTCAGGCGGAATCGTCGAGCGCGCAGAAAAATTGATGCACGGCAAAACCGACCAGATCCACCACGACAGTAAAACCATCTACGCCGGCATGCCCAATCCCTTCACCGCAACGCGCTATCACAGCCTCATAATCCGGCGCGGGACGCTGCCTGCGGAGTATGAAGTGACAAGCTGGACATCTGCCGACGAGATCATGGGTGTCCGCCACAAGACTTGGCCTCTTGAGGGCGTGCAGTTCCACCCCGAGAGCTTCCTCACCGAACAAGGCGAACGCCTGCTCGCGAATTTCCTGAAAAAGTGACTTATTTGCCCGCGTCTTCGACTTGCGCGCGGGCGCGGACGCCTTGGTTCTCAAACGTCAGCCCGAATTCCGCGCGTTGGTTCTCAATGTCCGCAAGCGGCGCCGCGTTCATCTTCGGCTCACCGGGATGTCCGAAGTTCGCTGATTCCATCGTCTGCCACTTTTCATTCCAGACATAGCTGCCACCCGCCGGATCAACCAGGCGCACGGCAAACAGTTTCTCGTGCACCTGCACCGGATCCTGGTTGGGAAACAGGCGCTTCCACTCGTTGAGGATTGGAATGTTCGCAAAAGCCTGGACTTGAAGCTGATCGGTCACTTCCTCGCGCGCGGCGTTAGCGAGCACGCGAACCATCTTGTTCTCCAGACGCAGCGCGAGGTTGTCGCCGAGCCACGCCCGCGCAGGCTGCGTGGATGCGCGGGACGCGACGGTGGTTGCTCGCGTTGTGGACTGCGTGGTCGCCCCGCGCTGCCGCTGGCGAACGATCGCATGTTGGAGCACCGTCTCGTCCAGGCTCACGACCAGCGCTTGCGGCATCGCCGCGTAATAGATCGCAAAACCGTCATGCCCGCCCTGCTCATGGGCACTGACCTTGGCGTACGGCTGCCCGTCATAATTCAGCGTTTCCCACGTTGTCAGACCGGGAGCCGCTTGATCCGCGAAACCGCGCAGCATCGTGAGAAACGCCGCCAGTTTCATCGCGCTCTTTGATTCAACATATAGCGCGATCGGAGCGCGCCAGAAATTCTCCTCGAGGAATTTCTGTTCGTCCTTCGCTTGTGAAGCCTCTTTCCAGAATGGACCCTCGTCCGCGTACAACGCCGCACAGTTCCCCAGCCATGCAAACGGGTCGATCTTGAGGTTCCCGCTCATGGTTTGAAATAGGCTGCCGAAGCTCTTCACCCCGCGCGATTCGGGATTGATCGCCACCGCGAGTTGCCCAATGGCATCATGCGGATCACCGGACATTGGCGCGAGCCTTGACCCGTTGGTCACGTCGATGAACTGGCGGTAATCCGTGCCAAAAATCAGCGGCATCACCGTCAGATCGGCGGCGACTTTGCCCTTCACTACCGTCAGCCGAGCCGCGATCGGATCGAAGTACGCCCGCCAATAGTTTTGATACCGGTTGCGCCAAATCCGATACGCTCCCGCTTCCGCCTCGGTAATCGAATCAAATTCCAATTCGGCAATCGGCGTTAGAAAACGCAGCCTCCCGTAGGTCGAGGAAGTTGCACCGCTTGCGTCAATCCGCAGATCCCCAAGGTCAGGGAGCATGTATTCGGACTGCATCGCCTTCTCGTCCATCGCTCCGTTGATGATTCCCGCGGCGGATCGAGCATGCATCTCGCTCAAGATCGCCGCAGCCCGGGTGCGCCGTGAATCCGCGATGCGCCACTGAGGCGAACACCACCGCCGGATCGTCGCATCCGTGAGAACGACAAACGCCGTCTCATCCGCGTCACCCAGTTTGTAGCGGTCGCGGAAGAAAATATATTCCGGTGCGGCGGAAATCGCCGTGGACTTGCCGTTCTGCACCGTGACGATCTTGCGAAGTTGCGCGAGTGAATTCGTCACGACGATCGACTCACCCACCGTCGCGCGATACGTGCACACGCTCCGATCGGGCGCGACTAGGCCCGTGTATTTCACGTTCTCGACCGTGCCGTTCGCCACTTTGGCCGCTGGATTGGTCTGAGCCGCAAGCGCGACTTGGCCCGCAAGCGCGCCCTCAAGCGCTTGGGCGTTGGTGGCCTGGAAAATCACCGCGAGATCGGAACCGGTCCGCAGATATGGATCCGACCCAGTCGCCACCAGCGACTTCACCAATGCCGGCCCGAGCAGCCGTCCCAAGCCGCTCAGTGGCAAACACAGTTGCCGCTCATATCGCTCCTGAGTCTGGGCATCCTCGCACTGCTCCTCGCCCGCGATCAGCAGGATTGCCCCGCTGCCCCGACCGCGGCGCTGCGCTTCATCGACGAGGTCAACCGCGGCCTGAAACGACGGAAAGAAGATCGCGTGCTGGTCGCCTGGAATCTTCCCCGCAAGCGCATCCAGCGTCGGCGACTTCCCCTCGATCAGCGGCTTCCAATCCATCTCGCGCACGGTAATGCCGGTGATCGTCGAGAGCTTGGCGGACGTTTGCTCCGGCTGAGTCGCCGCGCGCGTGAGTAAAGCGCGATCGAGTTGCAGATTTTCGGACACCGCGCGTCCCCCGCCGAAAAGTGCGAAGGTTTCGGACAGCGTGTCGCCGGCCTGGCGGTTGCGCTGCTGCCATTGGCTCGGGACTTCATTCACCCTCTCGCCCAGTTCCATGGCGACTTCGCAGACCTGATGCCTGAACCACGCCGCGCCCGCGAGTCCGCTGCCCTGGAGCCCCCGCTTTCCAGCACATTGGGATCCTAAGCTTAGAATTCCACGTGGACAAGTTGT
>JADMIO010972826.1_pt1 | contig 25506 bp, 11 predicted proteins | sample 8958161 | NCBI WGS metagenome assembly JADMIO01 (sample SAMN16585339, study PRJNA669376) | soil metagenome | isolation source: Crop rotation soil | place: USA: Cullars Rotation, Alabama | collected 2011
GCCCGCCGATGCCGCGACGAACACATCGGCGCCGAGCGCATCGAGGAACACCTCGTCGCCGTCGCTCCAGGGCGAGTCGCCCGGAGCGCTGCCGCAGACCGGTCCGATCGAGAAATTCATGACGTCGACGCGATCGGCGATCGCGTTCTCGACGCCGGCGACGATCGCGGCATCGGTGCAGCCCGTGATCGGGCAGACCTTGTACGTGCGCACGTGCGCGCACGGCGCGACACCCGAGATGTACGTGTGCGGCGGCGGGATCGACGGCGGCGGGTTCGCGTCCGCGCCGACGACATTGCCGGCCGCGGTGCTCGCCGTGTGCACGCCGTGACCGTTGCCGGGCTCGGCCTCGGGATCGTCGCCGTTGCAGACGCCCGCGGCGTCGGTCGACGAGCAGTCGACGGCGCTGAGGAGCTTCGGATCGGCTGCGCTGAAACCGCATTCCGGATCGTTCGCGAACGAGGGATGCGTCGCGTTCGCGCCGGTGTCGACGACACCGACGACGACACCGGACCCGCGCGTGCCGGTGCCGCCCGGCACCGACGCGCCGCTCCATACGGAATCGGCGCCGATGAACTCGGGCCCGCGATACGTATCGAGCGCGAACGCGCGCGACGCGCGCACGGACGCGACGCCGGGCAAGCGCGCGACGCGCTTCGCCTCGTCGGCCGTCAGCGTCGCCGCAATGCCGTTCATCGTGATCGCGTAGTGATGAGTGACCGCGAGCGGATGGCCTAGCGTCTGCGCGATCGTCGCGATGTGCGCGGTGCGGCGGTCGGCGAGATAGGCCTCGTACGCGCGCGCGGCGGCCGAGCGCGTGTCGAGCTTGCGCGATTGCGCGGACGCGATTGCGGTCGCCGCAATGCCCTGCGTACCGCCGGAATAATGCGCGATGCCGGGCTCGACGAAACGGACGATGAAAGTCGCCGGCTGCTGCGGATCGCCGACGCTTGCGGGCACGACATCGAGTGCCGCGGGCGCTTCGCTTCTCGCGATGCCGGTGCCGAGCAGCGCGGCGGCGATCGCGGCGACGAGCGCCGTGTTGCGAAACGGTTCTCTCATGCTCCGGTTGCCCCGTGATCCGCCACGACTTACGCGGCAGGACCGCGCGAACGGACACTAGATTACGCCAGCTCTCGCGGGCGCGTCGCGCCTGAACAAAAAAAGAGGCGGGGTTTCCCCCGCCTCCGTGAACGCTTCGAATCGCAATCGTCGCTTACGGCGACCCTTGGACGGCCACGTAGATATGCGTATCGGGCGCGAGGCCGTTCGCCTCGTGGAACACGATCTCGACGAACGTGATCGCGGTCAGCGTCGTCGTCGGCGTCGCCGTGATCGTGATCGTCTGCGTCTCGGGCAGCGGCGTCACGGCCGTGCCGTCGAAGCCGTCGGCGAAGACGCGCTCGTTGCCGCCGCCCGTGAACGCGAACGTCGGCGGATCGACCGTGACATCGACGCCGGGCTGGTTGTTCACGGTGATCTGCCACGTCGCCGGATCGCCGAGCGTGTTGCGGACCGTACGCGTCCAGTCGCACGAGCCCGTGCAGGCTACGTTGCGCGCGCTCGCCATGTTCAGCGTCGTCGGATCGCCGCCCTGGCCCGGATCGGCCGCGAGATAGTTCTCGTAGGTCTCGTTCATCACGAAGCCGACGAGTGCTGCCTTGGTCAACTCGAGGCGACCCGAGCCGACGTCATCCGGCGTCCACGGCGTCGTGCCGTTCTCTTCGTAGCCCTGCGTGAACGCGCTCAGCATCAGCGCCGACTTCACTTCCGACGGAGTCCAGTCCGGATGCACGGCACGCAGCAGCGCGCCCGAGCCCGCCGTGTGCGGCGTCGACATCGAGGTGCCGCTGAGATAGCCGTAGCCGCCGGTCGTCGCGTTGTCGAGCGCGGCGTAGATGTTCACGCCGGGACCGGTGATGTCCGGCTTCGTGACCGTCTCCAGCACGTCGGGACCGCGGAAGCTGAAGCCCGCGAGCACGTCGCCCTGGATGTGCGCCGGCGAGAAATCGACCGTCGTCGGCGTCGGGTCGTTCGCGTCCATGAACGTCTCGAGATTCTGGCCGTCCACCTGCAGGATGCTGTAGGCCGGAAGGCCCGCGGCACCGACCGACATGTTCACGACGCCGGTCGTGTTGTTGTAGATGATCGCGACGAGCGCGCCGGCCGCCTCGGCGTTGTTGATCTTCTCCTCGAACGTGCAGGTGCCGCGCGAGATCAGCGCGATCGCGCCGTCGAAGTAGCCCGGCGGGAAGCCGCCGTCCGCGGTGCAGCCGATTTCGTTCGTGGCGTAGTGGCGGATCGGCGTGTCCGTCAGCGCCGTGCCCGGATTGACGCCCGTGCCCGGGGTCAGGTTGATGTTCTGCGTGTTCGGCGGCGGCGAGCCGGGGCCGGTCGTGTTGAGCAGGCCCGAACCCGAGACGTTCTGATCGTGCGTCGATGCCGCGACCGTCGTCACCCACGGGCTGATGTTCGCGACCTTGCCGGTCGGATCGGAGCAGTTCGCGCGCGTGTTGCCGGCCGAGGCCGCGACGAATACGTCGGCGTGCAGCGCATCGAGCCAGATCTCGTCGCCGTCCGCCCACGGCGAATCGCCGGGCGTGCTGCCGCAGGTCGGCCCGATCGAGAAGTTCGCGACGTCGACCTGATCGATGATCGCGTTCTCGATCCCGGCCGTGATCGCGGCGTCGCTGCAGCCCGCGATCGGACAGACCTTGTACGTGCGAAGCTGCGCGCACTGCGCGACGCCGGACATGAACGTGTTCGGCGGCGGAATGACCGGCGGCGGGTTCGCGGTGCCGTCGACCTTGTTGCCGGCCGCCGTGCTCGCGGTGTGCACGCCGTGGCCGTTGGTGTCGTCGGCTTCCGGATTCGGGCCGTTGCAGAGACCGTTGCCGTCCGTCGTCGTGCAGTCGACCGCGCTCAGGAGCTTGTGGTTGTTCGCGTCGAAGCCGCAGGTCGGATCGTCCGCGAACGAGGGATGCGTCGAGTTGATGCCCGTGTCGATGTCGCCGACGACGACGCCTTCGCCGCGCGTCGAAATGTTGCCCGGCGTTGCGTTGCCGTCCCAGATCGATGCGGCGCCGATGTACTCGGGACCACGATATGTCGTGAGCTCGAACGAGCGCGCCTGCCGCACCGATTCGACGCCCGGCAGCTGCGCGATGCGCGCGGCTTCGGCCGCCGAGAGCGTCGTCGCGATGCCGTTCATCGTGATCGCGTAAACGTGCGAGACCGCGGGCTCGCGGCCGAGCGACTGCGCGATCGCGGCGATGTGACTCTCGCGTTGCGAGCGCAGATAACCCTGATATGCCGTCGCGGCCGGCGAGCGCACGTCGAGCTTGCGCTGCCCGCTTGTCTTGGGCGCCGTCGCGTTCAAGCCCTGCGTGCCGCCCGCGTAGTGCAGGAGGCCGGGTTCGGCAAAGCGGATGATGTAGCTCTGCTGCGCGCTCGATTGCGTTTCTTTCGCCGCCGCGCCGCCGCCGGCTGATGCGGCCGGCGCGTGAGGCGCGAACGTCGCGCCGATCAATGCTATGCCGATGGCTGAAGCCAATGTCGTAGTGCGAAACGAGTTCCCCATGTCACGCGATCTCCGTCGAGGTTTTTTGCGGATGCACGAAACGCGTGCCCCATTGCGGCGGCACGAATGCAGGCGGTCGAGATTGGACCGGACTCCCCAAGAATCTGCGTCCGGACAGCAACCGGACACCCTGAATTTAGGAGACGCGGGCTTTAACGCCCTCCGCCTCGAGGCGGATCATCGCAGAAAATCAGCGGAAAAAACGCTCGACATCCGCCAGCAGGCGCGTGCGCGGGAGGGGCGGCAAGCTTGTCAAAAATAGCTTCCCGTAGGCCCGGGAGGTCAGCCGCGGATCGCAGAGCACGAGCACGCCGCGATCGTGCACGTCGCGGATCAGCCGGCCGGCGCCCTGCTTCAGCGCGATCACGGCGGCCGGGATCTGCCAGTCGGTGAACGGATTGCCGCCGGCTTCGCGGAGCGCATCGAGCCGCGCGACCAGCACCGGATCGTCCGGCGCCGCGAACGGCAGCTTGTCGATGACGACGACGCTGAGCGCCTCGCCGGCGACGTCGACGCCCTCCCAGAAGCTCGCAGCGCCGAGCAGCACGCCGTTGCCCGACGCACGGAACTCGGTCAGCAGCCGATGCCGCGGCGCGGTGCCCTGCACGAACAGCGGGAACGCGACGCGCTGCGGCAGGATCTCGGCCGCACGTCGCAGCGCGCGATGCGACGTGAAAAGAAGGAACGCGCGGCCGCGCGACGCTTCGAGCACCGGCAGCACCGCATCGAGCACGCGCTCGACGTAATCCGGCATCGCGGGATCGGGCAAGCCCTGCGGCAGATACGCGAGCGCCTGCCGCGAATATTCGAACGGGCTTTCGAGCGAGAGCGTCACCGGATCCGAGAGCCCGAGCTGGCGCGCGAAATGCTCGAAGCGGCCCGCGACCGACAGCGTCGCCGACGTGAAGATCCACGCCGCGTGACTCTGCGCACGCATCTCGCGAAGCGGCTCTGAGAGATCGAGCGGTGTCGCGTGGAACGAAAAGCCGTGCGCGCTGAGCTCGTACCAGTGCACCGCTTCGCGATCGTGCGAATCGCAGACTTCGGCGAGGCGCCCGGCCTGCATCTGCGCGCGCTCGTGCACGCTCGCGAGGCCGCGGCTCCGCTCCGCGTGCCTGCCGAGCGTCTCGGTGAGGAACGCAAGCGCCTCGCGAAGCGCGGCGATTTCGCGATCGACGTTCGCATCGCTCTCGATCTGCGCCATCGCGCCTTTCACCGGAAACCGGTCGAGAGCGAGGCGCAGGCGTTTGACCGCCCAGTTCAGCGCATCGACCGGCACCTGCAGCAGCGCGAGCGCGCCGGCGACACCGGCGCATTCGCTGAGCGTATCGCCGGCGAGCTCGGTCAGCTGCCGCGCCGACAGCGACACCGAGAAGAACTGGCCCGCGAGCTCCGGAATCTGGTGCGCCTCGTCGAGGATGAACGCGTGCGCGCCGGGCAAAATCTCGCCGAAGCCTTCCTGCTTGATCGCAAGATCGGCGAACAGCAGATGGTGATTGACGACGACGATGTCGGCCTCTTGCGCCGCGCGGCGTGCCTTGACGACGAAGCAGTCGTTGAAGAGAGGACACTCGGCGCCGAGACAGTTCTCGGTCGTCGACGTGACGCGCGGCCAGAGCGGCGAGTCTTCCGGAATGTCGGCGAGCTCGGCGCGATCGCCCGAGCGCGAGCGCGCCGACCACGCGCGAATCGTTTCGAGATCGGCGACCTGCTCGCGGCTCGCGAAGCGGCCTTCGGTGCGCGCCTGATCGAGCCGGTGCAGGCAAAGATAATTCGCGCGGCCCTTCAGCAACGCGGCCGACACGCGCGCCCCGAGCACGTTGCGCACCTGCGGCAGATCGCGATGGAAGAGCTGATCCTGCAGCGTCTTCGTGCCGGTCGAGATGATGACGCGCTTACCCGACGTCAGCGCCGGCACGAGATACGCGAACGTCTTGCCGGTGCCGGTGCCCGCTTCGGCAATCAGCATCTGCCGATCGGCGATCGCGGCTTCGACCGCTTCGGCCATCGCCTGCTGCGATGCGCGCGGCGCGAAGCCGGGCACTTCGCGCGCGAACGGACCTTCCGGGCCGAGGAGGTCGGCTGCAGCGCCCGAGTCGCTCACATCCGCACGGGCGGCGCGACGCGGCACTCCTTCAGCCGCTGCTTGGCCTGCGCGACCGTCGCAGCATCGTTCATCGCGAGCCGCGCCTCGACGACGGTCTGCCAGTTGCGGGCGCAGAGGCTGCCGACCTTCGGCCCGAGCGTGAAGCTCTTGATCGCGATCGCCTCGGCCTCCTTCCAGTGGCCGCGCAGGATCTCGACCTCGGCCTGGTATTGCAGGATGTCCGGCGCATCGGGCGCGAGCTTCAGCGCGCTCGCGGTCGCATCGGCCGCGCCGTCGAAGTTCTTCGCGGTTTCGGCCGCGTGTGCCTGATTGAGATAGCCCTCGATCGCGGGATCGCGAAGCGGCTGCACCTGCACGGACGAATCCTTGCCCATGTTCATGCCGGCCGCGCGGATCGCGCCGACGGCATCGTGATCGAGGACGGGCGCGGGCTTCGTCGAGGCCTGCGAGGGTGCGCTCGGCTGCGTGCAGGCGGCGAGCGAAAGAACGCTCGCGGTCGCGAGCAGGAGGAAACGTGTGTTCATGCGTACGGCGACTTCATTGCAAACATCGGAGACTGCGAAAAATACCTCATCTTCTTGAAATACCCTACCCGACTCTCGTCGTCCCCGCGAAAGCGGGGACCTAGCGACTTTGATCCAGCGCCAAGAAGGCACTGGGTCCCCGCTTTCGCGGGGACGACGGTGCTTTACTGACCCTGCGTGGTCTGCTGCGGTTCCGCCCCGTCGCCGCGGAACCAGTTCTTCAACTGATCGAGCGGACAATGCGTCTCCTCCGACGGCGCATAACCCGCAACGAATGGCAGCTCGCGCGCGCCAGTGCACGCCGCATCGGTCCGCTTGCCCGATTCGGTATCGACGTACGCGCTCTCGATACCGTCCTTCGGCACGGTCAGCGGCGCTGCCGGCATGCGCTTCATGAGCTCGATCCAGACGCGCAGCCCGCCGGTCGCGCCCATCAGGCCCGTCGGCTTGTTGTCGTCGCGCCCGACCCACGCGACCGCGAGCTGCGAGCCCGTGAATCCCGCGAACCACGAATCGCGCTGCGTGTCGCTCGTGCCGGTCTTGCCGGCTGCGCGGAGGCCGATCAATCCAGACTCCGCAATCGAATGCGCCGTGCCGCTGATCGCGACCTGCTGCATCGCGTACGTGACGAGCCGTGTCGCCTGCACGTAATCGCCCGCGCCGGGCTTGACGCCGTAGCGCGTCAGCGGCCGGCCTTTCGCGTCGAGCACGCCGCGCACGGCGGTCAGCGGCAGCGCGTGGCCGTCCGCGGCGAGATATTGATAGAGCTGCGCGACATCGTACGGGCTGAGGTCGACCGCGCCGAGCAACAGCGACGGATTCGGATTGATCTCGCGCCCGAGCCCGAACGATTTCAGGAACCCGCGCACGCGATCGACGCCGACACGCATGCCGAGATGCACGGTCGCGAGATTCCAGCTGTGCACGAGCGCATCGATCAGCATGACGTTGCCGTGCGTCTCGTGATCGTCGTTCTGCGGCTGCCAGCGCCCGCCGTTCGGTTGCGGCAGATCGATCGTCGAATCCTCGATCAGCGTCGCTAGCGAATAGCGCTGCGGCTGCGCGAGCGCGACGAGATAGACGAACGGCTTGACCAGCGAGCCGATCGGCCGCAGCGCATCGAGCGCGCGATTGAATCCCGGCTCGTCGGGATCGCGGCTGCCGATCATCGCCTCGACCTCGCCGTCCTTTGCGCCGGTCACGACGAGCGCCGCATCGACCGCCGCGCCGCGCTTGCCAAGCGCGGTCAGCGCCTTGTCGATCGCGTCCTCGCCGAGCGTCTGCACCGACGGCGCGAGCGTCGTCATGATCGAGAGGCCGGCGCTGTTGAGCTCAGCGTCGGGATAATCCTTCTGGATCTGCCGGCGTACGAGATCCATGAATGCCGGGAAGCGATCGCGCGGCAGCTGCGCGTTTGCCGCAGTGCCGAGCGGCTGCTTCACGGCGGACGCGTACGTCGCATCGTCGATCAGGCCGGTGTCGCGCAACTGCGCGAGCACGACATTGCGCCGCCCGAGCGCGCGATCGGGATTGCGGCGCGGATCGTAGAAGCTCGGCCCCTGCACCATGCCGACGAGCAGCGCGATATCGGCCGGACCAAGCGCGCGCAGATCGCGCCCGAAATAGAACTCGCTCGCGGCCGCGAAGCCGTGCACTGCCTGCCCGCCCTGCTGGCCGAGAAAAACTTCGTTGACGTACGTTTCGAGAATGCGCTGCTTGCCGTAGCGGAATTCGATGATCAGCGCGAGCAGCGCCTCGTTGAGCTTGCGCGTCAACGTCTGCCCGCGATCGAGGAAGAGGTTCTTGACCAGCTGCTGCGTCAGCGTCGAGCCGCCCTGCACGACGTGGCCCGCGATGAGATTCGCCCACGCGGCGCGCAGGATCGCGACCGAATCGACGCCGTGGTGATGCTTGAAATCGCGATCCTCGACCGCCTGCAGGCCGGTGAGCAGCAGCGTCGGCACCTCGCCGAGCTGCACGATGCGCCGATCCTCCTCGAGCGCGCCGTACAGCGTCGCGATGCGCGCCGGTTCCAGCCGCACTTTCGCGAGCGCGGCGCCGCTGTCCGCATCGACGAGCTTCGCGACGCGGCCGTCGGCCAGTGTCACCGCGATGCGCTTCTCGCGCTCGCGGCCGTCGAGATAGACGAAACCGCGCCGCGCGATCGTGAAGCGCGCACCGTCGCGCGCGTACGTGCCGGGATTCTTCGCGGCCGGATCCTCGACGTAGCGCGCCGCTTCGAGCTCGATCTTCAAGACATCGGCCGTCATCGGCAGACCCGGCGCGAGCTCGAGCGCGCGTGCATAGACGCGGCTCGGAATCTCCCACGAAAGGTCGTCGAAGCGCGCGCGGACCTCGCGATCGAGCACGATCGCATACGGCACGACGAAGCCGATCGCGACGCCGACGCCGACGAGGACCGGCACGCGCAGGAAGCGCCAGAGCACTGCGAGAAACGCGAAAACGCGGGCGAAAAAGCTCAAGGCGGGTTCCGGGCGGCGGCTCGGCGGAGTCTACTCGGGGCGCGTCGCGCCTGGCGAGACGAAGCGCATTCTTGCGTCAAGGCCGCCTATGAAACCCTTCTCCCGCATGCGGGAGAAGGTGCCGGCGGGCGGATGAGGGCAAGCGAGACACCCCCTCGCGCCATCGGCGATAATTCGCGCTCCCTTTCCGGAGTCGCCGCGCCCGTGCTTGCAGATTCTTCGCCGAAACGGCCGACGGGCGCCCACTAGCGTGACCGCACGCAGCATCGGCGAGAAACCATTCCGCGTCTGTCTCTTCGGCACGACCGCGCCGACCGCGGAGGGCCTCGCGTCGCTGAAAGGCGCAACGCGGGTCGCGCACGCTGGCGACTGGGCGCAAGTCCCGCCGGATTCGGCGCGCATCGACGCGCCCGCGAGCGACGACCCACTCGCCGTGCTGCCGTCGTTCGCCCACGCGTTCCCGCGCGAGGCGCTGATCCTCGTCCGCTCCGACGCCATCCTTCCGACGCATGCATTCGAGCGCCTGTTGCGCGCCATCGAGTTCGACCACGTGCTCGGCGCCGCCGCGCTAGATGACGGCTCGCTCGACATCGCAGCCGATCGCGACATCGACGCGCTCTGCTTTGCCTACGGCGGACGTCGACTCGTCGATGGCTCGCTGCATCGCGCGGCCGTCACCGCGTGGCACGGCGAGCGGCTCGCGCAACTCGGGCACGCATCGCCGGCCGAAGCCGACGCGCTCGCGACGCACGGTTTGCGCTGCGTCGTGCTCGATCACCTCCACGTGCGATCGTCCGCCGTGCCGGTGCGCATCGCGATCGATCCGCGCGATCCGCCACCGCCCTCGCCTTTCGCGGCGCTGCGCGAGCGCATCGTCGCCGCCCTGCCGAGCGGCGCGAAGCCCGATCGTCCCGGCCTCGATGCGAGACCGGTGCTGCTGCACGTCCTGCACGGCTGGGGCGGCGGCGCCGAGCGCTGGGTGCGCGATTTCGCAAGCGCATTCGACGGCGCGTGCCATCTCGCGCTGATCTCGCGCGGCAGCTTCGCGCGGCGCCGGCACGGCGAATGGCTCGAGCTGCACGACGGCGCGCTCAGCGGTCCGCCGCTGATGCGCATCGCGCTGCCGATGCCGATCGCCGACACGGCGCTCGCCGACGGTGCGTATCGCGATCTCGTCGCCGGCATCGTGCGCGACTGGTGCATCGATGCCGTCGTCGTCTCGTCGCTGATCGGACATAGCCTTGACGTGCTCGCGACGCGCCTGCCGACGTTCGCGGTCATCCACGATCACTATCCGTTGTGGCCGACGCTGCACCGCGATTTCGGCGACGCGAAGCTCCGCTTCGACGACGCGCAGCGCGCGCACGATCTCGCCGCGCTCGGCGGCGACGCGGAGTTCTCGAACCGGGATCCAAAACACTGGCGAACGCTGCGCGATGCGACGGTCGCCGCGCTGCGCAGCGCCGGCGCAATGCTGATCGCGCCGAGCCGCTCGGCGCTCGCGAATCACCTGCGCCTCGCGCCGGAGCTCGGCGAGCTGCCGCAGCAGGTGATCGCGCACGGCCTCGCGCCGTGGCGCGACCTGACGCGCGCAACGCCGCCGCCGCATCGGCGCCCGCGACTGCTCGTACCCGGCCGCGTGCGCCGCGGCAAAGGTGCCGAGCTGCTCGCCGCGGCGCTCGACGCGCTGCGCGAGCATGCGGACCTTTATCTGATCGGCGCCGGTTCCGACGCCCGCGCGATGTTCGGAGAACGCAACGTGCACATCGTGCTCGAATACAAGCGCGACGAGCTGCCGGTGCTCGTCGCACGCATCGCGCCCGATGCGGCTCTGCTGCTGCCGACCGTCGCCGAGACGTTCAGCTATACGCTGTCGGAGCTGCGCAGCCTCGGCGTGCCGGTCATCGCGACGCGCGTCGGCGCGCTCGGCGAGCGCATTCGCGACGGTATCGATGGGTTCCTGCTCGAACCGGACGCCGCTTCGGCGACCGCGCGCATCGCCGAGCTGCTCGCCGATCGCGCCGCGCTCGAAAGGGTGCGCGACTCGCTGGCCTCGTACCGCGAATCGACGCTCGCCGAAATGACGGACGCGTATGCGCGCGTGCTGCAGCTCGGCTCGCGTCCGGCTGCGCGGTATCCGCTCGCGTTCGCCGACGCGGCTGCGCTCGGCGATGCCGCACGCGCCGAGACAATCGCGCGGCTCGACACGCGTACGCACACACTCCGCGACGAGCTCGCAGCGACGCGCGCCGAAAGCGACCGCCGCGGCGAATGGGGCCATGCGCTCGATCGCGAGCTCGGCGAGCGCACGCGCTGGGCACAGTCGCTCGACACCGAGTTGCGCGACCTGCGTCCGCAGTACGAGCAGGTCATCGGCAGCACGTCGTGGCGCATCACGGCGCCGCTGCGGCGCTGGAACGCGCGCCTCGCCGGCGTGCGCGCCGCGTTCGCGTTCCGCACGCAGCACGTGCGCTCTACGCTTTCGCGCGTCCGCGGCAGCCTCGCGCAGCGGGGCGTCGCCGGCACACTTTCACGCATCCTCATGGAATTGCGCGGCAAGGGGCCGACGCGTGCGCGCGTCACCTATGCGGCGCCGCGCGACGATTTCGCGCGCTTCGCGGTTCCGGCGAGCGCGGCGCCGCGCGTCTCGATCGTGGTTCCGGTCTACAACAAGATCGCCTACACGAGCGCGTGCCTGCGATCGCTCGCCGAGCATGCGGGCGCGATCCCGTTCGAGGTCATCGTCGTCGACGACTGTTCCAGCGACCGCACGCAGGAACGCCTCGCCGACGTCGAAGGCATCCACGTGCTGCGCAATGCCGAGAATCTCGGCTTCATCGGCTCGTGCAACGCGGGCGCCGCGGCCGCGAACGGCGAGCTCGTGCTGTTCCTCAACAACGACACGCGCGTCACCGCCGGCTGGCTCGAAGCGCTCGTGCGCTGCCTCGACGAAGCGCCAAACGCGGGCCTCGTCGGCGCGAAGCTGATCTATCCGGACGGACGGCTGCAGGAAGCCGGCGGCATCGTGTTCAACGATGCGTCGGGCTGGAACTACGGCCGCTTCGACGATCCGGACGATCCTCGCTACGCGTTCCGACGCGAAGCCGACTACTGCTCCGGCGCCGCAATCCTGCTGCGCACCGATCTCTTCCGCCGTCTCGGCGGTTTCGATACGCGCTACGCACCGGCGTATTACGAGGACACCGACCTCGCGTTCGCCGTACGTGCGGCGGGTTACAAGGTCTATTACGAGCCCGCGTCGACGGTCGTGCACTTCGAAGGCATCACGTCGGGCACCGATACGACGAGCGGCATCAAGCGTTTTCAGACGATCAATCACGCGAAGTTCGCCGAGAAATGGAAGCTCGCGCTCGCGCGACAACCCGCGCCCGGCACGCCGATCGCGATCGCATCGTCGCATCGCGCGACCAAGCGTGTGCTGATCGTCGACGCGACGACGCCGACGCCGGATCAGGATTCGGGTTCCCTGCGCATGGTGAACCTGATGCGCATCCTCGGCGATCTCGGCTGCCGCACGACGTTCCTGCCGGACAACCGCCTCTGGGTCGAACGCTACACGCCGGCGCTGCAGGCGATCGGCGTCGAGGCGCTGTACGCGCCGTGGGCCGCCGATCCGGTCAAGTTTTTTCGCGAGCGCGGCGCCGAGTTCGATGCGATCGTGTTGTCGCGCCACTATGTCGCCGCGAGCTATCTCGGCCTCGCGCGCCTTTATGCGCCGCGCGCGAAGCTGATCTTCGACACGGTCGACCTGCATTACCTCCGCGAACAACGCGCATATGAGCTCGAGAAGAAGCCCGAGCTCGCACGCCACGCGACCGCGACGAAGGCGCAGGAGCTGAAGCTGATCCGCGAGGCGGATACGACGCTCGTCGTCAGCGACGTCGAGCAGAAGCTCCTCGCGACCGACGCACCCGGCGCGCGCGTCGAGATCCTGTCGAACGTGCACGAGGTCTACGGCTGCCGCAAGCCGTTCGCCGAACGGCGCGATCTCGTCTTCGTCGGCGGATTCCAGCATCCGCCGAACACGGACGCGGTGACGTGGTTCGTGCGCGACATCTTCCCGCTCGTGCGCGCGAAGCTGCCGGACCTGAAGTTTCATGTGATCGGCAGCAAGGTGCCGGCGTCGATCACGGCGCTCGCGGACGAGCATGTGATCGTGCACGGGTACGTCGAAGACATCGCACCGTACATGGACGGCTGCCGCGTGTCGGTTGCGCCGCTGCGCTACGGCGCCGGTGTCAAGGGCAAGGTCAACATGGCGATGAGCTATGGATTGCCCGTCGTCGCGACGCCGGCCGCCGTCGAAGGGATGCATGTCGAGAACGGGGAAGACGTGATGGTCGCCGCCGAGGCCGCGGCGTTCGCCGATGCCGTCGTCAATGTCTACGACGATGCGAGCCGCTGGAACAGGCTGTCTGCGCGCGGGCTCGACAACGTGCGGAGTCACTTCTCTTTCGACGCGGCGCGCGCGTCACTGCGGCGGATTCTCTCGCTCGGCTAGGCGCGAGACCAGGCCTGCGAAGACACGTCGGAGCGCCATGTCGAGTTGCCTTCGACGCGCGCGTCGGCGCCGAACAAGCGCTCTTCGACCACCGCAACGCCGCTGTCGCACACGTACGCGAGCGAGCTCACACGAGTGCCGTATTGCGCGCTCCCGCGCACGAAGACCGGCGCCAGCAAGCGTTCGAGCTCGATGCCGACGCCGGTATCCGGCAAGGCCGCATCGTCAGGCTGCTCCTGATCGAGCAGCAGGCCGAGCAATCGCGCATCGTCGGCGGCTGATGCGATCGCTTCGACGAAGCGCTGTTGCAGACGCTCCGTCTTCGGCCAGTGCACGCCGATGCGACCGTTGCTGATCACGTGCAAGCCGACGCCGAGCTCTCGCGGCGCTGTGTCGGCCGTGCCATATGCCCACGTCGCATCGCGATCACCGACGACGAGATTGAATGCACCATAGCTTTCGACGTCCGCGCGCACGGCGTCGAGGAACTCGCGCGGACTCGCATCGCCGAGCATGAAATCCCGCACGAGCCAGCCGCGCGATTTCGGCGCGGTGGCCGGCAAACCCGAGCGCACGTTCGTGACCGCGGCATGCCGACCGTCGGAGCGCAGCGCGAGCCAGCTGCCGCCTGCGACGAGATCGCGCCCGCCGACGATACGCGCGCCCTCGGTCCATGGCGCCGCCGCGGCGCTCGCGCGTGCGCGAAACTCGTCGCGATTGCCGAGCAGCATCAGCGGCTTGCCCGGCACGGCGCGAACGGCGATCAGCAGGAGGCACATCGGAGCTGCGCGACGCTAACCCTGCTGCGCGTTCGGCAGCGCGCGGATGCGCGCATCGAGCGGTCCGAGCCGCGGATTGACCGGGCTCAACTGCTTCGCCGCATCGAGCGCACGCACGGCATCGTCGCGGCGGCCTTCGCGAACACGCGCTTCGGCCTGATCGAGGAACACGGCGGCGAGCTTCTCGCTCATCGGCGCGATCGACGCATCCGACGGATCGATCTGACGCACGGTGTCGAGCAACGCGCGCGCACGCTGCGGCGTGCCGTCGGCGAGCGCCTTGTCGAACAATTCCTTCGCGCGCGCGGGCAGCTTCGCGATGCCGTCCTGCGCGTCTTTGTTGTTGCCGTCGATCGCGAGCGCGTCGCGGTACTTGTCGTACGCGCTGTCGCCGGGCGGAATGATGAGGTTCCCCGCGGCAGCGGCCTGCTGCGCTTCGGCGATGAGCTTTTGCACCTTGTCGGTGTCGGCGGTCGTCAACGCGGGGCGCGCGGCGGCAATGTCGATGCGCTCGTGCAGCTCGCGCAGGTTGATGCGCGCTTCGCGCAGATCCGGCAGATCGGGCGCGAGCTGTCCCGCACTCGCGAGCAGCTTCTCGGCCTCGCCCGCGTTCTCGCTGTCGATCGCCGCGTTCGCCTGCACGACGAACCCTTGCGCGATGCGGCGCAGACCCTCCTTCGCGCGCGCGTTGCCGGCGTCCTGCCTGATGACGCCGCGATAAAGCTCGAGCGCGCTGTCGTCGCCGCCGGTCAGGCGACCCGCGCGGACGGCTTCGTCGGCGCGCTGCAATTTTTCGTCGATCGCGGCACGATCCAGTTGGCGCGATTGCGCGAGCTGCCCGCGAAGCTCCGCGAGGCCCGGATACGCCGGTACGATCGACGCGATCGCATCGATGCGCGCCGATGCGGTCGCGACGTCGTGCGAGGCGAACGCGCTCTGCGCCTGCGCGGCGAGCACGTCGGCCGATTTCTTGAGACCGGATTGCGCGACCGCGTTCGAAGGATCGGCAGCGAGCAGGCGTTTGTAGATCGCCGCGGCGCCGTCGTCGCCGAGCACCTTGCCGGCGTCGAGCGCCTCTTTTGCCTGATCGAACTGCGCGTCGTTCTCGCCGTTGCCGCTCTCGGCCTTGGCCAGCGATTGTGCGAGCGCCTCGACTTCGGCGCCGCCGCCGAGCAGCTCGCGTGCTGCGTCGAGCGAGCGGTGTGCGGCCGGTAGATCGTTGTTCCTCAGCTCTTCGTTCGCGCGATCGAGCAGCTTGCGGCCGACGCGCTCGAGACCCGCGCGCGCGACGTCGTTGTCGGGATCCTGCGCGCGTGCGGCCTGGAACAGCTCGCGCGCGCTGTCCGGCGTGCCGGTGAGGCGACCTTCGTCGAGTGCGCGTTGTGCGCGCGTCAGCGTGTCGTTGAACTCGGTGCGCGGCAGCAGTGTGCGCAGGCGATCCTGATATTTCCACGCGGCGACGGCGCCGATCGCGAGCAGCGCGACGATCGTAATCGCGAGCCATGGTCCGCGCGTCCGCTGTGCTCGATGCGCCGCGCGTGCGCGATCGCCGTGCGGACGATCGTCCGAAACGGCCGCGACGATCTCGTCGATGCGGCCGAGATTCGGCTCGGCGCGCTCGCGCGATGCGTCGAAATCGCGCGGCGTCGCGCGCGACGGCGTCGGCGTCGGCGTGAGCCGCATCGACGGCAGCGGCGTATCGCCCGACGAAACCGGCGTCGCCGAAAAAAGCCCCATGACCGGCGTCTCGCGCCGGAACTCGCCCGGCGAAACGCTCGCCGACGGAGCCGGCGTATCGCCGCGATGTCCGTTCTCGTACGCCGCGATCGCCTCGGCAAGCGCCATGCCGTCCTGGAAGCGATCGTCGGGCTGCTTGGCGAGCATGCGCGAAATCAGCGGCTGCAGATATTCGATCGCTTGCGGCAACTCGGGAATCGGCTGCTGGATGTGCATGATGCCGACCGCGAGCGAATCGTCGGCCTGGTACGGCACGCGGCCGACCAGGAGCTCATACAGCACGATGCCGAGGCTGTAGAGATCGCTGCGGCCGTCGATCGACTTGCCGCGTGCCTGCTCGGGGCTCATGTAGTGCGGCGTGCCGACGACGGCACCGGTCTGCGTCATCTTCGCGGCGGGATCGAGCGCGCGTGCGATGCCGAAATCGGTCAGCGCCGAGGAATCGTCGTCGCGCAGCAGGATGTTGTCGGGCTTGACGTCGCGGTGGACGAAGCCTTTCTTGTGCGCGTAGTCGAGCGCGGTCGCGATCTCGCGGATCACACGGAGCGCAAACGGCACCTCGTGCGGCACGCCGTCCTTGTGCAGCACGGGTCCGCCGCTGAGATACTCCATCGCCATGTAGTGGTAATCGCCGTCGCGGCCGACGTCGTGGATGCCGACGACGTGGCGATGGTGCAGCTTCGCGGCGATTTTCGCTTCGCGCAGAAACCGCTCACCGAAGTTCGGATCGGCGAGCAGCGCCGGCGACATGATCTTCAGCGCGACCTCGCGATCGACCGACTGCTGCACGGCGAGATAGACGGTCGCCATGCCGCCTCGGCCGAGCTGGCGCAGGAGACGGTAGCCTCGAATCTCGATCACGTAACGGTCACTTCCTGCGGAGTTTCGGGTGGCGAGATCGGCGATGGCACGAGCTTATCATGTGGACATTTCGCGGCCCGCAGAGGTTCGTCTGCGGTTCGCCTCTCCCGCTTGCGGGAGAGGCTGCGCGAAAGCGCGGGTGAGGGAAGTCTTGCGTCACGCGTGCCCTCATCCGCCTTCGGCACCTTCTCCCGTAAGCGGGAGAAGGGAAAGCGAAGCGGGCTCAGGTGACGCGGCGCGCTTCCAGCACGTTCGGCACCGTCGCAAGCCGCGCGAGCAACCCTGAAAGCTGCCCGAAATCGGTCACGCGCAGCGCAAAGTTCATCTCCGCGAGGCCCTGGCGCGGATCGACCTGCGTGTTGATCGCGATCAGATGCGCGTTCGCGGCCGCGATCACGTTGGCGATATCCTTGTGCAGCCACTTGCGGTCGTAGCCGCGCACGACGACGTTGACTTCGTACGCGTGCTCCTTGCGCTCGCCCCACTCGACTTCGATCACGCGGCCGGCGTCGCGCTCGCGAAGGCGCGCGAGCTGCCTGCAGTCGGCGCGATGCACCGAGACGCCGCGCCCGCGCGTTATGAAGCCGGACACCGCATCGCCCGGCAGCGGCTGGCAGCACTTCGCGAGCTGCGTCATCAGGTTGCCGACGCCTTCGATGACGATCGCATCGCGGCCGCGCAGCGGCGCGCGCGGCGGCGTCGGCACTTGCGAGGTCTCGGGCGCCGGCGGCGCGAGCGACTCGTGCAGCGCGCGCGCGACCTGGCCCGGCGAGATGTCGCCGAGCGCGAGCGCTTCGAGGAGCTCTTCCTGCGTGCGCAGCTGGAACCGGCCCGGCAGCATGTCGATGTTCGCGTGATGCAGCGCGAGGCGCTTCAATTCGCGATCGAGCAGCGCGCGCCCGGCCGCGAGATTCTGCTGATGGTCGATGCGCTTGAACCACGCGCGCACCTTCTCGCGCGCGCGGTGCGTCGCGAGATATCCGTGATGCGGCGAGAGCCAGTCGCGGCGCGGCTCGATCGTCTTGCCGGTCAGGATCTCGATGCGATCGCCGCTCGCGGGCTGGAACGTCAGCGGCACGATGCGTCCATTGACCTTCGCGCCGCGGCAACGATGGCCGACGTCGGTGTGGATCGAGTATGCGAAATCGAGCACCGTCGCGCCGCGCGGAAGGTCGATGACCTGCCCTTTCGGCGTCAGCAGGTAGACGCGATCCTCGATGACCTCGGTCTTGAACCCGGCGAGCAGCGCCGCGTCGTCTTCGCGCGCATCCTTGCCTTCGAGCAGCTGGCGCATCCACGCGATCTTCCGCTCGAAGCTCGCATCGGCGCCGCCGCCTTCCTTGTAGCGCCAGTGCGCGGCGAAGCCGAGCTCGGCGTGGCGGTGCATCTCCTGCGTGCGGATCTGCACTTCGAGCGTCTTGCCGTGCGGGCCGACGACGGCCGTGTGCAGCGACTGGTACTGGTTGCCCTTCGGGCTTGCGATGTAGTCGTCGAACTCGCCCGGAATGTAGGCCCAGAGCGAATGCACGACGCCGAGCGCGGCGTAGCAGTTCGCGATGTCGTCGACGAGGATGCGCAGCGCACGCACATCATAGAGATCGGAGAACTCGACGCCCTTCTTCTGCATCTTTCGCCAGATCGAATAGATGTGCTTCGGGCGACCGGCGATGTCGGCCGTGATGCCGGCCTTCGCGAGCGCGCCTTCGAGCATCGATTTCGATTCGGCGATCCAGCCTTCGCGATCGCCGCGGCGCTCGTCGAGAAGGTGCGCGATGCGCTTGTACACATCGGGCTGGAGATAACGGAACGCGAGATCCTCGAGCTCCCACTTGAGCTGCCAGATGCCGAGCCGGTTCGCGAGCGGCGCGTGGATGTCGGCCGTCAGCTGCGCGAGCGCGCGGCGCTCGTCGTCCGGAAGCTTCGCGGCGGCGCGCATCTCGACGAGCTGGCGCGCGAGCAGGATGAACACGACGCGCAGGTCGCGAATGATCGCGAGCAGCAGCCGACGCAAGCCCTCGGTGCCGCCGGTGCTGCCGCGCGCGGCATAGAGCGACCAGACGCGCCCGGCGGCCTGCTGGCCTTCGACGAGATTGCGTACGTCGGCCGGGATCGCGGCGAGTTCGGGATCGTTCGCGGGCATCCCGCATTCGATCAGCGCGTGCACGATCGCGCCGGCCATCGCCTCGGAGCCGACGCCAAGCTCGCGGATCAGATCGAGCGTTGCGAGCAGTTGCGGGCGCCGCTTTTCCCAATCGGCGCCGAGCGCGGCGGCGCGCGCGTCGGCAAGCTCGCACGCGCGCGCGAGCGCGGCGGCGGACCCGGTGACGGGCGCGGCCGCGAGCCAGTGCTCGAGCGTCAGCCGTGGATCGGACAGGCGTTTCAAGGACGATCAACCGACGGCGCGCGAGGCGCCGTCACGAAACCAGGGAGGGTAGCTTACGACCGGCGGCCGCCGCGGGCGCGGCGGCGCGCGACCGGCCGGCGGCGATTTACTGCCCGCCGTGCATCCAGGGGAAGCCCTGCGAAGTCGGCAGGAAGCCGAAGGCGACGTCGTCGCCCTTGAAGCGGTCGCCACCGACGCCACCGACGACGGGATCGATCAGCATCGCCACTTCGACGGCCGGCTCGTCGATCGACGGCGGCGAGCCGACGATCGGGCGGATGAACGCCATGTAGAACGAGACGCGCGAGCTACCGACTCCGCCGACCGTGATTCCGAAATTGCCGTCCGCGTACGAGCTGACAAACGGACCGTTCAGCGGGCCGCTCATCTGAGCTCCGCTGCAGACGCTGCCATTCAGCGCGGCAGGCAGCGCGGTGAGCACGCACCACTGGCCTGCATCGCCGAGATAGCCGCCGCCGACGCCGACGACGCCGCGGCTGTACGACTCGACCAGCTTGTACTCCGCAGAGTTCGCCGTGTAAGGCTGGCGCGTCGTACTCGGCAACACCGGACCCGAGTCCTGGATGCCGCCGGTCGCTGCGCCCCAGCGCGCGTCGACGCGCACGACGTAGTAGAAGTTGACGCCGTCCGTAGCGGTCCAGATCGTCGGCGAGCGCTCGGTGCCGTTGGCACCGGGTTTCGCGCCGACGGCGGAGCCGCAGCTGACGTCTTCCGTCGCGCGCGACGGCTGATCGACCGACGGCGTGCACGGATCGGTCGGCACCTGCGTCCAGTCCGGATTGCTCCAGGTGAAGCCCTGGCTCGGAACCCAGTTCACGAGATTCGAGTACTGCTCGACCATCTTCGAATCGAAGCCGCTCGAAAGCAGGCCGTCGCTCAGCGCTTCGCGAACTTCGCCTTCGGCGCCCGACGCGTGGCAGGTCAGCGCGGAGCTGATCGTGCCCTGCGCGTTGCGTCCGATCGCGAGCGTGCCGCTGCCGTAGCCGACCGAGAGAATGTCGACGGCGGCCGGAAAGCGCCACTGTCCGTGCTGCGGAACCATGTTGATGTTGGTCAGCATCTGCTGATTTTCGGCGGCGATGTTCGCGCACGCCATGAATCCGGTGGTCGCGACGCTGAGCGTCGCGTTCGTGCCGCCGGTCGTGTACGTGAAGCCGGGCGGCGACTGCAGATCGAGCGGCGCCTCGTCGTTGACCTTGACTTGCGCGGCAGCGCAGATGACGGGAGCGAAGAGGGCGGAAGCGGCGAGACCAGCGAGAATCCGTGCAGCGGACAGCTTTAGTGCGGGCATTTCCTAGTACTCATCAATTGCGGTGTTGCACGCGCCGATTGCGCCGCCATTTCGGAGGCGCTGGTCCTTGTGAACGCGAGTTTCTTCCCTATGCCTTTCGGCAGCCTGCGGCGCTCTTGGGCCCACGCGGACGTGGACCCGGGTACCGTCATGCTACACTCGGGCCGCCGCATTCTAGCCTCTAATGCCGCCGCGCGCACCTTCTCAAGTTCATAGAAGACAAGGATTTTTGCGGTCGCGGTCACGAACTGACTCACTTCGATAAAAAACATGCGCACTTTTCCAAGTGTTCTTCCCGTTGTGCTCGCCCTCGCCGCCACGGTCACTGCCGCCGCCCAGACGCCGCAGCAGACCCCGACGCTCGAGGAACGCATGTCGCAGGCCGAGCTCAAAGCGGCCGGCCTCGACCACCTGTCGCCCGAGCAGCTCAAGTTCCTGAACGAGTGGCTGCGCACGCACGGCGCCGGCGCGAATACGCAGCTCGTGACGCCGGGCGGCCAACCGGTCTTCTATCCCGACACCTCCGCGCGCGAGACCGTCGAGACCCATATTTCGGGCCTTTTCACCGGCTGGCGCGGGCACACGGTGTTCAAGCTCGACAACGGGCAGGAATGGAAGCAGGCCGAGTCGGGCGCGTACGACGCCGGCAAGTTCGAAGATCCGGTCGTCCGCATCAAGCCGATGCTGCTCGGCAGCTGGCTGATGTACGTCGAGGGCTGCGGCTGCAGCGTGCGCGTCAACCGCATCAAATAAACCTGAACGCGCAGGGCCCGTCGTTCCGGCGAAAGCCGGAACCCATTTTCGCTTTGCCGCAAGAATCAGGATCGGGTCCCGGCTTTCGCCGGGACGACGGATCAGGCGCGCAATCCTTCGACGAGCTTCGCGAGCCGCTTCGGCGAGACCGTTTCGGCCGTGCGCAGCTCCTGCGCGAACGTCGACACGCGCAATTCCTCGACCAGCCAGCGCAACTCCTCGAGCGCGGCTTCGTCGCCGCGCGTCGCGCGGAGCTTGAGGTACTCGCGCCAGTAGAGCTGCACGCCGAGCATGCGCGACTGGTCGCGCGCGGGATCCTGGCGCAGGCGCTCGGCGCGAAGCTTCATCGCACGCAGATAGCGCGGGAAATGCGCAAGCCGCGCACGCGATGTCTCGCGCACGAAGGCCGGCCGCAGAAGCTCGGCCAGTTGATCGCGCAGATCGTCATAGTTAGCGCGCGCGAAGCCGAGCAGCGGCGGCTCCATCAGCGGCTTCAGCTCCGCGTAGCCCGCGATGATCTCCTCGACGATCGCAAGACGCTCCATCGCGGTCGCGAAGAGCACGCGCGCGATGTCTTCCTTCAGGCGCTCGAACGCATCGCGCGCGCGCACGTCGAGATCGCGCGCGGCGAAGAGCTCGCCGAGCGCGCCTTCGACGAGATCGGCGCGCAGCGAGTCGGCGCTGCCGAGCGGCGCCCACTTCAGCATCAGCGCGTTCTTGAGCGGCAGCTGCCGCCGCGCGTGCTTGATGCGATCGGCGAGCGCCTGGCGCAGCAACCGCTCGACGCCGGCACGATGCGCCGCGAGCGCCTCGTCGCGACGCTCGAACACGCGAAGCGCGACGCTCTCGCCGAGATCGACGAGCGCCGGGAATGCGGTCAACCCGCCCGGCGAGATCACCCGATCCGGAATCTCTTCGAAATCGAACGCCTCGACGTGCTCGCGCGTGAGCTCGACGTCTGCGCGCCGCGAGAACGCGACGCGCGCGGCACCGGTCCATTCGCTCTGGATCTTGGCAAGATCGCGGCTCTCGGCGAGCGTTCGGCCCGCGTCGTCGTGGATGCGGAAGTTCATCGCCAGATGCGCCGGCAATTCGGCGGGCGCGAAATCGCTCGCGCCGATCGCGACGCCGGTGACGCGCGCGAGATACGCGGCAAGCGCGGCCGCGAGCGGCTCCTCGCGCGGTGCCTCGGCTTCGGCGAACGCGCGCGCGAAATCGGGCGCCGGGACGAAGTTGCGGCGCAGCACCTTCGGCAGCGCGCGGATCATCTCGGCGACTTTTTCGGGAAGAAGGCCCGGCACGAGCCACTCGCAGCGCGCGGCCGGCACCGCGTTCACGAGCGCGAGCGGTACGTGCATCGTCACGCCGTCGGCGGGATCGGCCGGCACGAAGCGGTACGTGAGCCTCAGCTTGTGGCCCGCGACATCGAGCTGCGCCGGAAACTCGCGCACGCCGATGCCGGGCGATTCGGCGAGCACGTCGGCCAGCGACCAGCGCAGCGCTGCCTGCTGCTGCGGCGTCGCCGAGCGGTACCACGCGTCGAGCGCGGCGGCCGTGTGGATGTCGTCGGGCAATTTGCCGGCGAAGAACGCCGCGAGCTCGTCCTCGGTGCGGACGAGACCCGTGCGCCGGCGCTTCGCTTCGAGCTCGTGCGCCTCCGCGAGCACGCGCGCGTTCGCGCGCACGAAATCGGCGCGCGCATCGATCTCGCCGCGTGCGAGCGCCTCGCGCACGAAGACCTCGTGCGCCTGCTGCGGATCCTGCTTGCCGAACGTGACCGCGCGCTTCTCGACGAGCGTGAGGCCGAGCAGCGTGACCTGCTCGAACGCGACGACCGCGCCGCGCTTCTTCGACCAGTGCACGTCGCGCCACGCCTTGCGCACGAGATGCGCCGCCTGCTGCTCGATCCACTGCGGCTCGACGCGCGCGCAGAGCATGCCGTAGACCTTTTGCAGGTCGAGGATCTGGCCCGCGAGCACCCACGGCGGTTGCGATTTCGCGAGCGAGGAGCCCGGGAAGATCGCGAAGTTGCGCTCGCGCGTACTGCGGTATGCACCGCGGTCGGTCTTCATGCCGACTTGCGTCGGCCAGCCGGACAATAAGCAGCGATGCACCGCCTCGTACCGATCCGCCTCCGCTCTTGAGCCCTCCCCTTCAAGGGGAGGGTTTGGGTGGGGATGGTGTTCGCTCGCACGCGACGCTCCGCGCTTCCCCGACGCCGACACCGTCCGCTCCCCCGCCCTCCCCTTGAAGGGGGGTTGCGCTTTGTCCAGCGCCCACTTCAGCTCGTCGGTCACCAGCAGCAGCAACTGCCGATGCAGCTCGCGCCACTCGCGCATGCGCAGGAACGACAGGAAATGCGCCTGGCACCAGTCGCGCAATTTCGACTGCGTCAACTCCTCGTGCGCGGTCGTGTACGCGGTCCATAGTTTCAGCACGCTCGCGAAGTCGGATTTCGGATCGGCGAATGCCGCGTGCGCCTGATCGGCCGCCTGCCGCGCATCGGCCGGGCGCTCGCGCGGGTCCTGGATGCTGAGGAACGAGGCGAGCACGAGCACCTCGCGCAGCGCGCCGCACTGCTCCGCTTCGACGAGCATGCGGCCGAGCGCGACATCGATCGGCAACCGCGCGATCGTGCGCCCCATCGCCGTGAGTTTCTTCTCGCCATCGATCGCGCCGATCTCGGCCAGGCGCCGATAGCCGTCGCCGATCGCGCGTTCCGACGGCGCCTCGACGAACGGAAAGTCGGCGACGTCGCCGAGCTTCAGCGCGAGCATGCGCAGGATCACGCCCGCGAGCGACGAGCGCAGGATTTCGGGATCGGTGTAGCGCGGCCGCTGCAGGTAATCGTCTTCGTCGTACAGGCGGAAACACGTGCCGGGACCGACGCGCCCGCAGCGACCCTTGCGCTGATCGGCCGCGGCCTGCGAGATCGGCTCGATGTGCAAACGATCGAGCTGGTTGCGCTGGCTGTAGCGCTTGACGCGCGCGGTGCCGGTGTCGATCACGTAGCGGATACGCGGCACGGTCAGCGACGTCTCGGCGACGTTCGTCGCGAGCACGATGCGCCGCTGCGGTCCGGGCCGGAACACGCGGTCCTGTTCCGCCGCCGAAAGACGCGCGTAGAGCGCGAGCACTTCGGTCTCGCGATATTTGCGGCGCGACAATGCGAGATGCGCGTCGCGAATCTCGCGCTCGCCCGGCAGGAAAACGAGCACGTCGCCGCGCGGATCGGAGGTCGTGATCTCGTCGGCCGCCGCGACGATCTGCTCGGCGATGCTCGTCTCGCCGCGCTCGGGCGCCGGACGCCAGCGAACTTCGACCGGATACGCGCGGCCTTCGACTTCGACGACCGGCGCGTTCACGAAGTGCGCCGCGAAACGCGCGGTGTCGATCGTTGCCGACGTGACGATGAGCTTCAGATCGCGCCGCTTCGCGAGCAGGCGCTTAAGATAGCCGAGCAGGAAATCGATGTTGAGGCTCCGCTCGTGCGCCTCGTCGAGGATGATCGTGTCGTACGCGCCGAGCCACGGATCGGATTGCGTTTCGGCGAGCAGGATGCCGTCGGTCATGAACTTGATCAGCGACGCTTCGGTCACCTGATCGGCGAAGCGCACCTGAAACCCGACGAGATCGCCGACCTGCGTTGCGAGCTCGCTCGCGACGCGCCGCGCGACCGCTCGCGCCGCGATGCGCCGCGGCTGCGTGCAACCGATCAATCCCGCGGTGCCGCGCCCGGCGGCGAGGCAGAGCTTCGGCAGCTGCGTCGTCTTGCCGGAGCCCGTTTCGCCGGCGAGCACGACGACCTGGTTGTCGCGGATCAGTCGGACGATCTCGTCGGCCTTCGCGGTGATCGGGAGCGATTCATCGAGCTTGATCTCGGGCACTCGCGCGGCGCGCGCGTTGCGCTTCGCGGCGGAGGCGTCGATATCGGCGCGAAGCGCGTCGACGTCCGCCTCGGACGGCGCCGGGCACACGGCCGCGAGCCGGCGCCATCGCGCCAGCAGGCGGCCGAAGTCGCGCGCCATGACTTGATCCAGCGCGGTGCGGAGGGAATTCATGGTCGACATGGGGAGTGGATTATCGCGGCGAACGTTCGGATTCGCCGCAGGAATAGTTTGGGTTTGTCGGGTGGTGAACCAAGGCCTGCCCTCACCCTAGCCCTCTCCCGCAAGCGGGAGAGGGGATAAAAGCATCGAGCGAAAGCGAACACCGAGCTCCTGCGGCAGGGACTGCCGCGCTTTGCTCTTCCCGGGTCCCTCTCGGCCGCGGCGAGCAGGCGGAGGAAAAGCCCGAAGGGGCGCGTGCATGGATGCACGCGCGTTTGCGCAGGGCACAGGGATGTGCCCTAAGCAAACCCCGCAGCCTGCTCGCGAAGTCACGCGGGCATGGATGCCCGCGTGACCGCGACCGCGAGGGTGTCCTTTTCTTTGGTGACTTTCTTTTGGACAAGCAAAAGAAAGTC
>JADMIO011660986.1_pt1 | contig 25505 bp, 22 predicted proteins | sample 8958161 | NCBI WGS metagenome assembly JADMIO01 (sample SAMN16585339, study PRJNA669376) | soil metagenome | isolation source: Crop rotation soil | place: USA: Cullars Rotation, Alabama | collected 2011
CGAGGTGCTTCCCTACACCGCCGCGAGCTCGCGCTACACCGAGGGCGCCGACCAGGCGAATCCATTCGATAACGGCTCCGTCTTCGACGGCAGCATCGGCGGCGATGTTCGCTATGGCCTCACCAGCAACATCACGCTCAATGCCACGGTGAACCCGGACTTCGGCCAGGTCGAAGCCGATCCTGCCGTCGTCAACCTTACGGCGTACGAGACGTTCTTTGAGGAGCATCGGCCGTTCTTTGTGGAGCGGTCCGACTTGTTCCGCTTCGGCGAGGCGAACGGCTATCCGTTCTTCTATACCCGACGGATCGGCAGAACCCCGTCCCTGTCGGCAGCGGGAACGGCGGCCTACGTGAACGAGCCCCAGACCACCACCATCCTCGGCGCCGCCAAGGCGACTGGCCGGACCAGCAAGGGCTGGTCGGTCGGGGCCCTCGAGGCCGTGACCGCCAAGGAGTACGCCAACCTTGCCTCCAGTGACGGCCAAACCCTTCCGGACAAGGGCGTCGAGCCGCTCAGCAATTACGCCGTGGGACGACTTCGCAAGGACTACGCTGGTGGATCGAGCTTCGTGGGCGGCCTGGTCACCGCGGTCAACCGGCATCTCGACGAGCCACAATTCGATGTGCTCCGCTCCTCGGCGTACGTCGGCGGCATCGACTGGAGACATCGTTTCGGTCACAACAACTGGTCCACCACCGGATGGGTCTCGGCATCGTACGTGAATGGCAGCACCGCCGCGATTCTCGCCACCCAGTCGGCGTCGGCCCGGTATTTCCAGCGGCCCGACCAGGACTATGTCCGCGTGGATTCGTCCGCGACATCGCTGGGTGGGTATTCCATGGCGGCGGTGGTCTCGAAGGATGGCGGAAACTGGACCCCGTTCCTTGGGGCCGGTGTCACCTCGCCCGGATTCGAGATCAATGACGCGGGGTTCATGCTCGACGCCGACCGTGTCGCGATGACCGCCGGCACCGGCCGGCGCTGGCTGACGCCAGGCAAGACCTTCCGGTCCTTCGACGCACAGGTCACCCTGCGGCAGGAGCTCAACTTCGGCGGGGTCAACATCAACCGGAGAGGCAGCCTGAGCCTCAACGGCACGCTCAACAGCCTGTGGAATTTCAACCTGTTCGCGCTGTACGGCGCACGGGCCTCGAACGACAGGGTGACCCGCGGCGGCCCGCTCCGCGAGCAACCGTCGGTCTGGCAGCTGCATGGCAGTGTCGGCACCGACAGCCGGAAGTCGGTATCGGCGAGCGTCTATGGCGTATACGCCAACGCGGAGAGCGGAGCCTGGAGCGAGGCGCTGGGAGCGAGTCTGGTCTTCCGTCCCCAGGGAGCGTTCGACCTCACGGTCTCGACCAACTGGTTCAAGAGCCTGGAGGATGCCTTCTATGTGACGCAGGGCGTCGACGCCACCGCGACCCCGACCTATGGCAGCCGCTACATCTTCAGTGACCTGCACCAGAACTCACTCGACACCACGATCCGGCTCAACTGGCTGCTGTCGCCCCGGATCTCGATTCAGCTCTACGCGCAGCCGCTGCTCGCGACCGGAGACTACGAGGAGTTCAAGGCGCTCGAGCGGCCCGATTCCTACGACTTTCTGGAGTACGGAACCAACGGCTCCACCATCACGCTGGATGAAGCCAATCAGCTCTACACCACGGTCGCGACACCAGGCGCCAACCCGATCACGTTCACCAACCCGGATTTCCGGGTACGCTCGCTTCGGAGCAACCTGGTGTTCCGCTGGGAATACCGTCCAGGATCGACGCTGTTCGTGGTCTGGAACCAGAACCGGGGCTCGCAGATTTTCGACCCGACCTGGAATGGTGTAAGCGACTTGTGGGGGCTGCGAAACGATCCGCAGCAGAACGTCTTCCTGGTGAAGCTCAACTACTATCTCAATCTGTAGGACGTTTCGCGGTCGCAACGCGCCTTCACCCCTCCATTTCGTTACCGTAATTGGCTGCATTCGGGCTGCCCCCGGAGCCCGGAATTGGATACAATTCAGGATGCTTGTTCATATGCTGCTGGCCGCAGCGACGTTTCAAGTGCAGGAAACGTCGCCCGTTCCCGCCACGCACCGGAACGGCCGGGTGCCTCCGACAGCCACGGCGGTCCGCGTCGCCAGCGCCCCGAAGATCGACGGGCACCTCGATGACGCGGTCTGGGCCGAGGCCACGCCCAATACCGGCTTCAGGCGCGACGTGCCGAGCGACGGAAAGCCGGCCACCGAGGATTCCGAGATCCGCGTGGTCTACGACGATCACGCTATGTACGTCGGGGCCCGGCTCTTCAATCGCGACAAGGCGCGGGTCTCGCGGCGCCTCTCCCGCCGTGATTCGTTCTCGGTCTTCAACGATGTGTTCTTCGTGATGATCGACTCCTACCACGATCACACGACGTCATTCGTCTTCGGCGCGACACCGGCGGGCGAGCGACGCGACGCGATCCAGAGCGGCGACGGCTCGAGGATTGATGGCTCGTGGGATCCGGTATGGGAAGTAAAGACCCACGTCGACTCGCTGGGCTGGGTCGCCGAGATGCGTATTCCTTTCTCGCAGCTCCGGTTTCCCAACTCCGCGAACCAGACTTGGGGCGTCCAGTTCCGCCGCGATATCCGCGCGGCGGGCGAAGCCGTCGACTGGTCCTGGTCGCCACGCACCGAGGCGGGCAGTACGTCGAAGTACGGGCACCTCGTCGGCATCGGCAGCATCCCGCAGCCCAAACGGCTCGAGGTGCTGCCTTACACTGTCGGGAAGACCACGCATATCGAGGACGCAAGCCCCGCCAATCCGTTCAACGACGGGTCGGTCCAGAATTTGAGCGGCGGACTCGACCTCAAGTACGGCCTGACCAGCAACCTGACGCTCGACGCCACGTTCAACCCCGATTTCGGCCAGGTCGAGGCGGACCCAGCGGTGGTGAACCTCACGGCGTATGAGACGTTCTTCGAGGAGCGTCGACCCTTCTTCATCGAGCGGTCGGATCTTTTCCAGTTCTCCGAAGGAACGCCGGAGACCTTCTTCTATTCCCGCCGTATCGGCAAGCGTCCTTCGCTCTCCGCGGTCGGCAGCGCGCCCTACATCGACGAGCCCCAGGCCGCGACCATTCTCGGCGCCGCCAAGGCCACCGGTCGCACTTCCTCGGGCTGGTCGGTCGGCGTGCTCGAGGCGGTGACGGCGAAGGAATGGGCCCAGCGCGCCGACGCCGCTGGCAATCCGCTCCCCGAGACCGGCGTCGAGCCGCTCAGCAACTACGCCGTGGCGCGACTGCGCCGGGAATACGGCGGCGGGCTCAACTACGTGGGCGGCATGTTCACGGCGGTCAACCGGGACATCGACGAGGCGGAGTTCGACCCCCTTCGCAACTCGGCGTACATGGGCGGGCTCGACTTCCGCCATCGTTTCGCGAAGAACAACTGGCAGGTCTCGGGCTGGCTCTCCGGCTCCAATGTGGGCGGAAGCCCGACGGCGATGGCGTCGACCCAAACCGCTCCATCCCGCTATTACCAGCGTCCGGACCAGGACTACCTGCATTTCGATCCCAGCCGTACTTCGCTCTCGGGCATCGCCACCGGGTTTGTGATGCAGCGCGTGGGCGGAGACTGGACCGGTCACATCGGCGGCGCCACCACCTCGCCGGGCTTCGAGGTGAACGATGCCGGTTTCCAGAACGACGCGGATCGGGTGTACTTCAGTGGTTCGCTCAACCGTCGTTGGGTCAAGCCCGGCAAGGTGTTCCGGAGCTTCAACGCCAATTTGCGGCTCGAGAAGTTCCTCAACTACGGCGGGGACAACCTTCGCCAGGGAGCGGCGCTCAACTTGAGCGGCAGCTTCAACAATCTCTGGAGCACGTTCCTCTACCTCCAGCAGAACAGCACCGCCCTCAACGATCGGGTGACCCGGGGTGGGCCGCTCCGGGAACAGCCGTGGGCGCGCACGGTGCATGGAGGATTCGGTACCGACGGCAGGAAGTCGGTGGCCGTGAACGTCGCGGGGACCTACATCGCCACGGAGAGCGGCGCCTGGTCCTCGAGCGCCGGCGTCGATGTGACCTTCCGGCCTCAGGGTGCCTTCGACCTCACGCTGTCGACCGGGTTCGGGACCAGCCGCGAGGATGCGTTCTACGTGACCCAGGGCGCGGATGCCACCGCGACCCAGACCTTCGGCAGCCGGTACATCTTCGGCGACCTGCACCAGCATTACCTCGATACCACCGTCCGGCTCAACTGGCTGCTCTCGCCCGACATCTCGATCCAGCTCTACGCCCAGCCCTTCCTCGCCACCGGGGATTACGAGAAGTTCAAGGCCCTCGCGGCGCCCAGCACCTATGAGCACATGGTCTACGGCGAGAACGGATCCTCGATCACGTTCGACGAGGAGAATGAGACCTACACCACGGTGGGCGCGCCCGGCGCGACACCGATCTCGTTCACGAACCCCGACTTCAGGATCCGCTCACTGCGGAGCAACCTGGTGTTCCGCTGGGAGTACCGCCCCGGCTCGACCCTGTTCCTGGTCTGGAACCACGGCCGCGGATCGTTCTCGTTCGACCCGACCTGGAATGGATTGAGCGATCTCTTCGACCTGAAAAACGATCCCCAGCAGAACGTCTTTCTGGTCAAGCTCAACTATTACCTGAATCTCTGAGCCAAGTCGGTTGGGTCGGATAAGTCGGATACGTCGAATGGCCTCATCCGACCCATCCGACCCATCCGACCCGTCCGACTAGTTCGCGACCGAACTCGGCCGGTCGACCAGCCAATACCCGAACCACTGGCGAATCCGGTTCAGCCGATCCACCAGCAGCCACGGCTCGCCGCTCCGCGACAGCTCATGCGTCGAGCGCGGGTACCGCACGAATTCGACCGGTGTCCCCTGCCGCTTGAGCCCGATGAACCATTGCTCCGCGTCCGTGATCGGCGTCCGGTGATCCTCTTCCGACTGCACGATCAAGGTCGGCGTCTTCACCTTCCGGATATAGCGGATCGGCGAGAGCGAGTCGTACATCGCTGGATTGTCCCACGGCTTGCCGTAGAACTCGTAGTCGGTGAGGCCCTGCGCATCGCTGGAGCCGTACCAGCTCCAGAAGTTGCTGATCATCCGGTCTGCCTGCGCCGCCTTGAAGCGGTTCGTCTTGACCGTGATCCACGCCGTCATCACGCCCCCGTATGAGCCACCCGAGACGCCCATGCGGTTGGAATCCACGTCGGCCCGCTTCGCCGCGATGTCCACGCTCTTCATCAGGTCCTGGTAGTCCTCCGCGAACCAGCGGCCCCGCGTCGAGTAGGTGAAGTCGGCGCCGTAGTTCCCCGAACCGCGCGGATTGGTGAAGAGCACCCAGAACCCTGCACCCGCGAGACTCTGGAACTCGTCGAACCAGTTCTCGCCGTAGGCGCCGTGCGGCCCGCCGTGGATGTAGAGCACCATCGGGTACTTCTTGCCCGCTTCGTACCCGTACGGCTTCATAAGCCAGCTCTCGATCTCCACGCCGCCCACCGACTTGAAGGTGAACCGCTCGGCGTCGCTCCAGGCCACTTCCTTGTTGAGCTTGTCGTTGAACCAGGTCAGCTGGCGCTCACCGGTTCCATCGGCGTTCGCGACGAACAGCTCGGTCGGCTGGGTGAGTGACGTCGCCACGAAGGCGATTTTCCTGCCCCCCGCATCGGTGCTCCAGCCCATCACGCGCCGGCGACCCCCGATGGTCTCGGTCAGCTTCTTCGTGGCCGGGTCCAGCCGGAAAAAGGCGCTGCGCCCGCCGACCGGCGCGCTCACCAGCAGGGAGCCATCGGAGAGATACTCGAAGTTGTCGGGCTCGTACTGCCAGGTCCCGGTCAGGACTTCGGGCTCGCCGCCCTGGACCGCGACGCGCACGATCCGGAGGTTCGCGTTGGGCTTCGGCTGCTGGAAAAAGGTGAGGTAGCGACCATCGGGCGACCATTCGACCCGGTTTTCATCCCCGACGATCCGCGCCACCCGGCGCGGAGTCCCGCCAGTCGTGGACACGACGAACACATCGGTGTCGTTGCGGGGCGCCTCGTCCCGCTTGGCATCGTACGGGAGCCGGTCGATCGAGTCCGCCTCGGCGGTGACGATCGAATCGGGACGGAGCCCGGCATCAGCGATGAACGCGATCCACTGTCCATCCGGTGAAATGCTCACGTCGTTGTGCGAGTACCCCGTGTCCGTGACTTTTTTCCGCGAGAGTTCGTATGGCCGGCCATCCTGGGCGGCCCCCAGCGTCTGCACCCAGACCTGGGTCGGACGCCACTCCCGGACGCTGCGCCGGTTGGCCAGGAAGCCCTGTCCATTCGATACAAACGGCCAGTCTACATATTGGCGACCATCGAAGCGTGCCGGGTCGAGCGGCTTGGTGATCGCGCCGTAGGGCGGCCGGGAATCGGCGCGCATCTTCTCGTACGGATCGTTCGGCTTCTTTGTCGTGTCCTCAGGCACGGCCTCACTCCAGGCCATGGTGCGCCGGTCGGAGGAAAGCGATGCTCCTGGAAGGCTGTCGTATTCGAACGCCTCACCGCCGGGCTGGTCCATCCGGAGCGCGTAGACCCGGCCCTTGCTGCCGGGCCGGGTCGAGTTGAAGAGCAACAACCGGCCATCGGGCGACCAGCGGGGCTGGGTACTTTCCACGCTGGGCGAGGTATAGCGAACTGGGCTTCCCCCCTCCGACCCCACCACCCAGATCTCGGAATGCCGCTTGTTCTCGGCCGTGACAACCGTGGTGACGGTGAACGCCACCTGCTTGCCGTCGGGCGAAACTGCGGGAGAGCTCAGGTTGGTGACCCGATACCAGTCATTGGGGGTGAAGGCGCGGCCCTGCGCGGAGAGCGCCGCGGGCAAGGCGAACGCGACCAGGGCGGGAAGCAGGCATCTCGAGCAGGACATCTCTGGAACCTTCCGCAGGCGGGGGGACTATTCTTGGAAGCCCATTTGGACGCCTGCAATTGTCAATTGTCAATCGTCAATCGTCAATGGCTCGACTCATGAGACAATACACGCGGTTTGCCTCCCTGCTCCTCGGCACACTCGCCCTGACCAGCCCGGCTCATGGTCAGGCCGCCACCACTGCCCTGCCTCAGTTAGGTCCGGGTGAAAGTCTCGGCAAGGCGCTCGGACTGTCCGCCGCGCCCAACCTCCGGGACCTGGGCGGCTACAAGACCCGTGATGGCCGGACCGTCGTGCGTGGCCTCCTCTATCGATCCGACCGCCTGGCCCTCAACGCCGATGACGTTCGCAAGCTCGCCGCACTCGGCCTTACACACGACTTCGACCTGCGCACGGCCGCTGAAGTCGGGGCCCAGCCGGACCAGATACCGGAGGGGGTCACGTGGGTGGGGCTCGATGTTCTGGCTGACGGGTCGCCACCGTCGATGTCCAGGTTGAGCGCCCTCCGCGATCCCAAGACCGCGAATGATTCCCTCGGCGGGGGTAAGGCCGAGGCGATTTTCACCGACATCTATCGGGCAGTCATTTCACTCCCGAGTGCCCGAAAGGCCTACGGCGAGCTATTCACTGCACTCGCGGACCGCGGCCATACCCCGGCCCTCTTTCACTGCACCACCGGGAAGGACCGGACCGGGTGGGCCTCCGCCGCGTTCCTCACCCTGCTCGGTGTCCCCGAGAAGACAGTGATGGCCGACTACCTGCGCAGCAACGACTACATCCTGCCCTTCTACTCCGGGACCATCGATCGCTGGGTCCAGGCCGGAGGTGACCGGGCAATCCTGGAGGCCCTGTATGGAGTCCGGCGTCAGTACCTCGAGGCGTCGTTCGATGAAATGCACAAGACCTATGGGAGCATCGAGAAGTATTTCAGCGAGGGTCTGGGAATCGACGCCGCGGGCCAGCAGGCCCTGAAGGACATCTATCTGACCAGGTAAGGGGGCGGCGCAACGAACTTCACGATCCAGGCGTCTTTCTACACATGCGCCTCGATCTCCGGTACGCTGCCCGCCGCCTCAGGCAGCACCCACTGTTCGCCTTTCTCGCCGTCCTGACCCTGGCGCTCGGCATCGGCGCCAACACCACGATGTTCAGCGTCCTGTATGCCACCATTCTCCGACGCCTGCCCTTCCCGGAGCCCGACCGGCTCGTCCGCCTGAACCTGGTCACGCCACCCAGTCAGCATGGGCCATCGATGGACCGGATGGTCTGGTCGTTCCCGAAGTACGAAACGTTCAGGGATGCCCAGAAGAGCTTCGCCAGGATCGCAGCCTACACCGGTACCCCGGTCACGATTGCCACCAGCGACGGGGCGGAACGGCTCCGAGGCGAAACGGTCTCGGGAGAGTACTTCCGGGTGCTCGGCGTTGCGCCCTCGCATGGGCGCGACTTCGGGGCGGACGAGGACAAGGTCCCCGGTGCGCCGCGAGTTGCCCTGATCAGTGAATCACTGTGGGAGCGCCAGTTCAGCGCCGATCCGGCGATCATCGGCCGGACGCTCCGGATCGACAACCTGCCGACCGTTGTCATCGGCGTGATCCCGAGGGAATTCCGTGGTCTCACCGGCCAGGCCGAGCTGTGGATCAACATCGCTTCAGGAGGCCCGGAAGACCTCAGCCAACGGTGGTCTCACTGGCTGGATGTCGTCGGCCGGCTCAAGCCGGGCGTCACGTTCGCGCAGGCCAGGGCGGAAACCCAGGTCCTGGGCGGCGTGGTCGACGCGGCGCACAAGGAACCCAGGGAATCGGCTCGTGAGGCGGGGGCGTGGGGCGCGATCGCACGGCCACTCGAGGCTTCGCGCGTCGACCCGACCATCGGGCGGTCGATCACCGCCCTCGGCGTCGCCGTGGCGCTGGTGCTTCTGCTCGCCTGCGTGAACCTGACCGGCCTGCTCCTCGCGCGTGCCACGGCGCGGCGCAGGGAAATCGCGGTTCGACTCGCCCTCGGTGCGCGCCGCACCCAGGTGGTCCGGCAGCTTTTCGTCGAGAGTACCCTGTTGGCAATGCTCGGTGGCGTCGCGGGCATCGGACTGGCGATGTTGGGCGTCAGCGCGCTTCGGTCGTTCTGGTCCTTCGCGGGCGGATCGCTGGGAAATGGTCCCGAGCTCACCTGGCTCGGCATGAGCGCGATCAGGCTCGATCCGGTGGTGCTCGGGTTCGCGATCGCGATCACGGCCGTCACCGCGGTCCTGGTCGGCCTGCTGCCCGCGCTCCACGCGAGCCGCGAAGACGTCGCCCCCGCGCTCAAGGACACCGAGGCCCGCACCCGCCGCGGACTGCTACCCGCCCGAGACCTGCTCGTGGTGGCCGAGATCGCGCTCGCGGCGGTCCTGCTCGCGGGGTCCGGTCTCATGCTCAAGAGCCTGAGCCGGCTCCTGTCGCTCGATACCGGCATCGATGCGCACAACGTCCTGTCACTCCGGATGGCGATGCCGCCCTCGGACTTCGAGCCCGACTCGGCGTCCCTCTTCTACAGTCAGGTCCTCGACCAGGTGGCCCAGGTACCCGGCGTGTCCAAGGCCGCCATCGGCAACTGCCCTCCGCTCAATGGCGGTTGCAACGGTACCATCATCTGGTTCCGCGACCGGCCGGCGGTGCCGGAGGGAAGCGAGCCGCTGGTGGGCGTGCACTTCGTCTCGCCGGACTGGTTCGCCACCCTCGGCGTTCCACTGCTCGCGGGTCGCACCTTCACCACCGCGGACGTGCGTGGCGCACCCAAGGTGGTGGTGGTGAACCAGGCGGCCGCGAAAAAATTCTGGCCCAACGAGAGTCCGGTGGGCCATATCGTCGGTGTCGGTCAGGGCGGGTTCGACCAGCGGGCCGAAGTCATCGGCGTGGTGGGAGACGTGCGCTTCCGGAACGCGGATGATGCGCCGGAGCCCGACGTGTTCATCTCCTACCTCCAGTCGCCCCGCCCCAACGCGATCGTCTGGGTGAAGACCTCCGCGCCCGGTGCCGCGGTTGCGCCGAGAATCCGGGAAGTCATTCACGGACTCAACGCGAACCTGCCGGTGTTCGAGATTCGCCCCATGGAAGAGCGGGTCCGGCTTGCAACGGTCCGCCAGCGCTTCACCAGCGGGGTGCTCACGGTGTTCGGCGCTTCCGCGCTGCTGCTCGCCATCGTCGGGACCTACGCGCTGATCGCCTGGGAAGTCACCAGGCGCACTCGCGAGATCGGCATCCGCATGACCCTGGGGGCACGAGGCAGCAACGTGCTGCGCCTGATCCTCCAACGGGGCGCGCTGCTCGCCAGCATCGGGCTCGTGATCGGCCTCGGCGCCGCGATTGGGGCCACCAGGCTGCTCCGGTCGATCCTCTATGACACCCAGCCCGGGGATCCAGCCACCTTCGCCGGTATCGCCCTGCTGCTCGGCCTGAGCGCGATTGTGGCCACCCTGGTACCGGCCTGGCGCGCGACCCGCATCGAGCCGGTCGATGCCATAAAGTCGGAGTAGCTGGCACCCGCGAGCTGCCGATAACAATCAGGTATGTCGTCCGTCTGTCGTTGAATGGGAGAACTTCGAATGAAAATCGCGCTCCTCATTTCGCTGCTGGCTTCGCTTGCTGTCACCCCGCTCCTCGCCCAGGAGGAACAGGACTCGACGCCGAAAGAGCGGACCCATCGCCATCGCTATCGGGCCGAGACGCCGCACCAGGACTGGAGCGACATGGGCCGGGAATGGGCCCGGATGGGCCGCGAGTACGGCAAGATGGGTCGGGAGTACGGCAGGATGTACGGCAACTTCGGCAAGGACTTCGGCAAAGACTTCGGCAAGGACTTCAGCAAGAATTGGGGCCGCGATTTCTCCCGCGAGTGGCGCAACAACTACCGCGGGTATGGTCGCGAGTGGCGCAACTTCTCGCGCGATTTCGGTCGCAGCTGGGATCGAAGCTTCCGGTGGAAAGACTACGGCAACATGTATTGGGGCAGACCCAGGAAACTGGACATCTAGTCATCTGGTGATCTGGCGAGTCACTGCAGTCGGATCGCTGATCGCCAGATCACTCGATCGCCAGATCACTTCATCCTGGCCCCTGCGGACCTTGCGGGTGAACCGGGCTTGAGTCTCAGGTACGTTCCGTCGAGGAATTGCGGATCGGCGTCGGAGTTCCCTTCACCTTGGTAACCTCCCTGTACAACGCTCGAGGTGATCGCCGGGGGTGTCCCGCCCCAGTTCTGCACCTGGTCCGGCGTATTTCCCCAGATAATGTTGTCGCGGAAGATCGCGCGACTGAACCCGAAGTGGAGCCCGGCGCCCTTTCCCGAGATCCGTCGCCGCCCCTGCGGCAAGGTTGTATCGGCGTGACCGATGTTGCCCGCGATGGTGTTGTGCTCGATCAGGTTGGTGAGCTTCTGGCTGAAGTGACCAACCACCCAGATCCCCGCGCCGCCGAAATCCTCGCCTCCTTCGTTGAGGGTGATCACGTTGTCGCGGAGAGTGGCGGCGGAATGGAACAGCACCACGCCGCCACCGTAGCGTCCCTTGTTGTTCCGGATCACGTTTTTCTCGATGATCGGCTCGGCGAATCCCACGCGAATGCCGCCACCACCCGCGCTCAGCATTGTCCCCTTGTCGATGGCGACGTTGCCCTCGATAACGTTGTTCCGGATCGTCGGGCCGGCCAGGTCGACGATGATCCCTCCGCCTTCGCGGAAATTGATCTTGTCCTTGTTGTCGAACCACACCGTCCCGGTGCCACCGGTGATGGTGAAGCCCTCCACCACCGCGGTCGAGTCCTCGAATCGCCAGATGGTCACGACCGCGCCCGAGTCGGGGTGCGCGGGCCTGCTGCCGTCCAGGATGGTGCGCTCGATCGTCGAGCGGTCGCGGGTCCGCACGAACTCGCTCGCGAGTACGATGTTCTGGCCCTTGAACACCAGGTTCTCGTAGTAGCGGCCGGGCGCGACGAGAACGGTATCGCCTTCCTTCGCGGAATCGATGGCAGTCTGGACTTTCGGGAAATCGGCTGGGACCCGGAGCACCCGTTTTGCCTGGGCGAATCCCGCGGTCACAGGAACGAAAATCAGGATCGAGGCCACCACGGCCACTCCACGCATGAATTCCCCTTTCAGCCGGACAAAGCTCGACGGTGTTAACAGAAGGACGCGCGGAGAAACCACGAGCAGCATGAGTCCACTACGACCTCACTCATGCTTGAGATTCTGTGAGATGTGAGGTGCCGGACGAAACACGTTCACCCATCCCGCTCCCCGCTCCCCGCTCCCCGCTCACGCCTCACGCTCACGGCTTGAGCCAGCGACGAAACCATTCCGTCGTCCGTCGGATCTGCTCCTTCGATGCGGCAACATCCCCGGACCGTGACACGATCATTTCCCCGGGGACTCGGCGTTTCCACAGGGCCCGATGCAGCTCCAGCGATTGTTCGGTCTCGATGCTGAAAGCGGCCTCGTCGGTAATGATCTGGAGCGGCGTCACGATCGAATCGACGCGCGACATAGGCTGCTCCCGCGCCAGGAACGCTTGAAGCTCCGGACCGCTGGTTCCCGCCATGCCCTCGAACATCAGCTGGAAATCGCCGCTCGCCTTGTGGAAGTCCCGAACGAAGTCGGGGTACGGCGTCACGACTGACGCTGCCTTGAAGCGACGGGTGCGGCCGAGCATCGCCACCACTTTCGTGGCGCCGGACCGCGACCCGGCCAGCCCCAGCGCGGCGGAATCGGCAACGCCGGTGGCCACCAGCTTGTCGATTCCGGCGAGCACGTCTTCGGTGAAGCGCTCCGACCAGTCGGCGCCGTTGCCGGCCCGACGAAACTGCTCCCCTCGTCCGCCGCTGCCGCGAAAATTCGGCAGGAAGACCGCGAAGCCTTCCGCCGCCAGCAGGGGGACAAAGTATTCATCGGGGGCGAACGAGAAGACCGGTGAGGGAAGCTCGGGGCTGAATCCGTAGCGCGCGTTTCCCTCCGGACCGCCGTGCAGCAGGGTGATCACCGGATAGCGACGGTCGGGAGCGTAATCCGCCGGCAGCGCGAGGAGTCCTTCCACCGCGCCACCGGGGGACTCCCACTCCACCTCGCGCAAGCTGGGAAGCGCCCGCCCCCCGAGCCCGGGATTGAGGTGCGTAAGGGTTCGGCGTTCCTCCGCCTCGACCGGCGAAATGGAAACTTCCCACGGCAGGCCACCGGCGGTGAACGTGTAGGCGACTTGCCCCGATGGCCAGCCGCCGGAGAGCTGGGAGCGTGTCCCGGGCTCCCGGCTTCGCTGCTGGAGCTTCCCGGTCCGGGCATCGAGCGCGAAGAGGCGGGTATCGAATCCCGCGGAGCCGAGGAACAGGACCACCTGCGAATCGGCCCAGACGTACGTGTAGGGTCCGTCGAGGAACCCACCCTCGAATTCACGGCCGCCATCCTGCAGCGTTCCGTCCTCCACCCGCACGATGCCCACTCCGTGATTGGCAAAGCGATCGACGAGACCGTATGAAGTCCGGAACGCGATGTACTTGCCCGTGGGTGACCAGCGGGGTCGCATGTCCATGCCCGGTCGCCGCACGATGGCTCGGGTCGCTCCGGTTTTCACGTCGATGACGTGCACATCCGATGCGTAGTCGTCGTCGAACCGCCCGGTCGGCTTGACCGAATACGCGATGTACTTCGCGTCGGGAGACCAGCTCAGGTTGGCGTCCGGCTCCCAGACGTGGACGATGATGTGCTGGTTGGTATGTGTGAGCTGTCTTGGACGCTCCCCGGGAGGGACCAGCACGATTTGCGTTCTGGTGACGCCCTCTTCCTTCACCGCGGTTGTCACCGCGAGGACCTTGCCGTCCGGGGACCAGGCGAAATCGCTGACTCCGCCATCGAGCTCGGTGAGTTGCTTCTTCTGCTCTCCTTCCGGCGTCGCGCACCACACCTGGGCGGGACGGGTCGCGCGGTTGATCCAGGCGATCCGCGATCCATCTGGGCTCCAGCGCGGGGTATCGCCCGACGCGGCGATTTCTCGGCTCTCCGCGCCATGGGCGTCGATGACCTGGACCCCTTCATGCCAGTCGCCGTCGACCACCCGGATCAGCGTGAACGCGACCCGGCGGCCGTCGGGCGAAAGCTGGGTGCTGGTCGGGGTCGAGAGGGAAAAGACGTCATCGATGGTCAGGGGGGCTGCCTTCCCGGGCGGCCTCGATGCGTCCCCGCACGCGGCGACCAGGAGGAGGCCGAGCCGGAACCAGACCGCTTCGGAAGAGTTCACTGAGCCATCGTCCTGTGCGTGCCAGTGTGTTGCCGGATCTCCTTCCCTGACGAGGGTTCGCGCATGACGGGTTCAGCCCCCGCCCGAGGACGGGGGAAAGCAAAGAGGCCGGGCATCGCCCGGCCTCTCTCGTGACTCGCGACTCGCGACTCGCGACTCGCGACTCGCGACTACCTGCTGAGCAACTGCCGCCGCAGGCGCACGATCCGCCGTTTCACCGAGCCATCCAGCACCCGGTCGCCCAGGCGGACGATCGCACCGCCCAGGATGTCCGGATCGACGCTGAAGGTCGGGATCACTTCCTTGCCGAGCTGCTCCTCGAGCGAACGCTTGATCTGCTCCTTGAGCTGTTCGTCGGGCTCGCGTGCCAGGATGACCCCGGCGCGAACCCGGTTGAGCCGTACATCGTTGAGCTGGTAGAATGCCGTCGCGATCGCCGGCAGCAGGACCTGGCGACCCCGCTTCACCACCGCGGCGAGGAAATGGATGAATTCCCCCGGCGCCCCGGCGACCGCGTCGGTGAGCAGCCGGGTCTTCGTCGCCTTCGGCACCTTGGGGGAAAGCAGGGCCGCCTGCACCTTCGGCAAAGCCTGGATGGCGCCCGAGAGCGCCTCGATCCACGCCGTGAACGCGTCGATGTTCCCGTTCTTCTGCGCGAGCGTGAACAGCGCCTCGGCGTAATTCCGCGCGATTGATTCGGATCTCAATGCTTGATCTCCACCGACTCGAGATACTCGGTGACCAGGCGGCGATCGGTATCACTGTCCATCCGCTCACCGATCAGCTTGCCCGCCGCGGCGAGCGACAGCTCGACCGCTTCACGCCGGAGCGATGCCAAGGCCTTGTCCTTCTCCGTGGCGATCTCGCGACGGGCGCGCTCGAGCAGGTCCTCCTGCTCCCGGCGTGCCCGCTCCAGCAATGCCGTGCGCTCCTTCTCCGCCGCCTGGCGGGCGTCGTTCAGCAGCTGCTGCGCCGAGCCGCGGGTCTCGGCCGCCAGACGCTTGGCTTCTTCCAGGGCCGCGGCCGCTTCCGCGTGCGCCTTCTCGGCCGCGGCGAGCTGGGCCTGGATCTTCTTCTCCCGCTCCTCCGTGGCCCCGACCAGCGCGGGCCACGCGAACTTCTTGAGCAGGTAGAGCAAGGCGAAGAAGACCAGCCAGGTCCAGAAGATGAGACCGAATTCCACCTGGAACGGCCCCATCCCGGCACCCTCGCCTTCCGCGGCCGCCAGCACCGCGAGCCACATGACGTTCATGGTCGTGGCTTACTTGATGAGCTTGAACAGGAGCGCGAAGACCAGCGCGATGATCGTGGCGCCCTCGAGGAGCACGCCGAACAGCAGCGCGGCGCCCCGGATCTTGTCCTCGGCCTCGGGCTGGCGGGCGATCGCCTCGGCCGCCTGGCCACCGATCCGGCCCAGACCGAGCCCCAGTCCCACGATGGCGAGACCCATGCCGATACCGGCGCCGAGCAGCGCGTTGTTGTTGAGCGCGACCGCGGCATTCCCGGCATCCTGCAGCAGAGCAAGCATGTTCAACATTTCTCGAAATCCTTCAAGCAGGGGAGAGTTGGGATTGTGTTCCGCCCTGGGTCAGCGACTGTCTCTCCCTGACAGTCACTTCTCCGGCGCCCACCATCGGCCGTTGGGCCAGTGGGCTTCCCCGATCGTTCGATCGGGTACATGGGGATCGGAGTTGCGGCGCTTCCGTCCCGAACTGCCGGCACCTGGCAGCTGGCAGCTAGCAGCTAGCAGCTAGTAGCTAGTACCTAGTAGCTCCTAATGCTCGTGCTGCATCATCCCGATGAACACCGCCGACAGCAGCGCGAAGACATACGCCTGCAGCACGGCCACGAACAGCTCCAGCAGCATGATGCCGGTGACCAGCGCCGCGGTGGTGATTCCAATCGCGTAATTCCAGGTCGGCAGCGAGCCGAACAGGAAGATGATGCCGAAGAGGGACAAGACCACGAAGTGACCCGCGGTCATGTTGCCGAAGAGACGGACCGCGAGCGCGAAGGGCTTGACCAGCTTGCCCACGATCTCGATGGGAGCGAGCCCGATGGCCATGACGGCGCCCATCGGTCCCGAGATGCCCGGGATTTCCATGAAGATGGTCTTCATGTAGCCCTTGAAGCCGAGCTTCATCATGCCGCCAACCTCCACGACGATGAACGTCAGGATGGCGAGGGCTCCGGTGACGGCCAGGTTGCCGGTGGGCGAGGCGCCCCACGGCAGCATGCCGAGCAGGTTCATGTAGAGGATGAAGAAGAACAGCGTGGTGATGAAGGGCGCGAATTTGGCCCCGTCATGACCGATGTTGGCGATCGCGATGTCGTTGCGGAAGAAGAGCACCATGCCTTCGATCGCCGCCGCGAACCCCTTGGGAGCCGACTTCCCGGCTTCCTGCCGCTTGAGCGCGCGACTCGCCGTCCACATGGTGAGGAACACCAGCACGGCGGCGATCAGCATGAAGATGACGTGCTTGGACGGCGTGAAATTGAGCGTCAGCGGCCCGAGGTGCACGTCGGGCCACTTCTCCCAGTGCAGCACGAAGCGGTCGTGGAAGATCCCCTCGAGACCGAAGGAGTACGCATCCGCCGTGTGGTGGAGGACGATGCCGCCGATGTCCACGGCGGGCTGGGCCGCCTGCTGTGCCGCCTCTTGGATCACGCCTGTCGAGCCTCGTAGAAAAGCAGCGGTACCAGAACTCCGATGTATCCCATCGCGGCCGGGAGCGCGGGAAACCGCGCCGAGTCCAGCCAGATCACGACGCCCACGAGTACGACGCCCAGCATGCGGAGGCCCATCCCGCCGACCCAGCTCCTGGCGAACTCCCGGAAGGACGCGCCCGGCTGGGTCACCTTCCTTGCCGCGAGCACCTGGATCGTGGTAGCCACCAGTCCGAAGGTGCCGGCCGCCAAGGCTCCCCGCCAGCCGGCGAGCAGCGTGCCGACCACGGCGGCCGCGAGCGAGAGGGCGAGGCCACCCTTAAGTCTTGTCATCCTCTCGCGACTCCAGCACCACCTGGCGGTAGACGCTGATGAAGCTCAGCACCGCGCCGCCCAGGGTGCCCGCAATGGTGAAGAGGGGGATCGTATGGAGCCAGCTGTCGAGCCCATATCCGCCCAGCGTGAACAGCACCACGCCACCCGCGAACTTGAGCCCCACCGCGAAGTATTTCTGGCCCTGGGCCATCCCTTTGTCGGGCCCGCCCAACCCCGGTTCTTCGGCCATCGGTGGGCAAATTAGCCGCTTGTGAAATTTTTCGCAAGCAACGAAAGGACTCCCAACCGCGTACGGACCAAGGCTACTTTCCCGCTTCACGGCTTACGTCTTACGGCTCCCGGACTGCAATGACGACAACCGCAGTGAATGACGATGTAGCGCAGCTTTCCCGGCTTTCATCCGCGGTCCGCGACCTCCGCGCCCAGGTCGGACAGCGCATCGTAGGACAGCAGGATGTGGTCGATGGCGTCCTCACCGCACTCCTGGGCGGTGGTCACGCGCTCCTCGTCGGAGTGCCAGGTCTCGCCAAGACCCTGCTGATCCAGACCCTCTCCGAAGCGCTCGACCTCTCCTTCAGCCGGGTCCAGTTCACGCCCGACCTGATGCCGGGCGACATCACCGGGACCGAAATCGTCGAAGAAGATCCGGCGACCGGCAAGCGGTTGTTCCGCTTTGTCCAGGGACCGGTCTTCGCGCACGTGGTGCTCGCCGACGAGATCAACCGGACACCTCCGAAGACCCAGGCTGCCCTGCTTCAGGCGATGCAGGAGCACCAGGTCACTGCGGCGGGCAAGACCTACCGACTGCCCGATCCCTTCTTCGTGCTGGCCACCCAGAACCCGATCGAGCAGGAGGGCACCTATCCCCTGCCCGAGGCCCAGCTCGACCGCTTCATGCTCGAGCTCCGGGTGAGCTATCCGACGAAAGAGGACGAGGAACGCATTGTTGAGCAGACCACCGGCTCGGCGCACGTCCATATCCAGCCAGTGCTCGACGCGCGCACCTTGCACGGTCTCCAGGACCTGGTGCGCCGCATCCCGGTCTCCAAGGGACTCATCAAGTCAGCGGTGCGGCTCGCCCGGATGACGCGGCCCACCGATGCCGACGCCCCGGCGCTGGTCAAGCAGTACGTGGAATGGGGTGCCGGCCCCCGTGCCTCGCAGTATCTCGTGCTCGGCGCCAAGGCCCGCGCCGCGCTCGACGGCCGGCCGATGGCCGACCTCGACGACGTGCGGTCGGTCGCGCTGTCGGTGCTGCGCCATCGGGTGGTGTCGAACTTTGCGGCGGAAGCCGCGGACCGAACATCCGAAGATCTCATCACCGAGCTGCTCACGTCGGGGTGGGACCGGTAAGTCGACCGCGGCAGGGAATAGAAAAAGGGGTCTCACCTGTGAGACCCCTTTTCTATTTTGGAGCGGTTCAGTCCAGATACGGCGCTATGAGACGGGCAAATGCGCGCCGCGCTCGGTTGAGTCGACTCTTGACTGTGCCCAGATCGCAATCGACCAGCAAGGCGATCTCCTCGTACGTCCGCCCCTCCAGCTCCCGCAGGATGAACACCTGGCGGTGAATCGGTGCCAGCCGGGCGATCATCCGCTCGATGAGCTCCATGGTGGACCGGCTGACTTCTTCGTCATCCGGCCGCGGGCGGGGATCCAGCGCGGAGTCCGTCTGGTCGATGGGAAAGCGGGAATCGCCGTGCCCACTCCACGCCACAAACGGGCTCCGACGACGACGACGAAGGTCATTGCGCGCCAGGTTTCCCGCGATGGTGTATATCCAGGTCGAGAACTTCCGCGCTGGATCGTAGCGGTTGCCGTTGCGATAGACCCTGAGAAAGGTTTCCTGAACGAGGTCTTCAGCGCGTGCACGATCCCTCACCATGCGGTCCACGAAGCGGATCAGACGGGGACGGTACAGCGCATCTAGACGAGCGAACGCAGTAGAATCGCCGAGCAGGTGGGCTTCGATCAGCTCGCCACCATCCTGCATCGCCGGGGAAGTCATTGGATACTCCGACTAAAAGAGACACAAGGCCAATGTGCTATACCCCGGGGATTCATGTCAAGCTTTTGTCCGTATAATTCCCTCGACATATGCATGTAACAGACGACCTCCGCATCCACTCGGGGAGAGAGCCTGGCCCCCGGGAACGCGGAGAATTCGTGCTGTACTGGCTCCAGACCGCCATGCGGGCGGCTGGAAACCACGCCCTGACCTTCGCCATCGAGGAGGCAAACAGCCTGAGGCTTCCCCTGGTGGTCTACCAGGGTCTTCGGCCCGACTATCCCTGGGCCAGCGACCGGTTCCACACCTTCATCCTCGAGTCCGTCCACGACCTTGCCTGCGACTTCCGGGAACGGGGCATCCAGTACGTGTTCTACCTGGACCCCGGACGGGAAGGCCGACCGGCCGACACTCCCTCTCCCCTGATTACGCTGGCGCGGCGGGCAGTGTTGGTGGTCACCGACTTCTTCCCCACCTTCATCGTTCCCCGCCAGCTCCGGTCACTCCGGGAGAAGGTGGAAACACCGGTCATCGCGGTCGATTCGTGCACCCTGATTCCGCTGCGTTACCACGACCGCGAACACTCGTCCGCCCGGTCCATCAGGCCGAGACTCCTCGAGGCGCTGCCGCACTACCTCCACTCTTATCCAGACGTCGAACCCGAGATCCGGCGCACAATCGACCCCGGGTTCGACCCCGTCACCCCCTACCCGGCCACGATCCCGGCTCTCGTTGCATCCTGTCCAGTCGATCACGGCGTGAAGCCATCGCCGACCATCCGGGGTGGACGTCGCGCCGCGCTCGGACGGCTCGCCGCCTTCACTGTTCGTGGTCTGGGTCGATACGTGGAGGACCGGAACGATCCCAACCTCGACGCCACCAGCCGACTCTCTCCCTGGCTTCATTTCGGCAATATCGGCATCCACGAAGTACTGCTCGCCGCCCGCGAGGCCGGGCCCGCGCTGGCCTACGAAAAATTTCAGGACGAAGCCCTCACCTGGCGGGAGCTGGCCCACAACTTCGTGTACCTCAACCGAAGGCACCGGACCTGGGACGCGGTCCCCGGATGGGCGAAATCGGAGCTGGCAGACCACAGCGCAGATACCCGGCCAGCCCTCTACAGCGACGAGGACCTCGATATGGCAAGGACCGGCGACGAGCTCTGGAATGCCTGCCAGCACTCACTCCTGCGCGATGGCGAGCTGCACAACTACCTGCGAATGCTGTGGGGAAAGGCCGTGTTGATGTGGAAGCAGGACCCGGCCGATGCGCTCCGGGTGCTGGAGCACCTCAACAACAAGTACGCCCTCGATGGCCGGGATCCGAATTCGTACGGCGGGATTCTCTGGTGTTTCGGAAAATTCGATCGGCCCTTCTATCGGCGGCCGATCTATGGAACGGTGCGTTACATGTCGCTGAAGGCGGCGGAGAAGAAGTTCGACGTTCGGCAATACATCAGATCACGAATGGAACCTCCACGGTAAGTCCATCCCTGGCGACGATGGTCTCGGGAAAAACGGCCTTCGCCTCCTCCAGTACCTCGGGCGCTTCTCGCGAATACCGCGCGCTGATGTGGGTCAGCACGAGCTTTCGCACCGCCGCCATTCGGGCCATCTCGGCCGCCTGCTTCGCCGTGCTGTGGCCGGTCTCGTGGGCCCGGTCTCGCTCATCTTCGGTGAACGTCGCCTCGTGGATGAACAGGTCGGCACCGTGCGCCATCTCGATGACGCGCGGGCTCGGCCGGGTGTCGCCGGGGTAGACCAGCTTCCGACCCGGACGGGTCGGTCCGACCAGCTCGTCGGCGCGCACCACACGTCCCTCCGGGGTCGTCACCGATTCGCCGCGATGGATCTTCCCCCAGAGCGGACCCTCCGGGATGCCCATCTCGCGCGCGCGCTCGGGGTTGAACCGCCCCAGCCTCTCATGCTCCACGAGGGCAAAGCCAACGGTGTCGGCGCGATGATCGGTCTCGTAGACCAGGATGTCGTACTCCTCCCGGGAGAGCCGGTCGCCCGGCCGCACTTCCCGGATGTCGACGGGGAACCTGGTCCGCTCCACGCCGAGGTTGAGCAGCCCGCGGATCACCTGCTCCGCCGGCTTCGGGCCGTAGATGGTGACCGGCTCGCTGCGATCCTGCAGCCCCAGGGTGCGGATCAACCCGGTGACACCGAGGATATGGTCGGAGTGGTAGTGGGTGAGGAAGATTTCCCGGAACGTGAACCCGACGCCGTAGCGCATCATCTGCCGCTGGGTTCCCTCACCGCAATCGAACAGGATCGTCTCGCCCTCGCGCTGCACGGCGAGACCGGAAACGTTTCGCTCGACGGTGGGACAAGCGGCTGCGGTACCCAGAAACGTGGCGGAGAGCATGGGCAGAAAACTACGACCGAAGGACCGAAAGACCTAAGGACCTAAGACAAAGACCTAAAGACCTAAGGACCTAAAGACCTACAGCTATCGGCTAATAGGTCCTTAGGTCTTTTCGGTCCTTAGGTCTTTGTCTGAGGTCCTTCGGTCCTGTTGTTAGAAGATCTTTACCGTCACCGGGATCTTGCCCGGATGCTTCTTCAGGTCATCGAGGAATTCCTTGAGCGAACGGCTCAGGTCGGTGAGCTGGTTGTACATCGACGTATCGGTCATCAATTTGCCCAGCGTGCCTTCCCCGCGGTTCATTTTCATGAGGAGACTGTCCAGCCGCGCCCCGGTCGCGGTGTACTGGTCCGCCAGTCGCCCGAAACGCACCGAGGTCGAGTCGGCGTTGGTGACCACCCGCGAGAGATCGGTGCTGGCCAGCACGGAGTCCACCCTCGCCGAGAGCTGCCGCAGCTGGATCATGGTGGAGTTGAGCTCGCTGGCGGGGCCCGTGTAGGTGTTCGCCAGGCGCTGGAAGCTCTGCAGCGTCTTCCGGAGGTCATCCGCCAGGTCCTTGTTGGCGACCTCGCGCAGGCTCACCATGGTCGCCTTGGCCTCCCCGCTCAGCTCACCGCCGATGTCCATGATGCCCCGCTCGGTCGTCCCCTTGATCACGTCGTTTGGACCGAGCGGTTCCGCGGCCTTCCCGGGGTCGAACACGATCACCACGTCACCCACGAGACCAACCGCGCTGAGCTGCGCCGTGGCGTCCTTCTTCGGCGCGATGCGCGGATCGAGGTTGAGCGTCACCAGCACGTCTCCGACATCGCGGAACGCGATCTCGTCCACCTTCCCGAGCTGCACGCCGGACACTTTCACCGGGTTGCCGGCCTTCATGTTCCCGACATCGGCGAATTGCACGTTGACGATCCGCTTCCCGGACCGGGACTCCTTGCCGGAGAGCCACATCGTGCCGAGAACGAACGCCGCAACGCCCGTGAGCATGAGTGTTCCGACGGTGATTTCCTGCCGGTAGTGCAGATCCATGCGTGACTCAGGCGGCCGCGGGCCGGTGGGGGTCGAAGTCGCGCTCGAGGAACGCGCGGACCTTCTCGTTGGAAGACTCGAGGAACTCCTCCGGAGTTCCCTGCAGGACGATCCGCCCCTCCGAGAGCAGGGCGAGCCGGTTGGCGACATTGAATGCGCCGCGCACGTCATGCGTCACCATGACGCTGGTGACGCCCAGCTCCGCACTCAGGCGCTTCACCAGGTCGTCGATAATGTCCGCGTTGACCGGATCCAGCCCGCTGGTGGGTTCGTCGTACAGCAGGTACTTGGGCTTTCCCGCCACGGCCCGCGCGATACCGACCCGCTTGCGCATCCCGCCCGAGAGCTGGGCCGGAAATTTCCTGAGCACCACGTCGGGCTGGAGGTTCACCAGCTTGAGGCAGGTGTCGACCCGCTCCTCGGCGTACGCCGCGTCCTTGTACTGGGACTCATCGGTGAGCCCGAGCCGGATATTCTCGAAGACATCCATGGAGTCGAACAGGGCGCCATTCTGGAAGACGTACCCGATCTGGCTCCGGAGCGCTGCCAGGTCCTTCCGCTTGAGTGTGGGCACGTTCTGATCGTCCACCAGGATCTGGCCCGCGTCGGGATGGATGAGCCCGATGATGTGCTTGAGCAGGACGCTCTTGCCGGTGCCCGAGGGCCCGAGCAGCGCCACGGTTTCGCCCTCCTGGACCGTGAAGTCCACCCCGTCCAGGACGACCTGTTCGCCGAAGCGTTTCCGCACTCCCCGGAGCTCGATCATCAGTTGAGCAGGACTTTGGCCAGGATCATGTTGAGCAGGAGGATCACCACCGAGCTGGCCACCACCGCGGCCGTTGTCGCGCGTCCGACGCCCTCCGCTCCCTGCTTGGTGTTGAACCCCATGTAGCACGAGATGAGACCGATCGCCCCGCCGAAGGCGAAGGCCTTGATGATCGAGTACCACCCGTCGAAGGGCCGATAGTAGAGCTGGGCCCCGTAGGTGAAGTCGGCATCGGTCATCGGCAGGACCTGCTTGACGCTCCACCAGCCCGCCAGCACCGCGATGACGTTGGCCAGCACCGTGAGGACCGGGATCATCACGAACGCCGCGAGCACCCGCGGAATGATGAGGTGCGAAGCCGGGGAGCGCCCCAGGCTCTCCAGCGCGTCGATCTGCTCGGTAACCCGCATCGTCCCGAGCTCGGCGGCATAACTGGCCCCGATCCGTCCCGCCAGCACCAGGCCGATGAGGACCGGGCCCAGCTCCAGCACGATGGTCGAGACGATCAGTGTGCCGAGGACGTAGATCGGGAGGCTGGTCTGCCACTGGTAGCCGGCCTGGAACGCGGTGACCGCGCCGGCGAAGGCAGAGATGAGTGCGACGATGAAGAGACTGCCGACCCCGATGGTATACGACTCGGTGAAGGTGCGCGGCAACCAGATGCGCCACTCCGGAATCCCGCGGAAGATCTCCAGCACCATCATGCTGAACCGTCCCGACTGTGCCAGCGCAGCCAGGGTCACTCGGCCCAGCAGCCGCAGGGGCCGCAACAGGAGGTCCATGCCTCTATCTTGGGCTGCCATGGGCCGGAAAGCTAGGTCGCGCGACGAGTCACGCGTCGCGCGTCGCGAGTCGAGAGAAAGGGCGTTTCGCGCCCGCCTTCTGCGGTGGTTCCGGCGCCATGGGCGCGATCTTCCCTGGCGCCTGACGCGCGATCCCTACCAGGTCCTGGTCTCCGAAGTCATGCTGCAACAGACCCAGGTGAGCCGGGTCGCAGAGTACTACCCCCGGTTCCTGTCCGCGTTCCCTACGCTGCGGCATCTGGCGCAGGCCCCTGCGAGAGCGGTGCGCGAGGAGTGGGACGGACTGGGCTACTACCGCCGCGCGGCCAACTTGCACGCGCTCGCGCGCAGGGTGGTCGAGGACCACGACGGAATCATTCCCCGCGATCGCCAGACTTTGCGTTCACTGCCGGGAATCGGTCGGTACACCGCCGGCGCGGTCATGTCGTTTGCCTATGAGCAGGCGGAACCGGCCGTAGACACCAACGTAGGACGGGTCATCCGGCGGGCGTTCCATCCCCGGGCACGAAAGGACGCTCGGGGTGAGCAAAAAATTTGGGAAACCGCCGAAAGGCTGCTGCCGGCGGCGGGGCCACGAGCCTGGACATTCAACCAGGCGATCATGGAGCTCGGGGCGCTGGTCTGCACGTCGAGGGAAGCGCGCTGCGGAATGTGCCCGGTAGCCCCCCTCTGTTCGACTGGACGCAGGATCGGCTAGCGAAAGGCCGCCGCGACCAGCGCCAGTACCCCGAGGGTGCTCGCGATCATGCCCGACATCGCCACTTTCCGCCGCAACCCTTCGAAGATCGCCGCCGCCTGACCCGAGGGATCGAGCCGCGCCAGCTTGGTGGACTTGGGCAGGGTGTAGACCAGGATGACGAGCGCGCCGAGAATCCCGAGTCCCTGCATTGCCATGAGCGCGCTGCTCAGTCCGACCGCGGTCGCCTGGTTGTACATGTTGAGCGTGAGGAGGATGCCGCTCACCACCACGACGAGCGCGCCCGGGGCGATGAGGCTCCGGTAGATCGCCGACTGAAAGCGGACGGTCGGTCCCAGCTGGTCTTTCGGCTCCCGCGCGCTCGCGATCCCGATGGTCATCGCGGCGAGCGCGCCCCCCAGCCACGCGATTTGTCCGAACAGATGGAGGAAAACAAGGATCGGCCGCACAGGAAGTCCTTTCGATCGTTACCGGATCGACAGAGTGCTGATGGCCGCCAGGGCGGCGGCGTGTCCTGCCTGCTCATAGTGGCCGAACTGGCCGAGGGCAAAGGTAGCCCCCCGCTCGGTGTCGGGCCGGATGTACATGAGCGCTGGCATCGCCGGTTCGGCCCGCCACAGCGCCAGGGCCAGCTGCGTGTTCACCGACATCATCACGTGCATGACT
>JADMIO011280076.1_pt1 | contig 25500 bp, 24 predicted proteins | sample 8958161 | NCBI WGS metagenome assembly JADMIO01 (sample SAMN16585339, study PRJNA669376) | soil metagenome | isolation source: Crop rotation soil | place: USA: Cullars Rotation, Alabama | collected 2011
CGCGACTTCAAGTCACGTGAATTCCAAGCTTCGGATCCCACTGTGCTGGAAAGTATGCTGGAGCAGCGTAGAAAAGAAATCAGTGTGCGGTTGGTATTGGGCGCTTCCGCTACAACTCTTTACCGGTTGCTGGTAATAAACTTTTTGAAGCTGGTAGTTATAGCATTTTTGGTAGGGGCGCCGGTGGCCTGGTTAATTATGCATCAATGGCTGCAGAATTATGTGTATCGTGTAAATATAGGGTGGGATGTATTTGCCGTGACTGGTGTTTGCGCGGTATTTATTGCTTTGCTGAACATTAGCATTCAAACCCTACGGGCTGCGCTAATGAGGCCGGTCACAAATTTGCGGTCGCAGTAGGTAGTATGTAGCTACAAGATAAAATTCATATACAAAAAGTCGCCGCGTGGCGACTTTTTGTATATTGGCCATTAACTGATACTGGTGCTACTTTAATTCAATCAGTCACATACATGAATTTTTTTCGACGCATATTTTCTTTTACTAAAAAGGACAAATCAGCTATTAAGAAGGGTAATAGCTGGTCAGGTAAAGAGCAGGCGGTGTTCATTAAAAACCTTAAGCAGGTCATTCAATCGGCAGAAAAATTAAGCCGCGATTTCGATTTTAATAACGGCTCGTATAACAGGGTATTCCGGAAAACTAATCCTGTAATTGATGGATACAACCTTTACCATTTTGAAGATGAAATTGCCTCATGGAAGTTAGACGATAGAGATCGGGTAAATTATGTTCAGTTACTGGAGGCGGCTATAAATACAAGGGATGAGGAAATAGATATTGATTTGACAGGGCTGGATGAGCTGGGAAGTATTGTAAGTTTTCAAACGGGTATTACAAAGCACGATGGCATACCCGTTGTAAAAAGCCAGGGTTTTGTTGATGAAAGTGATGTTCCGCCTATCGACACCTGGTTTTATCTAAAGCATAATTATTATCATGAGGAAGGCTTATGCGAACAGGTGCTTTTCTGCTGGATACCGAAAGCTTTTGTAGATAAAATGCAAAGCGCTATAGATGTTGAAGTATTGGGTAGTTACCAGTGGTTGAAGCAAAATGATAACCAGTTTTACCGGTTAATTACAAATGATGAAGAGACCGATGACGCTATATTAGATGGCGAAGCAAAGTAGGGGCCTGGTAAATAGATCAAATTATTTGTACCTGGATTAATTTAAACTGTTTTAAACTATTTCCCAATCATCCCAACCATAATTATAAGGGTTGCCATTTTCATCGTCATATTTAGCATCCAGGTGATAAGGATAATATTTCATCCAGTCATCACCATATTTCCTTTTAATATGGCGGATTTCAATTTCCAGTAATCTTGCACGTTCTTCTTCCGCGCTTAACTGTTCATTGCTAAAGCCGGCAAAAAATTCAGTGTAAAATGCACATTGGCAAAACTCGCCCAATTCACATTTTTTATGCATTGTCCCGGTAGGGCATAGTGAAAAGAAACCCTGGTGCCAACGTTTTACTCTTACCTGCTGATTAAAATTACCACGAATAGTAGCATATTGAATACGTTCCGGCACTTGTGTTTGTAATACAAATGCGCAGTTGTAAGCATCTAACATTTTACTCAGGGCTTTCAATAATAAATGCACTTGTATATCATCTAACCTGTTTCCAGGTGGAAGCATTTCCTGGTAAATGCCGCTCCATTCCTGCAGGTTACGGACAAGAGCTATTTTATCTTCTTCTTCATCAGAAATCCAGTCTTGTAAGTGCAATTCCTTTTCAATAAAGGGCCAGCTCACATTTTCAGTAGAGTAAGCGATATCATCCAGCAATTGTTCAACATACTTTTGCATAATAACCAGGGGTAATATTATATTGATAGTTCGGCTATCTGTACCTTTTCCGAAGGAAATATTATTGAACCTGGTGATTAATCATCCAATGTATACCGAATTTGTCGATAAGCATTCCAAAGTAAGCGCCCCAGAAAGTATTGTCCATAGGCATTGTAACGGCGCCTCCTGCAGATAGTGCCGCAAAAAATTTATCGGCTTCTTCTTTACTATTAGGGTGCAGTGTTAATGCAAAATTATTGCCGCGGGCAAAAGGCTGTGTGCCGCTATGATCCATATAATCGCACCCCAGCAATTTAATTCCACCGGGTGCATCCAGTGCTACGTGCATGATTTTCTTTTTTTCCGGATCTGGCATTTGTGCGCCGTACTCGGTATCGCTAAAACGAGTAAACATACTGAATTCGCCACCGAGTGCAGACTTATAAAAATTGAATGCTTCTTCTGCATTGCCATCGAAAAATAAATAAGCGGTTAACATGATTACTTTTTTATAAAATTAAAAATATTGTCGATAAGCATGTTTTAAAACCGGAAATGAATAAATAAACTGGCTTTCCTTGATCCGTTTCCATTCTATTTGCCTGAAGGTAGTATACCTGCAGTTAAAACTGATTAAAACTGTTAATAAAATGCGATTGAGTGCAGCACAATACGGTTCATTTTATATAAGTTCAATTTTACTGGTTTCCAATATTTATGTAATATGCAAACTAATATGCTTAAAGGAAATAAAAAACTGGCAAAGCCATTCCTGAAGTGGGCGGGGGGAAAAACGCAGTTGATTTCAGCAATACAATCCGTATTACCAAAAACCTTGCATAGTACATCGTGCACTTATATTGAACCGTTTGTAGGAAGCGGCGCTATGTTTTTCTGGTTTATCCGCAGCTTTTCCAACATCAAAAAAGCAGTTATCAATGATGTAAATAGAGATTTGACCGATACTTATTCCTCTATAAAACTTTACCCGGCCGAAATTGTACAGGAGTTAAGGCGGATTGAAAAAGAATATTATACCCTTACTGCAGAAGAGCAAAAAAACTTGTTTCTCGAAAAAAGAAGGTTGTTTAATTCGAGAACCAATGATTTGATTACCCAGAGTGCACTAATGATCTTCTTAAACCGTACCTGCTTCAATGGCCTTTATAGGGTAAACAGCAAAAACGAATTCAATGTTCCGTTTGGAAAGTATGCTAACCCTACTATTTGCGATGAAGAAAATATTTATAATGTGAGTGCAGCCTTGCAGCAGGTAACCATTTTGAACCAGGATTATTCTCACACACTTTCTGAGGTTGAAGGAAACACTTTCTTTTATCTTGATCCTCCATATAAGCCTCTTAGTCAAACAGCTTCTTTTAATTCTTACGCTAAAGATACTTTTGATGACCGCGAGCAACAAAGGCTCAAACACTTCTGCGATGAATTAAACAACAGGAATATACTTTGGCTTTTAAGTAACTCCGATCCAAAAAATACAGATCCCGACAATCATTTTTTTGATGATTTGTACAATGAATATTGGATCGACAGGGTGAAGGCAAAAAGAATGATAAACTCAAATGCGTCAAAAAGGGGCGAGATATTTGAATTGTTGATTCATAATTATGAGCAGGAAATTGAACCAACCTTATTTTAAGGATAAGGATTTTACCTTGTACAACGGGCATTGTGTACAGGTTTTAAAGGGCTGGAAGGAAAAGTTTGATATGATTTTTGCTGACCCCCCTTATTTTTTATCCGGCGACGGGTATACTATTCAATCCGGCGAAATTGTGTCTGTGCACAAAGGCGACTGGGATAAATTACCAGGTGAAGAAACGGTAAATAAATTCAATTACGAATGGATTGCTGCTTGCCGTAATGCGCTAAAAGCAAACGGCTGCATTTGGATAAGTGGCACCATGCATAATATTTATTCTATTGCCCAACAGCTTGATGAATTAAACTTTAGAATTCTTAACAGCATAGTGTGGCAAAAGACAAACCCACCTCCCAATTTCACCAAACGTTTTTTTACTCACTCCTCTGAAATTATTATCTGGGCCCGCAAAGAGAAAAAAGTTCCTCATTATTTCAATTATGAACTAATGAAAGCACTTAATGAGGGTAAGCAAATGCAGGATGTTTGGAAACTGCCTGCCATAGCACCATGGGAAAAAAGCCAGGGAAAACATCCTGTTCAAAAACCCCTTGCCGTTTTATGCAGAATAGTATTGGCTTCTACCAAAAAGGGCGATCTTATTGTAGACCCTTTTTCGGGAAGTGGTACCACGGGCATAGCGGCTAATTTATTAGACAGAAAATTTATTGGGATCGATATTGAAAAAGCCTACCTGGATATTTCAGTTAAAAGAAAAAGCGAGTTGACTGGTTCAGGTAAACCGGCATTTTTAAAAAAAATAAACGGTATTAATATAGATGCAATGAAAGCATATGATAAATAGCACTTCTTTTAAGCTAACCCAATGGCTTTAAGCGGTAATTCATTAAAATAGTATTTGCAACCTACTTCTAAAATATAGTCGTGTACATCTTTATAGCAGTCCTGCCTGAACCATTCACTCAGAATATAGATATACTCGCATTTAAGGCCCGCGGCCGAAGATAGTTTGCTGTATTGTTTTTTCTTGAAGTGGCAGGTTTGTAATTTTTCATCTACGCTTCCTGCCCCGCTTTGAAATTTTTTTTCGATAATGTATAATGTATTTCCCGTTAAGATAGCTTCGTCGGGATAAAGCCTTTTGGAAATATATTTTGTATAATCAACTTTTCGGGGTTCAAGTATAGCTGAATAAATTTTTGCTTTACTGCATAATTGGGCTGCCTTTTTTCCATCTTTATATACTATGTCTTCAGATAACGTAAATCCCGGTGTGGATTGCAGTAATTCTTTTAAGCTGGTGGTTTGTTCGAAGTGAAGGCCGTACCTGTTAGTGTTTGCGCCTCCACCTACTTTGTTAGGGGTTCTCATAAAATACGCTACGTATTGGTTTTCTTTAATAGGGTTACCGGTAAATAACCGGATGAAGAATTCCATTTATTACATACAGTGCCGGTTTCGATCTTCCATCATTATTTGTTCTTTTCGACACCGACTGGCAATTCATATTATTGAATAGATGCCTAATCAATAACGTTAGATTGACGCCGTTTTATATACTCGCTTTTGTTTTTCGATGAACTACCATTTTTTAACTATAAGCTCATGAAACCACCTTATACCTTTGTTAATACAAGTAATTTAAAATCAGTGCATTGATGCTGCCCGGTTAATTCCATTTAAATAAAAAAACCGGTTTAAATAGAGCTTAGTAGTTATTTTTGTTGCCACCTAAAAATTTACCGAATGCGAATTTTCTTATCCCTCTGTGTTTTTGCCGTGGCCCTGTTTTTTTTAAACTGCGCCGATGCACCCATTGCTGTTACTCATAATATAAAAGATACCACTGCTCCCGTTGAAACCCGTAAGGCCAATACCGAATACAAGCCTGCTTTTGCCGGGCAAACAAGAATAAACGGAGTAAAAACGACCACTCCCTATAAAGTAGAAAAAATTGCAGAAAAGATAGGAAGACCATGGGCCATCACCCTGCTTCCCGATGAAAGATGGATAGTGACAGACAAATCGGGCACAATGGCTATTTATTCTGCCGATGGTAAGTTGCAAAAAAACATTACCGGCTTTCCTAAAGTGGATGACCGCGGACAGGGTGGTATGCTGGACGTAGCCCCCGACCCGGATTTTTCAAAGAATAAAACAATCTATTGGTCATTCTCCGAATTACAACCGGGCAGTGATGCCAACCTGATGGCCGTAGCAAAAGGCCAGCTGAGCGCCGATGAAACGACTATACAAAATGCCACTGTTATTTTTCGCGCCACACCGGCCCTTGTAAGCAATGCACACTATGGCTCCCGGTTATTGTTCGATAAAAACGGTTACCTGTTTGTAAGCACCGGCGAACGTTCTTTACCCGAAGGAAGAGCGAAGGCTCAGTTGTTGAATATGGGGCAGGGAAAAATTTACCGTATTACAAAAGAAGGAAAACCGGCTCCCGGAAATCCTTTTTTGGATAATAAGGAAGCGATGCCCGAGATATATGCGTATGGCGTTCGTAACCCGCAAAGCCTGGCTTTCCATCCGGCCACCGGCGATTTGTGGGAAGCGGAATTTGGCCCGCGTGGTGGCGATGAATTGAACCTGATTAAAGCAGGCAAAAATTATGGCTGGCCTACTATTACCTATGGTTTGGAATACAGCGGCAAATCGATAGGTGATGCTATTCAGCAGAAAGAAGGAATGGAGCAACCGGTATATTATTGGGATCCGGTGCTATCGCCAAGCGGAATGATATTTTATTCAGGCGATGCAATTCCCGAATGGAAAAACAATTTATTTATCGGCGGCCTCAGCGGACATATTGCCCGCCTGGTTATTGAAAACAATAAAGTGGTAGGTGAAGAAAGAATAATGGAAGATAAAAGAGAGCGTGTACGCGATGTGGCCTATGCCAATGGTATGCTGTATGCAGTTACGGACCCCGGTAATATGTACCGGATAAGTAAGCAGTAGTGCATATATAATTATGGAAAAGAAGATTAAAAAAATAAAACAATTCCGGCTGTTTTTGCTCAACCAGGTTGAAGCATTAACAGCCGGTCAGTTTAATACCATTCCCGAAGGATATAACAACAATATCATTTGGAATATCGGTCATTTGATTAGTGCGCAACAAAATATGTGCTATGTAAAAGCCGGGTTACCGGTTGTTGTTTCCAATAGTTTCTTCAGCACTTATTTGTCTGGAACCAAACCGGGCGCTTTTGTAGATGATGCTGCAATTGCTGTTATAAAAGAATTACTCATCAGTACTATCGACCAACTACAAACAGACTACGACAAAAAAATATTCGCTAATTACACTCCCTCTGCTGCCATACTAAAAGTATATGGGTTTGAAGTAAACAATATTGATGATGCGCTGGAGTATTTATTGTATCACGATGGATTGCATAGCGGGTATATTACTGCGTTGAAGCGGCTGGTATAATTACCAGAACTTCCAGAAAGATTTTTTTCCGGGCTTGGCCATCAACCGAATCACCCTTTCAGCACCCCAATCTTCATTACCAGGAACTTTTTTCCAATCAATATTTACTATTTCAATGCGTTCGTCAACTGTTCCCGGCCAATTGACCTCGAAACCGTTAGCAGAAAGCTGCCTTACTATTTTATTGGCGATCGCCAGTGCCTGCTCATCATTTTGTGTTACACTATCGAAGCCAATATATAAGCCCCGGTTGCCGGCATCAACTACCCGGCCTAAATCCTGTGTATGATAGTAACAATAACCGATAGGATAAATTCCCATTTGTCTTAATTGTTCAACAGTTTCCATGCAATCACCTTCGCCATCTTGTTTAGTATACCCTGCCTTATGCAGGCAAACAATTTCCTGCGCAATCAATTCATCAAAAGCTTTAGCCAGGCGGTCAAAATCAGTAGGTCTTTTCCACTGTAGGCTTTCCTGCTGGTGCTTGTTATATTGTTCTGCAATTACCTGCCTTAACCAGTCTTCATCAAAATCTTCTTCCTCATAAAACATATCTCTTATGCTATCAAAAATCTGCTCTTCGTTGTCAAAACCGAATGCTATGTCCAGCTTCAGTTGTTCCAGCGCTTCTTCTTTTATAGTTGGCGACATGGCAGTTGGGTTATTATTACTTTATTAAATCACGTAGTATTATAGCATGGTTCTGCTCTTCATCTTTAGCAGCGTATACTAAAGTAACGGTTTTATGTTTTTGTATATCTTCTTTTAATTCCTTCAGTGCTTCGGAGTTTTTTAGTTCGGCCTTGTATTTAGGGATGAAGGCTTTCCATTCTTCCGGTTTGGAGTGAACCCATTTTCGCAATTCGGTAGAGGGCGCCACTTCTTTCAGCCATTTATTGATTTGTGCATCTTCTTTTTTCATTCCACGTGGCCATAAGCGATCGACCAGTATGCGGAAGCCGTCTTCTGGAGCGGCAGGTTCATATACTCTTTTGATATGAATGGGCATGGTGATGGTATAAGCTGCAACTAAGGTACACATTCAATGGTATGGTTTATCAGTAAAATACTTATGAATCGTAAGTATAATATTGATGAAATGGCAGGGCCGCCTCAGTAAATAAGGCGGCCCCTTTGTTCACCCTCCGGGATTTAAACAGCAACTCTCCCCTTCCCGAAGGATAGAAACAGGATAAGGCAAGGGAAGGCGCAATTCGATGCATGTTTGCGTTCCCGCATAAACCTCCGGGTTATTTCTTCTTTTTCTTTTTCTGTGCAACGTATTGGAGGTGTACCATTCTATACAATAGCATGATATCCTCCAGGCCCATAAAACGCCCGATTGCAATTACATCTTCAAACGTGAATTTTTCAACTTTGTTAATCTTCTTGTTGAAACTTACACGCGCTATTCCCAAGTCGCCAGCTACAACGGTTTTAGGAACGAACTTGAAAATTTGGTTGAACTCAGTAATTTTTCCAGACTCGATCTGCATCCGTGCAAATTCATAACGCTGATCCTTTTGCATTCCCAAAGAAAAAAAGAAGTTTGGAGCCGTACTCTCATTGTCATTTTTTTTACCGCTCTCCGTCATTTTTTTAATCGTTTTCTGTAAGTTTTTTTGCCTCTTTCTGTAAGTTTTCTAAACACGCAGTGTAAAGAAAGTTTACACTACAGGGATTTATCACCGTTATGATTTTAGCCGGTTTGCCTGCTGAAACCCTTGCCAGCACAGGCTTTTCCATTCGCAACAACAAATCCGTTTTTGTGTACTAATCCAGAACCGTGCAAAAATCCCTGTTTACCTCATGCTAATAATCTTAGCATAAAACTACTAAAATCATTAGTATTTTTGATATGCAACCAACATAAAAAATGAGTTTTCCATCACCTGCCAAAGACTACCAGGAGAGTGTGATTGATTTGCCATCACTTCTCGTACAGCACCCATCCTCAACGTTTTATATGCGTGTGAAAGGCAATAGTATGGAGGGTGCCCATATACCAGACGGAGCATTGCTGATTGTTGACAGATCGATAAAAGCAGCCAGCGGAATGATTATCGTAGCCATTTTAAATGGCGAATTCACCATCCGAAGACTTATACATACACAACGGGTTACCGTTTTGCATCCTGAAAATTCATTTTATAAACCTATTGTCATTACCACTGACATGGATTTTCAAATATGGGGTGTAGTAACGGGAATAGTTATTAAACCAAATAAATAGAAGATATGATTGCGCTTGTTGACTGTAATAATTTTTACGTGTCATGTGAGCGCCTTTTTCAACCTTCGCTTATCAATAAGCCGGTCGTTGTTTTAAGTAACAATGATGGATGCGTTATTGCCCGAAGTGAAGAAGCAAAGGCGCTTGGGATAGAAATGGGCACACCTGCCTTTATGGTAGAAGATTTTTTAAGCGAGCACCAGGTGCAGGTATTTTCTTCCAACTATGATCTTTATGGCGATCTGAGTGACCGGGTAATGTTAACGCTACGCGATTTTGCAGAAGTGATAGAAGTATATTCCATAGATGAAATGTTTCTCGACCTCAGTCATTTTCGTTTGCATGATCTGAATGAATATGCGCGAACTATTCGTCATACCGTAAAAAATAACATTGGTATTCCGGTATCCATTGGTATTGCTCCGTCTAAAACCCTGGCAAAAATGGCAAACCGTTATGCCAAGAAAACAAAAAAACATACGGGCCTGCATTGTCTTAACTCGACGGAAAGTATTAGCGAAGTGTTGAAGTATACGGAGGTAAGAGATATATGGGGAATAGGCAGCCAGTATGCCCACCTGCTTACCAAAAATGGTTTCAAAACCGCTTATGATCTGTCGCAGGCGCCCGAAGAGTGGGTGCGTAAAAACCTTTCCGTTGTAGGACAACGCATGTATAATGAGTTGCACGGCATTCCCTGTATTTCCATGGAAGAGCATCCACCAAAAAAAAAGATGGTTTGTGTGGCCCGCGGTTTCGGACAAATGCTCCACAAACGGCAGGAGATACTGGAAGCGTTGGCCAATTATACATCGATGGTGGCTGCAAAACTGCGAAGCGAAAAGCTGGCAGCTACTAAACTGGAAATTTTCATACAAACAAATATTCATCGTAAGCAGGATGCACAATACTTCCGCTCCCTCACTGTTGAGCTACCCGTTGCCAGCAACAGTACACCCGAACTTATCAAATATGCCAGCCAGGCATTTGATATACTGTACCGCGAAGGATATAACTATAAAAAAACAGGCTGTACTGCTATGGAGCTGGTTCCGGAAGCGCAACTACAATATGGTATGTTTGATAGGGAAAACCGGTACCGCAATAATAAATTGATGCGAACGCTCGATATCATCAACAGGCAGATGGGACAGGGCACTATAAAATTTGCAATCCAGGGAAGACAAACAAAATGGAAACTCCGCCAACTGAAACATTCACCGCATTATACCACGCGAATAAATGATGTGCTGGTGGTAAGGATATAAATACATGGAATAGAACACCTGCTGTATCGGAAACGAACAGTTTCGTATACCTTCACTTGCTTAAATTGGTGAAAATCAAAAGTCTTTCGCACTGGTATGTTTTTCGTTGCAAAAAACTGGCATAGGCATTCCTATTTCTAACCAACTAAATGCTGTATATATGTTCCGCAACTACGTCAACTCTATTTTGCGTGGATTAGCCAAAAACAGAACACATGCTGTATTGAATATTACCGGTCTAACTGCCGGCCTTACCTGCTTTGCGTTTATAGCGCTTTGGGTAATGGACGAATTAAGCTACGATAAGTTCAATACCAATTACGATCGCATTGTGCGGTTAACGGAAAGCGCCAAAACGGAAACCGGTATATGGGAATCCGCTGTATCCAGCGCACCAATGGCAAAGGCATTACAGAATGATTATGCAGAGGTAGAAAATACCGTTCGCTTTGATTTACGCGGAGAAATAATAACACATAATGGTAAGCAGGTGCCGCAGGACAATATACTGCTCACCGATCCTTCTTTCTTTGATGTGTTCAGCTATAAACTCACAACAGGAAATATAAAAACAGCATTGAATGAGCCCTTCTCCATTATTTTAACTGAATCGGCTGCAAAGAAATTTTTTGGCAACAGCGATCCTATGGGACAACGATTGCTTGTTAATATGAACGACAGCAATGGCAGGGGCGCCTATTATACAGTTACCGGTGTTATGCCGGATGCGCCGCTGAATGCACACGTTACTTTTACCATGATTGCGTCTTTCAAAACTATTGAAGTGGCGCATCCCGAGGTGCTGACAGTAGATGGCTGGGGAGATGCCAGCTATTATACCTACCTGTTATTAAAGAAGGGTGTTGACCGGGAAGCGTTCTCTAAAAAAATTACCCGGTTTTATAAAAAGTATGTCGGCGACCGGTACGATGCCTGGAAGAATATTTATAGCTATAAGCTTCAATCGCTGGGTGATATTCACTTGCATTCTAATCTTCGCTACGAGATCATGACTACCGGCAGCGCTGCCTATGTTTACATTTTTGCTACCATTGGTATCTTCATTTTACTGCTGGCCGGTATCAATTATATGAACCTGGCCACCGTGCATTCGGTAAGCCGGGCAAAAGAAGTAGGCATTAAAAAAGTAGTAGGGGCCGAACGCAAGCAATTAATTATTCAATACCTGTTGGAAGCGGTGCTGGTGGCGCTTATTGCATTAATACTGGCTTTGGTATTAAGCGCAGTATTACAGCCTGCGTTTTCGCGGTTAACCGGTAAAGAGTTATCGCCACTAAATTCTACTTCTTTATTACTCTTTTTAACTGCCGTAACTGTTTTATTGGGAGTAGTGTCGGGAAGTTATCCTGCCTTTATCATTTCCGGCTTCAAACCGATAACAGTTTTAAAAGGTGCATTCAAATCGGGTAGCAAAGGAACACTGTTACGTAAATCGCTGGTGGTATCGCAGTTTGTGGTAACCATGTTACTGGTAACGGGTATTGTAGTTATTTACTCGCAGTTATCTTATATGAAGCATAAAGATCTTGGCTATGATAAAGATCCATTATTGTATTTGCGGGTGAATGGAAATGTTGATGTGCTGAATGGATATGAGGCGTTTAAAAATGAAATTTTGTCTAACCCATTAATTTCAGGAGCTGCTACTTCCAATACCTTATTGGGTAGTTTACCTTCGGGCGGAGCAGAAACAGTAGATGGAGCAGGAAAACCATTGCAGGTAAACACTGCAAGAATCAGGGTGGGCGGCGATTATTTTGGTGTGCATAGCATACCATTAATTGCAGGGAAAGATTTTGTTCGCCACAGTAAAGACAGTATTCAGCCGGTGATTATCAACGAATCGGCCGTACATAATTTTGGTTGGAAAGATGCCGCATCGGCTATAGGCAAACCCTTTAAAATAGGCGACCAGCCGGGTGAAGTGATTGGCGTGGTAAAAGATTTTCACTTCAGCAATTTGCACCATGCAATTGGGTCACTGGTGATATATCCACTGGATGGTAATTTTTCCCGCATCACTTTAAAAACCGATATCACGCAATCTGCAGCGGTAGCCAACTGGGTGCAAAAAACATGGGCCAGGCATTTTCCTTCTGCCCTATTCGATTATTCATTCAGTAAAAACGTACAACAATATGCAGAGGAAGAACGCTTCGCCACGTTGTTCTTATACTTCGGGGTATTATCATTGGTGATCGCCTGTCTCGGTTTATATGGATTGATTGCCTATACCACTGCACAAAAAACCAAAGAGCTCGGTATAAGAAAAGTATTGGGAGCAACAGCACAGGGCCTTGCCGTTATGCTAAGCAAAGACTTTTTAAAATTAGTGGTACTGGCATTTGGAATAGCTACACCAATGGCCTGGTATATGATGAACCAATGGCTGCAAGACTTTGCCTATCGCGAAAACCTGCAATGGTGGATGTTTGCCGCAGCAGGAGGAATAGTATTGCTGATAGCGTTGCTAACAGTAAGTGCGAAGTCGGTTAGGGCAGCGATGAGAAACCCGGTGGAGAGTTTGAGGGTGGAGTGATTAAAGCGTCTTAATCTTCACATTCCTGAAACTCACCTCATGCCCATGGTCCTGTAGCAAAATATATCCCTTATCGCCTTCGCCAAAATTTTGGATGGACTTGTATTTGCTTTTTTGAACCAGGTCGCGGTAGGCGGGTGATTTGCGTACGTACTCTAATAACTTAACGCCATTCAGGTAATGCTCCACGCGATTATCAGGATGAACTACTATGCGGCCGGTATTCCATTCGCCAATAGGCTTTATAGCAGTAGCTGGTTTGTTGGCCGGAATTAAATCGTATAATGAAGCCAGTGTGCGGTTACCTTCACGGCCCATTTTTGCATCGGGATGTACCTCATCATCCAGCAACTGGTATTCGAGTCCTAATGGTGCGCCGCTTTCGAGAGAGACAAAATATTTTACTCCGCTATTAGCGCCGGCGGTTAAACGGAAATCAAATTGCAATTCAAAGGCGCCATACTGTTCTGTGGTAATGATATCGCCTACCGTGGGTTCATTTTTTCCAGAGCTTTGTATGGACAATAAGCCATCTTTTATTGTCCAGCCACTGGCGGGAAAGGTTTTTGTTTTCGCACTCATCCATCCCTTGCTGGTTTTACCATCGAATAATAATTTCCAGCCTTCTTTCTTTTCTTTAGCGGTTAATGTATTTATGGGCTGGGCAATACCGCTGACAGCAGTAAGCAATAAAAAAATGAACAGGTTTGTTTTCATAAATTATTAAAGTAGAAGCTGAAGTTACATTTTATTGAGCAATCGTGCCTGTAGTGGAATAATGGACGGTGTGTCAGTTTGATTATTTCTTTAAAGTCTCGCGTTATATATAAGCCAGTTAAAATAATTCGCGGGCCCTGGGCATATAGCTATGCCTACATTTTACCCAATTGAGTGTGTAGCCACAGGCTACAGTAAAGCAGGGCGTAGGCACAGCCATACGCCCAGGGCTCTCTAAGTAATCTTAATTTGCCGATTGGGCGTGCCCGTAATCTCTAAAGAAATAATCACTGAGACACGGCAGGGAACGTAGCGGGTAACCATTTTAAGAAAGGCGCAAGGCGCCTTCTTCGTGCAACGCTGTTCTCCACTTCTGCAGGGAGTAATTAGTTTATACTGCAAGCTTGCTTTTTCCCGTAGAATTTTATTACGCAGCTACCCATTCTTCTGTGGTAAAAAAAATCACCTGAAAGCTTCGAAAGCTATCTTTCCTTTGCTACTTAGCTGTATGTTCTTCACCGCTCCTGTTCCGCCGAAACCGAAGCCAATACCTACAATATTAACCGGCCTCGATGGTTTAGGAAAAGTATAGGCCACTTTCCCATTCACCCTATATACAATAGAACTATCTGTAGTGGAACACGAAAACGTTGCCCAATCATTAAAGTCGACGCCAAAGCCGGAGAGGTCGGCATTTTTTCCATTTACTACACTGTCTATATTTCTTTCCATTAATTCGGCAGAGCAACCTTTAATAGCCAGTTGAATGATGATAGGCGCAGCATCGGTAATGATTGCTATATACGCATACTGGCAGGCAGCAGCGCCTTCGGCATATTCATTTTTTACCTGTGCAGTATAAGAGAAATCAGAAACGGGCACCGGGGCAAAATTGCCTACGTTATAATATTTCAGCGTTGGCGCATAAGGTTGCAACGCAATATTGTTTTCTTTAATTACAGAAACGGGTACACGCAAAACACCACTGTCTGTAAACTGCGATGGCTTTAGATATACGGGTTTGGCATTGCTGGTGAAAATACCCGCCATCCAGTTATTGGTAGGAATGATTAAGCGATGCTCTTTTACTATTTGCTGACCTACCAGCAATTTGGCTTCATAAAAACCCGGTTCATAATAAATAGAAGTATGCTTATGCAGTTTTTTATCGGCCCATACCCGGCGCTTCGGGTCCCACGATTGCTGAATATATACCGAATCGGTAGGAGCGGCAGAAGCATCATACGTAAACACCACCGAATTGGGAATGCTGCGGGTGAGCGGCTCGCTGCTGAAACTATACGCACTGGTATCGGTTACCAGTGGCGATGGTTTGCGAATGGCGAATAATCCCACTACTGCCACTACGGCTACTATAACCACAGCTACTGCAATCCTGCTCCATAAGCGGGTGCGGTTGGCCGGTTTTACAATAACCGGTATTGTTGTTGGCGCAACTACTTCCGTTTTTTCATTCTGTTGTTTAACAAAAGCCCTCCAGCTTTCGAACCCCGCAAACTGTGCCAGCGTGTTCAATGTAGTAGCGCTGGGCAGGTGATCGTACTTCACCCGGCCCCATATCCGCATCAGCGTACTTACACTTAACGAAACACCGGTGGCTTCCAAAATGCGCTGTTGCAGGTTATCGAAATCTGCCGTTTGCCAGTTGGAGCTATTACCCCAATCCAAATTCTGCTCAATAAGTTGCTTGCACTGCTGCAAACATTCGATGTCTGGTAGCATTGATACTGTGTGTGATATAACTTGAAAAAAAGTGAATGGACTATGATTGGGAACGTAGTGGCAGGTAGCTATACCTTGAACAAAAGTACGGAAAGCAGAAGACAGTCAAAAGTCATAATAGTCAAAGTAGTCATAATGGTCATAATGGGTCATAATAGTCAATAGGCTATTCATACTACCTTCTGACCTATATGACTTGTATGACCTATATGACTTATATGACTTACATGACCGTGTATGACTTATATGACGGCTTTTGCCAGTAAACTAAACCATTATGAACAGATTAATTTTTTTGTCCATTTTCTTTGTCAGCCTCCATGCTACCGCACAAACTATTTATGTAGATGCTGTTAAGGGCCGCGATGACGCCAAAGGCACTATAACCGACCCATTCAACAGCCTGGAAAAAGCGGCTACCCTGGCCAGCAGCTTTTCGGGAAAAGAGCCAGTCATCGTTCGCGTTCACCCTGGCATTTACGTATTGGAACACCAGATCGAAATCAAAACCGCCAATGTGCAGAACGATACGGCACGCTATACCATAGAAGCTGTTGACTTGCCCGATGATCCTAACTGGGCACCATCTTCTATGCCGGTTATTCAGTCTGTATCTCCCGATAATAATACCACCCAGTTTACGCATACGGTGGGTATACTGGCGGCTAAAAGTAATGTAAGTATTCGCGGGCTGAAGTTTGTAGGCAATGGCAATCCTTCGGTTCGTTATTATTACCCCGTAAGCCGCGATAATGAAACGCTGAATAAACTGGAAATATCGCAGTGCTATTTTGTTGGCGAAAGAAATTCTTCACCTATACAGGGTGCTATATTTGCGCATGGCGCAGGTTTATCTGTAGATCACTGCGTGTTTTATGAATGCAAAAATGCTTTCCTGTTTTTCAAGGCCATAAAAAATTGTTCCATTACCAACAACATTGTATATGGCGCTTATGAAGCAGCGGCCTGGTATGGCGGTACAGATACCGATTTAACGTTTCGCAACAATATCATTTCGCACTGCAACTTTTTTTGGAATCGGCCAGAAAATACTTTTCCCACTTACACATTCAGCAACTCGATTATTACCGATGTAACCAGTTATATGGGTTTCTATACGCCAAGAGGATTGGAGCCTGCAGAAAAAAACAGTCACATGGAGAAGGATATAAAACGGACCGGCAAGCTGGTATTCAGCGAAGTAAAAACACAGGGATTGCCGAAAGATTATTTGCATCTTACCGCACAATCTGATGGCGCTGCACTAAAAGCCGGTGTATTTAAAAAGTAGTGCGCCCCTATCCCCTAAAGGGGTACAAATCACATCCCCCAAAAGAGGGGTGCCACAATCATGTCTCCTACAGGGGTAGTACAATCACGTTTCTTAAAGGGGTACCACAATTGGACCGGTGCATTGAGGGCAGCCGGTTCAATTGTACCCCGTGAAGAGGTGTCGGATTATGGTGTCCCGATATTCCATTTCCGGAATGAATGGAATATCGTTCGCGACCTTATTTGTCCCGCAGGGACAGCCGTTTTGTTAACCCCGGACTTTAGTCCCGGGAGATTCGCACACTATAGAGCCAGGTTCTTCCAATAACTCGTCAATCCTAACGGCACGCAGGTTAACCAATACGAATCCCAGTACAACGTATATTCCGTTCCGGTTTTGGTTAACGTAAAATGCCCTGCGCCATTAATGAAATCGCCGGCAGGAAAATTAACGGCCGGTGTTACACTGCTGAAATCGATAGTAAATGTTGTAGATGTTGATGATACGGTAACGGTAACATCATTCACATATACCCAATCTCCCAAATTCAAATCAAAATAAGCCAGGTCTATAGTGTATGTTCCCGAAGGAGCTACGTTTGGACAATCGTATGGCTCACTGATGTCGATAGTAATACTGTTGCTGGTATTGGAAATAGATTGTGAAAAGAGAGCAGAGCTGAATAATAAAGCGGGAACAAGTAATGCGCTGATAAACTTCTTCATAAAATAAGGTTGATATGATATAAGATGATTAACACCTGTAAATTAATGCAGCACACCTGATTTGACCGGTTGTAAAATACAACCAGTCTAAACAAGTGATAGCCCGGCAAGGCCCCCGGTGGGGGAGGAGTTGGCTACTCCCGAAGTAAATTTAACCGGCGTATACGGTGAATTGTTTTTTGACACTTCTTAAAAAAGAGACGCAAAGAAAGAAACATGTTGTTCCCTTCTTTGCGTCGTTATAAAAAATCTTTCTTGTTTTTACTTAATAGCTTTTCAGCAATTACTTACGCTGTTGCCCAATCCTCCCCCACCGGGGGAGTTAGAGGGGGCCGGGAGGCCGGCCGGCTCGCCTAATCTATACTCTTAAGCGTAACATACTTCTGAAGACTATTATAATTAAGTCCTTTATCCTTCATCGATTTGATATACTCCGGAGTAACACCCACTGCTTTGGCAGAAATGATGTCATCGAGAGAAAGATCTTTAAAACCTACTGCTTCAAATCCTTTAATAAATTCAGGCGTAATATCCTGTGCTTTTAATGGAATAAGGTCGTCAGATTTTATTTTGGTATAGCCCACCGCCTGGAAGCTTTTTACAAAATCGGGCGTAACACCAACAGATTTAAAAGAAATAACATCATCCAAGTCCATATTTTTTATTCCTACCGCTTCAAATTCTTTAATATAAGCTGGAGTTATGTTTTGCGCTTTTAATGGAATAAGATCGTCTGATTTTATTTTGGTATAGCCTGCTGCCTGGAACCCTTTGGCAAACTCTGGCGTAACCCCTAACGATTTCAAGCTGATCATATCATCAATATCAATACCCTTAATACCTACTGCTTCAAAGCCTTTAACAAAATCAGGCGTTATATTTTGTGCCTTTAATGCTACCAGGTTATCGGCATTTACTTTATAGCCTGCATCCTGGAAAGTTTTTACAAACTCCGGAGTAACACCCACCGATTTCATAGATACGAGGTCATTGTGATCGATATCGGTAAGACCAACTGCTTTGAAAGAATTGATAAACTCATCATCAATTTTCAGCGCTTTAAACGTTACAATATCATCTGCATCAACTTCTTTACCGCCTTTAGAAATCGGGCTTCCTTCTTTACGCATTTTGCTCACGTAAGCGCCGTCAATATTCTGCGATTTGAAAGTCACCAGTTGATCTGCGGTTATATTAGGGAAACCAGCATCGCGAATTTCTTTTATATAGTCACCGGTTATGTTCAGCGATTTTAACGGAATCAACTCTTCCAGGCTTAAACTTTTAAAGCCATTGGTTTTTAATGAACTGATAAATTCCTGGTCTACTTTCAATGCCGCCAGTGGTATAATTTCATCTTTATCAATTTTGCTGTATCCCTGGTTTTTCAGCATCTGCACATACGATTTTTTGATGTCGATAAAAAAGAACACCATCAAATCATCATCATCCAGCTTGTCTGTTAATTCGCCACTCATTTGCTGGCCGTAGGCTTTATCTGCAACAAATTTGTAACGTCCCATTCCCTGGTCGCCATCAAACTTGCCGGTAAATTCCATAGTGCCGGCTTCTCTTGTTACTTTAAATGTGCCTGCAGTTCCTTTAGGCAGGTTTGGAAAATCGCTTAGCGAAAAAGAAGTGCTGTTGAACGAATGCTCATCATCATCGCTTTTAAACTGGAAAGAAATTTTGTCGCCTTTAATGGTGGCGAACCACGAACCTTCGGTATCCATACCCTTATGCTCTTTTTTCTCTTTGTTGGCATTAGGGTTTTGTGCAACGGCCATCGGTTCATTTAATAAACTGGCAAACAATACCAGCAATGGCAGCAGGAAGAAATACTTCCAAATGGTGTGCACGTTCGACTTTTTACTGTTCATCATGGCTATACGTTTTTTAAGTAATGACTGGTTATAATTGGTAGTAACGCTTAATGGAAAATGTGGGGCCGATACCTGCAGCAGGCTTAACTGGTAACTTGTTTTTTCGATAGCGGCATGTTGCACCAGGTGATCGTCGGTCAAAAACTCCAGGTTGCTTTCAATTTCTTTACGGTAGTTCCAGGCAAACGGGTTAAACCACTGGAAAATCAATACCAGCTCGGAGAGAATAATATCCAGCGAATGATTTTGCTGAATATGCACTTTCTCGTGCAACAATATCTGGCTATAGGTATTCCAATCGTATTTTTCGGGATTGATGTAAATATTATTGCCGAAAGAGCAGGGAGCCTTATCGCCCGATACTTCTACAATTCGAAAACGTCCATCTTTAATAACCGGCCTTGAATACGAGCGGTACAGTAACACGATGATTTGTACCAGCAGGTTGGCGCCAAAGGCAATTACGCCAAACCAGTACAGGTATATCATCCAGCGCAACACCTGCTGCAATGAAATAGCGGGTGATGAAGAAGAGGATTGTACCTGTGATGGCGAAGAAACGGCTGGTGGGGTGGCTTGCTGTTGCGGCGTAACCGTGTTTACCGGTTGCACTTGCTGTCCGGTAAACGGCTTGAAAATTTTTGCCGACTCTTCTGTTTTTCTGAACGACCATTGTTGTGGTACCGGTAGTAACGGTAACGTAAAGGAGATGAGCAAACAGGTTATAAGTATATACCTGTTTACGCGGTAGAAGGTTTCTCTTTTCAGCAGTATCTTATAAAAGATTAGACAGCCTGCCAGTATTAAACCTGCATTAATGATATAAGGCATCATTTTCGGTTCGATTTAATCATTTCCAAAATTTCGTTCAGTTCCGCTTCCGACATATTTTGCTCTTTGGCAAAAAATGCCAGCATGCGCGGGTATGAGTTGTCGAAGTATTGGCTCACGATATCTTTCATCGCATGTTTCTGGTACTCGTCTCTTGTTATTACAGGAAAGTAGCGGTACAGGTTACCGATCTCTTCATGATCAAGAAATCCCTTTTCTTCTAAAATCTTTACCATCGTTGCTACACTGTTGTAATGGGGTTTCGGATCGGGCAGCTGTGGAATCACTTCTTTAATGAAAGCATCTCCCAAATCCCAGAACACCATCATAATTTGTTCTTCGCGTTTTGCCAGTTTTATCATTGATTGTGATTGTGGATACAATACTACTACTAATTCATTAGTAGACAAACTAATTTATTAGGAAAGAGAGGCTGCTAGTCCCGGCCAGCGCTTATTATTTATTGATTATCAGCTAAATAATGGGTAGAAAAATTTTGTAACAGGGGTTCTATCCAATAAAAAAAATCTTCCCTCAACGTTTTTAGTCGCTAAGAGAAGATGGCAGGTATGAAAAGTGAGACTTGAATTACTGCGCTGCTATGCGGTATATGACTCCATTCGTATCATCAGAAACCAACAACGATCCGTCAGTTTGCATGGCTATTCCAACAGGCCGTGCAAAGTGCGATTGGTTATTGTTACCAGGAAGCCGGTGAGGAAATCGTCGAAGCGAACCGGTTTTCCATTTTCAAAATGTAACCGTACAACTTTATAGCCTACGGGTTTACTGCGGTTCCACGAACCGCGCATTACCACAAAAGCATCGTTACGGTATTCGGCGGGAAATTGAGTGCCGGTATAGAAAACCATTTGCATTGGCGCCGAATGTGCCTGGTAAGTAAGGGAAGGCAGCGTAGCCAATTGCAGGTATTGCTGGTAGGTAGTATCTCCCGGCGGACGATCGGTGCCCGGGTTATATTTGCCTTCACCGTATATATAGGGCCATCCGTAATTGGCATTTTGTTTTACCTGGTTTACTTCTTCTACCTGTTCATCATCGCCCAACCAGTCGATGCCATGATCCATTCCCCACAGTTCACCGGTTTGCGGGTGCCAGCCGAAGCCTATAGTATTACGCAGTCCCTTGGCATAAATAACAGGGTTGCCGCCAGTAAGCGGGGTGCGAACTATAGTAGCATTCAACGGGTTGGGTTCATGGCACGAATTACAGGTGCTGCCCACCGTTATATACAACATATTATCAGGACCAACAGCCAAGGTGCGGTTAGGATGCTGGCCGCCATCGGGCAGCGTATTAATGATCATTGCTGGTTCTGTTAGCGTACCATCGGCATTAATGGCAGATACATACACTTCGCGAACGGCAGCTATATACATTTTGCCATTATGAATAGCGAGGCCATGGGCCTGCGGTATATTGGCCACTGTTTGCTTCGAGTCGGATTTTCCATCGCCATTAGTATCTTTCAGCAATAACACTACACCGGCTTCGCGGTCAGAAGTATAAACATTACCGGCATCGCTTACTACGAGTATACGCGGCTTGCCCAGGTTATCGGCAAACTTACTTACGGTAAAGCCTGTGGGCACTTTTAATTGTGCAATGTTTTCATCTGTTGCGGGTACCAATCCCGGCCTGAATACATAGCCATTAACCTGTGCCGAAGTAGTAGTGTCTTCTGTTTCGGGAATCATCCAGTCCCAAAAATCACTGTCTTTACTGCAACCGTATCCTATGCCCATAACAATAACTGTCGCTATTACTGCGCTTGTCCATAATTTCATAAATGAGGTATTTATTTACGTACTGAAGAGAGAGAAGAAATGTGCGTCTGCACAAAACAAGCATTAACCGGGAAACAAGAAACAACAATTTTCATTCCACACAGCAGTACGTTTATTTAAACGGACGATGGTTTCGATTAAAATAACATGAGGAAAATTATCAACTAATGCATTCGCTCAATGGGATGCACTGTTTAATAAAATCGAAGTATTGTAACGGTTATTATAACAGTCTATTTATATATTACCAGCTGAGCAAACCTGTATCTGCCATTCCCACAAAAAGCCCGTCGGGTCTCTGTTCTACGGGATAGGTTTTTAAGTAATATCCTTCGCCGCTGGTATTGCGGCCATTTTGTAAGTTGAATTTATAACGATGTACGGGGCAAACAATGTTTCCCACTGCATCTATATATCCCTCGGCCATAATGCCGCTGGCATGCGGGCATTTATAAGCAAAGCCAAACCATTGCTGCTGAAATTGTGCTATACAAATCTTCTTATTATTCACCGTTATTATGGCGATATTGTTTTCTGTGAAGGTTAATTCTCCAGGAGATTCCGCTACTTTATACCAATTGTATTTTTTGTCGGCCATGAAGCGGTTAGAAAAAGTTTTCTGATTTATAAGGATAGCGAATGCGGTACAGGTCGCGTACTTTGTTTAAGATAGATATACGCAACTCGTCTATATTTCTTTTTTCTGTAGCCGATACAAATACACAATTACCCTGCTGCTCATTTTCCCAGCGTTCTTTCAACTCTTTCATCATTTCTGTTTTCACCTCTTCTTCCAGCCATGGATCGAAAGTATTCTTTTCGTATAAATCCATTTTATTGAAGATGGTGATGGTAGGCTTATCGTCTGCATCCAGTTCGTGCAGTGTATTTTTTACAATGGCAATCTGTTCTTCATATTGTGGATGCGATGTATCTACCACGTGCAATAAAATATCGGCTTCACGCACTTCATCCAACGTGCTTTTAAAGCTTTCTACCAGGTGGTGCGGCAATTTGCGAATGAACCCTACCGTATCGCTTAACAGGAAGGGCGTATTTTCAAAAACCACTTTGCGGGTAGTGGTTTCCAGCGTGGCAAACAATTTATTTTCGGCAAACACCTCGCTTTTGCTCAGCAGGTTCATAATGGTGCTTTTGCCTACGTTGGTATATCCTACTAAAGCAACACGAATAAACTCGCCGCGATCTTTTCGCTGAATGAATGCCTGCTTATCAATTTCAGATAAGCGTTTTCGCAGCAGCGTAATTTTTTTGTTTACTATACGGCGGTCAGTTTCTATTTCCGTTTCGCCGGGGCCTCTTGTACCAATACCACCTCCTAACCGTTCAAGGTGCTTCCACATACCACGCAGTCGCGGTAACAGGTATTGATACTGCGCCAGCTCTACCTGTGTTTTTGCCTGCGCGGTTTTGGCACGGCGGGCAAAAATATCCAGTATCAAATCGGAGCGATCGATGGTTTTTACATCCAGTATTTTTTCGATGTTGGTGATTTGCGAGCCGCTTAGTTCGTCGTCGAAGATGATGATGTCTACTTTCCGGTCGTCAACATATTTCTTTATTTCTTCCAGCTTTCCTTTTCCTACAAAGGTTCGGCTATCGGGATGCGGCAATTTTTGAATGTAGCGTTTAACGGCGGTTGCGCCGGCAGTTTCGGCCAAAAAGGCCAGCTCTTCCAGGTACTCTTTAACCTGCTCTTCGGTTTGTGTTTTATGCACCAACCCTACTAATACAGCTTTCTCTGCTTTTCGAATACTATTTTTCTTCTCTAACAACTATCCTGTTTTTTGTAGTAAAGGTACAATTCGGGAAAATGATATACAGAACCATTTTCTTTCATTCATAGAAAGGAAATGTTGGAAAAATTATACCAGCTTATTTCAAATGCGGGCTTTCAAATCCCAGTTTTTTAAGCCCTTCTTTAACTTCCGGGCAGCTCATAAACAAGTCCCATAACAATCCGCTGCGGTAATTTTCCATCATTACCACAACAGGGCCCTGGTCAATGGCCAGGTAACGTGGCAAAAACCAGTTATCGGTTTCGCTGAAGGCATCATAAAATCCATAAGGTCCCCATAATTTATCTTTCATATCGGTATACCAATGTTTCATGGCCTGTAACGATTGTTGGGGAGTATAAGGAAAAGAAGACAGGGCTGCCGTTGGTGAAATAACACCCAAATCATTCTTTTCGCCGGGCGCATGTTGCGCATACCCGCGAACAGAATAGCTGGAGGTTAATCCCCAGTTGTTTGGGCCATAGCCTTTGAATTTTTTCGGATTTTCTACACACCATTTGTAATTGATAAGCGTCTGGTTGGTATTCTCCTGCCAGTAATCGGCATACTTATCTTTTAATCCGCGCGGGTCAAGACCGAGATAGGAATACTGCGCCCAGAATAGTGCTCCGCCTAATACAGCATTTTCTCCGCCCTGGTGGTTAAACTGGAGTTGATATCCCATCGCATCATGCACATTCCTGATTTTGCCATTCATTGCCCATCCTTCATGATACACTTCGGCCGGAACGCCATGCGTGGGCGAAGAAGCGGCCAGTATATATAGAATAAGGCATTCGTTATATCCTTCAACGGCAAAGTTCATCTTCCAACCATAGTTAGGGCTCCAATGCCAGTACAATACATTTTTTCCATTTCGATACCAGTCATATTCTACTTCGCGCCATAATTTATCGATGCGGGCGGCCAATGCTTTTTCTTCGGCCGAACCTTCTTTAAAAAACTGCCGAACGCATAATAAGCCCTGCATCATATAGGAAGTTTCTACTAAATCGCCACCATTATCGTGTGTGCTGAAGGGTTTTACTTTCCCGGTTTCGCCATCCCACCAATGCGGAAAGGCGCCATGAAAGCGATCGGCTTTTTCTATAAACCCTACTATTTTTTCCAGTCGCTGCCGGCCCTCGTTGCGGGTAATAAATCCACGATGAATACCCACCAAAATGCCCATCACCCCAAAACCGGCACCACCGCTGGTCACTACCATTTTATCGTTTTCGGGATATACATTGTCCATATGCAGCCGTTCGCGGCCCATGCCGCTTGTTGGCTCGGCTCCCTCCCAGAAATAGTTGAAGGTTTGTTTTTGTACCAGGGTAAACAGCTCCTCGTCTTCTTTTGAAAGCGAGTAGGTAGGTACGGTTAAGACAGGTGTAGTATCGGCTTTGGCTTCTTTTGCTTCGGGCGCTTTCTGCTCCGAGTCGGAACAGGCTATAGATGCTATGGCCAGCACCCCAACAATCGTGTTTTTTAACATGAACTTCCTTTTAATTGACAGTAAACAAGGGGATAAAGATATTATTTACCTACCAGACGTCCCTCCGGGACGAAAGAAGCGGAAACCCAAAATTTAAAGTCCAAAATCTATGGGCTACTGGCTGAATTTTTCTAATTTCGCCCCTCGCCGAAAACGGCGGAACCAAGCTCTTTAACTAAATTGAAATATTTCTCCATATCTGGAGAACCTCGTAAGAGGACGGATCCTTAGCTCAGACGGTTAGAACATCCCGACTTACAG